>ERZ1292633.188-Hain-H41-02um-R1-188-length-82380-cov-8_pt1 | contig 82380 bp, 79 predicted proteins | sample MGYA00564406_ERZ1292633 | MGnify/ENA primary metagenome ERZ1292633 (study PRJEB36523, sample SAMEA6512639) | groundwater metagenome | collected 2019-01-08 | study: AquaDiva: Metagenomics assemblies of 32 groundwater samples
TCGCTTCGCGATACGCTTTTGACCCGACCATTTTTGCCGATGTCTCTTGTTGTGCCCAGGGGGAGATTTGAACTCCCAATCCTTACGGAATGCGAACCTCAATCGCACGCGTATACCAGTTCCGCCACCTGGGCATATGTTAGAGTATATATAAAAGAAAATTATTCTGCCACTTCTACGGCAGCTTTTTCTTCTGAAGCTTCTAGCTCAGTGACTGAAGTTGATGAACGCATCTTACGACGAACATCTTTCACAGCCTTAGTACGTACGTAGTAAAGCTTTGATCTTCGTGCACGAGATCTTTTAGTTATTTCAATTTTATCTACCATTGGAGAGTAAAGTGGGAAAATTCTTTCAACACCTACACCTGAAGCCACCTTTCGTACTGTAAAAGTCGCGCCTATTTCAGCGCCATGCTTGCGAGCAAGGACTATACCCTCAAAAGCCTGGAGACGAGCCTTACCTTTTTCATCTACGATCTTTGAAGATACACGAATAGTGTCGCCAGCCTTAAAATCAAGCTTCTTGCGAGCATCCATGTCTACGGGACTAAGTTTTATATTACCTATATTTTTGACTGTCATGATTCAAAGACTTTAACACGAAAAATTTCTAAAAGCAAATTTAAATAATAAAGGGGAAAGTCGCACAATCACGTGACGACTTTCCCCTCTTTGCTGGTCATGTTTACTTATGAATAAACAAGACCAGCAAGATCCAAGCGATCAAGAGATCCAGGGCAACGAAGCCCTTGATCAATGATCGCATGAGCCGGCCCGAGGCCGGCCCGACCGGAGCTGCCAGCTCCGGATTTGCCAATTGGCGCCTCACCGGGCGCCTCTTCCGCAAAAAATATTGCATCCTTTCACCTCAAGACTGAGTCGCTACGAAATATAGCGATCGCCTTGCTCCACCTACAATTGTAACACAAAAAATACATTTTGTCTATAGACAAAATGATAATCTTATATTTAAATAAATTCTCCTTGGTAGCACTTTTCGCAGTAGACGACCTCTGGTCTGTCAGGTGCAAAGGCTGTCCTGATCTCTGTGTTGCACTTAGCACAATTCCTGTCATATAGCCTAGGTGGATTAAGCCTAGCAAACCTCTCTTTCTCTCTACATTTTGGACACATATGTGGCAGAGGCATGTTCATCTTGCGCAAGATATCAAACTCCCCTTTTGTTACCTTAAACGCTCTATGGCAAGCTTCACACCCAAGTGTTTCATTTAAAATACTCTCATATGCATCTACTATGGAGTCTGGGAGATCTGTAGCCTCTAGTGATATGGGATATGTGGGACTCTCTGTATCATTCCAAATATATCCAGAGCTAATAGCTTCTTCTTTTGTCTTTGGGAAAAATCTTATTGCATTAGAATTATTGTAAGCAAACTTACTGAATTCAGGTGGAAAAAATTCTCCGTATGTAAACGTACGTCCTTGAGCATCGACGTAAGGGTTAGTATTCATCTCCCCTATTATCTTCTCCCGCAACTTCTCGTACTCTTCTTTGGAGTATTCTTTATTTAAGATACAGAAGCTTTTGCGCTTTAGATTCACGCAACCAAAATTATTTTTACCAGAAATATTATATGTACAATACTCTAAATTCAAAGAATCAGGAAAACAATATGAAGAAAATTTTATATTATTTGCATTCTCTCCCGTTTGGGCGCTCTCATAAATTAGGCTCGCATTATTACCCCAACCAGAATAATCATAACAATCTTTAGCTGGCTTCACACTCACTATCTGGGTCCATTTACAGTTTTCAGCGCCACTACAAATATACATTTCTTTTGCATTCTTCGACTCAAAAACATATTCCCCTGTTACATTGAGATTCATGGAGTTCCCAGAATATACTCGGTATGGCAAAGTGAGCCAAAAATCTCTCGTTTTATTTTTTAAATCCTGCAAACCTTTCCAAGAATGTAAATTTAATTCTTTTACTTTTTCTAAGTATTCTTCTTTGGAATATTTTACATTAAAAATGGAGTATGAGGCCCCACGGAGATTTACACAGCCAATACAGTTTGTGCAGTTATAGCAGTTCCGAGAAAACCATACGTCTACGCATGCGTCACACTCCTCAGAGAAAAATGTATTGTAACATTTATTTATACCCGCTGATTCATAGCAAAGCTCAGAGTCCTTCACACGCAAACAATCCGCTGTGTATTTCACACCATTTAAAATTGATGAGTAGTACACACTTTCACAGTAATCTGCCCAAAATATCTGATAGCAATCTTTAGACCATGCAAGCGCATTTGAATAATCACAATTTTTAATAGTGGAGTATGCACTTTCAAGTGCAGCATAAGGGGTCTTAGTGGTCAGCCCTTTGAATTGTTCGAGAAAAGTCCGTGATGAGTCATATTCCATGGCGTATTCTGTCCCATCCCAGTCATCAGCCCACCAACACTTAGGACAATACGCTGTGATATCTTGTTCTGGTGGGAATACGGACATAGTGCGCTCTTTACACTTGTCACAATTACGCCAAAACACACTCCAAGTATTGCAAAGAGAAAATCTACGCATCATCCTGCACTCCGGACACCAAGTCGGAGCTGGGACTTTCATCTTTTCGTAGAAATTAAAATCCTCGACTTCTATGGTGAAATCTTTGTGGCAATTCTGACAGGTCGTAGATACTGAGCCTGTCGAATGTAATTTAGTCTCAGGATTCATTTGTTTTATTTTAGCATTTTCTTAAAGACAAGTGGTAAGGCAGATTCTACTTTTATATTTTTGTCTTTTGGATCCATAAATTCTACAGAGTGTGCATGGAGAGCTAGGCGAGTGACCTCCTTCGGACATGGCCCCTCAGGATCATATAGTGGGTCACACACTACCGGATGGTTAAAGTATTTCATATGCACACGTATCTGGTGAGTACGACCTGTTTTTGGTTTTACCTCGAGATATGTAAACTCTGGGGGCTTTGCTTTTAACTTTAGTCTTTTTAAAACCTTGTATTCTGTAATAGCCTCCCGAAGCTCTCCACGGGCCCCACGGCCTGCAAGGTGCCTCCTAAAGTCTCGAGGGCTCCTCCCTATTGCCCTATTTATTACTCCTTGGTCATTCTTTATAAATCCTGAAACGAGAGCATGATACGTCTTTTTTACTTTCCTATCTTTAAATTGTTGTTTTAAGAATTCGTAAGCTTTTTGATTCTTAGCGAGGAGCATCACCCCAGACGTATCACGATCAAGTCTATGCACCACACCAGGACGAAGTATGTCACCCTGTGGCTCCCCCACGTTTTTCATCTTTGGATAATTTTCTAAAACCCAATCAGAAATAGTCTTTTCCTTGCTACGCCCGTCACTGTGCACAGAAATACCTGAAGGTTTATCTATGGCTAAAATATTAGAATCTTCGTATAGAATTTTTATTTTCATACATTACTACGTGTCCTCTTGGCAGGAATCTTTCCTTACAGGAACAGTATACCTTTTGCATTTTTTCGAAACAAATTTCTCAAAAATAGGCAAAAGCTTTTCGATTCCTGCTCATAGGCAAATAAATTTGCCTATTCTCGACTACACTACGTGTCCTCTTGGCAGGAATCGAACCTGCATCATAACTTCCGCAAAGTTACGTCCTATCCATTGAACGACAAGAGGATATTTTTTACCTTAACAGTTTTTAATTATAAGGTAAAGCTCTAAAAACCAAGCACATCCATGATCTTCATAGAAAAACGCTCTTGCATCTCTTCCTCCTCTACACCCTTATGAAGGAAGATGGCACGCACTTCCTCACCATGTTCGTCACTGTCTATCGGGACCGTGATAGTCGGCATGAAAATTCTCTGTGATTTTATAAAAAGAAGTGGATGAGTCATGTGAGGATCGTGATTTTCTTTCTGTACCCAGAAGGATTTTAAATTTTCATATACAAAAAGATTGTTTTCGATCTTAAGACCTTTCTCATTTAATTCATAGGAAACCCTCCCAGGCTTCTTTGTAGCGAGGAAGCCTAGGAGTCCTCCTCCGATCACGATAAGTGCCGCGAAAAAATAATTACCAAAGATAATAGCTGTCGCAGAAGCAGTAAATACAATTACGCCGAGAGCCCAAAACCAGTCACGGCTCCGTTCTTTGTCTTCGTATTCTAGTGCTGTCCACGATAGCTTTTCCATGCATTAATTTTAACACAACTTTAAAAAAATAAGTACAACTTTTGCTATAAAAACTCACTAAAGTTATAATGCTATTATTGTAATGTTAATAAAATTTAATTCTATGTCATTTGAAGGATTTAAAAGAAAAGCTCAAGAAATTATAGGTTTTAAAAAATCTAATGAAGACTATCTATCAGAAATTCATGGGTTAATTAATATGTACCGAAACATGAATACCAGACTTCAAAACGTTACCCCTATTACTGCTGAACAAAGTGATAAATACAAAAAGATCTTTAATTTTATAAATATAAATCGTAATGATGTATTAGAAAAACAACAAAATCTTGAAAGGATGGAAATTATAGGGGGTGATATACTACAAGAATTTTTTATTCAATTACATAAAAATAAGCTAAAAAACATAGAGAGTGAAATCAACACATTATCTTCCTTGATATATGCACACCAATTCAATGCCAAAAGATAATTCCACAACCTTAGTTATATTCGGTGCCACAGGCAACTTATATTCTGACAAGCTTGCTAAGGCACTCTTTTTATTATTTGAGGACAACAAATTACCAAAGGATTTTAAAGTACTTGCCTTTGCCCGCAAAGATATGAGTAGTGACGATTTCCGCGCCCTAACAAAAGAAAGTATTTTAAAAAGAGGTGAAGTTGATAGAAATAAGCTTGAAGAATTTGTGCAATATATAGAATATTTTAAAGGTGAGCTTTTAGAAGAGAGAGATTTTGTAAAATTAAAAGACTACCTAAGAGACTCTTCCCCTGCTCAAAAAACAGGCCAAATACTTCTACACGTAGCTACGCCTTCTGTTTTATATCAGAAAATATTTGAAAACATCAAAGAAGCTAATTTTAAAGAAATAGACGGTATAAAAATACTTATAGAAAAACCTTTTGGTAAAGACGAAGCTGAGGCCATGCTACTAGAGAAAATTCTCACCGAGGTATTTGAAAAAGAAAATATATTTCACATAGATCACTATCTCGCAAAAGAAACTGCTTTAAACATACTAACATCACAAGATAAAGATCTAAGTGAGCCTATAGAAAAAATAAAAGTCACCTTTAATGAGAGTAACGTAGTAGGATCACGTGGTGACTCTTATGATGAGGTTGGAGCATTTAGAGACGTAGGTCAAAACCACGTACTAGAAATACTCGCCCTAGTCATAATAAAGAAGCTAGGTATCAACACAGGAGATATACAGAAAAACAGACTAGAGGTTTTAGAGACGCTCCATATAGATAAACAAAAAACTCCTACAAAAGCACAGTACGGGGGATACCTCTTGCACCCAGGTGTTAGCTCACACTCAAAAACAGAGACATTTTTCCGCGTATTTTTGAAATCAAACAAAGAAGACCTGTCTATGATAGAGATAGAATTAGAAGGAGGTAAAGGCTTAGTGGATATGAAGTCTGATATAACTCCTACCACAGTCTGTGCAGAAATTTATTTTAAAAATAAAGAGAAAGTTGAATTTAAAATCCAGCCTGTACCAGGTACTGTATACGAATCCTACACCAGAGTATACACAGATGCATTTCTAGGAAACCAAAATGTGTTTGTAAGCATAGAAGAAGTAATAGCTGAATGGGAAATAACTGATGAAGTATTTAAGGCATGGGAAGACGTACCACTTAAAACTTATAGCCAAGGATCAAAACCAGAAGAAATCAATTAAAAAAATGAAAATAATAGACATATCACTATCATTAAATAACAAGACACCTATATACCCAGGAAATGTTCCTCTCTCTATCAGAGTCTATAAAAAAATGCCCGAATCCAACACATATTCTTCTTCTATAACCTTTGGCTCGCACACAGGCACACACATAGATGCACCAATACATGCGATAATAAGTGCCGCTCCACTCGACCAGATCCCACTTGAGAATTTTATCGGCACATGTCGTGTACTCGACTTCTCAACTGAAAGTGGTGAATCAGTCACCAAAGAAATGCTTGAGGGTAAAAATATAAAACACAGTGAACGCATACTTTTAAAAACCAGAAATTCGATCCGTGGATTTAAAGAATTTTATGATGACTATGTGTATTTAGACGGCGATGCCGCAGACTATCTTGCAAGCATGGAAATTTTAGTAGTGGGCATAGATAGCTTATCGATAAAAAAGCGTGGCGGGAGCGACCAGAGACCCCACACGAGCCTTCTAGGAGCAAATATCCCCATCATAGAGGGATTAGACCTTATAGACGCAGAGGAAAAAGAATACGAGCTTTATTGCTTACCACTTAGATTTACTGACATAGACGGCTCTCCTGCACGTGCCATACTCATAGAAAGATGATCTTTAGATATTTCAGCAACGATAGCCATGTGGTCGCTAACACCGTCCACAAGCTTCACATTCATAGCTTTATATGTAGATGTAGTAAAAAGTCCATCTACCATAAGCTGTAAGCCTTTAACTCGGTGTAGATTTTGATCTATACTAGTTTTATATTCAAGCGGAATGTTGTCTTTAAATCTCTCTGCAAGACGTTTAAAAGTCTCTCTGCCCCGAGGAGCATTCATGTCACCACAAAGTATAAACTCGCCTAGTGGTTCTATTTTAGAAAAAAGTGAGTCTAGTGCTTCAATTTGAAATGGTGTAGACTCGCCGTGTTTTGTCACAGGCATGTGAACAGTAACAAATCTATATACTTCCCCATCTTCATTTTTAATATCAGCCCAAACGAGAGCCTGAGTATTGTTTAAACTATTTTGATCAAAAGGTCTTGATGTCTCGCCCTCATCTCCTACGTAGAACATAGAACCGGCATCAACTATATTTTTTGAAAAGATACCTACTCCCTGTTTCTTGCCTATGATGTGTGGATGAGCAGACCTGCTTTCATATCTACACACTCGAAACACAGCGTTCCCTCCAAATTCTTTTTTATAAAATTCAAAATCTTCCTCAAGCAATTCCTGAAAACAAATGACATCAGGATCTTCTTTTCTTAAGAAATCTAAAACCACGTCCGTATGAGTATTGAATTCAATATTAAGGGATACTAATTTCATAAAAATTGTTCATTACGAAATAATACCATAAACATATTATTTTTATCGTATTCAACGCATTTTGTACATTTCAAAAAAATCATTTTATACTCTCAACGTTTGTTCAACTATTCTTGAAGATAAACTATAAGATATATTTCCCCCTATTTTTTATTTCAGAAACAATTTTTTTAATTATTTCTTCGTAAGAATAAGTCGGTAAGTCAAGTTTTTCTAATTCATCTGTATTTCCTTCATATGTTGCCATTTTGTCTCCCTCTTGCGAAAAAACTTCTACATTAAAATACTTCAGTATATCTTTTGCTATATCAAAACGTGATTTCATACCTAAACTTATAACTACCACTATTTTATTCCATATGTTCCTTTTTAGAATTTCATCAATAACTTCAGAAATATGTCCAGTCCAAGTAAGTTGAGTTTTTTGTATGTTATCATATTCAGCTTTCAGTCCTTTGTCAATATTTTTCAAAATCCTATCAAATGATCTGCCACTAGGTATATGCGGACTATAGCCATAAATAAGAGAAGGGCGAAGTATGAACCAACCAAACTTTGTTTCTTTTACAACTTCCTCAGCTTCTAGCTTAGTTGTTGCGTATTTGGTATCTTTGTTATAAATAGCAGTTGTAGATATATACAATATTTTTACACCAATCTTATTAGCAGACTCAACTATATTTCTCGTTCCATCAACATTTATTTTTTTTGCTGCTTCTGGATTTTCGTTACACCACCTAGAACTTGTATTACTAGCCACGTGAATTACTATTTCAGGTTTTATAGTAGTTATTGTTTTTTCTACCGCTTCTTTATCAGTAATATCAAGATTTATAAATTTATCCGATAGCTTATTTTTAATTGAATAATAGGTGCCTATTAAATCATACTTGTCTTTCAAATCAAAATAGAGCCTAGCTCCCACATAACTATTTGCACCAATCATTAAGATTTTCATATTTCTATCATACTTCATCCCTCTGATATACGCACCTTGTGCTTGCTTTGCAAGGTGGTTAGTTTATCACCTTTGCTCGAACCCACTTCGCACACGAAAGACGCGGGCTTCTTCCCACCTTTCGGATTCGGAAGTTTCTTGTTGCGGAGGCGGTGAGATTCGAACTCACGGTACCTTGCGGTACTCTTGTTTTCAAGACAAGTGCGATAGACCACTCTGCCACGCCTCCCAGCTTTTATAAAAGCTTACTTTTCGATATTATCAAAAAAAAGATTTTTATGCTAATATTTGGCTAATGAAATTTCTTGGTATTGATTATGGGGCAAAGAGAATAGGTATCGCTGTTTCGGATGAAGGAGGCACTCTCGCCTTCCCTCGAGAGATAGTTCTAAATAATAAAAGTACTCTAGAAGAAATACTTAAGATAATGAAAGAGGAAAATATATCAGAAATAGTCATCGGTGAGTCGCTAAATCTAAAAGGAGAAGAAAATAAAATAGCAGGAGAAATTAAAAAATTTATTCTTGAATTAGAAAAAGCTTCGAGCTTACCTATACATACTGAAAAAGAATTCTTGACCTCTGTCGAAGCACGCAATTCACAAAATACTAAACAGAGCCTACACATAGAACAAGCTCATGGTAAAAATAAAAAAAATGCATCACCAAAAATAGATGCTTCTGCTGCTGCACTCATACTGCAGAGATATTTAGACAGATTAAATAGATAATATTAAATAATTGTATTTATTTTAAACAAAGAGAATTACACTACCGACAACAATGACGGCAATGGCTAACATTTTTGGCAGTAAAACACACCTATCTAAATTCTCTTTTACAATATGAGGGAAGAATTTAGTAGCCATAATGGTTAAGAAAAGTACGATAGCCGGCTGAAAAGATCCTACTAGATACACCATAGCCACAGGAGCTATGAGCAATGCGTAGTTTGTTAAAAGGTTACCAGCAATAGTTAAAACTTCACTTAAAGTATTTAAGCTGAAGATCTTTCCTCCTCCAGATTTATTCATGAGGCTGAATTCTCTCCGATACTTTGGAATAAAAATATATACAAAAATACCTGCGCAACCAAGCCCGACGTATTCCCAAAATGAAGATACCCAGAAATTCCCCAAAGTGGTCACATACTTAAAAATAACTCCGACGATAGCTACGAGGAAACATGCGACAAGCATATATAGTGCAGGCCTCCACTTAAATTTCTTTTTTTCACCAGAGAAATCTATGGAGATGAGAGAAGCACCAGATAAAATTACAAGTGAGCCGATGAATTGCTGTGTAGATAAAGTTTCTCCAAGAAAAATGCAACCGAGAACATAACCAAAGATAGGGATAGTGAGAAACCATGGAACCACTGAAGATACATCCTCAATCTCGAGCGTAAAGAGATAGAGAATGACCCATAGGAGCATCATAATGCCACTTAACACAAGTAATAGCTTGTCTAATATTGGTATCGCAAATATACCATCTACGAAAAATCCAATAATAACTGCTGCGAAGATGCCTATGAGACTAGAGAAAAGCACAAGTCCACCAGAACCTCGCTCCCCTGTTGAATACTTTGAAACTAAATATTGGTCGGAGATATTTGTGAGAGACCAGAGAAATGGTGCGGCCAGTGCTATTAAAAACCAATGCATATATAGATATATTATAGCATAAATGTAAGGAATTTACGACCTGCGGAGCAGATATTGCTTTTTTCATGGTCTGGCCGGGGTGTGGGGCCCCGGAAAACCGAGGACCTGAAAAAAGCAATATCTGCTCCGCAAAATTTTATGCTAGAATACGAGAATGATTTCAATAGATGATTTAAGTAAGGTAGAAATAAGGGTAGGGAAAATTCTCGAAGTAGAGAAAGTTCCTGATACAGACAAGCTCTTAAAGCTTAGCGTAGACCTCGGTGAAGAAATTCCTCGAACAATAGTGTCCGGTGTTGCACTATATTTCCCTGACCCAACTACACTCATAAATAAAAAATGTATGTTTGTCGCCAACTTAGAACCAAGGAAAATCCGTGGCATAGAAAGTAACGGTATGATACTCGCCGTTTCGAGTGAAGATGGTATAAATTTCTCTCTCCTTTCCCCCGATGATTCTATACCCGCAGGCACAAAAGCAAAATAAATTTTTTTAAACACAACCACACTCAAATATTAAGCAATTTTAACTTGTTTATACTCCTCAATTGTTGATATACTGTATACATGTTGAAGCATTCATTTAATAGATTTTTCTTTCAGCTTTTTCCTATACCAAAATTTTTCGCTATGCGTTCTTTTGGATTAGATATCTCTGATGAATCTATAAAATACGTTGAGCTCATAGATACAAGAAAAGGTATGAAGATGGGTAAATACGGAGAAAAAATTATCCCAAAAGGCATACTGGAATCCGGCAAAATAAAAGACGCAGAAAAGATGGAAAACATCCTAGGAACTTTACGAAAAGAAATTGGAATAAAATCAGTCCACCTATCTCTCCCAGAAGAGCAAGTCTATCTCTTCAAACTCAAAATGGAAAAAGAGGGATTAAAAAATATCCGAGAAGGCATCGAGCTCATATTAGAAGAACACATACCAATATCAGCTGAAGATGCAATATTTGACTATGAGCTCTTTAACGAAGACGAACAAAGCCTCGAAATGGAAGTAGCGACCATACCAAAAAATATAATAGAAAACTATCTATCAATCTTTCAAAATTCTAAGATAAAAGTAGAGTCGTGTGAACTCGAGGCACAAGCCATCTCAAGAGCTGTTATAAAAAAAGGAGACCTAAATACATACATGATAGTAGATTTTGGTAAACAGAGGACAGGAGTCTTCATAGTTTCGCGTGGTGTGGTAATGCTGACATCCACTTTAAACATGGGTGGTGTAATGTTAAATGAAATGATAGCAAAAAGTTTTAAAATAAATATAGATGAAGCAGAAAAAATGAAAATAAAATTTGGTCTCCAGAGAAATACAGAAAATAAAGAGATATTTGCTGTTCTCTTAAATAGCGTATCTATTTTACGTGACGAAATCGTAAAACGATACCTATATTGGCATACACACCCAGATGAAAACGGAAAAGCAAACCCTCCGATCAAAAACATCATACTCTGTGGTGGTGATTCAAATCTCATAGGCCTAAAAGAATACTTGTCTATAAGCATGAAAAGTAAAGTAGAAATGGCAGACCCTTGGATAAATATCAGAAGTGATGGAAACTATGTACCAGATATAAATTTCAAACAGTCTCTCTCCTTCTCTGCTGCTCTTGGACTTGCGCTTGGAGACTACGAAGGTAAATAAATAATTTTTAAACAATGATAAATTTAATTCCAAATCAAGAAAAGAAAAGAATGTTGCGAGACTTTTACTTTAAGCTGGTAATTTTAGTGTTGGTCATGCTTTCTGTTACTGTATTCGTAGGAAGCATAGCATTGCTACCTTCATATTTCTTTTCCATATCAGAAAAAAACATAGCAGAACAAAAACTAGAAATAGAGAAATTAAAACCTGTACCTAGTTTTGATGAGAAAACATCCAATATGATAGTGGACCTTGATCAAAAGTTAGACTTGATTGAGAGATTACAAAAAGACAAGTTTATCGTCTCCGAAAGAGTCATAAATGCCATATCTTTAAAACGAGTTGATGGAATAAAAATAAACACCATAACATACGAAGAAGATGCCTTAAAGGTTAAAAAGATAAGTGTAAATGGCACTGCGGCCTCACGAGAAACCCTGCTTTCTTTCCGTCTTTCACTTGAGCAAGATACATCATTTAAAAAAGTCGACCTCCCTATAGCAAACTTTATAAAAGGGACAAATATACAATTTTACTTAACACTCATACCATCTTAAAATGATAAATTCTAAAAACATACAATTATTTGTCTCAATAATATTCTTCATACTATCCATAGGTCTTTTCCTGTTCATATACAGAGAAGTACACCAAAATAAAATCAAAAAAGAAGAGCTTGGAGTAAACCTAGCAACTGAAATAAAAAGACAAGACGACATAAAGTCTCTCGAAAGATCCATAGAACTCATAAAAGAAGATAAAATATTACTAGAGACGCACTTTGCTGAAAGCAGAGATGTAGTACCCTTTCTAAACTCCATTGAAAGCATAGCCAGAAAAACAGGAGTAAAAGCTGAGGTAACTTCAGTAGATGTATCTAAAGATTCCTCGACGCTCGTCGTCGGCATACGATCTCTTGCAAGCTTTGAGTCCCTATATAAGTTCCTTATACTATTAGAAAATTCTCCGTATGAGACATCATTTACCCTAGTAAGCATGCAAAAAGAAAGTAACGCTCAAAACACAGAAGAAGGAACAGAAATTCAAAAAGCAAAATGGCAAATGAACCTAAATATTAAACTTCTCAGTTTTATTAAATAATATGAATATAAAATTTTTAAAAATAAAGAAAGTTTTCAAAAAACACAGCTCAAATATAAAGCCTGAGTTTTATTGGCAAATAATGGTCTACATTGTATTTATACTTTCTATTTTTTCATTCTTGTTTGGGTATCAATTATTTAAAGAAGTGAGCAAAGAAGCAGATATACAAATAAATAGCCAAAATAAACAAGAAATAGTAAAAAAGGCTAGGCTAGAAAAAGTGTTGGACTATTTTGAAGCAAGAGAAAAAAGGTCAGATGAAATAGTAGCCTCCCCCTCACCTATCATTGACCCGTCACTGTAAAAATGTTAATTTTAGTTACATACACATGCGCGATTAGCTGTCTTGGCAGGTCCTTGACCTAAAAACAAAGTAGGGTGAGAATAGGAAAAATAAATACATGCGCGGTTAGCTCAGTTGGTAGAGCAACCCGTTTACACCGGGAAGGTCGTAGGTTCGAGTCCTACACCGCGCACACAAATACAAGATGCCCTTGTAGTTAAATGGATATAACTGCGGACTTCTAAGCCGCTATTGGAGGTTCGATTCCTCCCGAGGGCACAAATACTGTTTTGCTAGTACGCAAAACCACTAGAGGTTAGATACAAAAATTCTGAGCGACGACGAGGAATTATTTGTAGTCACAAATTTCAAAAACTCCTAAAAATCTTTAATTTTCATATATAAAACCCAGATACAGGTGGTTTCTTTACCCCTTGACTTTTTCGTAAAAGGTGCTATAATAGTAGGTAGAGAAGGTGGGCTGGCAATGCGCCGATTTATACCCACCTTCACAAACTTTTGTTCGTCAAAAATGCCGCCCGTAGGGTGGCTATAGTTAGGAGAAATATGAAAAACCTTTTCGTTATCGCTTTTTTGTTCACACTCGCAACGTCAGTTTTGGCCGACTCGACAGGCCAAAACCGGTTCACTGCGACTGGTCCTGCGAAAGATGTTGCTGGTGCCGAAGTCATAGCGGGGCCCCGCCCCGATATGGATGCGGCTTGCAAGCCACGTCCAGAATTTACTTCAGGACTAAACTCCCTGAAGGTCGGACGGGCCCAGCCCGTTCGGTATACCGAGAACGCCACGTTCGTGAAACTGGCGAGTGGCAAAATCGCACTTTGCAAATGTGGCGCCTCTCGCCAACACTTCAACGTACAGCTTGATTTGCAAACTGCAGTGGCTGAGGAGGCGGAGGCGACAGTGGTTGAGGCTGAGGAGGCTGAAGCGCCAGTGGCACAACCTGCCGTTTACAGACCTCGCCAACGCCAACAGCAGGAAGTGGTGGTGAACTACCCACCCCAACAAGCCGAGCTTCGTTGCGATGTAGTAAAACGTGGCAAAGCCACGTGGAAGATCTGCAACGATGGCTCTACCGTCATGCTCGATGACGGCAAGGGGGGTGATGGCGGTGGATTTTGGAACAGCACCGGTGGAAAGCTTACCCTTATGGGCATAGGAGGCGGTATAGGTTACGGCGTTGGCCGACTCACCGCACCCAAAGGAGTAAAAATTCCGAAAGGAAAATTTACTCCGAAGAAACCGGTCAAACTTCCACCAATCGTTAGATCGCTGCCAAAGACGTAAATAATTTCTCCTGACTATAGCAGTATCTTAGTCAGGAGGGAGAGTCCAGTAGGACCTCACCCTCCTGCACTCTTTAAAGCTATGAAGTGGAAACATATTTCCTACGTCATATATTTAAAGAGTGAAGAGTCTAGACCCATAAAGGGTTGACAAAATCACAAAAATAGGTTAGATTCAAGCTTTATAAAACGTAAAAAATTATTAGTATTTTAATAGGCATTATTTGACAAAATAAGTCAGATATGCTATAATAGCATTATGAAAAACATTATAAAAAGTTTAAAGAAAAGTTACATATTATTAGTGGTCGCAATGATCTTCGGGATCGTTCTTTCACCTTTCGTAAGTACTAACGTTGCTTCTGCAGAATACGCAACAGCAAAATGTACTTCCGCTACACTAAATGGTGACATCGTAGTAAACGGTGCTGTCACAAGTGTGTGGTTTGAGTGGGGCGAAGGAGACTCTCTTTCTAATACAACTGCAAAGCAGACTTTTGCTTCTGATTCTACTTTTTCTAGATCAATAGGAGGACTTACAGAAGATACAGAATACTCTTTCCGCGCTATGGCTTCTAATAAAAACGGAACTTCTGTTGGTGAAATTTTAACTTTTAAAACAAATAAATGTACTCAACCTGTACCTAAGTGTGAAGATCCAAGTGCTACAAATTACAAAGGCACACTTCCTTGTAAATACCCAGCTCCAAAGTGTGAGGACCATAACGCTACTAACTACGGTGGATCTCTACCTTGTAAGTACCCAGCACCAAAGTGTGAAGATAGTGCAGCATTAAACTACGGTGGAACACTTCCATGTAAATACGCTCCAAAGTGTACTGACTACTCTGCATTAAACTATGGCGGATCTTTACCATGTAAGTATCCAGCACCTACATGTCAGGACCACGATGCTACAAACTACGGTGGCAGTCTTCCATGTAAATACCCTCCTCAAGTATGTAAAGACTCAAGTGCTACAAATTACGGTGGAACACTTCCATGTAAATACCCAAAACCTACATGCCAAGATCATGATGCATTAAACTATGGTGGATCATTACCTTGTAAATACGCACCTAAGACTTGTCAGGATTCTGACGCTACTAACTACGGTGGATCTCTACCTTGTAAGTACCCAAAGCCTACATGTCAGGAACACGGAGCGATAAATTACGGAGGAAGTCTTCCATGTAAACACCCAGCTCCAAAATGTGCAGACCATGATGCTATAAACTACGGAGGTGCACTACCTTGTAAATACAAGAAAGTAGTTCCTATGCCTACTGTTATTCTTTCAGCAGAAAACGATGAAATACCTTTCGGTGGGAAGACAGTTCTTAACTGGGTTTCTGAAAACGCTACTTCATGTACAGCTACAGGTGGTATGAACGGCTGGTCAGGTGCTAAGAATTTAACTGGTACTTTTAAAACTGGTACATTTACTTCATCAAAAACTTACAACATAACATGTAAGAACACTGCAGGTACTGCTACTGATTCAGTCATGATAGAAGTAGGTACACAATCTATAGAAGACCCTATAGTAGACATATACGCTGATGATTCAAACTTAGAAAACGGTGGTTCTACAAACATCCGCTGGAATTCTGAGAACGCTATTTCATGTACTGCAAATGGTGGAAGTAACGGCTGGAATAACTCTAAACCTCTTACAGGCATATTCTTCACAGGAGCTTTAAACAGTACTACAACTTACAACATCTCATGTAAAAACTCTGTAGGTAAGATAGCTGTTGGTTCAGTAAAGATAACTGTAGATGGTAAAGAAGAATTCTTCCCATCAGTTACTATATACGCTGACGAATCAGTAGTCATAATCGGTAAGTCTACAAACATACGTTGGACTTCTGAGAACGCTACTTCATGTATCACAAATGGTGGTGCAAATAACTGGACAGGCAACAAAGGCCTAGCAGGTATATTTAACACAGGCAAATTAAAGGGAGATGTGACTTACAACATCACTTGTAAAAACGCAAAAGGTCTATCTGCTTCTGATTCTGTAACTGTATCTATAGAACATGATCTTCCTACAGTACTTCTAAACGCTGATGTAGAAGAAGTAGTATACGACAAAGCTACTACTCTACGCTGGAGTTCTGAAAATGCTACTTCATGTGTAGCGACAGCTGGTACAAATGGTTGGGCTGGTAAAAAGGCTCTATCAGGCAACATGTCTACAGGCAACCTTAGATCTGCAAAGACTTACAACATCACATGTACAAATAATTCAGGAAGTACAGATGCGACAATAACAATCAATGTAAAAGGTAAGATCACAGTCGTAACATTATAAGATAATAAATAATATTAAATATATGAAAACAAAAATGAAATTATTTATAGCTGGTCTCGTAGCTTTCGCTTCAATCTTTTTGAACGTTGCTACAGTAGCAGCAGAAAGTATCGTTACAGACTGTGATATGGTAACCATTCACGGCTACGTAACTCTACACGGTAGTGACAGTGCATCAGTATGGTTTGAATGGGGTCCTACAGCAAATCTTGGAAACCAAACTCTTCGTCAAAACTTCTACCAAGATTCAAGCTTTAGTCAAATAATATCTAATTTAACAGAAGACAAGACTTATTACTACAGAGCTATAGGCTCTACTGACAACGGTCAGCCTGAAGTAGGAAGTATAAAGTCTTTCAAAGTTTTATGTGATAACGGTAATGGTGGTACTAACAACAAGCCAACAGTAGACATCAGAGCTGATGATACGACTGTAGACTTTGACGAAACTACAATCATCCGCTGGAGTTCTACAAATGCTGACACTTGCCGTGCTAGTAACGGTGATGACGGATGGTCTGGAAGTAAAGTAAAATCAGGATCTTATCGTACAGATGAGTTAACTGATACGACAACTTTCAGAATAACTTGTACAAATAAAAATGGCTCTGACGATGATTCAGTTACAGTTTCTGTGAATGAAGAAGAGGAAAAGCCTACAGTTACTATTTCTGCAAATCCTGTAAGTGTGTACTCTGGTAATTCTAGTATTATAACTTGGAGTTCAGACAATGCTGACACTTGTAGAGGAACTAATGGTATTAATGGCTGGTCTGGTAGTAAGGCAAGATCTGGTTCATTTAATACAGGCGCCCTTACTCGTGGAATAACATTTACTATCACATGTACAAATGATGCTGGTAGTAGAAGTGATTCGACGGCAGTATCTGTAATAAGTAATCCAGTAAACAACTTCCCTACAGTGAGCATCTACGCAGACTCTACAAACTTAGGCTACGGTGGTGCAACTACTGTAAGATGGAGTACAACAAATGCATCTTCATGTAATGCAACAGGAGGCTCTATAGGATGGGCCGGTGCAAGGTCTATAGGTCCTGCATCTTTCTACACAGGAAGTCTTACAGGTTCTAGAACTTATTCTATAAGTTGTTCAAACAATTCTGGAACTGCATTTGATTCTGTTACAGTATCAGTGCGTCCTCTTATTGTAAACAATAATCCAAGACCTGTTGCATCTTCACTTGTACTTATAAACTCTTCTATAGATCGCAACCAACCAATAGTCCCTACAATAGACAACACAAACCCACGTCCAGGTGACGAGATCAACTACACTGTGACTTATCAAAACATAGGTACAGGTGCGATCACAAACCTTACATTAAGACTCGATCTTCCATACGAAGTGGATTACATGTTCTCAAATCCTAACAACCCTACACGTTCTGGTCAGACTCTTATATTTAACCTAGGCACTCTCCGTGCAAATGGTCAAGGCACAGTAACTGTACGTGTACGCGTAAGAAACAACATAGAACCAGGAACAAACTTAAACTTCCCTGCTACTCTTACATACAGAGACCCGTCAGGATACACTCAATCAGTAAATGCAAATGTATCTGCACAAGTTTGGAGAGATGGGATAAACATAACTGACAACGAAGACAAGACAACAACATTAGGAGCAAATGTATTTGGTGCTGGTTTTATGCCAACAAATATATTTGGATGGTTACTAACTTTGATAATGATTCTTATATTAGTACTACTAGCAAAGTATTTATTTACAGAACCAAGACAAAGAGTAGCTACAGTTTATGAAGATGATCGTCACAGAGATCACATGAACAATCTTCCTCACTAATAAGAAAAGAAGAAACAAAAAAGCACCCTTACCGGGTGCTTTTTTGTTTTATGAGCAGTTGAGCAAATGAGCAAGGACTCCCCTTGCTCATTTATTTAACATAACGGTTTTTATATTCCTCGTCTGTAATTAATTCAACTAGATTCCTTGCCGTGTATAATAATCCTTTTAAGTGATCATATTCATGTTGAAACAACTCCGCAGGGAAACCTGAAAGTTTTAAATTATCTATACGCTGTCCATCTTTTTGAGTATAAGAAACAATAATTTCTTCAAATCTGGGAACCAGTCCACGTTTCCCGGGAAGGCTATAACATTTTTCCCAATTTTCTTTTGAATTCGAAAATGTATGAATTATAGGATTTATAACAACAGTGGGTTCGACCTGTGGTGCATCTTCATGGTTAACATGTGGGTAAGAAGAAAATATAAAAATACGCAATGGTATCCCAATCTGAGGAGCAGCAAAACCCATAGCACCTGTTTGTTTCATTATTAAAAAAAGTTTATCGATTGCGGCTTTGGTTTCTTTACTTTGCATATCTACAACTTCCTGTGCCTGCTCAGTAAGCACTTTATGACCATCAATTAATATTTTTATAGGTTTTTCAAACTTACCATCCTCCATGTTCAAAGTATATCAAGTTTACTATCTTGAGCAAGGACTCCCCTTGCTCAAATTTCAAATAGACTTATAATATAAAGATGTACAGAAAAACACAATTTGCCGAGGGTGAGTATTATCACATATATTCAAGAGGGGTAGAAAAAAGAAAAGTGTTTATGAACACGAAAGACTACGAGCGTTTCATAGCTCTCTTGTATATTATGAATCAAGATGCTTCATTTAGAATGGATAATTTTTTACGCGATAATACGAATAATTTACAGAACATTTTTAAAGAAGAAAGAAATAAAACTCTCGTATCAATTGTAAGTTATTGCCTTATGACAAATCACTTTCATTTAATTCTCTATGAAAACAAAGAAGGTGGTATTAGTAAATTTATGGGAAAACTTTTAACTGCCTATTCAATGTACTTTAATACAAAATACGAAAGAAGTGGTCCCCTGTTCACACGACCATTCAGATCACAGCATATTGGAAATGAATCACAATACATGTATATATTTTCTTATGTACACTTAAATCCAGTTTCAATTATTGAAAAAGACTGGAAAGAAAATGGTGTAAAAAATAAAAAAGAAACGGAAAAATTCTTAGAAAATTATAGGTGGTCAAGTTATCAAGATTTTATAGAAATTAATCGAGATGAAAAAGTAATTATTGATTTTTCCCTAATACCAGAATATATAAAAAATATGGAAATGGATTTCAAGACACAAGAAAAAATATTTTACGAAAGTGAGAATGGAGCTGAGCAAGGACTCCCCTTGCTCAGTTAAATTACTCTTGTTCAAAGTCTTCACCTTTTGCCCACTTTTTTAGATTGTCATAAGTCTCTTCTCCGCAGATCCATTTACTTGTTTCAGTATTATAGAAAAATGGAACTCCTCCACAAAAATCTTTGTCTAGCTCAAGGAGGCGCTTTTCATTTTCTTTGTTGTGCCAGACCTCAAGTGCCTCTACTTGTATCCCCTCTTCTTTCTCGAGACGCACGACAAGCTCATGCATAGTAATGCAGTGAGGGCATTCTGTACCATAAAATTCTAATAAATGTGACATGTGTAAAATAAAAATAATAAATATTATGTTTTAGAAAGCCTTGCGCAGAAAATTAGAAAATAAATAAATTACTATTTATATTATTTTCTTGATTGACGAGCAGTTCGCTGGCGGAGCTCCGCCAGATAGATTGCTTTATAAAATATAATATTTGTTATTTTACTAACTTTGATAAACGAGACTTCTTGCGAGCAGCGTTGTTTTTCTTTATAACACCCCTCTGAGCAGCCTTATCGATAGCTTGAAAAGCAGTGGATAGCATTTTTGTAGCTTCACCCTTGTCAGTCTTAGTGATCTTTTGTATTTTCTTTATAATTTCCTTCATATCCTTCTTTCTGCTGTCGTTTACAGCCTTCTTGCGAAGAGATACACGGATTGCTTTTTTAGCTGATTTTGTTATTGGCATATATCTATAATATACCAGAAAATGCTGAAAACGCAAGAGGTCTTTAAAACTCCCCAACAAGCTCTGGCTCAAATTTAAGCTTTATACCAAATTCTTTATACACCTCATCTACCACCTCTTGTCCGAGAGTATACACATCATTTGCACTAGCTGTACCCGTAAAATTATTTATCACACCTGAGTGCGTGTCTAGAACTTTGGCTCCACCGTGTGGCCTCTTTTTAAATCCTAAAATTTCGACAAACATTCCATACGGAACCTTATAACCCTGAGCCACTTTAAAGATGTTTCTTTTATTCTTGAGATCCTCAGCTTTTTCTTGAAAACCTCTCGCCTCTAGCTTGCGTATTATTTCTTCATATGTATTCTCGTCCACCGTATCCGCATTCCAAAAGCTTCCGCAAGTGCCGTGGATAGGACTATCAGGAAATGGAAATTTATTATTACGGATACTTATCACAGCGTCACGCACAGACTGGAGACTTGGAGTGATCTCTGTGTGTGTAGCAAAATATTTCTGTATGTCACCGTAGCTCATATTTAGCTCACCTGTTTTATTTAAACGAAACACAACATGAGTAACAATATATTTCCCCTTCCAAGCATCTCTATCATTTAATTTACTTTTTCTATAAGAGAATCCTAAATCAGAATTTGATAAAGTTATTTCCTCTTTCGTCTCAACGTCTACTGCTCGTATGTTTTGAATTGTTTCTGAAACATCTTGTCCATAGCATCCCACGTTCTGAACAACTGATGCACCTACTGTGCCTGGTACGTGAGACATATTTTCTACACCGTACAACCCTCTCTCCACACAAAGCTTCACAAACTGATCCCAGTTTTCTCCCGCACCCACTTCATATTCCACGTATTCTAGAGTCTCCTCTAAAAGTTTCACACCTTTGATATCCATATGAATAACAACACCGCTAAAGCCTGCGTCAGATACGAGGATGTTGCTCCCGCCAGCTAATACAAAATATGGTAAAGCTTTTTCATTAGCAAAAACTACTGCCTCTGTGACCTCCTCTATAGATTCCACTTCGACAAAATACAAAGCTGGTCCCCCTACGTACATGCTTGTGTAGGGCTTAAGCAATACATTTTTCAGGATTTTTTCATTCATATTCTATATGCTATCATAAATACATGATAGGAAGTATAAATGGCAAAATAATCTTAAAAAGAGACAAGTTCATAATAGTTGAGACTGGTGGGGTGGGATACAAGATAAATATTTCTCCTGATGTATTATCGAGAATACAAGGCACAAATGACGTATTTCTTTTCATACACACACACGTGCGTGAAGACGCTTTTGATTTATATGGATTCTTAAATTACGAAGAATTAGAATTTTTCGAAATGCTTATAAACGTCTCCGGCATAGGACCAAAAGGTGCTCTCGCAATACTAGGCATCGCGCCCATAGACACACTCAAAAAAGCCATACATACGGGAGATCTCGCCTACCTCACCAAAATTTCTGGCATAGGCAAAAAGACAGCAGAAAAGATCTTAATAGAGCTCAGAGATAAAGTTGGAAAAAATGAAGATGAAGAAAAAGGCGGTTCACTCCAAGGAGAACTCGACGCACTCGAAGCCCTCAAGTCACTCGGATATTCTCAAAATGAAGCACGGGAAGCATTAAAACAAGTCTCAACTGAGATAAATCTAAATACGAGAATCAAAGAAGCTCTAAAAGTGTTAGCTCAAAAATAAATCTTTATGCCTGAATTACCAGAAGTAGAAAATTTAAGAATAGGACTACTAAAAGTGATACAGAATCAAAAGATCTTGAAAGTTTTAGTACATAAACCAAAATTAGTTTCTGGTAATGGAACAAAAAGGATAGTATCTAATACTAAAAAATTAGAGTTTATAAAAGGATTACAAGGTGAAAGATTTATTGATATAGAAAGACGAGCAAAGAACCTGATCTTTAGACTCACTCATGAAAAAATACTTTTAGTGCATCTCAAAATGTCGGGGCAATTTGTATACAAGGCACACACTAATTCTAAAATAGTAAGTGGCGGGCACCCCATAGAACTCTCGGAAAAAGAACTACCAAATAAGCACACTCACGTCATATTTGAATTAGAAAAAGGAAATTTATACTACAATGACACCCGAATGTTTGGATATTTACTGTATTATAAAAACAGTGGAAGTTTTCAAATAAAAAACCACTTTGGCCTACTCGGCCTTGAGCCACTCTCCCCCTCATTTACTACGAAATACTTTTTAGAAAAATTAAAAGAAAAGAAAGGTAAAATAAAAGCTGTCTTAATGGATCAAAAGATAGTTACTGGCCTCGGGAATATCTACGCAGATGAAAGCTTGTTTGAAGCAGGTATACGACCAAATAGAAACTCTGATTCATTACAAGATGCTGAAGTAAAGAAATTACATAAAGCCATAATTAGAATTTTAAAAAAAGCAGTAGCAGTCGGCGGATCATCCGTAGCGACATATAGACTCCTCGACAACACCAGAGGCAACTATGCGAGAGAACACAAAGTATATGGAAAGTCTGGCAAGTTATGCATGAAGTGCAATAACCTTTTAAAAACAATAAAGATCCAAACCCGAACTACAGTATTTTGTGAAAATTGCCAAAAATGATAATATTTATCTAATAAAAGTAAATAATACATCTATGCCAAGTGAAAAATTACCAACAAGAAAAATAGCTGATGCTGTTACAACAAGCAAGAAACTTAAGGAAAATCCTGCTGAAAATACTGAGGAATGGCTAGATAGAATGGATAGAATTGGAAAAGAAGAAATAATACGAGATAGATTTGATCATACTGAAGGCATGAGAGAGTTAATAGCTAAAAAAGCTAAATTAGAAAGAACAAATTATCAACCAGTTACTTTTCAAGTAGAAAATAGTTCATCTGATTTAAGTAGACCAGATCTAATATATGATGATCAAAGATTAGATCAATTTCTTACGGTTGCTAGAATTTTATATGAAAAAGTAACACCAAATACCCCTTAAGTAAAAACATGCCCAGAGAAAAATATCTATTTTTCCAGAGAATACTGAAAAGATTGTATGCTGGTATAGATAAAAAACGCAAAGCTAAATCTTAAGTATCCTAAACAAAGCCACACCGAGAGATACTGATACATTCAGTGACTCTTTCTTCCCTCTCATGGGTATCTCGGCAATGACATCACACTTTTTTAAAATATCTTTTGGTATGCCAGTGACTTCGGTGCCAACTATAAATGCATTTTTATTTTGTAACTTTATCTTTTTATAATCCACAGAATTCTCATCCTGCTCTATACCAATTATTTGATAGCGATCTTTTTTTAATTTAACCAAAAGTGGAAGTATGGTCTTCTTGTATTCCCAAGCGACGTACTCCTCTGCTCCAAGTGCAGACTTTGCCATGTCACTACGCTTCCTACCAAACCTATCGAGCGGTGTAGGAGTGTAACCTGTGAGGTAAATCTTATCTATACCAACAGCATCTGCAGTGCGAAACATAGCACCTACGTTTTCTACGCTTCGGATATCAGGCAAGATCAAAATATTTTCTATTCTCTTTTCTTTATTTATCTTTTTCATTTTATTTTAAAAAGTTTTCCCCTCGCATTTTCTTGTGATACGCTATTGCAAATCTATGCGCCTCACTATTTGCGAGCAATATTTCTTTTTCATTTCTATGTACAAAGTTGTTTTTATCTTCCTTATTTCCTAAAATATCTTTTGGCCTATGTCTCTCATCTTTTAATACAGATAAAATAGGTATGTTTATACTTAACTTCTTTAATACTTTCTCTGCAGCATGTATCTGAGCTATCCCTCCGTCCATAACTATAAGAGACGGGTAAGACCACTCAGTGTGAGCAAATCTTCTCTCTAATACCTCAGTAAGTGCACCTATATCATTTGCTCCAGTTTGAGTGCGAATTTTAAATTTCTTATATTCACTAGTATTTATCTCGCCGTCTTCGACTACGGTCATAACCCCCACCATATTCTTCCCTGACATGTGGGCTATGTCGTAAGCTTCGATTCTAAAATTGTTCGACTTAGATATAGTATTGAGTGAATTGTGTTTAAGTAAAGCAATATCATTTATGTGTTTCAATGCGAAGATTTGTCTTCTTATCTCCCCCGCCTTTTCAAATTCTTTATTTTTAGCATAAAGTTTCATCTCTTTTTCTAAATTCTTGAGAATTATCTTTTTCTTACCTTGGAAGAATAGTTTTATATTTCTGATATTTTCTAGATACATCTTCCTATCATTTAGGTCAGGCACAAGGTTTATCTGCTTATAGAATTCCAAATAGTTTTTACTTTTATCATCTAAAAATGGGAAAATCTTACGCACTATCTTGAGTGCTCCTCGGAGCTGTGTACTACTAGTAAATGGGCCGAAATAAATAGAAAAATTCTCTCTTGTCTGGAAAAGATCTTTACCTCTTTTTATAATAACCTTAGGCAATTCTTCATTTGTAATACAAACATAATTAAAACTTTTATCAGACTTTTCTTTTGTATTATATTTAGGTTGATATTTTTTTATCAATTCTGCTTCTAATATCAAAGCCTCGAGCACGCTGTCAGTTTCCTCAAATACAACCTTGTCAGCATGAAAAAGCATATCAACAAGAAGAGGCCCCCTCGTCTCTATTAAGTCTTTGCCGAAGTAGCTCTTTACCCTATCTTTTAAAGATGTGGCTTTACCTATGTAAATATTTTCTTTACCTTTTTTAAAGAAATATACTCCAGGCTTATTTGGAAGTTTTAATTTTTTTAAATTTATCACTTTTTAAAATACTATCTTTTCAAAACTTTTTTAAGATATTTCCCCGTATGTGACTTATTACTGTTCGCTACATTTTCAGGTGTGCCATGAGCCACTACATGACCACCATGTATGCCACCCTCAGGCCCTATGTCTATAACATAATCAGAACTTTTTATAATGTCTAGATTGTGTTCTATCAGAACCACAGTATTCCCTTTAGAAACAAGCTGATTTAGCACTTCTAGAAGCTTTGCTACGTCATCGTAATGCAAGCCAACAGTAGGCTCATCGAGGAGATATATGGTTTTCTCTGTATTAGGACGGTAAAGCTCACTTGAGATCTCTACTCTCTGTGCTTCCCCACCAGATAAAGTGGTAGCACTTTGACCAAGCTCCAAATATCCAAGCCCTACATCCATCAAAGTTTGAAGTCTATCTGAAACAGCAGGTATGTCCTTGAAAAAAGTGAGCCCATCTTCGACAGTCATATGCAAAACTTCATAGATACTTTTCTTTTTGTATTTTACAGTGAGAGTCTCTTTGTCAAAACGCTTACCACTGCATACATCACATGTCACATACACTGTCGGTAAGAAATGCATCTCTACAGCTATCTCACCGTTTCCTTCACAAGCTTCACAGCGTCCACCCTTCACATTAAAAGAAAATCTATTTGACTTCCAGCCACGTAGACGAGCTTCTTCAGTCGAGGCAAAAAGGTCACGTATGTGTGTGAATGCTCCTGTGTACGTAGCGAGGTTTGACCGTGGTGTTCTACCTATGGGTGACTGATCTATCAAAATAACTCGAGATAAGTATTCACTGCCAGAAAAAGCTGAGCAGTTGAAAAGTCTTGCTGTTCTATATTTTCTCTCTAGTCTTCCTTGAAGATTTTTATACAAAATCTCATACATAAAAGAACTCTTTCCAGATCCTGATACTCCAGTGATAGATGTCATAACACCAAGCGGAACTTCAACATTTAAATTATCAATGTTAAAAACTTTCCCCCCTGCTATGCGTATCACGCCCTTACTCTCACGTCTCTTTTCTGGAAGCTCTATTTTTGTTTCTCCGCGGAGGTATGAGAGCGTTCTTGAATTACTTATATTCTTCTTAGCAGTTAACAATTCATCTAAATCACCTGATACAATAACCTGCCCACCATGGACTCCGGCCTTTGGCCCTATGTCTACTATGTAGTCTGAAGCATAAATAGTATCTTCATCGTGCTCTACCACCAAAATAGTATTCCCTAAATCACGTAAATTAAGAAGGGTTTTTATGAGCCTGTCATTATCCCTCTGGTGAAGTCCTATAGTAGGCTCGTCTAAGACGTACAGAGCCCCTACAAGCCTAGATCCGAGCTGGGAAGCTAGACGTATGCGTTGTGCCTCGCCACCAGATAGCGTATTGGCTTTACGAGAAAGCTGTAAATAATCGAGTCCTACATCGAGCATAAACTGTAGCCGTGCTTCTATCTCCTTTACCACTGGCACAGATATTTCCTTTTCTTGATCTGAGAGTTTTAAATTTTTAAAAAAATCATGTGCGTCTTTTATAGAAAGAGATGCTAGGTCTAAAATATTTACTCTTTTATTTTTTTCCCCTAATTTACTTAAAAGAAATACATTTAAGGCTTCAGGTCGAAGTCTTGCTCCGTTACATGCATCACATGGCTCATCCCCCATGAAATATTTAGAGCCGAGACCATTACATACAGGGCATGCACCATAAGGTGAATTAAAAGAAAAAAGACGTGGCTCTATTTCAGGAAAAGAAAAGCCGTCATTTTTACAAGCAAACTTTGCTGACATTATGATTTCCCCAGCAGAAGAATTCTTTTTTTCAGGTCCTCGGTTCTCTGGGTCCCCTACCCCAGCCAGACCATGCAAAAAAGTATTCTTCTGCTGATTTTTTCCAAAAGTAATAATTACAAGTCCATCAGACTCTATGAGGGCTCGCTCCAATGCTTCTGATAAACGCATACGAGCACCATCTTTGTCTCCCTTAAACTCATGCATTAAAAAACGATCAACCAAAACATCTATATTGTGGGCTTTATTTTTTGATAGAGTTATCTGCTCTCGCAATTTCTTCATAACTCCATCAAGCCTAATCTCAGAAAAACCTTTACCGAGCAAATCATAAAGTAACTGATAGTACTCACCCTTTCTACCTCGTACTATTGGAGAAAAAATACTGATCTCAGTTTCATCCCATTCAACTCCCATTACTGATTTTTTATTTTTTTTACTCTTATTCTCTTTACTTAAAGTATTTATCTTGTCTAAAATAAAATTTAGAATTTCTTCATTCGAAAGTTTCTTAATTTCTTCTCCACACTGCGGACAATGCGGATGACCAATGCGAGCATACATGACACGCAGATAGTCGTATATCTCGGTGATGGTCGCCACTGTAGAGCGAGGATTATTTGACCGTGATTTCTGGTCTATAGATATAGCAGGAGAAAGACCTGTGATCTCATCCACGTCTGGCTTTGGCATTTGGTTTAAGAACTGCCTTGCATAAGAAGACAAAGACTCCACATACCTTCTCTGCCCTTCGGCAAATATTGTGTCGAATGCAAGTGAGGATTTACCTGACCCAGAGACACCTGTAATAACCACCATTTTATTCCTTGGCATTTCTAAGCTAATATTTTTGAGGTTATGAGTTCGTGCCCCTTTAACCACTATTTTATCTATATTTTTGTCAGTTTTACTCATAAAAATAACCTGGAACGTAAGCACACCCCACTTTATTTATAGGGGGTGTATAAGAGTATTATAGCACAAAAAAGCTAGAAAGTCTTATATATTTTGAATCATTATTTAAGATTTTGTAGACGTCGAACGTCTACAAAGTTTTTAAACGTTCTTTTAACACTCCTATCTCATCTCTAAGTATTGCTGCAGTTTCGAAGTCGAGCTCTTTAACTGCTTTATTCATTTCCTTCTCTTTTATTTTAATTATTTTCTCATACACTAAATCATTCCTCTCACTGTCAGACATGTGCAACTTTACTTCTGTTACTCCCTTTTTCTTTGAAATTTTCATTTCATCCTTCTTTAATTCAGCAGCATATGCTTTTTTGAAAACCTCTAAATCTATAGCGAGCTCTGCATTCACAGCCTTACCGTGTTCACTTTCCAACTCTTCTGTTATATCTTTTATCTTTTTAAGTATTGTCTTTGGTGTAATGCCGTGCTTTTTATTATATGCGAGTTGAATGTCTCGGCGACGCTTTGTCTCACCCAGTGCCCGCTCCATAGAGCCAGTGAGGTTGTCAGCGTAAAGAATAACTTTTCCCTCTGAATTTCTGGCAGCACGACCTATAGTCTGAATGAGGGAGGTTTCAGAACGCAAGAAGCCTTCTTTGTCTGCATCGAGTATCCCAATCAAGGCAACTTCGGGTAAGTCGAGACCTTCGCGAAGCAAGTTCACCCCTACTAAGACATCGAAGTCCCCTTTTCTAAACTGAGTAAGGATCTTGATTCTATCCATCGTCTTTATATCACTATGTAAGTATTCTGCTTTTATCTTTTTGTCTTTCAAATACACAGATAAATCTTCGGCCATCTTTTTAGTAAGCGTAGTAGCAAGAACTCTGAAACCCTTGCCGATAGTTTTTTCTGCCTCAGTTATAAAATCAAAAATCTGCCCCTTATAGCTAGCTTTTTCTCCTATTGGTCTTATGATTGTCTCTGGGTCTACAAGACCAGTAGGACGAATTATCTGCTCTACTATCTGCTCGCTTTCTGTACGCTCAAGCTCACTTGGTGTCGCACTTGTATAGATCACAGATTGGATGCGTTTTTTAAATTCATCATATTTGAGAGGTCTGTTATCCTTTGCGGATGGTAAACGAAAACCATAATCCACCAGTGTCTTCTTACGAGACGCATCCCCAGCATACATACCCTGAAGTTGATGTAGTGTCACGTGTGACTCATCTATGATAGTAAGGAATCCAGTTTTAGGAAAATATGAGAGAAGTGTCTCTGGGGGCTCCCCTTCTGCCTTACCTGAGAGATGCCTAGAATAATTTTCTATGCCGTTACAGTACCCGACTTCTTTTATCATAGCCAAATCATAATTTGTTCTTCTTTTTATTCTTTCAGCTTCTAAAAGCTTGCCCTCTTTTTTGAATTTTTTTAATTGATTTTCAAGCTCACTTTTTATGACAACAAGTGCTTTTTTCTTTTTACTATCTTCGGTGATGAAATGCTTTGCGGGAAAGATAAATATATTTTCTTCTTCACTTATAATACGTGAAGTTACCGGATCAATCTTTATTATTTTAGAAATTTTTCCTCCGAGCATTTCGACTTGGTACATAATCTTTTCAGATACAGGCATGAATTCTACCTTAGACCCAATAGATCTAAAACTTCCAGGATTAAGGTCAGCATTTGTACGTTCAAAATGAATATTTATGAGATATTTCATGAGTGTGAGTCTGTCCATCTTCATACCAAGAGTGAGCTTTAAGTTAACCTTTTCATATTCTTCAGGACTTCCTAAACCATATATACAAGACACAGAAGCAACAATTATGACGTCAGAACGAGTGAGAAGTGCTTGAGTGCTCGCATGACGAAGCTGGTCTATTTCTTTGTTTATAGAAGCATCCTTTTCTATATAAGTGTCGGATACAGGCATGTAGGCTTCGGGCTGATAATAATCATAGTAAGATACGAAGTAGTGCACAGCTGCATCAGGAAAAAACTGTCGAAACTCCTGAGCGAGCTGGGCAGCGAGAGTTTTATTGTGAGCTATGACGAGTGTCGGCATATTATGCTTTGCAATAACATTTGCCATAGTAAAAGTCTTACCTGTACCCGTAGCACCGAGAAGCGTCTGTTTCTTCATCCCCTTCTCTAAACCACTAAGAAGCTTTGAAATAGCAACGGGCTGATCTCCCGCTGGCTGAAAGGGGTTATGTAAGTTAAAAATATTTTTTGACATATATATTACAAGAGACCTTCTGAAGTTAAATAACCATACCCATCATATACATTGTCGTATGCTTTTACAATTATCTTGTAGCTAAGAAATGAACCTACAAGAGTAATAATGAAAAAATATAAAAATGCTCTATTAAGCTTGTACATATGTATAAAGTTTATACAATAAACTCCTTTTTATCAAGACTGTGTTTTGTGGTTAGAAATTATGATGCAGTATTGAAGAAATAATGCCGATTGGCACACTACATCAAGAAAATGGTCAGATTCTGGAAATTACTCCTCAATCTGAACTTTTATCAGGAAAAGAAGTTACTACAAATATTAAGTTATTTCCAAAAAAAGAACGTCATTCTGAACAACAAGCTCAAGTAAAAAGAAGCTTTAATGCTGACTAAAAAAAGATACTACGAAATAAATTGTGGGATTATTTCGTAGTATCCACATAAAATTTTAAAGCCTGATATTGATGTGGAAAAATCTTCTCTGGTTGTTTTTTTAACAACTTTTTAAGTTCATCGATGCTAGCCCACATGGGATCTTTGGTTTCATCTTTTTGCATCTTTGGTTCTCCTTCAACTTCACAAATAAAAACAAAACCAAACCATAACTTTCCATCATTTTCATTAAGAACCTGCTGACACATAAATGGCTGGAAAACCATTGTTTTTTCAAACTCGTCCACCCTAAAAAATCTTTCTCGAAAAAAGTTTCGGAATGCTACTACTTTTAATCCACATTCTTCCTTTACTTCACGTGAAACTGCGTCAAATACATTTTCATAACTATCAATACGTCCTCCGGGAATTTCTAGTAAACCTGAATATTTACGAGTAATTTTTGGCTTCCAGCGTGTTTGTAAAAACACTTTTTTAACATCGCCGTCCATTCTTTCCAATATAGCAGACACAAAAATAATTGATTCGTCTCTTTGTATTTTTTTAGGCATATAAAAAAATTTATTTAATAATTTGTAAGACCCTGGCAGCTACACGTTCTGGTGAGATATCTGAAGCCCCTCTTTTATTTTCAGTTTCTCCATAATAAAATGAATCTTCACTGTCTTTGAAACTTAAATCTACTAGAGCATCATTACGAATCATTTCTCTTCCGTAAGGATGAGTTACACGGAAAGTATTAGGACCAGACCAAAATACAGAATTACTTAAACTAAACATAACATTAGGTGTTCCACACATACTTGAATAATGTCCCAAACCTGTGTCTGGGGTTACGCTAAACGCAGTGTTTGTTCATTGTTTTCAAGCACTTTTCCAAAAATTATTCTTGATTCTAATATATTTACAATACTATATCATAGTTGTGTTAAGATATAAATTACATTTATTCTCACCTTTAAATCTACTGAAAATAGGGGTTTGTCTCTTTGTGCGCCCGGTTGGGATCGAACCAACGACCTTATCCTTAAAAGGGATCTGCTCTACCGACTGAGCTACGGGCGCATTTATATATTTATATTTCTAATGAACATTTGGCTAGTAGTCAGTTGAATCCGCTACGACTGAGCTACGGGCGCGTAAAACTTATATTACCATACTTTTAAAAAACTTCCAGTAAAAACTTCTCGAATACTATCTCGGCATCCTGTCCGTTTTTACGTGCTTCAGGCAGTAAGTAGCTTAGTTTTCGAGCTGAATCTTTAAGATTTTCTTCACCAAATTTAGAGAAATTCCTTTTGAATATCATATCTTTCATCTTCCAAAAAAGAACTCCAACAAGCTCTTCGAGCCCTACACCCCTATCCACTGCCTGTCTATAATAAATCCAAAGATTTAATTTATTTCTATCTCCAAATGCATCTGCAAGCAAGAAATTGTTAAATTTTTCTTTTTTCTCTTTTGGTAATTCACTTAAAATAATCTCAGCACCCGCCTTTTCAAACTTACTAAGAATAGGCTTGAGTAATTTACTCTCTAAAAAAACAAAAGAATTCATGGAGATCTTCATGAGGTCTAACCTTTCTAAGACAAAGTCTTCTAACTCTTTCCTCTCAAAAATGCCGGAGAAAATAACTACACACTTTTTAAAAAAGAGACCAGAACCAGAGTAAAAGCTCTCAAGCTCCAAGGGATTAAAATTATTCCTATTAATAGAAAAAACAGGGACATCACCTGGTATAGATTTTACAAATCTATCATAGGCATCATGTTTCTTTTTAAAATCATCCCCGGCAAAAAGATATATCATAACTAAAACTTAACTAATTTCTTGTATGCTTTATAGTGATCGCCGTATTTTTCTTCTAAAATTTTCTCGTGTTTATCCAAGAAAACAAAATGAGTTAAAAGAAAAGAAAAGATAGTAAGTAAAACCACAAAAAAAGCATTAGTCATAAAACCGAAACCTAAAATAAGTAGGAAAAGCCCCCAGTGCGTAGGACTTCTCGTATACACATACGGACCACGGTAAAATATTTCTTTAGTAATTTCTTTTTCGATATTATTTATATTTTTACCGAAGATGCTGTGTGAAGTCTTCTGTGCCCAGAAGATTAAAAATGTACCGAAAATAATAAGGAAAACTCCGACAGGGGTCATTAGATGATTAGGGAAAATCTCGAAATCAAAAAAGGTGTCGAGTATCACTCCAATTATAAATAAAAACAAGTACACAGCATAAGAATGCACGAGTACTTTATGTAATTTATTACTATGAAAATGTAAGCTATTTTCATCTTTCATAAGTATATTATAGCATAAATAGCCTATTTTACCTCACCGAAATTGTTACCTGAGCCGTAGTGCACTTCGAGTGGAATATCCGTCTTGTATTTGAGATATGATCTCTGTAAAACTCCCTCCATCGCATCTTTTATTATTTTACTCGATTTTTCAAGAACACTCTCTTCTATCTCATATACCAGCTCGTCATGAATCTGAAGTACAAGATGAACTTTGTCGAGAAGTCCTGCCTTTTTTAAGTCTTCATGAGTATATCTAATAGCGAGCTTTATGATGTCAGCTGCTGTCCCCTGCACTGGAGCATTTATAGCTGTACGTTCTGCCATATTTTTCAAAAAAGGTATGCGGGAATTTATATTTGGGAAATATCTTTTTCTTCCAAATAAAGTCTCGGTATATGTATTTTTTGTCGCCATAGCTTTTACATTTTCCAAATAGTCCCGTATCCCAGAAAACTGGTGAAAATAATTATCGTAAAATTTCTGCGCTTCTTCGCGTGTGCCACCAAGATTTTTCTTAAGCGCTGAGACTCCCATCCCGTACAAAATACCAAAGTTTATCACCTTTGCTTTTCGGCGCATCTCACTATCAACCTTATCTACAGGTACGCCAAATACAAAAGATGCCACTCCTGAGTGCACGTCCTTTCTATCATAAAAAACTTGCGTCATTTTCTTATCTCCTGAGAGCATGGCTGCAACACGGAGCTCCACCTGAGAGTAATCAAAAGCTGAGAGCTTATAACCTTTTGGAGCTATGAAGCCATTACGAATACGCCTACCAAGCTCACTCTTAATAGGTAAGTTTTGTAAATTAGGATCAATAGAAGAAAATCTGCCAGTCGTCGTCGCATTTTGTAAAAACTTAGAATGAAGCCTATTATCCTCTCCCGCCATTTGAGGGATGACGTCTATGTACGTAGAGAGAAGTTTTTGTAATTCTCTGTATGAGAGTATTTCTTTTATTATAGGGTTTGCTTCTTCGAGTTCTTCTAATACAGATACTTTAGTAGAGAAAGATCCACTCGCATTTTTCTTTTTACTTGTTTTAATTCCCATCTTATCAAACAGAATTTCTCCTAATTGTTTTGGAGAATTTACGTTAAACTCTGCACCAGCTAATTTATATATCTTCGTACGAAGTTTTTCTAACTCTTTATGATACTCTTTACTCAAAGTAGTGAAATAATTTTTATCTATTAAAATACCGTGATTTTCTATCTCTTTTACTATACCTATAATCGGATATTCTATCTCTTCATAAACCTTTTCTAAATTCTTCTCTTTTAGTTTCTTGAAAATGTTTTCATAAGCGACATTAAAATCCTCGGTTTTTCCGAAAATAAAAATATCTTCTAATTTAGGATTACTAATATCTGAATTAACTATCCACAAAGCGATACTTGCTTCTTGAAGTTTTTGGTCAGGAGCCCTCGGAAGAAAGTTTTGGAGCTGGTCTGGCCGGGGTAGGGGCCCCGGAGAACCGAGGACCCGAGAAAACTTTGCTTCCGAGGGCTCCTGACTGCTGTTGTTAAAAAATATTTTAAGTCGTGCAAACAAGCTACGAAATTCGTATTGAATAAAAGTCTTTTCAATTTTCTTTAAGTCAGCAGCTTCCCAAAATGTTTTCTCTGGTATGGAGAATTTAATAGGCGCATCAATGCGTATTGTTGCAAGAGTTTTTGAAAACAAAGCTTCTTCTTCATTGTTCTTAATAAGCTCTACTATCCTTGGACTTAAGCCACTTTTCTTAAATTCACTTTCATCTTTCTTTATCTTTTTGTAAATTTCTTCGATCGTACCAAAATTTACAATTAAAGTCTCAGCTGTCTTCTCACCAATACCTTTGATACCTATAATGTTATCAGACGGATCTCCGCGGAGGCCCTTATAGTCTGGCAAAAGTTTTGGTTTGAATTTAAATCTTTCCAACACTTTATCTTCATCATATAAAATAGTGTCGTTAATTCCCTTTTTCAAAGTGTAAACCTGCACCTTTTTACCATCTATTAACTGCATGGTATCCATGTCTCCTGAAGCAATTATTATCCTTATAGTCTTGTCCTTATGATACAAGTGAACAATGGTTCCCAATATATCATCAGCTTCAAAACCCGGAGCGTCGTAAATAGGTATATTAAAAGCTTCAAAAATATTTCGAGAGCTTTTAAGCTGGGAAATTAATGCTTCGTCGGCTTTTGCCCTGCCTGCCTTGTATTCTTTATAAGCTTCATGTCTAAAGGTTTTCTGAGGTAGGTCATAACAAGCCACTATGTAGTCCGGCTTTAGGTCTGTGATTATCTTCATAATCATCGTAGACAGACCGTAGAGAGCCCCTGTAGGCACGCCATCAGACGAGAGAAAGTCGGGTAAGGCATGATACGCCCTGTGTATTATCGCGTGTGCATCAAGCAAAACAAGTGTTTTAGTAGTTTTGTTCATTATGAAAATAATAACACTTAATGATAAATTATAGAAACCTGGAAAATATAATTTTTGGAGGGGTCTCGCGGCTGTCGAGCTGAGAGTTTCAGGATTTTTTAAGCTTCAAAAAATCTGTACCGGAAAAAATTGATATTTTACAGGTTTCATAATTTACCAACTTAAGCTATAATTTATCTATTATGAGTGATTTTGATACAGAAAAAGAAAATAAACAAATAGACGATATCCATAAACAAGAGGAGGAGGAGCTCGTGGCCATGCTTGCCGAGTCAAAATATGACCTCCCATACATAAACCTCTACAACACAAAAATAGACAACGAAGCCTTGAGAGCAATACCCGAAGAAGAAGCAACGAAAATGAATGTGGCGCCATTTAAACTTTTTGGTAAAAAGATTTTCATAGCTGTCCGCTCTCCCAGCCCCGAGCTTTTAAAAGAGTTAAGTGATATGGCTGAACGTAAAAATCTAACTCCAGAATTCTACATGGCAAGCAGTAGCAGTCTAGAGAAAACTTGGGATAGATATAAAGAAATTTCAATGGCTGAAAATACAAGAGTTGGAGGTCTTGATATCTCAGCAGAGATCTTACGAGATACAGCTAAGGACATACAGCACATAGGAGACATTGAGAAGCTAATTGCTACCACACTCAAAGAAAAAGAAACTCATAAGATCTCTCGCATCCTAGAAATAATTTTAGCAGGTGCCATAGCAGTGAAAGCCTCTGATATACACATAGAGCCAGAAAAGGAGCGTGGGAGATTGCGCCTAAGACTCGATGGAATACTCCAAGACATAATCTTTTTTGATTTAGATACATATCATTTACTGAACTCAAGAATTAAATTAATCTCACAATTAAAATTAACATCAAAAATAGCCCAAGATGGAAGATTTAATATCATCGAAAGCGATGAAGAGATAAGCATACGCGTATCCCTCATCCCTGGTGCGTACGGCGAGGCTATTGTCATGCGTATCCTTGATCCGAAATCCATCCAAGTAAACATCGAGGAATTAGGAATAGAAAAATACCTTTTTGACATAATACAAAAAGAAATAATTAAACCAAACGGACTCATACTCGTCACAGGTCCTACAGGCTCAGGTAAAACAACGACTCTGTATGCATTCCTAAGGAAAATATATTCTCCAGAAATAAATATAATAACCATAGAAGACCCAGTCGAATACCACCTTGCAGGCATAACCCAGACACAGACAGATGTGAAAAAGGGCTACAATTTCCCTGAAGGACTTCGCTCAGCACTTCGTCAAGATCCTGACGTCATGATGGTCGGAGAGATACGTGATGATGAGACAGCAGAGATAGCAGTGCAATCCTCCCTCACAGGACACATGGTCTTCTCTACGCTTCATACGAACAACGCAGCTGGAGTCATCCCCCGCCTGATAGACCTCAAAGTAAATCCTAAGATATTAGTATCTGCACTTTCATTATCTATAGCTCAGAGACTCGTCCGCAAACTTTGCGCATCTTGTAAGGTTGAAAAAATATTAAATGAAGAAGAATCTAAAGTTATAAAACTCGTAATGGATAGTATTAAAGACGAAGGCAAAAGCTTGTCTAACTACAACATAAATCCTGACGCACCCATAAAAGTATTTAACGCTGTGGGTTGTGCTGTATGCAACAACATAGGGTATGTAGGAAGATTAGGAATTTTTGAAGCTATTAAAACAGACGAAAATATAGAAAAAATAATTTTACAAAACCCAAGTGAGAGAGAAATTAAAAAGGTGGCCCGCACTCAAGGCATCCTCTCCATGCGTCAAGATGGCATAGTTAAAATCTTAAACGGCGTGACCTCTATGGCCGAGGTGCAGAGCGTGGTGGATTTATTAGAAGAATAAAATTATAAAGAAAAACATATTGAGAGAGAATGTAAACCTGAAAATTAGAAATAAAAAAAGCATTAATCTCTAAACAATCCTTCCAGGACTGAGCCCCGAAAGTAATAAATTATTATAGGATAGCACCAGAAGATAATAAAATCACCAGAACGTCCTACGCAAATTTATATAACCTTAATAGCTGATTGCTTAGAGATTAATGCCTTCTTTTTCACACCAAAGAATTGTACTACATAGAAATATTAACAAGTGCTATACTGTGTATAGCTATGTTGATACCATGTTGATAAACTCTTTATTTTCATACTATAGCATACTATTTAGTTAATGTCAACTATCATGCCCGACAATGAAACAACCGAAAAAAATGAAGATTCCTTCTTAGACCACACACTACGCCCCCAAGTGTGGGATGAATACATAGGTCAAAAACATATAAAAGATAATGTGAAAATTCTTCTTGAAGCTGCGTCTGGCCGAGGACAAATACCAGAGCACATTTTATTCTACGGACCACCAGGACTCGGGAAAACTACACTCGCACATTTGATAGCAAGAGAAACAGGTAGACAGATGAGGATAACTTCTGGTCCTGCGATAGAGAAAGTGGGCGACCTCGCATCCATACTCACAAATCTCTCTAGTGGAGACATACTTTTTATAGACGAGATACATAGATTAAATAAAATGGTGGAGGAAATACTTTACCCCGCCATGGAGTCTGGTGTCCTCGACATCATTATAGGTAAAGGCCCATCTGCACGCACTATACAGCTCGACTTACCACCCTTTACGATGATAGCTGCAACGACACGCGTGGCTATGGTATCATCTCCCCTTCGCTCCCGCTTCTCTGGAGGAGTTTTCCGTCTTGAGTTTTATTCTGATGAAGAGATAGCGCAGATCGTAGAGAGGTCTAGTAGACTTCTCGAGACAAAATTAGATAAAGAAGCATTAGAAGAAATAGCAAAAAGAAGTAGGTTTACACCCCGTACTGCAAACTATTTTTTAAAGAGGGTGCGTGACTATGCCCAAGTACACAAGAAGGACTTAGATCAAAAGACAGTGAAGGAAGCTTTAAATATGCTCGCGATAGACGACATAGGATTAAACGGAGATGACAGGAAATTTTTAGAAATTTTGATTGAAAAATTTAATGGTGGACCAGTGGGATTAAAGACCATGGGTGCTGCACTCGCAGAAGAAGAAGCTACGATAGAAGAAGTCATAGAGCCATACTTGATCCAGCTCGGACTCCTCGAACGCACAGCAAGAGGACGCATAGCGACAAAGAAAGCATACGAGCATCTCGGTTTTGATTTTATAGAAAAATAAAAAAAAGGGGTGAGAGTCGTGGGGATACGACTCTCACCCCAACAGGATGGAGAAACCTATTACAGGTTCTTCTTAACTGTATTATTAAAGGTGTAAAAATGCAAATATGTTTATCCACATATATAAACATATAAATTTTAAAAATTTATTAAAAAGCAACAAAGGCCAAGCTGACGAGAACGTCAGCTTGGCTCTTGGTTGGACCTCAGGATGTGTAACACATCAGCTGAGCCTAAGTTGTCTAAATCGACAACTTAGGCTCAGCTCTCCTCGGCCTCTTCCATTTCAAATGGAAGAGGCCGATCGAGGTCTCTTGGCTCGATCGGAATAACATTCATGATTTTCTCCTTTCGAACCCAAAGGGGTTCGAAAAAATAAATTTTAGCACCTCCCCCAACAGTCCTAAAAGACCAGGGAGGCACTTTCAAATAAAGAAGAACATATTGAGAGAGAAAATACAAATAAAGTTATCCCCACCCCAAAGACATGCTAGACTTAAGATATGGCAAGAATTTTAGGCATAGATCCGGGATATGAGAGACTCGGTATAGCGGTTTTAGAAAAGTCCTCCTCTGCACAAGGCTACAGAAGACTAAAAGAAAAAGTTTTATTTTCTGAATGTTTTAAAACTTCGAGTAAGTTACCCTTCGAAGAGAGGCTACTTCTCATCGCAGATGAGGCAAAAAGTGTCATAGAAAAATACAAGCCAGAAATACTATCTATCGAGACTTTGTTTCTAAATACAAATCAAAAGACTGTGATGCACGTAGCCGAAGCACGAGGTGTCATCATATGTGAAGCTATGAGGGCAGGTATGAAAGTATTTGAAGCGACTCCACTCCAGATAAAGATAGCGACGACAGGTTATGGAAGAGCAGATAAAACTCAAATGATAAAAATGGTAAAGATGCTCGTAGAGATAGATGAGAGTAAAAAGTCTGATGATGAACTCGACGCTATAGCCATAGCCCTCACTGCTTTTGCGAATCTAAGATTACAGAGTTAAAAATTTTCTTTAATACGACTTTTTATAGAAAATTTTTATACTTTGGGAGTTATCCACATTTTTTATTGCATAGTTTTTTATATTTTGTTACAAAGGAGTCATTATTAGGGTTTTTAATAAAAAATTAAACATTTTAATTTCTTATGAGTTACGATGAAGAAGAAAAGTTAGATGAAGAAGGAGTTTTTAAGATGGATGACGATGATGGATTAGATGACATGCCAGAAGGCTTTGTAGATGATACTGACAGCGACGATCCTGACGATAAATTCCACTAAAACAAAACACCCCTAGAGGGGTGTTTTGTTTTTATTTTACATTTATCTTCAGAAACTTTTTCTTCCCTATTTTAAGTATTATATTATTTTTTATTTTAAAGCTTACTTCTAAGATGCGTGTGTTCCCAGACAGGTCGTGTATGGACTTACTTAGGACAAGCCTTCGCCACTCACTTTTTGAAGGAAGTATTTTTTTAGTTATCAAAACCTCACCTAGGGTCTCCCCTGTTTTTGCTCGTATCTCCTCCATTTCTTCTGGTACTTCTTTTTTCTGGAAAGTACTAGAAAAATTCTCTTCTGCTTTTTCCGCTTCCTCTTTACTGTGGTAAAAAGAAACTATTTCCTTAGCAAGTATTTTTTTGAATTGCATTGGGTTAGCACCGCTTTCCACTTTTTTTCTCATTTCGTTAATTTCTTCAATAGGGACACGAGTTACAAGTTCAAAGTAATCAAAAATAACATCGTCAATTACAGACATAATTTGCCCATACATATCACTTGGTGTGGCAGAAATTGGTATAAAGTTTTGTAAACTTTTACCCATCGGTCTTCCATCCGATCCAAGTAATAATTTCATAACCACAGCGGATTGAGGCTCGAGTCCGAAAGATGGCATTATGTGTCGCCCCGCAAGAAGATTAAAGGTTTGATCTGTACCACCAAGCTCTACGTCACACTTAAGAGCCACGGAGTCGTATCCCTGCATAAGTGGGTACATAAATTCATCTAATCCAATTTCATTACCAGATTTATATCTTTGCATGAAAGACTGACGATCAAGCATCTGAGCAAGAGAAAACTGCTTTGTTAGATTTATAACATCATTAAAGTTTAAATCTTTTAGCCATTCTGAATTATGTCTAATTTCTGTCTGTCTCTCTATTACTGTCTTAAAAAATTGATCTTTGTATTTTTTTTCATTTTCCTTGATTTCCTCGGAAGTGGTTTCTTTTCGCATATCAACCTTATCTGAATGATCTCCCACCAGAGTTGTGAAATCTCCAATAATCAAAGTAACTTTATGCCCAAGTTCTTGGAAGTCTCTAAGTTTTCTGTGTATAACTGAGTGGCCCAAATGTAGAAAGGACCCTGTAACATCTGTGCCCAATTTGAAATGCAGCCTCTTTCCACTAAGAAGTTTCTTACGGAGCTCCTCTTTTGTAAAAACTTCATGAACTCCACGACTTAAAATCTCATCTATTGTTTTCGGGTCAGTTACTACTTTCATGCTCGAATAATAACACATTTTCTGCTATACTTCAAAAATGGAAATGTTAAAGGAATTGTTTAAAAAATTAAAGAAAAATACTCTTAAAATAATATATGGGTTAAAGAAAGATAAGCACCTAGTAAAAAACATAATCATGTTTGGTGTGGGTATTTCTGTATTTTTTATAGCTGTTGTACTCATATGGATCCTATCCCTTGAAATCCCAGATTTTAAATCTTTCGAGGATAGAAAAGTAGAAAATTCTACAAAGATATACGATCGCACAGGGGAAATACTTCTCTACGATATACACCGCGATGCTAAAAGGACAGATATAACATTCGACAAAATTGGATCAAATATAAAAAATGCTACTCTTGCTATCGAAGATGCAGAGTTTTACAACCACAGTGGTATACGCATAAGTTCTATAATGCGAGCAATAATATCAAACTTTTTTAGTACAGGTCGTACTCAAGGTGGATCTACTATAACCCAACAATTAGTAAAAAATACACTCTTAACACAAGAAAGGTCTTATACAAGAAAAATAAAAGAGTGGGTTCTCGCACTTAAAATAGAGAAGTCTCTAAGTAAAGATCAGATTTTTGAGCATTATTTAAATGAGGCACCATACGGAGGAAATGTATACGGGATACAAGAAGCAAGTAACACATACTTTGATACTGATGCCTCTACTCTGACTCTCGCTCAAGCCGCATATCTTTCTGCAATACCTCAATCCCCTACAAGCCTATCTCCATACGGGAAAAATAAAGATAAACTAGAAGCTAGAAAAAATCTAGTCTTATCAAGAATGCTTGATTTAAAATTTATAACTGAAGATGAATACAATCAAGCAAAAAATGAAGTTGTTTTATTCCAGCCTCAATCTGCTACAGGTATAAAAGCTGCTCATTTTGTATTTTTCATAAAAGAATATATAGAAGAAAAATATGGGCCAGAGTTATTAGAACAAGGTGGTATAAAAATCACTACGACAATAGATTACAAGCTACAAGAAAAAGCTGAAGAAATAGTTAAAAATGGCGCACTACAAAACAAAAAAGACTGGAATGGTGAGAATGCTAGCCTAGTAGCAATAGATCCAAAAACGGGGCAAATCTTAACAATGGTAGGCTCTAGGGATTACTTTGACAAAGAAATAGATGGAAACTTCAACGTAGCTACAGCCTCAAGACAGCCAGGCTCTGCTTTTAAACCTTTCATATATGCAACAGCATTTAATAAAGGATTTACTCCGAGCACTGTATTGTTTGACCTGCCTACAGAATTCCAAACTACATGTAATGCATATGGAAAAGCACTAGCAGGTCACAGTCAAAGTGACTGCTATATGCCAGAAAACTATGATGGTAAAACTGTTGGACCAATGACTCTACGTAGTGCACTTGCTGAATCTCGAAACATCCCCGCAGTAAAGCTTTTCTACCTTGCTGGACTTGCAGACTCACTTAGGACGGCAGAAGAAATGGGCATAAGCACACTCACAGATGTGGGACGCTATGGACTAACTCTCGTTATCGGAGGTGGTGAAGTGAAGTTGCTAGATATAACAAGCGCATTTGGAGTATTTGCTAACAGTGGTATAAGAAACCCTAGCACGGGAATACTAAAAATAGAAAGATTAAATGGAGAAATATTAGAGGAATTTAAACAAAATGAAAAAGAAGTATTACCAAAGAATACCGCGCTTATACTCTCAGACATAATGTCTGATGAGAAAGCGAGAATTCCTACATTCGGAGCACGCTCTCCTTTATATATACCTGGTGTAGATGTAGCAGTAAAAACAGGAACAACAAACAACAACAAAGATGCATGGACAATAGGCTACACACCCTCCATAGCTGTCGGCGTCTGGGCAGGAAACAACGACAACAAGGCCATGAAAAAAGGTGGTGTTGCACTCGCTGGACCTATTTGGAATAAATTTATGAATGAAGCATTAAAAGTAATGCCTAGTGAGAACTTTGAGGAACCAAACCTATACTATGATCCACAAGAAGTAAAACCAATACTACGTGGATTTTGGCAAGGAAATGAAAACTTCTTTATAGATAAAATTTCTGGAAAATTAGCGACAGAGTTTACCCCGCCTGAAACAATTCAAGAAAAAGTTGTTACAAACGTACACTCCATACTCTACTGGGTAGATAGAAACAACATAACAGGACCAGCACCCAAAAATCCGACAAGTAATGCACAATTTAATAACTGGGAAATTCCAATACAAAACTGGTGGGCAAAAAACAGTAGTAGATACCCGCAAACTAGCTGGAGTGAGAAACCAAATGCAATAGATGACATACACACAGAGAACACAGAAAATAATAAAATCATCCACGTGGTTGAACCAAACGAAGATACAGTTTACCAAAAAGATCAGAAGATAAATCTAAAAATTCAAAAAACTGGTAATTTTCCTTTAGTAAAAATGGATATATTTATTAACAATACATACATAGATACAGTAGAATCACCTTTTACTTTCTCTTTTACACCCTCAAACATAGAAGATATACAAGATGAAAATGAGCTAAAAATAATATCCTACAATAGTGTTTACAATAAAAGTGAAAATATTGTAAATTTTAAAGTTGAATAATAATTACCTTATTTTTTTAGGAGCCTTCTCCCCTATCCTTTTTAACAGGATATTATAAATCTCTTCTTGTCTTATGAGGATTTCGTTTTTATAGATCGGTTTTATGTTTAAATAAATAATATTATTTTTTATTTTTACATCTTCTCTTTTTACTTCTATTCCCAGAACTTCATATAGAGCTTCTCTTATAAGCTCAACTTTTAAACCCCCTTTTACAAGTATGTTGTCAAACTTACTAAGTAAATCTTTTATTTCTATCATTAAAGACTACCTATTCATAGGCATAATAAGATACGTAAAAGAAGTATCAGAAACAGCAGAAACGACGATAGGGCGAGAGGTGTCGTGAAGTTTTATAGATATGCTATCTGTTGTTATAGACTGGAAACAATCTAAGAAGTATTTATAGTTAAAACCGAGCTCTACATTTTCTCCTTGTATAGCAGCATCTAAAAGTGTTTTATTTTCACCAACATCATTATTAAAGGAAGATAATTCAAAAACTTTTTCTTTTGGTTTAATTACAAGATTAACTTGGTTAAATTTATCTGAAAATATATTAGATAGCTTTAGTGCGTTTAAAAGGTCTTGTTTAAGTAAGGTGGTTGTTGTTTTAAATTCTTTAGGAATAATTTGATGGTAATCAGGGAAAATGCCGTCTATGACACGGGATGTCAGATATATATCATCAGAAGAAAAAGAAATTGAGTTTTTATTAAAACAAACCTTGATATTTCCTTTATAATCTCCGAAAATTCTAAGCATTTCTGAAACATTTTTATATGGAATAAGGATGCCGAGTATCTCTGGTACACCTTTTACTTTTATCTTTTTCTCTGCAAGTCTAAATGAGTCTGTGGAAACAAAGACAAGGTTATCATCTTTTGTATACATAAAAACACTTGAAATTTCAGGTTTTATATCCGAAATAGATGAGCTGTAGTATACAGATTTTATTCCATTTATTAATTTAAGAGATTCTATTTCAAAAGTCTCCCCCACAACCCTTGGTATAGTAGGGAAATCATCGTGTGGTTGACCTTTTACTTTTATAGTACTTCTTTTGGTTTTTATTAATAAATTTCCATCAACACCTTCAAATGAAATAGTTTCGTTTTGAAATAAATTAGAAAGTATCCCGGACAAAACAGAGCCGGAAACAGCCACAATACCCTCTTTCTCTACTTTAGCTGGTATGTCTACTTCTATGCCGAGGCTTAGGTTTGTAGATCTAATTTTTAATTTCTTATCTACCGCAATAAGTAGTACAGAGCTTAGTATTGGCAGAGTTAAATTTTTACCAGTAATCTTTTCTGCTTGGGTAATTCCGTTTTTGATTTGTTCTATTTTACATTCTAATTTCATTTGTTTATATTTTATATATTAAATTTATTAGTACTATTAGTGGTGTTAATAAGTGGATAACTTTTTCTACTTATATTTTATATACCTAAGTTACATAATTTCAATTTAATTTTTATCTAATAACTCTCTTTAATTTATGCTAACTTTTTCACCTATTTCTTATCATTACCTTTTATTATTTTTAATTCACATATTATTTTTATTTATACACACTTTATTCAGCTTATTTAAACATTATTCGTATCTGCTCGAGTTCTTGTAGAAGCTGGGGGTCATTTTTTATATCAACTTTTATTTTCAAGCATGAATGTATTACTGTGGTGTGATCTTTACCTCCTAGTTTTTGTCCAATGAGGGGGTAAGATACATTAAAGTCTTCTCTTAAAAGATACATTATTACTTGTCGAGCCTTTACTATTTCTTTCTTTCTTATTTTTTCATAGATTGATTCCTCTTCTATTTTATAGTACTCGCTAACTATTTTAACAACATCTTTTATTGCCATGTTCTTTTTTGGTTTGATGCTGTTTTTCAGAAGATTTTTTATTTCAGAAAGTGTGGGCGATCTACCTTTTAGTTTGTATTGGCATACTATTATATTTAGGCTACCTTCCAGTTCGCGTATATTGCCCTCTATTGTGCCTGCTACGTACTCAACTATCTCTGGCTCTAGTTCTATGTTTAATTCTCTTAATTTAACCTTTAAAATGGCTACACGAGACTCGTATTCAGGTTCTGTTATGTCTACTATCATCCCAGCTGCAAAACGAGACTTGAGCCTGTCTGCTAGTTCGGGGATGTGGTTTGGGTGTTTGTCTGAGGAGAAGACTATTTGTTTATTATTTTCGTAGAATGTGTTAAATGTGTGGAAAAGCTCTTCTTGAATCTTCTCCATCTTACCTATAAACTGAATATCGTCTATGATGAGGAGATCATACTTCCTATATTTCTCTTTAAATGAGTTTGCTTTATTGTTTTGTAGAGAATTTATGAAATCAGTCGCAAATTTCTCTAGTGTCATATAGTGCACTTTCTTGTTTTCATACTTTTCTTTTATTGTATTCCCTATTGCTTGCAGGAGGTGTGTTTTTCCTAGGCCTGTTGGTCCATATATAAAGAATGGATTGTATTTTGTTCCTGGACTGTCCACAATCGCACTTGCAGCAGCATATGCGAGCTCGTTAAATGTACCAACTACAAAGGAATCAAAGTGGTAGCGTGGATTTAAGTTGTCTTCTGGGTTTATATATAGGTCTTTTAAGGGTAATTCTTTGTTTACAAAAGAACTTTCACCTACTTTCGTTATTTCTTGCTTACTAACTTCTATTTTAGTGATTACATATTCTACTGCACGCATGTTTTCGTAAGCTATCGCTATAGTTTTAGTTATTAGTTTATGGTATTTATTCATTAACCAGTCACGCACGAACTCATTTGGTACTGCTATATACACTATTCCTAATTCTTCTTTTAAAATAGAGGTATTCTTAAACCAGGTACTGAAATTAGCCTTAGAAACCTCAGTTTCAATTTCTAGGAGGCAGTTTCTCCAGAGTTGTTTTGTATCCATGGATCTATAATACCCTATTTACAGGGTAGAGGAAAATTTTTAATCTTATTAACTATGTTGATAATCTGTGGATAAAAAAGTTAGGGGTGTATATATTTATTGTTTTCCTCTCTTGATAATTTATTAATATTATTGTAGTATCTAAATATGTCACAAACATACCAACCTAAAAAGAGAAAAAGAGCTAGATCTCACGGTTTTCTCGTTAGATCCCGAACTAAAACTGGCAGTAATGTCCTAAAGCGAAGACGTCAGAAAGGCAGAAAAAAGCTTTCTGTGTAGCATTTAAATGCTTGCTAAAAAAAATAGATTAGACAAAAAAGGTGTAGATTTAGTCTTTAAGCTCTGTCCACCTAGTGGAAATAGAGGTTTTTTGCTGTTTTCTACCCATTTAACCTTTAAATTCCTAAAAGAAGAGCAAAATACAGACCCCCGTATCTCATTTATAGCCTCAAAAGGAGTGGTAAAGCTTGCAGTTAAAAGGAACCTTTTAAGGAGAAGTGGGTATAGTGCTCTAGCTAAACATATCCAAACACTACCCTCTTGTATATCAGGGGTCTTTATTTTTAAAAAGTATCAAGATGACGTCTCCATTTTAGAAAATGAAATTAAAACTATACTTCATAAGGTTAATTGACCTATATAAAAAGTACATTTCGCCTTCCATAAAAGGAAATTGTGTTTTTTACCCTACTTGTTCAGATTATACCAAGCAAGCAATAGAAAAGTACGGTATTTTTAAAGGCATGTATTTAGGATTTTTACGTATTTTACGCTGCCACCCCTGGCAGAAAGATCACATAGATCCAGTCCTTTGATTTTTGATCATTTTCATATAGAATAAGAACATGCTACATAATATATGGGATGCTGTTTTATACCATCCACTCATCAACGCGCTTGCATTTTTAGTCTCTATTGTACCTGGGGGTGATTTAGGTATTGCAGTCATACTCCTCACTATTTTAGTTAAATTAATTCTCTTCCCTCTTTCTCAAAAATCTCTTGAAAACCAAGCAGCAATGACCATGCTTGCTCCAGAGCTTAATAAAATAAAAAAAAGCGGGGCAACCAAAGAAGAGCAGGCACGAATGACATTTGAATTATATAAAAAGCACAAAACAAATCCTTTCTCTGGGTGTCTTTTAGTTTTAATACAAATCCCTATAATATTTGCTCTATATTACGTTTTCTATAAAGGTATAAAATTTGATGCTGGTGTTATATATTCTTTTATTCATGTTCCAGAAGAGATAAATACTGTTTTCTTAGGTATTCTCGATCTAAATGCAAAAAGTATATTTCTAGCAGTTTTGGCGGGTATCTCTCAATATTTGCAAGCATATTTTATGCCTACTCCAGCACCAAGCTCATCAAGCGACTCCTCTGACCCCAACTCTTTTGCTGAGAGCTTTTCTAAGAGTATGGCCATGCAGATGAAATACATCTTCCCTTTTATTGTGGCATTTATAGCTTACAGTATCTCAGGTGCAATAGCTTTGTACTGGATTGTTAGTAATTTGTTTTCTGTTGCTCAACAAGTGTATGTAAATAAAACAGAAAAGAAAAGATTAGACAAAGAAGTGGAAGTATTAATTCATGAATAATCAAGAAATTGAAAATTTAATAAAAGAATTAATTGAAAAAACTAATATAAAGATACAGAAGATTTCTGTTATTCCTGATACCATGAATAACACATGGTTTGCTGTTGATGTTGATGAACCACACTTCTTTATAAACAATGAAGGTGAGGCATTACAAGCCTTAAATCACCTTGTTCGTAGGTTGGTAGAGAATAAGATGTTTTCAAATAAAACTGACGCTCTTAACGACACGAGAAACAGCATCCTCATTGATATCAATGATTTTCAAAAGAAAAAAGTAGAAAGTGTGCGTGCTATTGCTCACATGATGGGAGAGCGCGCTAAATATTTCAAAGCAAATGTAGAAGTTGATCCTATGTCTTCTTTTGATCGAAGGATAGTACATGAATTTCTCGCTAATAGAGAAGATCTAAAGACAGAGTCTGTCGGCCTTGGCCCTACTCGTCGTGTGGTTATTAAATACGTAGGCGTAATTTAGATTAAATAAAATAATTTTTGGAGGGGTCTCTCGGCTGCCCTGCCGAGAGTTTCAGGATTTTTTAAATTTGAAAAATCTGTACCGGAAAAAATTGATTTTATTTAATCTAAATTACCTTAGTTTAAGCTCCCAGAGAATTGAATCTTTTTTGTTTACAAAAAATAAATAGTCTTCGTATGCACTAAGTGAAAGTTTTATACCATCAGTCTCTACCCCACCTAATTCTAATATAGGATCTACAAGCACAGTATTTTTTACATCTTTAATACCTATTTTCCATATCTGGTCTTCAAATGAAGCCTCTCCTTGATACCATGCATCTGGATATGTTAATCCAGGGATTGATTTAGGTACTGCACAATACACATACTCACTTGTCTTGTTCCACACACATTTTTCTGGCAGTGTCCTTACTCCGAGTGCTGTGGAAGCCTTTGTTTCTGTGTTGTAGACGTTTAAGGATAGATTGCTATCACTATACAATACAAGCTTGCCTGTGGGGCTCGTGAGTGTGGTGAGTCCATATATATCACCTAAGACTCTAGTGAAGCTCTTTTTATCTACATCGAGTGCATACATGTATCCAAGAACGATACCAGATGGTTTAGTTGTAAGTGTGACACTTTTACTACTTGGCCAGAAAGACAACCATTCAGTGAAGCTCGAATCAAATATTTGGCTCTTTTTACTATCTCTTAAATTTAAAATATTACCAACAATAGAATTAGAAACATTTGTTAGATAAAATATTTTAGATTGATCGGGAGATGGACTTATGTCTTGTATGTTTTCAGTTAAAAATATTCCTTTTGTTTCAATAATTTCTCCATCAGCTCCAAGCTTTTCTTTTGGTAGCTGTCCTAGGAAAGTCTCTATCGTAACACCGTCCCCTTTTAATCGTCTCATGACTACAGACTCTCCATGGTTTCCAAAATAAGCATCATATATTTTAGGTATCACAGTACTAGAAAATTTTATCTCTTGTATTTTGTCTATGAAAGTTTGATAAATGTTTCCAGTTGAACGATCCACATATCTAAGTGCTTCCATAAATTCTGTTGGCGCAGGTGCTGGAGTTTTATTTATTACTTTTTTTACTTCAGGTTTTACCTCAACTTTTCCCGAGGGTTCACCTTGGGAGGTTGTGGTTGTAGAAGTTTGATTTTCTGTAGCGGGAGTTAATGGTGTTTCTATGACAGGTATTTCTTTAAATCTTTCTTTCATAAATATAGTAAATCCAGCAATAGGCATAGATGAAACTTGTTTTAGTTTGGCCACTATCTCTACTTCATCAGGGTTTTCTTGTAGGTCTCCATTTTCATCTACAAATGGAGGGTTGGCTTCGTCTTTTTTATTATCATCACTTCGAAATGGGTTAAATTGTGAGAGAAAATTTATCCCCTCACTTACAGGATTGTTATCCCCTTCTCCATTATCTTTGGCAAAATATGAAAAGCTAAAAAACGCAAGTACTGCGAGAGTTAAAGTTATTATTAAAATTAAAATACTTTTTTTAAGCATAAATTAAAAATTACATTTACGAGCTGCTCCCCATGTCGGATACCATCTTCCTCTTTGTTCTGATAATAATTTTTGTGCAAAAGCTATATTAACTGCAGGGTTGTTCACATAGTTAGCACATCTGAGATATCCTTCTCTTCCTCCATTAGGTCCATCTGCTCTACAACTCTTATTTCCTGCTGTAAATTTACCTGTAAATACACCCCTACAAGCTGGAATTTCATCAGCATGAGCTACAATATTTATTTGAAATAATCCTATAGAAGCACTTGACCCATCTGCGCATATGTCTGTTCTACTGGGTTGATTTAAGCCACTACTTTCTCCCTGACACACACAGGATGCTTGGGTAGGATTTGAAAATCCAGCTTCTTGCATTTTTGCTATACTACAATCTCCTTTTGTTGCTGGCTGACCATTAAAATTACCTCTCCGATTTGCTTCATTTATACGATTTTGTTCATAGTTCGCTTCTTTTCTTATATCAAACTCTTTAATTTCAACTGTTAATGTTGTTTCTTCTATCCCTATATCTAAATTAAGTAAATCAGGATTTATTTGATAAAGAATGACCCAAGATCCGAGAGCAAGGAGGAGGCCTAGGATTGCGTGCTGTATTTTCTCTAATCCGTCCGCTTTATTCCCTGGTAGCTCGCTCGTCATGTATTCCATACCTCCCATCACTATCATAACCACAGCAAGTACAGCACATATTCCTATAAATAATTGCATGCCTAGATTGAGATACTTACTGAGTGCATTTGGATCTTCAGGGTCAAAACTTGTGAGTAGTTTACCATCTGTTCCGGGTAGTGGTTGGAGGAATTTGTAACTTGTGTCAGTTGGTAGAGGTTTATTAGTTCCTGGTTCAAAATTTTGATTTTTACAAGGTGAATTATTTGGTACTGTAGTGACAAAATTATCAAAAGTACAAGGCTCATTAGGATTTGTGGCTGACGCATTTATATCTTTTACAGAAAAAAAGGATCCGACCAGTATTATTATAAAAATGTATGTTAAAATTTTCTTCATTAAAATTCTACAGTTATTGTTTTATTTGCTGTTTCTAAAATCTGGTATTTGTTTTCTATTTCTAATTTTAATCTAGAGATACCAGACACACCCTCTTCTATCTTAAGCGGTATTATATTTTTTCTATATCCTACTATGTCTACTATCTCGTCATTTATATACCAAGTCCAAGCTAGTTGTGGACTATGTATTTGTTTTGGTGAAATAAAGTACGGCTCTGCTATTATTACTTCGTTGTCTTGTATTTGATGCCTGTCACGTAGAGCTTGCTCCCATAGAGTTCCTAGGAGAGGATCATTTCTATAAAAAGAAATTTTAGGAGACACCACTCCTATATCCATATTTTTCTTAGTTGAATACAATCCATCCACTGTGGATGCTATAACCTCTATGTTGTCACTGTCTTCTAGGTAGTCATTTGTAAATGTGAAAGAATTCTTTCCATAACCAGAACCCTCAGCATCATTGTTGTAGTTTTTTTTCCAAGAGTAAATCATGTTTTTAGGACTTATGATTCCAGCTTTGTTTTTTATTTCAGGTAATGCTGTTACCTTTATCTCGCTGTCAGCTGTAGGGAGAGCTTTACCACGGTAAAATGGTGGTACATATGAGTTAGTTGCCTGCCAGAGCATTATCATGGTTAATGGCTTTGCTACTACTACCTTTTCTATTTCACCATCAGGGAGAGATATGACTGCTCTTATTGTTGTCTCGCTACCATTTACTGGGGTTGTTGTAGAAAAAGTTTTCTGACCTATTTGAGATGATATTTTTTTACCATTTACGTACCATGATATGAGTGTGCCGTCTAAGCTGGCTACATAGCTACTTACTGTTATAGACACACTTTCCCCAGCCTTAGGATTTTCTGGTGACATGTTTATGGATATAGCTGTGGGCGATACAGCAAAAGTTTTAACCGGTACTGTGTATACAGCAATAAATAATATAATAAATATATTTGCTACATATGTAAGCTCTCTACGCATTTTCTAATTGTATAACAAAAAGTGACTAAAGTCTCCCCTCTTTCATGGTTTCCTCGTAGTCTTCTTTTGCTTTTCTGTTTGACAATATTTGAGATGGATCTGATGTGATGATCTGGTCTTCGGTGTAAGACGCTACTATTTTTATAGCTACGTGCTTGAGCCCAGCAAAGAATATCCCTTCACCTACCCCTGACTCTAAGAGGAGGTACTTTTCTTCATCTGTTAGGTTGAATGTCTTCTGGAGTACGTCTATGGTCGTAGGCGACTGTTTTAGGAGTATTTGAATTGAGGAGTTTGTAACTATAGGCACTCCGTAGGGAGATTTCATAAAGTCTGCAGCGTCTTGAGTAATGGTTGCAAGGCCTAAATAGTATTTTCTTCCTCTTTTAGCAATAGAGTATAAAAATGAAGCTGTGTCTTCTGATTTCATCATCCACCACGCTTCGTCTACTATGAGCAGACGCTTTTTTAGATTTTTCCTTATAGCATTCCATATATAATGCATGATTATATACATTGCTACTGGTTTTAACTCATCTTCCATGTCACGAATAGAGAAAACGACAAACTTTTTGTTTATGTCTACGTTACTGGGTCTGTTTAAAAATGTTGACCATGAGCCTTTTGTATATTTTGCGAGCCTAGAAACCACAGAATCACTTCCATCTATTCCAGATAATACCATTTCAAAATCTGAAAGAAGTGGCGGCTCTATGTTTGCAAAATTTGATTCTGGTGTTATGTCTTTTAATGCATATGTTTCAGATATTGCATGGTCGACTATAGAGTCTTCTTCTGGAGTAAGTCCTCCTAACATAAGTCTAAAGAGTCCTACTAAGTTTATTATGTTTGACCGGAGTACGTCTTCTGCTGTCTCGTCTTCTCTTGGAATTGGTAGGTCAAAGGGGTTCATGTGGTGGTCTGATGATAGAGAAATATTAAAATATCTACCTCCCACAGCTTCTGCGAGGAATTCGTATTCCCTCTCTGGGTCTATGACTATAATGTCTATATCAAACATAAGAGATCTTAGTATTTCTAATTTTGTTGCGTAAGATTTACCAGATCCTGATTTTGCAAATGTTACAGAGTTGTAGTTTTCAAGAGAAAATCGATCAAAAATAACGAGGCTTGAATTATGTCTGTTTATACCATAAAGTATGCCGTTGTCTGACGTTAAGTCGAAAGAAATAAATGGGAAAACACTAGAGAGAGGCTCTGAATTTAATTTTTGGTGTATGTTTAGTAAGTCTGTGTTTATGGGGATGACACTTTTAAATCCTTCTTCTTGTTGAAATAATGCTGGTTTTATATAGATTAAACGAGACTCTAATATTGATTTGATTTCATTTTCGATCTTAAATAGTTCTAAATCATTGTCTGCATATATGGTAATGTATATTCCCATATCAAACATTTTCTCTTGAGCTTGAATGAGACTATCACGAAGACCTTCGAGGTCATCGTATGCAGTATCGAGCATTGGATCACGCACCATTCCTTTTGTTTGTCTCACACTTATCTGACTCTGTACTTCAGCTACCTTTTTTTGAAACTGTCTGAGCACAAGAGAAGTATCTATTGGATGAATAAATATTGAAATATCAAATACTTTGTCTAGGTTTATGATCGGAGAGAACCAGTTGTCAGTAAGGTATCTAGGGTATGAGATTATGAAAAACGTACGAGCTATCTTCTCTCCTAAGTTTATAGCTTTAGGTTCTATTTTAAGTGCTGATGGAGCTATGATGTCTTGTAACTCTAAGCTCGCTGCTTCATATATCTGCTCAGGCAGGATATTTAAAGTAGAGACTTCTGTCTCTTTCACCATTTGTTTATCTGGAGCTAGCGGTGTTTTTTTAGCGAATAATTTTTTAAAAATTTCCATATATTTATTCTAATTTAATCTTCCCTTCTACTTCCCCTGGATTAAAGACTTTGTAGAATACCTCTATCACTTCTTCGGTGCCCAAAAGAGCTGATTTTATACCACAACGGCTAAGACCCTGCTGTATGACACCCACTCTCTGTTCTAGCTGTGACTTCTTTTCTTCGAAGTCTTCCTGTTTCCTCAGTAGTTTTTCTTCTTTACTCTTTCTCTTAAATATTCTATCTAGTATACCTTCATCTGATTTTAAAACATTATGAGAATACGGGACTATAATAAAGAAGCTTTTAGTCATTATGTTTACAGATTCTGTAAAATTCATAATAAAATTTATGTATTCTTTGGTCTGCAGTTTAAGTAATGGTTCACTCTGTACTTTCATTCTATTTTCTAAAAGTAAAATGTATGGCCTTATGTCTAGTTTCCTTGATTGTACTGATATTTGAATAGTAAAATCTAAAGTGTTTAGGAAATTTTGAAATTGAAATATTGTAGCTTTTTGCTCATCTGAAGATTTTAGCGAAAGGTTCACTGAGTTTGCAAGGACTATGGCTCGCAAGCCACCGTCTTTTAGCACAATGATTCCATCGCGTACTTCTTTTATGGGTACAAATTCTTGTGTTGCTTTAGCTTTTAATGCCATTTATATATTGTATACTATTTTTACCTAAAAATTCTTAAACTTACTTGTTTATTTCGTGTTTACTTAAATCAAGTACGTCCAAACTCCATGCAAGGTCTCTAAGCTTACTTTTGTTTAATCGTGGATTGCTTACCGACAGTGCCACCTCCTTCTCTTTTTTTGCAGCCTCAATCGTTTTATTTGGATTTACTTTATTTTGGCGTCTTTTCCAAATATACAATTTACTTTGTAGTCCATATCTGAGCCCTGCTTCAAGCATTTCTATAAATGGCTTGTTGTTTGGCTTATAGAATGTGAGCGTCAGAGAAAATCCAGCTACGGCAAGCATAGGCACTAACCCTAAAAGTAAGCCTAGTAATTCGTAAATTACAAAACACATTCCCGCCCCGCCTGCTAGATATATAAATTCTTTAAAGGTAAATGGACCAAAAATTTTGTCTTCTACTTCTAAAAATTGTGGTACTTTGAATTGCATATTGTTTTATTTATGGTGAGCTTACTCTGCTATTCGTCCGGTGAGAGACGATACGGATCCCCTTTGGGCGGATAGGACACTCTTACTTCTTCTTTGTTTTGTCCGCTTACCTTACTCTCTTTCTTTGTTTCAGTTGTTCCTATTGTGTATTCTGTTTTTGTTGTGGGATTTTGTACTGATGTTGCTATCTTTTCTTTGATTAATGGGTGAATACCTCCACTTACTGTATTTAAATTATTATTTATAGGTGTTGGCTCTGGATTCTCTACCATTTTTAAGGTGTCCTCTCTTTCCTCATTAGTAGCTTTTTTTATTTTTATTCCTTCTTCTACGTCTGGTTCTATTCTCGGATTGATTTTTATACCTGTTGATTCTAGTATGTCGTTATCAACTTTTTTTATTTCTTGTTCTATTTCAATACTTTGCTCTGGTTTCGGCTCAGCTTTTTTAGTAAAACTATTTTTTCTTTCTGTGATTTGAATCATCTCCTCTTTTATCTTTTTAAAGATAGACTCATTTAGTTCATGTGTTAATTCTTGTGCAGATGCTTCAGATATATGCATTTTTTCCGCTATTGTCTTGGTGTACTCGTGTGGATTTAATAGTCCACAGAGTAATAATTCTGTTTCTAATTCTAAGTCCCCGAGTTGTTCAAAATCATACCCTTTTGTTTCACGTAATTTTAAAAGGGCAGCCCTCCAGTCTACTTGCGCAATAGCATTTAGGGTGTCTTCGGGCAATTTTGCTTTTGCCTGTTCTATTTTTATTTGTAGTGATGCGGGTATGTTGTTTTGCATTTATGTATTTTATTCCTCTTTATCATTATATAGGAATTTACTTTTTATGTCTTTGATTTTGGAATCATTTTCTACTACATACCCACCTATTTTTTGATTATTTTTAGGGTGAGTAGGTTCTTCCCTGTCACTTGGTGTAAGAAATGATGCGTAGTCTCCACCAGAGAGAATAAAATTCATATCCTTCTCTAATTTCTTTGAGGGGTCGGAGCTTACGGCATGATTCATGATATCTAAGAGTTCTTTAAAACTAGAGAATATTTCTCTATGTATTTCTTCTACTATATTAGATGCCTTTAGGTGATCAATTTTTAATTCTTGGGTAAGCGAAGACTCGAAGTTTTTTAAAGGTGCGAGCCCCATCATTATAAGTGTGGTCTCTTTCCCTAAAATATCTATGCCTTCTTGATCTAGCTCGTTTTTCATACCTATACTTGCTAGGGCCTCCTCGTAGTGAGGTGACATAATTTCCTCCTGAATAGTTTGGGGGAGAGCATAAAATTTTTCTTGTATTATTTTTATTGTATCGTTATCCATATTTTTAGCTAAATTAATTAATGGTGTGCTGCGTGACTGTCATGAGCTGGTGCGGAACTAGTAGTAGGTGTTGTATGTGTTGCAGCAGCTGGTACGGGGTGTGCTGGTGCAGCCGGGTGTGCAGCATCGTGTGGGTTAAGTATGTGTCCTAAGTGTTCGAGCACCTCATCTTTTTCAGATTCAATTTTAGCTCCACCTACTTTTGCAACAAATTCTCTGTTTTGTACACTTATACCCTCTCTAAAGGCATGTATAAATCCTCCCAGTGCTGGTGCTACTATCATCCCTACTCCTCCTGTTACAGCTCCTGCTGCTAAAGTTCCTATTTGACCCATCGGTGATGTAAGGGTCTTTCCTACTCCCATTTTATAATTATCCCAGAAATTTTTCATTGCTTTTTCTACCTTAATAGCTCCACTATCTGTGTCTTTTATTGAGTTACTTAAACTATTTAGGTATGCAGCCTTGCGTCTTTTATTTACTTCTTCAGCTGTCTCTACTTTTATAAGTTTTTTACCTAGACCTTTAAAGTTTAACCCATACTCTTTGAGATCTACACCATTTTCATAATCAGCTTTAAATTTCTTTTCATCAAACTCAAGACCCTTTCCTGCAACAAACTTCCTTGCGTTTTCTAGATTTTCCTCATATTTTTTATATATTTCATTTTGCGCCTTTCCTTGTTCAGAGGATGCAAAGTTGTCTTGATCCTTTGCGTTGGCACCACTTAATTCATGAGTCTTCATTCTATCCTGTGCTTTTTTCGCATCTCGTTTCTCTTTTGCTTTATATCCACCCTTAAGACTTGCACTATCTAATCCGAGAATAGTACCTCCTTTGGCAAAATCTAACCCACCCTTACTTTTAAGAAGTTTACCGAGTCCTGTATCTCTAGGATCGAAACTCTTACTAGCTATCGAGTTTGCAAAATCAAGTTTTCTTTGTGCCCATCTATCACCTGACGCAGCTTTATCCTGGAGTTCTCTGTTGTTCGCTGTTGACATTGCTGCTGCCCCTATGGTGCTTCTTAGTGCAACACTTGTGCCACCTGATGCTACTCCGACTGCAAGGCCTCCTACTGCAGCTGCAAGTGTCGCTCCTCCTGATATGACTGCTTTACTAAATTCTCCACTACCCTTCTTTGCATAGTCTACAGCCTTTAAGAGAAGGCTTATGTTTATAATTGCAGGAAGTATTGTAAGTAATAATAATCCAGCAAATGCTTCCAAGCCTTTATTTTGTGTAAATGTATTCCCTATATTTTTAAATATATCTATTTGAATAATTTTAGATATTATAAGCATAAAGAACATGAAAATAGGAGCCATGAATGCTACGGAAAATAGTCGGCTAGACCATGAATCCCATCCTATATAATCCATTTTCTTTAATTCTGGCATTGCAAAAGACATAAATGCAAAAGGTGCAAAAATTATAAGTATCCAGAATTCTATAAGTCTACCAAGAAAAGCAAATGCAGCTATAAAAAATGCGTAAGATGCTATCAAGAATATAGCTCCAGCAGTAAATATAAGTAGTAAGGTTATAGATGTTGGCACACCTACGCTGTTACCAAATACTGCTTGTTGTACAACACCACCCACTGCTGCTCCACCCGGTATTGGAGTCATTGCACCTATAATAGCACCCGTAAGCCAGCTTGCGCCTTGTGTTTCTTTAAATTTATCTAGATTGATAAAATTGTTTGGGTTAAAGCCGGATACTATTCCCCCAGCAAAATTCTTTTCTTCCACCCCAGTCTTTTCTGTGTTTGTAATTGGTTCTGATTTAGTTACTACCTCACCATTTTTTGTGACCACTGTTATTTTATTGTAGAAGACAAGCGCAAGTACGTTTGAAGAATCTATAACTACTTGCGTGAAAAACATACTGAAGTTTATAAATAGTGCTACTATTATAACTTCTGATATTACTTTCTTAACTTCCGATCCTCCTAATCCAAGTATGGTTTTAAATGCTACATGTAAGAGTATTATTATAAAAAATATATTAGAGATATCTCTAACTATCTTCCATGCTTCAGAAAGGAAGTCGTTATCAAATAGGAGACTGCTTAATGTTATTGCCAAGCTTGCATTGAAAAGTTGTGCCACCAGCCACAATATCCCTGAAGGTAATACGTAAAATAGAGTGTAAATTATTCTAGTTAAACATTTATCAGGAGATCCATCAAAAAAGTTTGCACATCCAATGCTTTCGTCGAGGCTGGTCTTTGTGTCTTTTGTACTACCATCTGGAGTTGGTGATGATGCAGCACCAGTTGGTGTGGTTGTTGTAGGAGGTAGTGGCGACGTTTCAGTTTCTGGTGAGCCTTGTGCTTGTACATTAAAAACTGGACTAAAAAATCCTGAGGTAAATGCAGTTATTAATATTAAAGTTAAAAACCTTTTTTTCATTTTATTAATTTTCTAACTCGGTGTCCATTTATTGTTTTTTTCTATACCTAAACATTCATCTTTAGTTAATCCTGGTATTTTAAGCACACCTATTTGGCAGATGCCACGTGTTTCTGTCGGTGTTGTTGTTGGATTTACAGTCGTGCTGTATGGTGAAGGTGTGTCTGATATTTTGTAGTCTCCTGAGCTACTGTTATATATAGCGTTACAATTTATATTGTTATTACCATAAGATGTGCAGAATACAGTTTTTTCTGTTTGGATGTTATTAAATAGACTATTCTCTCCTCCTGGGTTGGTCCATGTTTTAGCTGTTCTTTCATTCGAACACTTTATTATTAGGGTATTTTGGTAATTCACTTTATCTTTTAAATCATCTACTACGTTTTGTGCTTCCCTAACTGTTTCATTTGTAGAAAGCTCTAATATCATTCCATTGATTCTCTCTTTTAGTCTTACCATTGTTTTTTCATTTTCAGATCCTGGTGCTGGTTGTGTTGTTATTGCACTTAAACTTCCTCTTATTGATTCTAGTTTTACTAAAGTTTGAGTTAGTGTATCTTTTCTAGCTACTAATTCGTTTACTTTTTCACTTGTGGTTTTAGTAGAAGATACTTCACTCAAGTAGCTCGGTGAACTCGGTAATTCACTTCTCATTTTATTTTTCACCCACTCTTTAAAAGAGTTGGCTGTGGCAGTGATACTGTCATTGTAGGCAGTATCTGTTGTGAATTTGCTCTGTATGTCATTGTCAAGCCTATCTTCCCATCCAACATTTGGTCCAGGTAGGCACATGTCGAGTTCTTGTGTTTTTTGTAACACTCGATCAAATAATTGTGACAATCCAAGGTTGTTTACATCAGTATTGTCTATTAATTTTAGTTCTGTATTGGCTCTAGTTATCGCATCATTTACATCTTTTTTGAAAGTAGTTAAGATTATTTCCTCATCTGGTCCTCCCCAGTTAAAGCCGGTACCACTTGTAGTATTCACTGATGGGCTACCGAGTGTATGTCCGTAGTAACTAAAATTGTCGTCATCAGTATTGTTTCCATTACCACTTATTTTACTTGAAAGTGCGTTTAATCCATCCTTCATAAATTTATTTAAGAGCGCATCAAATATCGCAGAGAGACTGTTGCCCATAGCAGCAGCGAGTGAGGTCTGGTCGTATGGTCCAGTGATCGCTTTCATGATTTGTGCACTGACTACTGAGCCTGGAGTAGTATTTACAAGTCCACCTGGGCAACCATTTTCTGATTCCCAATTTATTCTTTCATTATCATTTTTTATACTCCATTGCAGTTTTTGTTCATCGTATGTATCATAAATTGAATTATATCTTGTATTCCATTCGTCATTTGATTCATCTGGTCTCCTTGTCGGTACTTCAGGTTCAGTTGGTTCAGGAGTAGACGACTTAAATGTAGGCTGGTTAAATTGGTTTTTTAGATTATTATATCGTGGGTTACTTGGACATGTCTGTGGAGACAAGAAGCCCATACCTTGTTGTAGTGTGTCTTTTACAATATCAGCTTGGTTTTGACCTGTACCTCGGAGTCTTTTTGCTAGCTCATCTTCGTACATCATCTGGAATCCAAGAGAATTGTTTTGAGGGTATTGAGTATTTAAAAGGAATCCATTCCATCCTCCAACACTAAAGTTGTTTCTATATCTAGAAAGAAGCTGTGGATCTCTCGTCACTTGGCTTAAGCTATATTGTGCGTTCGTAGCAAACTGTTTTTTGTAGCTTTCTATTGTGTTTATGGCTGTTGACTTACCAAATGGGTATTTATTACTGTCATAACCTATGATGTTTACTAGTTTTTTGATCTCGTATTTTCCTATGTCTTTAAAAAATGCTCCTGGGCGCTCTAGGAAAAGTGGTGCTCCATGAAAGCCGGAGTTTATCCAGTTTATGGTGGCTTGAGTCATCTGTTGTAAGAGTCTGCGTGCAAAGGTACGTAGTGTTTCGCGTAATACTTCTTTAGCCCATTCTTTTATATTAATGCTTGCAGTTGTAGCACTACTAACTGATGTTGCACCAGTAAAAAACTTAGTAAGCCATGATACTGGGGCTGTGTCGTTAACTATAGTTGCTGGAAATACTGCCTCTGTTTTTTTAGGTGTAGAAAATATAAAAATAGGTGTTATTATTGCAATAATAACTAAGAAAGAAATTATTTTTTGATTTATTTTGTTTTTAAAATTCATTTTTAAAAATTTCTAATTACTTAATTTTTTATTTATAAGTGTTGACAACTTTTCAATGCTTACTTGTACACTTTCTGAATTTTTACTATATTGGCTTATACCACTTAATGCTACTACGATATCAGTATCATACAATCTAATGTCGCTAATGTTTTCTGAGAGTTTCTGCATTATGTTTACAACTTCTAAATGTGAGGTAGAGAGACTCTCTGGGACACCAATACTTATTATATTTATAATAATGTTATTTACTTGTTTTATCAGAGGATCAAGTTCTTTTAGTATAGTTACATCTACGTTTTCTTCGTCAATTACGAATTTTTGCAATACATCTAGTACTGTGTATTTTATAGGTTCTTTACTAAAAATTTTATTTAAATCGTCGTTATAATTTTTAATACTTTGGCTATTTTCCGCCTTTATTATTTTTAAGTCATTTATTGTATAAGTCTTTCTCTGCACAGAATTTTGTACTTTTTCTGCGAGATTGCCTGCGAGTGTCTCTACTGTATTTTCATCTATCTCTCCTACTTGGTTTAAGGCTGCTATGGAGGAAAAGAGTTCTCGGGAGAGCTTGTCTGTCTCTGTTAGATTTTGCTCTTCAGTTTCATTTAGGTTTAGTTCACCAGTCGATGATATGCCTTTTCTGTCTCGTATCGTGACTTTGTCTGGCACACCTGCTACTGTCTCAGCTTTTGTCGGATCTGTGCCATACAGCCCTTCTTCCCAATCTGAGATAGTATCATTATCTGTGTCTTTGTTCACTAAATCTTCTAAAGTTTCTGTACCACTGTATACTAGGCCACTTTTTTCTATTTGATTTTTGAAAATTAAATTATTCTTTGAGAGAAAAAGTGCAAGTAGAAAAAGCACCACGAGGATGATTAAAATTATTTTCTTTTGTTTCAACCAATACATGTTATGTATATTAATTGTAACACTTTTTTAAAAAGGAAACTATATTTTATGTGAGTAAACTAAGGGTAATCCAGTCTTTTGGAGATAGATTTTCTGCCCTTTTATCTTTGAGATCTTCGAAAGATGAATTTTTAGATAAATTCATGCTTTTTAGGTTGCCACTGAGCTTCTTTCTTTTGTGTGCAAAGCCTAATTTTACTAATTTCCAGAAATCTTCTTCACTTATTTTGTTTTCATAAAAAATTCTCTTAGAAATATTTTTTATGACTATCACAGATGAGTCTACTTTGGGTTGTGGGGAGAAATATCGCGCGCCCACCTTGGCCACTATTTTAGGCTCCCCGTATGCCTTTACTGATATAGAGAGCAGGCTTTCCTTTTTGTCACGGGCAACTATTCTCTGTGCTACTTCTTGCTGTACGAGGAGGACCATAGATGTCGGCTGTGTATCACCTCCTAAAAATTTCTTTAGTATTGCGCCCGTTATATTGTAGGGAATGTTTGCAATTATTTTGTAACGAAATTTTTTCGAAGTTTTTTTCAGGTCCTCGGACCCCTCCGTCCCTATCCCAGCCAGACCATGTAAAAAACTTGAAAAAATTTCATTCACGTTAAGTTCTAGTATATCTTCTTCAATTAAAATTAATTTTTCGTCTTTAATTTCTTTTTCAAATTTTATTTTAAGTAGTTCAAAAAGGTCATGATCTTTTTCTATGGCTATGACTTTCCCTGCTTTTTCTAAAAGTTTACTAGTGAGGGCACCTTTACCTGGACCTATCTCTAATATCAAATTATCAGGATCTATCTCTCCTGCTTTGATGATTTTATCTAAAATAAGATTTGATTTTAAAAAATTTTGCCCCAATGATTTTTTAGCTTTCATGTTTTTGAGTTTTTTAATATTTTATTTATCTCTTTTGTATTAAATGGGAAATAGTATTTGACTATAGGCTCTAAGAGCTTTTCTGTTGGAGCAAAGTTGTTTGTTAGAATTGTGTATCTAGAATTATTAAGGGGTTCATTTTTCACTAATTTTTTAGCCAAAAAGCTTTTATCCAAAAGTAATTTTTCATATAGTTTTTTTTCACTCATTGGTAATTTACCTTTTATTCCGACTAATATTATATTTTGTATATTTTCGGTGTTATCTCCCATAGCAAAAACATAAGAGCTTGGAAAACTCAGCTGAAAGGTTTTTAAGGTACTTTTTATAAATTCTGACTTATTGCCAGAAAGTGAGCCTATTAAGTTTATAGCATAAATACCATCATTATTTAGTTTTTGTTTTATCTCATCATTCCACTCTTTTGTTAAGAGATACCATGGTACTGAGATAAATGAAGTGTATGCGTCGCTAAAAATAACATCATATTTTTGTGGGCTTTTTTTTAATACAATTTTAGCATCACCGATGGTTGTCTCAATATTGTATTTTTTTAAATCAAAAAAATTATTACCAATGTTTACAACTTCTGGATCGAGCTCTGCCACCAGTACTTTACTTTTCGGGTAATATTTTACAAGGTGTTTTGGTATGATATATGCACCAGCCCCTATAACTAGAATGTCATTTATCTCTTTTTTTAGATATGAAAATAACGGGTATGTGTCAGTATATATTTCTGTAGGTGCTTGAAATTCATAACTTTGAGCAGAAAAATCAAGTAATAATACTCTCGAGCTTCCATATGTTGAAGAATACGTATCTACTACTTTCGCATTATAGTAATTAGTTTCTTTATTAAATAAAACTTCTCTGTGTTCTGTGACTTTTTCTGCTGTATAAATAAGCCCGATTATCATGATTCCCGCTCCTATAAATGTAAAAAGTATTTTTTTATTTCTAATTCCATATACTAAGCCTAATATAAACAGAAGTCCTGCCATAAACCAAACTGTCTCTTTTGTTCCGAGGTAAGATACAAAAAAGAATCCAGTTAAAAAAACTCCTAGTATACCTCCCAGAGACCATGTAAAAGATAGTATTCCATAATGGCTACCAATTTTTGTAAAATCATCTGCAAATTTTTTTAGAATAATAGGTTGTATCATCCCTATAGAAAGTGTCGGTAGTAAAAATAAATATAATGCGAGTGATAGGTTGAGTTTCATTATTGAATTTATTGAATTTAAAATAAAATTAGTGTGTTCCGCAAGTAAGGGTATGATTACCACAAAAAATCCAGAAGCAAGGAATGTCAAAGGTAGTACATTACTATATTTTTTGTCAGCTACAATCCCACCTAAGAAATTTCCACCTGCAAGACCTAAGAGTGTGACACCTATAACTGATGTCCAGGTAAATACTGAACCACCTATGAGTGGTGCCATTATTCTATTTGAAATGAGTTCAATAGTCATAACTACAAAGCCTGCTATAAATGAACTTATTGCGTAGAGTATTTTTTTATTTGATATATTTTCTATTTTCATATCTATTTACAGATAAATAGTTTTAATTCTTCCACTCTCTCCTTCTCTTTCTAATATATCACCAGGTATGTCTGAAATAAATTCTGACGGCGCATTTATTTGTCGTGATCCAAATATTGTACGATAATTTGCAAAAGATAAATACAACTTTTCTTTAGCCCTTGTTAATGCTACATAAAAAAGCCTCCTCTCTTCTTCTTTGTCGCCCTCATCTCCACTATTATGCCTCTGGTGCGGAAAAAGTCCATCTTCGAGTCCAACGATAAAAACCTCTTTAAATTCAAGCCCTTTTGCCGCGTGGACGGTCATGAGTTTTACACCACTGTTTTTTTTGAGCAAGGGGAGTCCTTGCTCATTTTTCTCTTCGTTAATGATTATGCTGTCTTGGTCTGAGGCAAGGGAGGCATCTTCTAAAAGCTTTTCTACTCCCCGACCATTTTCCAAATTGTCGTATTTGAGTGCGAGTGTTGCTAGTTCTTTTATGTTTTCGAGTCTTTCTATGTCCTCGTCAGTGCCGTTTGAGAGCTCGTGTTCTATGCCGGATTTTTTAATTACAAATCTTATTATGTCGCTTGCTTTTAATGTTTCTATATTTTCTTTTATTTCTTCTAGCGTTTTATAAAAATTATCAATCTTTATTCGCATTTTTATCGGTAAGCTTTCCATGTCTCCTGAAAAAATTTTCACTAAAGTTACCTTGCCTATGCCACGTGTAGGGAAATTTATTATTCTTTTTACGTCCCCGAGACTTTGGGGATTCAGTGCTGCGCGAAGGTATGCAAGTGTGTCTTTTATTTCACGTCTCTCAAAAAATTTAATACCTAAAACTTGATACGGGATGTTGTAGCGTAGCATTGCTTCTTCGATAACTCTAGACTGGAAATTTGCGCGGTATAGTACGCATACTTCTGACAGAGACAGTAGTGCAGGTTCTGTCTCTGCGGGGTCGCTGTCTGAATCTGCTGATTCAGCGCTACCTCTCGGCTCCTCAGCCAAGGGTACTTCCCGCAAAGACAAACCTGCACTACTGTCCATAATTTCTACAATTTTTGTTGCCACAAATTCTGCTTCATCATTTTCGTCGAGTGCCTCATAGAGCCCTATTTTCTCACCTTTTTGGTTTTTAGTAAAAAGATTTTTGTCTGGGCGGTATTTGTTTTTCTTAATTATTTCATTTGCTGCTTCTAAAATATTTTGTGTTGAGCGATAGTTTTCTTCGAGCATGACTATCTTTGCATTTGGATAATCTTTTTCAAAATTCAAGATATTTTTAATGTTTGCTCCACGCCAAGAATATATATTTTGATCCGCGTCTCCCACTACGGCTATGTTTTTATTGTCTTCTGAGAGTAATTTTGACATCAGGTACTGCACTTCATTTGTATCCTGATACTCATCTATGTGTATGTATTCCCACTTTTCTTGGTAGATTTTTCTGATCTCTGGGTTATCCTTTAGCAAATTTGTGGCCTTTAAGAGCAAGTCATCAAAGTCGAGAGAGTTTTCTTTCATTTTCCTCTTTTCGTATAATCCCCATACTTGAGCTATTATTTTCCCTAAGGTGTTGGCACTGTTTCTCTCTATGTAGTCTTCTATTTTGGTAAATTTACCCTTTTCTCGTGAAATGACACCTTTTATTTTCTTTGGTTCATATTGCTTTGGATCAATACTTAGCTCTTTTAGTATTTCCTTTATCATTCCATTCGCATCTCCTTCATCGAGAATGGTGAAATACCTCGTCAGACCTATTAATTTCGCATTTTCTTTTATTATGTAGACTCCTAGAGAGTGAAAAGTGGAAACAAATGGTATCGTGTCTTGCTCACCTACTCCATTTGAATTTCTTTTTATTTCAGCTATGACCCGCTCACGCATTTCCTTCGCTGCTTTGTTGGTAAAAGTCACAGCGAGTATCCTCTCAGGTGCCACACCTTCTTTTATGAGGTTCACTATTCTGTGAGTTATGGTCTTTGTCTTACCTGCTCCTGCTCCTGCAACAATAAGAAGCGGCCCCTTAGTATGTAGTGCCGCTTCTTTTTGACCAGTATTTAAGCCTTTCAAATGATCCATCAATCTAATATAGCATAACAACACTCGCTGCAAGCACACTTTTTAAAAAGCCTTTCGCAGGCTGACGAGCCGAGAAGTTCGCTGGCATAGCAATGCCAGATAGATTGCTTTATAAAAAGTTGTGCTAAGGGCGAGTGTTGTTAATAAATTAATTTCCTATCTGCCCCATTATGTCGTTAGTATGATCTTTAAATTTGAGTGCCTCTTCTTCTATTATTTTTTCAAAATTATCTACTTTGCTATTTAGAAAATTAAATATTTCTTCAGGCTGTGCATTGTTGTCTAATATTTTCTCAAATTCATCTTGCACTTCTTCTGGTATAGTCTCCATGACACGCATGAGTACATTTTGATAAATGATACTTCCTATGTCGAGTATTTTCTTCTCTTGTTCTTCAGGTGGTAGATGGCTGAAATCAAACACATCTGTTATATTTTTTTGTATAGGGTTCATATGTTTTAGTTAAATAATAATTTATTGTAGTTTTAATTTATTTAAATCTCCATTTTTTTCTGCATATTGCAATGCTCGTATCACATACTGTTCAGCTGTCTCAGGTTTTTTGAAGAGAATACTGCCAGATGTGTTGCTTTTTGGCTCTAATCCTGTTGTCTCATATATCTTTTTTAAGTAATTCATTAGTGGGCTTTCTGGAACATAGTTACCATCTTTTACATTTTGAAGTAAATCCCTCACTTTAAAGGTCTTCATACTGAACCACTCAGCTGCGTATGTGCTATTGTGTGCTTGTGTCATGTGCAATATATTTTCTTTGTAGACTTTAGCAGTTTCTGCTAGCTCCTCCGTTGTGAGGTTGAATTCATTTTTTATAAAATCAGTGTTTTTGAGTGCTGGATTTTCTTCTAAAATTTTTGCAATATTACTTCTCGTATCTGGTGCACTACTTGTATTATTTATATTTCCTCCAGTCGTTGCTTCAGGAGCTTCTGTTTTAATATCTAAATTTTCTGGTTTGATAATATTATATTGACCAAATAATTTATTTCTTATATCAGTTTCTGTGAGTAATTTATCTGTTTCTAATACTTCGCTCCTTATCTGGTCTGGTGTTGCTCCACCTAGCCCTCTATGAGGATGTTCTGTTAGAATTTTATTTATTCTTTCTTCTTGTGTAAGTATTGGTTTTGTCTCTGTTGTATCAATAACAGGACTTTCAGCTTCTGTCGGTTCTATTTGGGGTCGTTCTATATTTTGATCTTCAGCTGGCATTTCTACCGTTGGTGTATGTAGCTTTGCTACAGGTATTTCTTTTTTATGAACTGTATCGTAAGGATTATCAGGATTTTGTCCAAAATCAGCTCCGTTCGGGTTAGCATAAGTAGCTAGCACATCACCTTTTATATCTACTTCTGTAACTGTAAAATTTCCTTTTGTGTCTGCTGTAATTTGGTAGCCAACTTTATCTGCTTCCATTATTCTAACTTCCCGACCAGTTTCTGGGTCAACATATCCTTTTTCAATAGCTATGCCATGTGCTTTGTGTTGAGCAAATATATGTAATGCTTTTTTGTCTGTGATGTCTCCCTTAAATCCTAATTTTTCTGCGAGGTCAGTATTATTTTCTATTTGTCTGATAAATGCATTCTCTATTCCTTCACCTTGATGTACAACTGCATCATCTATAACAGCTACTTTTTCAGGAGCCACACCGTCAGGCATTTTCATTCTTCCGCCTAAGTCTGTTTCACCACTTGATGCTTTTGGAATTTCTGGTGTCGGGGATACTTTTACTATTGGTGTGGCTTCCGAGGAGGCTGATGTTACAGGAGGAGTTGTATTTGGAGCTGTGCTTGTTGTCGGTTTTTCAGCTGTTGTGTTTATATGCTTTTCAGATGACACAGGTATATCTCCTAATTCCCTTCCTATTGCTATAGATGTTGTAAGTCCTAACGCTAACCCACCCGCTGCCTTCATCACAAGGAGTGCTCTTTTATCTTTCTTCTCCCTTCCCAAGATTTTTTCGTATTGTATTTTTGTTTGATCTAAATTTTGTATATCAAATGTTGTACGAAGTTCTTCCGTTGTATTTTCTCTTAATTTCGTAGTGAGTTTACCAAGAGTTTTATCAACTAACATTCCCCAGCCCTTTCCTATTGTTACTGATCCAGCTACACGCGCAGCTTTTATTCCTAAAAATGTTGCTCCTTGAAGAGTTGTAGAAACTCCACCAGTAATTATTGCAAAAATAAGAGAAAGTCCTACTGAGGCAGCTAGCCTTTTTGTAGGACTTAGTTTTAAATACGCATCTAATGCTTTACCCACGAGACCTCTCTCCTTCGCTGGTAAACTTTCTGCCTTAGCTAGTATTAAAGTCTTTTGTTCTTCTATGATTATTCTTTGAAAGATTTCATTTTGTTTATAGTTATTTAAAGCTGGGTTTGTAGTTGATTGATCTAGCCCGAGCTCTTCTTGTTTTGTTTCATACATAGCTTTGCCGAGAATTATGGTGGCAGAGGTATATTCAGATTCAAGCTTTTTTAAATCTTCCGGTGTCTCACTTTCTTTTATTGTTTTTCCAACTAAGGATTCATATGCATATCTTACCTTACCTAAAACACCCTTCCTTCTGTCTTTTATAAATTTCTGATATGCAGTAACGTATGCATCTCTAGCCGCTGTTAATGCAGCTTCTTCTCGTGATCCGAGAACACCTTCCTGCCTTACCTTAACTCTCGTATTTTCTGTGCTTGTTCCATGGGCTAGTCTGTACAGATGTTCTTTTATTTCCTGATCTTCTTTTTTACGAGCTTCCTCTTCTTCTGGAGTTAGTTCCCAGGGATCTTTAAAATCATTTTCATCCTCTACTGGAGGAATAAATCTTCTGACCGCGTTTACTTTTTTAGGTTCTGTTGGAACAGGGGTTGGTTCACTCTCATTGTTTACTACGGGCTGTTCATCTACCTTTAATTCTCTTTCTAATATTGCAATCTCTGCAGCATTTTTCCTAATTCTTTCTTCCTTACTCTTATCAAGTTTCTGCAGCTGCTCTTTTAGCTCTGCCAGGTCTTTAGCCTCTTGTTCTTCCTCGGTTTGATCTTTCTTTGTATTTAAATCTTCAGTCATAAAATATTTAAATTATTTAAATTCTACCACTAAATTCCCATTTTCTATATACATTTTATTAACTTTTCTATTTTTACCATCATTTTTCTCCACATACTCCCTTAGTATTTTACCAATTTCTCTTATTTTAGGTTCCATTTTTTCTATGATAAGACTCCTCACTATCATGTTTGCTCTAATATTTTTTTGATCAAAAGATCTTACTCCAATTTCATCACCTATATTTTCTAATATAATGTTTATGCCAACCTTCATAGAGCCTGTGGTTGTAACTATTTCTGTATTTAAACTTAAACTATTTCCGTCTTTATTTTCGAGATTAATTTCCCTAACAGATTTTATGTTTAAGTTTTTTTTAAGCAAATTCTCTATCTCTTGTTTTATTTCCACTATTGAAAAAGTTTTTATTTTAGGTTCTTGTTCTAACAACTTATTTTCCTTTCTTTTGGCCATTCTTCTTTCTATAGCTGTAATTTTCGCTAATATTGCCTGTCGCATCTCTTCTTCTTCCGCATCTTCTTTCTGTTGTTTTCGTAGTAGTTCTAGTCTTGCTATACGTGGGTCTATCTGAGTTGCAGCTTTTTTTTCTTTTATTTCATTTTCACCAGTTCGACGTTGTGGTGCTGGATTATAAAAACCGTATGTTACATTTGTGCCATAATCTGTTGGTTTGCCTTGCCTAATACCAATATCTTTTGTATATTTTTTTTTAAACTCAACATCTTCTTCTAAATCTGTTTTTCCAGATGCTACTTGTGTGCTTGCGGGTGTTTTCAATTTCTCTGAATCCTTTTCAGTAAGTGCTTGTTGTATGTTTAATAAACGGTTTATTTCTTGGAGTATTTCATTTGCGGTCGGGTCATTAGTAAGATCTTCATCACTATTACCATTCCTTCTACTACTTTCATATACACCATAGAGTAAAGCTCTGGCATTGTATTCTTTGGTTTTGAAATATTCTATTGGTTTTGAAGTCAATAATATTAAATCAGTCCTGGTATGGTATAGATTTTCTAAATTTGTTTGATTATTTAAATCCTCATCCTCTGCAATCTTTGCTCTATTTATTAAAATTTCAAATTCGTCATTGATCATTTGATCAACACTCTCTATCCCAGTAGTAGGAACTTTATATTTCTCATAGTTAAATTCAGGAGTGATTGGTGTTGTTTCTGTCAGTACTTCCGTTGGTGCAGAGGTTGCGGCTTCCATCTTTTCGGTTCTTGCCTGTATTTCATCAGGGGTGGGATTTAAAAGTTTTATTTCCTGTGTAGGTGCTTTTTCCTTAGGTTTCGTTATGTATATATGTCGTTGTGCAGCTTCTAGTTCTTCTATTATTTCTATATAGATATCCGAAAGTCCCTTCATATGCTGGTCAGTTTTTCCATTCTCTTTCCATTTCTTCCATATTTTTTTTCCTTCTATTTTAAAATACTCAATAGGATTTTTAGATAAGATTTTTATTCTTCTTGATGCCTCGATCTTGCTAACCTCTTGATCTTGAAGATCACCACTAATTATTTTGATATATCTTTCTTTTGCTTCAGCAATAACTCTTTTTGTTGTCGGAGATAATTTATTTAACTCTAAAACATAAGCATAGGATGACTCGATAGGATCATCTGCTTTATAAGGAACTTTTTTATTCTTATCTTGTTTGCTTTGGTCGATGCTTTTAGGTTGTTCTACTGTAGACACTTCAGCTGTTTCAGGTATCCGTTGCATGGTACCGCTGTGTACGGTATTTGCTTCCTTAGATTCAACAGGTTCTCCACTTTCATCAACGTCAATAATAGGACTTCGTTCATAGTCATTTGAAGTTCTTTTTGTTTGTAGTAATTTTTTTTCTCCTGCCATGTAAGTATATTATATAACTTACATGAACAGAGGACAAATTATCTCGAAGTTCCGATGAGATATTTCCTTGGATTTTCACCGAGGTCTACGAAGTCGTTTGCCTAAAAAAGCTCTGAATGCGTGCCCATGTCAAATAATACCAAAACCAATTCCTGGTTCTTTATGTAATATATCAAAAGAATGTCAGGTCTTATGTGACACTCTCGAAAACCTTCAAAATTTCCTTGTAATGGATGGTCTTGATACTTACGGTCGAGCTTTTGTACAGATGCTAAGACATCTATAACAAACTCGACTTCTTCTCTCTTGATTTTTCCTGAACGAGCTATCTTCTTGAAAGATTTTTGAAACCGTTTTGTGTAATGTCTGTAATACATATCTTATTTTACCCTTTCCATGTCATCAAACATCTCTTTTGTTGAAGAGTATCTCTTGCCATGCTTTATGGCTTGTTCCGCCTCTTTTTTATATGTAGCTAGCATTTTTGGAGTGTATTTATGCATAAAGCCGAACGGGCATATATAGGTAGTACTTTTTGGGTCCCCTACCTGGGTTAAAAGATATTTTATACCAGAAGATAAATCCAGTCCCATGTCCTTAAAAGCCTTTTTAGCTTTTGTTTTTGTGGATGCATCTATTCTTATTTGTATAGTTGTACTCATAGCTACATCATATATTTATGTAATGACAATGTCAATACAACAATAATCTTTATCTCGAAGTTCCAATGAGATATTTCCTTGGATTTTCACCGAGGTCTACGAAGTCATCTACTGCTTCTCTCAGTTTACCTGAGGTAGATTTGCCGAATGATACGACTTCTACTTGTATGCCTATGGTTTGTAAATATTCTACGAGTGGTATGAAGTCTCCGTCACCAGAGATGATGACTACAGAGTCTAGTCGTGAAGACATCTTGATGGCATCCACTGCAAGTCCGACGTCCCAGTCTGCTTTTTTGCTTCCACCAGCAAAGATTTGTAAATCTTTTGTTTTTGTTTCTATGCCGAGCTTGCCTAATGCTTCAAAAAAGTTCTTCTCATCCCCTGCTTCTGTGGTGATGACGTATGCGACGGCGCGCACGAGCTTTCTGCCTGCCACGGCTTCTTTTAATACTGCACCAAAATTCACTCGTGCCTTGTATAAGTTGCGAGCACAGTGGTATAGATTTTGAGTATCGATGAAAACACCAACTCTTTGTTCTTTATGTTTTATTACTGTCATAGTTTGATTGTATCAATAAGGTATAAGTAAAGCAAAAATAATAAGATTTCCGAAAACCGAAATTTTTGTCGGTACAGATTTTTTGAAGTTTAAAAAATCCTGAAACTCGCGGCTCGACAGCCGCGAGACCCCTTAAAAATTTGTTTCCGGAAATCTTATTATTTTTGCCTAACGTAAAAACCATACTACATGTAGTATGGTTTTTCTAAGTTATGCTAAGTCCATTTTCTTCATGAGTGCGTTGTAGCGAGTCTTGTCCTTGCGTTCGAGGTACTTTAGGTGTGTACGTCTGTCCGCAACCATCTTTATAAGACCTCTACGAGAGTGATTATCCTTTTTATGTTTCTTTAAATGTTTCGCAAGTTCGTCAATTGAAGTAGACAATACAGCTACCTGCACCTCTGGAGAGCCTGTATCCTTGTCATGTATCTGATTTTTCTTTATAACTGCCTGCTTTTTCTTTGTAGCTATCATATGTACATAGTAGCATAAAAGTCTTTAAATTGCAAGTCCCTTACATAAGGTGTAGATATTTGATGACTCTATATACCGCACACATGCTACAATGTATATATGGCTTCCCTAAAGCAACTCAAAACTCAGTTTCTAGAATACACAGAAATAGAAAAAGGGCGGGCTGCAAGGACTTTAGAAAATTACGATCATTATCTCAGTAGATTTTTAGCGTACATAAAGACTGACGATCCTAAAAATATAACTGATGAAAAAGTCCGTGAATTCCGTATCTGGTTAAATAGGCAATCAAATAATCACAAGAGCGACATAGAAACCCTTTCTAGGAAAACCCAAGGGTACCATTTGATAGCTATTCGTGCGTTTTTGAAATATCTAGTGAGGCAAGGAGTTGCTTCTATGGCCCCTGAGCGTATCGAGCTACCAAAGATTCCCGAACGTTCCCTCGACCTTATCACCAGAGAAGAGCTCCAAAGATTGCTCGATTCTCCGAGTACTACAGACCTGCAAGATCTGCGAGATAAGGCTATTTTAGAATTATTGTTTTCTACGGGTCTACGTGTCTCAGAATTGTGTTCACTTACTGTTGATCTCAATCTCTCTTCTGATGAGCTCTCTATACGGGGTAAGGGTGGCAAGGTGCGTGTGGTCTTTTTGTCACCTGATGCGAAAAAACATATAAGAGAATATCTTAAAGCTCGTAAAGACATGAGTGAAGCACTATTTGTGCAGCTTCCAGCTAAAGGAAAAGAAAATAAAAAAGAGGTAGAAGCTCTCACGAAGAGATCAGTAGAACGTATGGTAAAACAGCGTGCAATACAGTCTGGTATTTCAAAAAAGGTTACCCCGCACGTGATACGTCACTGCTTCGCGACAGATTTGCTAAGTAACGGTGCAGACCTCCGCTCTGTTCAGGCTATGCTTGGACATGCGAGCATATCTACCACTCAGATATATACACACGTGACTGATAAACATTTGCGTGACGTACACAAAAAGTTTCACAATAGTAAATAAAAAAAATAAGATTTACAAAAACCGAAATTTTTGTCGGTACAGATTTTTTGAAGCTTAAAAAATCCTGAAACTCGCGGCTCGACAGCCGCGAGACCCCTTAAAAATTTGTTTTTGTAAATCTTATTTTAATGCGAGCTTTGTTTACAAAAAGTTTTTGACTGTGATATATTTATCTATATGGATTACCAAGAACATAAAGACTACTTTAAAATGTCGTACCAAAATGGTGCAGACATTTGGACACACTTACCAAACAAGGTTAAAAGCATGAAGGACCTAGTGACACACATAGACTACGGCGCATCTATTTTAGACTTGGGCTCTGGTCGCGGACTTGTGGCAAAACACTTAGCTGAGATGGGTTTTAAGGTTACAGGTATTGATTTCGATAAAGATATAGTAGCTAAAACAAGTGAGGAGATAGAAAACTGGGGTCTCAAGGATAATTTAAAATTTCTCGAAGCTGACGTTTTCCACTTACCTTTCCCGGATGCAAGCTTTGATGCAGTTTGTGATATAGGACTATTACAAAATTTATATAAAGAAGATTGGGACAAGTATATTATAGAAATAAATCGTGTTTTAAAACCAGGTGGCTTTTATGTAAATTTAACAGTATCAAGAAAAACAAAGACTTTCCTTGGATTCTCCCCTATCAATTCTTCTGATGGAGAGTACGACAATCTCGGGCTTCACTACCATTTCTTTGACACAGAAGAGCTTGAGAAGATATTTGGAGGTAATATGAAATTAATTAGTGATCACACAGACTACATAGAGGAGCCTACAGAGCTCATGATGCTCCAGACTTTTTGGCAGAAAAATACCTAGTATTTATTTAATGAAAATCATAAGTTGGAATACAAATGGCTTGCGTGCTACTGCGAAACAAGGATTCTTCATGCCTTTATTTGAAGATTTAAAGGTAGACATCTTGTGTCTCCAAGAGACTAAGGTAGAGCCAGATCAGCTGTCAGATAGTGTGCGAAATATACCAGGATACTATTCATATTTCTCTCATCCTAAAGTTAAAAAGGGCTACAGTGGAGTCGCTATCTATTCTAAGGAAAAACCAAAAGAAGTTTTCTATGGTATGGGAGTAAAAAAGCTAGATGATGAAGGCAGGCTCATCGGTGCCAAGTTTAAAAATTTCACCATTATAAATGGATATTTCCCAAACGGAGGTCAGGGGCCGGAGAGACTCAAATACAAGTTAGAATTTTACGAAGCGTTTTTAAAATTCATTTTAAAGCTTCGCAAAAATGGTGAGAACGTCATCTTTTGTGGAGATGTAAACACAGCCCACGAAGCCATAGACCTCGCTCGTCCCAAGACCAATGAAGAAAATACAGGCTTTTTGCCCATAGAGCGTGCATGGATTACGAAAGTTGTTAAAAATGATTTTGTAGATATATGGAGAAATTTAAATAAAGACGCGAAAGACATGTATACCTACTGGGATCAGAAGACTAGAGCTCGAGACAGAAATGTCGGCTGGCGTATAGATTACTTTTTTGTTGATAAAAAGATAATAAATAAAATTAAATCTACTGGCATGATATCGAGCTACTTAGGTTCAGACCATTGCCCGATTTATTTAGAAATGTAATAATGTTTTCATGAGCCACACAAGATTAGAACAGCTTTCAGACGGTATTTTTGCCATCGTTATGACAGTCCTCGTTTTTCAGATCGAGCTACCTACTACCATCTGGGATCCTATAAGCAACAGACAGCTCTGGTCTGAGATCACAAATCTCTTACCCCTTCTCTTAAGCTATATCCTTAGTTTCTCTCTTCTTTTTACGTACTGGCGAGCGCATCATTTCTTTATCTCGATCTATGCTAAAAACATAGACTCACTCCTTACAAATATAAACGCACTTTTTTTCATGCTTCTCAGCCTTATACCATTCTCTGCGAGCATCTTAGGACAGTTTAGTAGTAACGAGCTTGCAATAGTGATCTTCGGAGTACACATCATACTCATCGGTCTTTGTCTCTACTGGATGAGGACATACGTACTGTACTCTGACCACATCAAAAATCCTGAGATAAGTAAAAAGGAAATCCGTGGCAGTACTATCCGCACCCTCATCCCTGTCACCTTTTCTCTCATCGCTATATTCCTCGCATTTATAAGTATAAAGCTCTCACTCACACTATTTACTCTCGCTGTGATATTCAACCTTTCTTCTTACAGTACTGTTATATTTGAAAAAATTACAAAAACCATACACCACCTCTTATTTGGTGCTGATACTAAAGGACATTTTGTTGATTAGCTTTCTTTAATTCCGCATCACATCTCTTCGCCTCTGCCCAGGCAAGCTCAAAAATCTTTTTCATCGCATCTGCTATTTCATCACTTTCTATAGTAATACCAAGCTCTTCCTTCCATGACGCTATCATAATTTTATTATCATAAATATTTATTTCCGGAGAGAAAAGAAATTTGTCATGTGGGACCATCGCTGTCTCTCGTAGCTGTTCTTTATCATGTTTACTTAATTCTACCCCGTCCTCCGTATACGGAAATATTGCTCGTATTTTTATACCTTTCTCTGCACGGCGATAAAAGTATTCTGGAAAATATCCAGGTAATGTTTCTTGCATGTTGTCATATGTAGCACAAGCTCGTATTTCTCCATGTGAGGAAAGTGTATCCTCATACACTTTTTTCAATCCCTCCTTTCCTTCGTAAAACATTATCTTCGGTCTGTTTTTTATATTATGTATCGATTTTAGTTGTGGCACGAGAGAATCCTGAACCTTTTTTAAGTCATTTTTCTTTTTCTCAAATTCCTTTTCTATATATGTATTGAGCTCGTCCGGTGAAAGTGCGACGTATTCTTGTTTCGGTTCTTTTCCCGAGAGTGTAACTAATCCTTTATCAAACAAAGAACTTAGTATGTCATATACGGTAGTTCTTGCTATGTGTGCACTACGGGCAATTTTCGAAGCTGTGCCTCTGCCAAGTGTAAGTATTGCAATGTATACTTCCGCTTCTTTATTGGAAAAGCCTATTTCTAAGAGAGGATTTTTAAGTTCATTTCTATCTTGAGACATATGTATATTATAGTTATAAAATAAATTGTGTCAATCTTTTTCGACAAAATTAACCTTATTTTAATAAATCCTTTACTAAATATGAATATAATACTTATTTTATTGACGAAATCTATTGACATTATCTATTTTTGTGACATAATCTTGCATAGAAAGGAGGAATTATGAAAGAAGATTTGCAACCTAGCATTCTTCTAAGAGAATTACCGGTATTGCCGGTAATTCTCTGGACAAGAGCTCAGGAAAGCATCGCTTCCCTGTGGCTTGACCTAGCTCTCCCTAAGAAAGAGAGTTAGGTAAACCGGGGGCAGCAATGCCCCCTAAAATTTTAGGAAGGATAATAAAATTTAAAAATAATTTCGTGATATTATTAATTTAATAAAAAACTATGCAAAAAAATTGTAATTTTTGTAAAAAAGATTTTGAAATACCAAAACAAGAACTTTCTTTTTATGAAAAGATAAATGTTCCCCTCCCCCAATTCTGCTCTGACTGTCGACTTCAAAACAGAATGGTTTTTCGCAATGAACGAACTCTCTATAAAAGAAAATCAGATGCGCCAAACTCTACGGGAGAAATTTTCTCAATATTTTCACCAGACTCAGATCAAACAGTTTATGATCACAAGACATGGTGGGGAGATTCTTGGGATGCAATGAGCTACGGTGAGGAAATAGATTTTACTAAATCATTTTTTGAACAATTAAAAAGTTTATGGAGAAAAGTTCCTGATGTCGCACTTCTCAATATCAATCCTGTTAACAGTGATTACTGTAGTATAACTGAAGGGAATAAAAATTGTTATTTAGTTGTAGGCGGAGACTTCAATGAAAATGTAATGTATTCAAGTTTTACATTTAATACTCGTGATAGTGTAGACCTACATTGGGTGTCTAAAAGTGATCTTTGTTATGAGAGTACTGACTGCACTTCTTGTTCAAAAGTTTTATATAGCAGACAATCAGAGTCATGTCTCGACTCTGCATTTTTATTTAATTGTAAAAATTCTAGTAATTGTTTTGGTTGTGTAAATTTACGCAATGCGCAGTACTGTTTTTTCAATGAACAGTTAGATAAGGAGACGTATGAAGCAAAAATGAAAAGTATCGACCTAACTTCTTTTTCTCAAGTAGAAGAATATAAGAAAAAATTTGAAGATTTTATTTTAAAATACCCACATAAATTTGCTCGTATCATTAGATCAGTAAACTCTACTGGAGACAACCTAGAAGGAACAAAGAATTGTATAAATAGCTTTGACGTATTTGGTGGAGCAAAGGATTGTGGCAACATTTGGCTTGCTTATTCTGAGGTGGGTGATTGTTATGACTGTGATCATTTTGGTAAAAATTCACAAGACTCTTATCAGACCTCTACTGTGTATCCTGGAAATAAAGTTTTATTTTCAAGATTTATTTTTGAGTCTCATGATATTTCATACTCATACAACTGCCATAATTCTTCCAATCTTTTTGGTTGCGTAGGACTTCGTAATAAAAATTATTGTATTTTCAACAAACAATATTCCAAAGAAGAATATATGGAGCTTGTAGAAAAATTAAAAGAGCATATGAATACCATGCCGTATGTAGATAAGACAGGCGTACTATATGCATATGGTGACTTCTTCCCATCAGATCTTTCACCTTTTGGTTATAATGAAACAGTTGCACACGAGCTCTTCCCTCTTACGAAAGAAGAAGCAGAAAACAAAGGTTTTTCTTGGAGAGAAAAGCCTGTTCGTACCTACACTATAGACATACATTCGAAGGACTTATCAGATACATACGAGGGCGTGGATGAAAACATTCTCGAGAAAGTAATAGGTTGTATGCATGATGAGAATTGCGTACATCAATGTACAAAAGCTTTTCGATTTACTCAGAATGAATTTGATTTTTATAAAAAAATGAAAGTTCCTCTTCCTCGACTTTGCTATAACTGTAGATATCACGAAAGAATATTTAAAAGAAATCCAGTAAAATTATGGACAAGAATATGTGAATGTAGCGGAGAAAATTCTTCTAATGGAGTTTACAAAAATACTCGTAAACATGATCACGCAAGTGCACCATGTACTAATGAATTTGAAACTCCCTATCCACCTACTAGTAAGGAGATAATATACTGCGAGAAGTGTTATCAGCAAGAAGTTTATTAGTTATTTCCTCACCCCATGCTTTTGGTGAAGTTTTGCTACTTCTTTTTCTTCGAGCTCTTCTTTTTTCTCTTTAGCACTATCTCCTAAGGCTTTTAATTCTTTGTCATTTAATTTATTCAGAGATAAGGTAATTTCACTCAAATTCTCCACTGTGTTTTTAGTAGGATCATCGAGAACTTCTTCGAGGAGTGCATTTAAGATCCAGCCCATTCTTGGTCCTGGATTTATTTGTAATTCTTTCATCAGATACTCTCCATTTATTTTTAACTGTCCGACAGAGATCGGATCTCGGAGCGCCTCCTCTATCATGGCATGATATTTTCTTAGTCTGTATGAAGTCTCTTTTTTATTTGTTCCTACTCTGTCGCATTCGCGGAGATTCATTAGGAGCCAGATATTTTCTTTACCAATTTTTGCAATTATCCTTCTCACGGCAGAGAGTGTGATCTGCTCTGTGTCAGAGAAAAACATATGGTTTCGTACTAGCTTTTCTACGAGCTCAATTTCCTTTCGAGGGAATTTCAATCTCTCCATAATCTTTTTTGTCATGCGTGCACTTACGACTTCATGTCCATAAAAAGTGTATTGCTTCTTCCCTACTCTACTCTCTTCTCTCCTGCTTCGTGGCTTGCCTATGTCATGGAAAAGCGCAGCGAGCCTCACTTCTTTTTGCCATTTCTTGTCTACTGCATGCTGGAGTCCATAGAGTAAATGATTCCATACATCATACACATGCTCGCCTGACTGCATACATCCTATTCCCTCTTCGAGTTCAGGAATAATATTTTTTAATAAATTAAATTTTTGTAGCAATACTATCCCCGCACTCGCATTGTCTGACATTATTATCTTCACGAACTCTTCACGTATCCTTTCGGGGGATATTTTTTTTATTGAATCTGCATTTTTTAAAATACTTTCTGTCGTGTCAGATGATATTGAGAAATCTAATTGTGTGGAAAAACGCACAGCACGTAAAATGCGAAGTGCATCTTCACTGAAACGTTCATCAGCATCCCCCACTGTCCGTAAGGTTTTATTATCTATGTCTTTTATGCCATCAAACATGTCTGTTATATGTCCTTTAATATAGGACATAGCATTTATGGTGAAATCACGTCTCTTAAGGTCTTCTTCTAGTGTTTCTGCGAACTTTATATTGTCTGGATGTCTAGAATCAGTATAATCTGTCTCTGTTCTGTATGGAGTGACTTCTACTATAAGGTACTTATCTCTATTTAAAGGGTTATTTTCCTCTAATGTTACATGTGAAACACTCTCAGAGGACGTTTCATGTGTAACGTCATCTGTCTGTTTATCAGCTTCGCTTAGTAGTGTTACATGTGAAACAATCGGTATACCCTCTTTTGCTGAACCTTCGACAGGTATACCCTTCTCCGCTGAAGCTACTAAGGGCACGCACACAGCTACTGTGCCAAAGGTATTCTCATATACTGTCTTTTCAAACAGTCTGACGATCTCTTCAGGCTTAGCATTAGTAGTGATATCCCAGTCATTAGGTTCCCTGCTCATAAGTAGATCACGCACACATCCACCGACTAAATACGCTTCAAAACCACCTTTTTCAAGTGTTTGTGTTACATGTGAAACCTCTTTTGGGATTTTATGGTCTAAATTCTTTAGAATATCCATTTTTATGTGCCCCTGGAGAGAATCGAACTCCCATCCTTAGTTCCGAAGACTAATGCTCTATCCATTGAGCTACAAGGGCAAACCTAATTTATAATAATAGAATTATACACTTTTATATAAAATTTACAATCTGTGCTTATTTTACAAGCTTATTACGTGATTGCTTTAAGATAAATAAAATATTATAATCTATGTGTTAATTTTTGTTTAGGTTTTGATTAATACATGCGGCCATAGTTTAGTGGTAAAACGGGTCCTTGCCAAGGATCAGATTGGAGTCCGATTCTCCATGGCCGCACAGAATATATAATTGTCCTTTAATCAGGTCTTGTTAAATAAGGATTTTGTGGATAAATGTGTATAACTCTGTTGATAATGTTTATAAAGGACAGGTCTTAAAGGTGTCTTTGAAGTCCATTTTTACCCAAATAGCTTGTTAAATAAGGATATTTTAGTAAAAGACAGGATTTTAGACAAAGTGTTTCACGTGAAACGTGTTACATGTGAAACTAGATTAAAAATATTACTATGCCAAAGGTATTTACCTCCGAAAAACAAAAAATAGGGGAATTAGGTGAGAATATGGCTGTAAAGTTCCTTGTGAAACAAGGATTTAAGGTTCTTGATAGAAATTATACTAAGAAATGGGGTGAAATAGACATAATAGCTAAAAAGGACTCCAAACTATACTTTATAGAGGTAAAAAGTGTTTCGTCTATTGTGAATCCTAATTCATCGTCAGATTATAGGGCAGAGGATAATATGCATCCGTGGAAAATGCAGCGTTTATCAAGGACAATACAGACATATCTTTTAGAGAAAGATGTCGATGAAGACATAGAATGGCAGGTTGATCTTCTTGTGGTTTATTTAGATTTAAAAACCAATAAAGCAAAGGTGAAAGTGGTCAACGACATTATTTTATGACCCATTCGACAGGCTCAGGGTCATGGTCAAAAAAACAGAACCATGATATAGTAAATTATCTTCAAAGTTTAAGCGGGCTTGCCTGCCATAGCTTTAGCGAAGACGGGCTGTAGTATACCGGTAGTACAAGCGCTTTGGGAGCGTTTAGACTGGGTTCGATTCCCAGCAGCCCGACAAGAAAAAACGTTAGTTTTTTCGAAAAAAATTTATTCGTGACCGATTCCCCTTCGACAAGTTGAAAATATTGCGGGATTAGTTTAATGGTAAAATAACAGTTTTCCAAACTGTGGTTGGGAGTTCG
>ERZ1292633.159-Hain-H41-02um-R1-159-length-90050-cov-11_pt2 | contig 82103 bp, 89 predicted proteins | sample MGYA00564406_ERZ1292633 | MGnify/ENA primary metagenome ERZ1292633 (study PRJEB36523, sample SAMEA6512639) | groundwater metagenome | collected 2019-01-08 | study: AquaDiva: Metagenomics assemblies of 32 groundwater samples
ATTAACGGCAAAAATACGTTGGCGAATTTGGAAATAGTAAGAAAACAGTTCCTTCAAACTACATTTTTCTAATCACTGGCGATGATTTTTTTACATGATAACATGTCGAAGCCAGATTGAAACTAGTGCTGGACAAAATCGTGACAAAAAAATCATGCGGCAAGAACCAATAACTTGTGATGTTTTTCATACGCCAGATGCATCGTACAACTGACAGTCGCCAATAAAATAGGATGTCATTAACTTTTTGTCATATTTTTTGACGACAGACGAGTTGTAGAGCGGTACAATCTTGGTGTTGAGATCATCAGCAAGCAGAATTTTTGTCGAAATCATATGGGCGATTGTGTCGCGCTTGGCCAAAACACTGAGAAACTTATTGTACGACTTGACATCCACAAAACCGATCGATTCGAAAATCACTATTATTTGACTTATAAGACCTAACTTATTGGGCTTGACGTCAGATTTATTAGTCCCCATAAACAGCCGCGCCGCATTTTTTGTGGCTTTGAAACCAAAATCAATGGCTGCTTTAACAGTTTCGTCAATGGCAAGTTCCGCGACAATGTCAAAATCTGGCTGATTTTTCGTTTGGCTGAGGTGCAAATGCAGTCGACGCGGCATATACGGAGTAATCATTTCATAAATTTCCTTACCCGCACACATATTGTCGATGGTTTTCATGTCGTATACAGCGAAGAAAGTATAGGGTTCAGCGGCATTTTCCGCATTATTCTGCCTCAACACGATCGGACTTTTGTGCAAAAGTGACAAATTATCGAAATATTTTACGTCAGACATCACTTTTTCTGGTATGTTGACCTTAAATTTTGGCGCGCGTTTTATTTCTTGAACATGTTCCGCAATGATGGATTCCATTTTTTTGCCATCGCCTTCATAAAATCCGGCTCCAAAATCATCTCGACGCTTGAACTCAGCATCGAATTTAGCTACAATTCGCATGATTTTTGCTATCGGATCCGCGCATTTTACGTGGTATTTGTGGCTCAGAGCATTTGAAACACCAATCTCGTAAATGTTTCCAGTCGGATTTTCAAGGTATATACCGAGTTCGTGTGACATTTTACTAATTAAAAAATCAAAAATTTATACAAATGATTCGCAATCTTCGCAATTCACCATAAAATTGATTTTTAATATATAAAAATGGACGAAATATCCGTGACACATGTGTATAGAAATCGCATTTGCATAGAACAACGACACACCAAAAATGGAAAACTACATCACACGAAAGAACCAGCTTGGCAATTATACTACTATGACGGCACCAAAGAATACGAAGAATGGCGCCAAAATGGCATTCTTACAAGAAAAAATGGTCCGCCAATATGCAATTTCGACAAAAATGGACGTTTGATAGACGAAGAAAAACAAAACAAAACCAATGAAGAAAAGCAAACATGTAATACCGAGGAAAAAAATACGCAAGACTGTGTAGAAGTGTTTGAAACATACGTAAATAATATTCTGGTCCGCAGTAGATCTTTAAAAAACGGAAAATTGCATTCCAAAAACACTCCGGCGATAATACACAATGCGGACAACGGCAAGCCGTATCACGAAGAATGGTGGTTCGAAGACAAATTGCATCGAAAAAATGGCCCCGCGGTAAAAACATTTGATGAAAATTATCGAATTATCAGTGAGCAATGGTATTGTAATGGCAAATTGCACTGCGAAAACGGACCCGCGCTCACAGAATATCATACTGTTAATTTGCCAATCAACAGAAGAAACGTAATTTCCCAGTCATGGTACATCGATGATTTACTACACCGCGACAATGGACCTGCTTTTACTATAGATGATGAAAATGGAAATATCGGCGAACGTTGGTACTGCAAAGGCAAACTACACAGAATCGGTGGTCCGGCTGTTAGTGAATATTCGTATGCAAACAAATTATGTAGATTAATGTGGTATGTTAACGACATGTTACACAATGTGGACGGTCCTGCTATCTCTGAATATTACGACGATGGTCGCAAAAAATCGGACGAATGGTATATCGACGGTAAATTCGTAAAAAAATCGCCCGATTAGCAAAAAAATCAGCCGTGTGCATGCTAAGCGGATCCGGATTAACAAACAATCACAGTGTCGATCTAAATATGAAAACTAATAATATATAAACATGAGTAACGCACAGCAAAATACAACACCTGGTACACGGCACGGTACATATACAGTTCAATTAATATTGTTCGCATAAATGATGGATGTCAATACCCGGGATGCAACAGAATGTTAGGTGTATGTTTTGGCTGTGAATGGCAATTCTACGATGACAAACCACAGCAAGTGCCAAACTTATCTGGATCACTTTCAAAGTAATTGTGATTTTTTTTGTGCCAGCAGTATATCCAATAGAAGCACATAGCATGAAATTCACGATTTTTCTAATGAACCTTAAGGTTGTGATTCTTTTGCCGTCAGTGCTTGCTGGTGCTTCAACGCTCCGGCAATGCAAAGTGCAGTTATTGGCACTGCATATGTAAAAACTAGAAGCCCAGTACCAAAATCAGAACCATATACCTTTGGAACACTTACGTCTTTTATTACCGAGTTGGCGCCTGTAAAGTGCATAATAATAGCAAATAACGCTATTACTATCAAACACACAACAAATACAAGCCACCCATTTGCCCAACTCCAATCCATTGCGAGAAGCTATATATATGCCGCACAACAAAAAATATCTATTTATTTTTTATATTAACGGCATATATTAATTGTTCGGTTACTTTTGGTGACAGCTATTCAACAATTTCGTGAATTTCTTACATTCGCATTTGGTGGTATCTAGCAATAGCGTATACAGTTCGAAACAATGATAACACAAAAAACATAATATTGCCATCCGCATGTTTTACTATGTATTTTGCATATTTTGCTCTTGCGATTGGTGCTCTTGCGTGTGTTGCATACTTTGCTGCTGTGGCCTAATTCTAGGGGATTTGGAGTTAGAGTTCTTTTTTGGGATCATTACACTTTTGACTGGCGCTTCTACTGAATTAAGTGGAAATGATACAACAGATGGCTGTTTTCCGACTGCATGCCACGAATTTGCGTCTGAATCGAAAATATATTCGCGTGTGACCCTTACTCTGAACATTTTTCTCTATTATAAATTCAATTTTCAGTGTGTTGCATACAATATATAATGTCGAAACAACGCAGCACCAGCATTATTCGCGAGCTTATGCGTAGCTTCACTTGCATCGAGAATATAGTAATAGAGGAGAAAAAAATCAAATTTGGGCTAATCGCATGACAAGCCAACCTTCATGAATGGAAATGCAACTGGACCGACCATAAATACACCGTATGATATTTTTATCCATGGTAATATTAATGGCATGATAATTAAAACAACTCCAATCGTGTAATTTACAGGTATTTGCCAGTATTGGAATACTGCATAATCCATGATACGCGAGCTAAAAGTACTGTAAATATCATAATTTTCACCTTGCAAATCATAAGATGCGCGTAACAGTGTTAGTTGTGTCGAAGCGATTGCTATAACAAATACACCATGTATGAACAAATGTAAGTATATTACTATGTGTTTTTCAGGGGGTCGCATGTTATTATACTAAACCAGAAAATTATTGCGAAACCGAACGACACAACAGATGGAATGAATATACCCGTAACTCTGGCATAAATACGGTTGCTATATGATTTGGTTATATTATACAATTTGGCTTCTTCATATGATGTGGAATTGGTTACGTTATAGTCGGATTGCGTGTGTAAACTATAACCATATAAGCCATTTGTAGTGGCAACAGTACATGTATGGCTATGACGCCGACAATGACTAACAATTGTTGCAATTTAACCATTTTTACTAACAAAAAAATCAAATTTGGCGGAGTTTATATTCGTATGCACTCGTCGCAAAACCGAAAAATACTGTTTTCTACTTCACTAATTTTTTTGTTGTTTTGCTGACTTGAAGTGCTATTAGTCGTCAAAACCGAAAAAATATAAACTTTCTGTTGTTTAATGTTTTACTGATATCTGTTGTTTGGTTGTTTGCTGCTTCACTGATTGCTACTAACCGCTAAAACACCGGACGATTTACTTGGTACAGATCGCGAAGATATAATTTCAAGTGCAATTGTCATTCGTGGTTTTTTTAGCACATTAAATGTTAATGTAATTGGTTTACTGCTATTAATTGTCGCGCCAGTTGGATCTACAGGACTACCAAAATACGGCGAAGAAACTCCCGTTGGCGGATATGCAATGCTACGAATATGTCGTATTTCTTTGGAACTTTGATCGGCATATAAATAACTTAACGAATGTGTGGCATTCATTGCAGCAATAAACGCAGCATCTGCACCGGGATTGTCAGTTGTCATGCCGCTTATTGTAACTTGTGTTTGGTCAACTTGATTACTTGTTCCATCACCGGCATACTCTACCGGCATTAAAGCAGTTGTATATGCATCCAGCGCAATTATTCCAACAACCGAATATGTCGGACCGGATGCATAAAATGAACCACTTGCAGCAGCATTAATAAAATATGCAGGTACGTCGATTTCATCATCTGTATTAAGCAAAATATCCGCATTATTAACAATGTCCTTCATATTAAGTGTAAGTGAGTTAATCTGCTGCGGGTTATTAATGCGAAACCATCCGCGATTTTGCGTGAACCCAGACAAAACAATCGAATTGTCGGCTTTATCTGTTGAAAATCGCATATATTCGACAAATTGGAATGTACCAGCGTTTGTCACAAACCCATCGTTTATTTCACTAAATGAAAAACCTATACGTTTGCTCTGCAAGAGATATAGTGGCTCTAGAATAACATGTGCCACAGTTACGCGTTGCATTCTGATTGCAACAACATTCGACAATGGCTCGACCAATTGGACAGAACCATTAACCGACTGCCCCTGATTTGTGCCAAATAGCCACGAGAATTGCGACATAGTGCGCTTGTTGCAATAATCAGTATCCAACGCAACATAACTAGTTACTAAATTTGGGTTTGGATTGATATATGTGATTATTTTGAGCGCGTCGTTGGTCACAAAATTAAGAAAATCACGAATCTCAACCGCTTTAGATTCTTGTTTTAATTGTGTAGTTGCCACATTATCGTCTTTTTCGCTAAAAATCTTGTCCATGTATGATTTGACTTCTTCAGCTGGGTTTGTTTTTTGTATGTCTAACAAATATTCAGTAATTTTGCGTGCTGCCATGTTTGGCGCGATATGCATCGTGTCAATACCATTGCATAGACTGCACATAGTGTTAAATTCGTCAATTGACATGGTTCGTTGTAATTTTTCTTCGCATAATTCTTGCGTGCATGATATTAATCTATCTGACATTTTGTCCATATATAATAAAAAAATAAGCGAAATTCTAAATGCTTTTAATACTGAATGCGAATTTGCCATTATTGTACGTGATTTCCGTTTTGTCACGTGGTGCAATTACCATCTCCACACCACGTTCGTCAGCGCGAATATATTCGCAGTTGAATGCTACCAATGCGCCGTTATTCGTGGAAACGGCACTTTCGGGTCGCGAACGACGTGCAGGTGTATGAGGTGGGCTTGTTTTACGTTGGATCACTTTGTTTTGGGTTCGTGGGACATCAGGCAACAACGATCTGTTAGTTGCAATTGGACTGATATCAACAGGATCAATTGTGCCATCGTCGTCTTCCAATTTCAAGTTAAGATGCTGTCTGATTGGAATCGGTGGAACTCTGTTCGAACGATACGTGCGTGGTGTTTCATACAGACTCGAAGTGTCCATTTCCGGCACAGCGTGTTGACTTCGTTTAGTGTTATCACCCGAATAGCTTCGTTTAGTGTTATCCGATTGACTTCGTTTAGTGTTATCCGATTGACTTCGTTTAGTGTTATCACCCGAATAACTTCGTTTAGTGTTATCACCCGAATAACTTCGTTTAGTGTCACTCATTTTGATATTCATATAAAAAAATCATTTTTTTCTGGATACGCCATTAGTTAATTTTAGTAAATTTACTGCAACCAGCTGCATGGCGCAATGTTAGAATACTCGATGACTTCCAGTCGTTCCCAACAGCTTTTTCACTCATAACATACATGTCGCCACTATTTAGCATAATTTCGCCACGTTCTCCAATCGGCTTATGTTTATGAAACCACTGATATTGTAGATTCATCGTATGGCCGATACGCAACGCAATAACTTTTTTTCGTTCGCTATCACCGTGAAAACCAATGCCGCATTTAGTTACATCATAGTAATAGTTGCCTTCGCCAATCAAATCCGCAGCCTTTTCGCCGAAATACTTTGAAAATCGATCACGTAATGCCGCAAGTGCTGGCACATCTCTATATGCAACAACAGTGCCTTTGCCATTAGCAATATCTGCAGTTTGGCTATTGACATCGAAACACACATTATATCGTGCATTTTTGTTTACAACTTTGCCATACATTAATGCCTGCGTATCTGGATTGATGTGAGTTTGTTCATTTACAAATTGTTTGAAATCGTATTTAGTCTCAGATAAAATCGCCCCCAACACCACCGCGAATAACAAGTAAGTACGCTGGCTGTGCTAGTACACCAACTGGCAACAAAGTATTCAAGTCGTAAATGTTGCACTCCGCTTTCCCTTCAAATCGGTTTTTCATCTGGCGAATATCGTCAAAACTAAACCCATCATTTGCCAGTTTGCCAATTTTTTGCATGCCAACATGATTTTCACCGCAGTCACCAAATGTGATAGTAATAGTGCTGTTTGCCATTTTATATAAAAAATCAAATTCAAAATATGAAATTACTTATATCATAAAAACATGACGGAGATTAAAATAGTTCTCAATGGCTCAACTATTGTTGAGATGCCAATCAACAGCTACAAAATACAAATTGCACCATTAAAACCGACAGATGATTTAAAAATAAAAATAAACTTCATGACGATTCGAAACGACGTTATTTTTGAAGCTGATGGTACTTTGCGTAATTTATTAGTTATTAGCGAAGAAGAAGCAGAAAAGGTTGATTGTTTACCTATGCCGCGTGCGGATACGCCTACATTAGTTACTTCGATGTCGCTCGTGAATACGTCGTTGTCGCTTGCTGATGAAATTAAACAAAAGCCCACATTTACATCACTTGCTGATAATTCGTTGTCACTTGCTGATAATTCGTTGTCACTTGCTGATAATTCGTTGTCACTTGCTGATGAAATTAAACAAAAGCCCACATCGCTCGCTGATGAATGGACACGATCTGTATTTACATCACTTGCGAACAATTCAGCATCGCCGGCAAACAAACAAGTATCATTCGCGTTTACATCACCCACAAACGAAAATACACAAATTCCGAAACTTAAAAAATACAAAACTGTCCAAAAAATATATACTACATTTGCGTTTTTATGTGCAAAATTTCGCAAATTTCATGTATATGTACATGGATTGTTATATTTTAACATCGGTGGGTCGCTTATACGGTTCAAATCGCTACTCGTTGCCGAGGCGTGCCAATGTAAATCGAATTTCCATAAGCTCAAAAACAACGAAATAATAGATTTAGTTTCCAACTATGTCGATTCTATCTGCTGCTACTATTTCACACCAGATATGCCGAACAATTATGACTGTACATGCGATAGTATCGCAAAAGCAATTGATCGATATGAAGCGACATTCAAGGATGATATCTAATTTAAAAACTGATTTTACTGGCAAATATAATGTCACAAACATATTTTTGTTTGCACGACGATGCGAAGTTGGATGGAAAAGAACTCGAGGAAGAGTTGTTAAACAAACAAAACAATATTGTCGCCATTTGTCCAGCTTGTTCAATACCGCAATGTCAGCTTATCTATGTGTCAGAGTTGGCTTGTAAATGCGGCGCACTTTTCGTAGTCATAAAATCTACGGCGAAATATGTATCAGTAAAGGATGTCACGGCCAAAATTGACATCTCGCTCGCTGGTAAAAAACACTTTTATGTACTAAACAATGTCTTCATCAAGAAATTCGCACATAAAAATTTATACGGTTTTCGCGCAGAATATAGACTACCGACAAATGAAGCCATTGTTTTCTACCAAAAATTGGATGCAATCGGATTTCCAATAGTTGATACAAATGAAAATTTCAACAAATTTATGTTGGAAAACGATTTGGTTGCGAAATATTCAATCACATTCAGCAACAAATTTTCTACAAAAGTATTGAATTTGGCAATTCGCGTTGAGAGTTATAATTTGTTTGCACCAGAAATACCATATCCAAAACAATTCGCCGACCTCGATGTCACATCTGTGTTATGTGTGATGTGTGCATATGATGGAACAAAATTCGTATATTCGCGAGTGTAGCGTATTTTTATTAAATGAAAAGTGAATTTATTATAATATAACTTACAATGAGTGACGATGAAGGCAACTATGTTGTGAACGATCCCGTTGCGCAACCAGTACAAAACCCTCTTAATGCATTTCGCGCGGATGTACAACGTGAAATTGCGGACATTCCCGATCGTATTCAGAAGATGAGAAAAATCGCAGAACTAATCAAGCAACAAGCTGGTAATGGGAACAACAACGATTACTCCAAATATTACGATTCGTTGCAAGACATTATTCCTGATTTTTCATTCGGCGACATTGCAACAATCATCGATTATGTGTCGCAACTCACTGATGAACAGAATTTTCGTGATATTATTGCCAAATGCGCCGAATCGGAGAAAAAAGACAAGAATGATCGCATGACTGCAATGCTAAAAATCAACAAAAAAGAAATTACATTGGCTGATATTAAAAATCCCACACTTAAGGAAATTGAGTTTGCGCTCGGTAAAGACGGTGAAAATATCAGATATGTCAATGTCAATCTTGTTAAAGAGCCTATGCGTATTATTGCGGTGACAACATCATATCAGGCAATTAGGTTACTGGGACGTGAAAACCAGACGCCAACAATTGTAAAAATTGCGATGCGCGGTTACGAACGCGAACTAAAAGAAAACCCAGCAAATGCTGTTGATATTACGAAATTCATCAAACCCGAACTATTGGCACTATATTACGATGAAAAGCGTGGTTTTGAAGTCAAACTCCAACAAAAAAGTCTTGACGCAACGTCGCCAGACGCGCCACAAACAACAAATTCGCCACAAACAACAAATTCGCCACAATCAGCGAGTGCGCCACAAACAACAAATTCGCCACAATCAGCGAGTGCGCCACAAACAACAAACGCACCAACAGAAGAACCAGAAAACGCACCGATTGCAAGACAAATCGAATTTGAAAATTAAAAAAATTGATTTTTATTTTTTTAATAAAAACAATGTCCGTCGCAGTCGACATCAAAGATATTCTCGAGCGCCACTCGGCGCAGCAGCAAGAATACCAAACACCAAAATTCGTTCGTTTGGTATATTTTATCGGCGTTGTATGTGTCTCATTCATGTTGGTTTTCATGATGATTAACGGATACCGCGCTGCGAATTTGTGCGTGAAAACGTACGACAAAGATTACAACGGCATCGACGTAGCATCGTACGCTGGCACCTTTTGGAAAAAAATCAAGAACATCGCCATTGTCGACTCATTGTCGACCGTTGTTATTATAGTGCTACCGTTTATTCTTTACGGATTGTGGCACGATTATCCAGTTGGCATGCTTACAAGTTGCTACATATCGTCTATTTGCACGCTTATGTTTGTCACCGGTGGTTATCAGGCATGGCTGAAAATGGCATATAATAGCGCTGACGAAGTTGATTACGCCGTATACAATTCATTTGACTCAACTTTCATGGATTTTGTTAGATTCCAGATTGGCGGTTATATGGTGGTCAATTTCTTGTTTGGATCATGCGGACTTGTTGTAGTTGCATGTGGCGTATATATTGCCGAACGCCAAAACTGATTTTTTTTATACTAATAAATGTTTGTGGCTTCGCGGCTGACTCAAGTGTTATGCACATTAATCACAATTTGTACAACTGCATATTTCGTTTTCACAACTATTAACGGTTTGAACGGCACTACTATACTCGTAAAAACCAACAAATCACAAAATGGTACTGACGTAAGATCGCTCAACGGTAGTTTTTACGATCGAATTGTGCCAATTTGCATAGTTAGCCTGTCGTCGGCATTGTTTTCTTCAACATGCGGTTTCATTAACGTATACACTTTGTGCACGGGTAATTTCTACGTATTTATGACACAATCGTATTTTATTTTCGTTGGCATTATTTCCTTTATTATCGCATGGATACAATTCGCACTGAAAAACGCCTATGATAATGCGCCAGACGAAATTTACGCTGTATACGATTCATTTGACCCAAATTTTATGGATTTTGTCCGGCTTCAGATAGATGGATTTATGATAGCAAACTTCACAATTGGTATCACAGCGATTTGCGTGGCAATTAAAAAAATCACGACTTAAAATCAGCCTTTTCCGCGACGTATTGGCCATCTTTTTTTGTTACTTTAACTGGCATAAAACACCCTTTGGCATCTGGTTTTGCTTTTAGCGCGTTGCAAGCTTCCTCGGAAGCATGTGGCGGCGCTTGTTCCTGTCCATTAGCGCCATGGCGAAATATGCCACAGTTTAGTTCAGCTTCTGTAGTTACAAATATGCATTCGCAGTGTGGGCATTTAACCTCGATAACGTCGGCACTCATTGAATTGCTATATATTACCATAAATTAATATCATACATCGAGCGATATTCGTTAACGTTGCATCCATGTTTTGCCGCGGAATTGAAATGCTCGAGTGCCTTTTCGTGATCTTTTGCACGATGATGCAACAATGCTAGAACAATATCGAAATGCGGACTATCGTAATCCTTTTTAGCAGCTGCTACTGTGTCAAAATCGACCTTAATGTCAACAATTCCGTCGAGACCAAATAGCATACATAAAACAATAACATATTCGACTTGATATGGCAATAAGTCAATAGTTTCTTCTGGAGCGTTCATTATATTTTCATACATCGTGCGCAACATACGTGGAATTTCTGCTAATTGCTCGATTTCAGCCTTTTTAAAATTGTTTGTGCCAAATGGATTTGCGTTGATCTTTTCATATAATTCGGCGATCATATAAGTGCAGAATCGAAATGTGCTATACATCGATTTGTCTGTGTGTTTGGTTAAAAATGGGATGATTTTCTTTCTGTCGTAAACTCTTAGTACTTTTATGTATCTATCCGCAAGAAATGTATTGTATTCGTTTTCGAAATATTTTTCTAGCATTTTAATCGCGCTATCTGTGTCGCCTTCATGCATATATGCGCGAAATAACATCATTACACATCGTGGACTGTAATGAAACATACTTGATGTGAAGGTCAGTGCTTTTATGTAATCGTTGCTCTTATATTCTGCACCGCCGATTTCCGATCTGACAAACATAAAATACAACATAACGATATTGCGATGTGTTGCATTCGCGGCTCCACTAATGCACAATTTGTCGAGTAATGACTTTACGAAAAGACGCAGGCTTGTAGCATAGTGTGTAATATCTTCAATGTAACCTTTTTGGGTTGATTCGACGTGAAATATCTTATTTTGTAACTTTTCATCGAACGGTACTTTCATCGGAATATGCGACGCTCTGATTTTGCATGATCGAATTAATAGTTTATAGAACATGAAGATTACAACAATTAACAGTTCCAGAGAACTATAAAAAGTGTTCATACTGATGATTTTTTTATTAGTGTCATTAGAAAACCGCCTCAGTGCTTCAAGTATTTTTCCGTAAATTGTTCGTGCTTCAGTACTTTTTACTGTGTCGTGTTTGGCAGTATCGAGTTTATCGACGTTAAACAAACAAAATGCTGCATCTGCCATGTAAATATCCAGATCAAATTTTTCTGGAAACAGATATGAAATGTCGAAGTCGCGCGTTTGCAATTCGTTCCATCTAGCTATGTTTTTTTCTGTTATGACTGTCAACGGTGTAATATAAAGCAAACGCCGTGGATTGTATAACCATCTTTTTGGCAATTGCGCTTTTGAGTCGCTGTTGTCGCCTATTTGTTTGCCATCAGCCGAACCGCATTTCGACATTTTGCTTTTCTTGTAACGTTGATTATTTAATTGGAATTATACCAATTGTGAATTTCAAAATTAGTAAAAACGCAAAATATGGAAACGCCAATGCATCCGTCCAACGAGAAAATCGAGAAATTCAAGACTGATTTCGCAGAACTGAAAGAAAAGATCGACGTGTCACTTGTGTCTCCAACGACTTTCGCAACTGAAATTAACGATCTAGCTCAAAAAATGACAGATCTCGCCACTGAAATGAACAAAGTAGTTGTGTTGCAATCAAAAAATATTGTAAGAGAAGTGAAAGATATCGATGGCGCATACGAATGTTATTATAAAACAGGCAAGATTTCATTTGCGGAAGAATTATTTAACACTGGCGCATTTTTATTTAAGATGGAAAAATACAGACGGGAGTTAGGCACACTAGGTAGCAATGTTCTGGAGCTTGTGAATTTCATCGGACTAAATGTTGACACCACAAAAAATAAACCGCACGATGCGGCGAACATAAAATATATGACAACACTCATCAGTAACTGCGAATATTTAATCGTGAAAAATAGACTTGTGTCGGCATTTAAAATTATTCTAATACTCCACGGGTTTTTTGACATTTACTGCACACATTTTCGTGTCAAGCCGCATTACGCGTATTACCACCTAAGTCTTATCAGCCGTCATAATGCGTTTGAATTGATGGATGTCATTTTTCAGATACTTAGATTTAAAGCCGCTATTCGTCAGTTTCGCCCAATGGTGTGTCACCATGTTGAAGAAATGATGATTTACATAGTCCGATGCCCATATAATAACGCGAATCGTAAATTATTGCGATTATTGTACGATTTTTCATGCAGCGAGGCGTTGAACGTTAACCTGAAAAAAATAATTTCACGCGCATGTGAAGATGCATATGTTGATTTTAGCATTTTCGCAAATACTCCTAGTAAATCAAAGCAAGAGCTGTCAACCATGGCGATAACCCAAAAACAATGAACAGGACTCTATCTATAATTATTTGCGTAATTGGTTCAATGAATTTTATGCTTGTGCGCGATGTCCAGCATTCACGCGAAATGTTCATGCAAGAATCTAGATTTTCCGCACAATTAATCTCAATTTTATATCGACGGTCAAATGCGTCTGTATAGTACTGTGTACCAACAAGAACATTACCCGGCTTAACTGTTGATTTGTCCAGCACGCAAACACGCGAATAACTAAATTGATTGGATTTAACGTTTTCAAGCCACCAATAACATAGTATTACACATGTGACGAATATCGCAATCTTGCCGTATGTCATTTTTCCGTTGTTAAGTCTATATTTTTCATTTTTTTGTTATATTAAAAAAATTTCTCGCGACACTTATAGTTAATTTGACGCTATCTCGCTGCCAATTATGCTCGCTTTTTGCCCCCTAATTTTTTGAGATTGCCATCGATTTCATCCAGACACTTTTTATTTTCTTCTTTTGCGCATTTGTAGAGACCTTTCACCGACATATGGACTTTCTCTTTACTTTCTTCAGACGAAGCCTTTTCAAGTAATTTATTGCGTCTCGCAAGAAGTTCATCAACTATTGGCGCATGTGGTTTGGCGCTTTTCGATTCTTGTCTCGGCGCCGCAGATGGTTTTTTGACTGATTTTGCAGCAGGCTTCGCAGATTTTGCAGCAGGCTTGGCCGCTGGCTTGGCTTTTGCTGATTTTGGTGGCATTGTTATATATAATTAAAAATGATATAATTAGAAAAATAATGTCCAGAGAAAAAATTGATTTTATAATTATCATAAAATGGAAATCCTCAACGCGTTATTGGCTCAAATCGCTAAAAACAATGTCATCAACATTGACATTAAACTCACGCCGAATAATGTGCCACGTTTGATTGAAAATCGACATAGCAGAAAAACAAAGGGATCAAAATCCGAATTCAAATGCCACAAACGTGATTGTTGTATCGAATTTGAAACAATCGAAGAACTTAACAATCATACGCGTGGTGAACACGGCTGCGATTCACAATGCACATATCCAAAATGTGGTAAGTTTTTTAGCAAACGTAGCGGGTTGGTTCAACATATTTTGCGATACCACAACAAGAGTTCGTTGGCGTAAATTTTTATTTTTTTATGAAAAATGAATTATGACAAGAGTAAAAATGGACAAAAATGTCGGCGGCTATGTTTATATATTGCAAGAACGTGAGTTTATTAATTCGGGACAACCCATATACAAAATGGGCCGCACGCAACAAGAGGATTTTCGGCGATTTAAAAATTACCCAAAGGGCTCAAAAATGGAGTTTTATTCGCCATGCGTCGACTGCAAATATGCCGAAAACAAAATTAAAACAGTTTTCAAAGAAAAATTTAAACAACGAACCGATATTGGCACAGAAAGTTTCGAAGGCGACATAAACCAGATGCGCGACATAATGTACAAGATCGTGGAACAACAGCGATGCGACAGCAAAACCGCAATTACCAATGTGTCAATCACACAAATCGGCCACAAAAAATATAAAATAAGCTTGGATTCCATGCACTATGTCACTGAGTCTGCATATTTCAACTTTTTGATTGTTGAAAACATAGTGCAAATTGGGACTTGCGACGTTGGTTCAGATAAATTTGTCGAGAAAATTATGAGCACAAAGTCAAATGTTGACGTCCAGAATTACGAACAAGATGAAATTTCAGCCTCTGATGATTTTGCAGAATACATCCGACGATTGTTCGACTGCGATATTATAATCAATGGTCGTATTTTTGGCGCTCGCAGGTCGTCGGAAATGAAACATTTTGGCAAAATTGACGTGGATGTCGGTAGTAGAATTATTGAACTATATGAAATCGAAGGCAAACACTATGAATATGAATCGCTAAAAGCTCATGTACCGTGTGTGTTGCGCATCGACAGCGACGACAATTTTTACGTTTTGAACATGAACAACAAGTGCGTCGAACACAATATTGACTTATTCGGCCACAAAACTGTTGATTTTCGACTATTTGACGACGACACCGCGCCGTGGCTAAATATGGACAATTACTTCAAATATCACATTGCATTAGCAACCAAGCGCCAAATGCTCAAAATGTGCCTCAACTATTCGCGTTTTGTTGGGATTTTCGACTAGGTGGCTAATTTGATCTAAAGCTTTGACGGCATCAAAAGGCTAACAAAAAATATAATGACAAATAGCTGATATTTGATGTCAAATATACAACAAATTACTGTCAAATAAAAAATCTATCGACAGCGACTGTCGAAAATGAACTTCCAATAAGTCTCCAAGATAGGATCTTTCGCCACAACATCAGAAACTATCCATTTTTTATTACAAATTGACCAAATGTATTGCGAAACTAACATGCAAAATTCATCTGGCGAAAACATAGAATAGCGGTCTGTCCATCGAAACAATATCCACTCTGTATTAAGGTCAATTCGAAGTTGATCGGGCATATCCGCGTACATATTCCACGCAATTTTATGACCGGCGAGACACAATTGCTTCGATTCCGGAAACATGCGACACTTATCGCCAGCTAATTTTTCCAATACCGCAGTCATATATAAGAATAATAAAAATCAAAATTCTTCATCCAATCGTGCGAACGTTCAATATGAATAATGCCGGAATTTTGTCTAAAATTGAATTTCATCTATATAAAAATGGCACTCCGCGGCTATAAAATTGTTGCCATGAAATTGGATCCGATCGAAAACAAACATCCAATGATGATGGCCTCCTTCGAATACGGCAAATTTCACGAAAGTTTGAACGCAAACGGTCCAGATAGTTTGCGTTTTCCTGCTACCGCGGGTAATGCCGAAATTGTTTTCAGTGTTGCGCGCGAACCGAATAATGGCAAATATGAAATCGACGGACCAGATGGAAAAAAATATGTCGGGGAACACCAGACTATCCACAATTTAGATACTTTTAAAATCACCGGCGACAATAATTTCTGCTTTGAACTTGGCTTGAAGCGACTTGCAAATTAAGTAGTTTATATTTTTTATCTAAGCAATTTGGTCCAGATTGCTCGTTGCATCTCTAATTGATTGGCACCACTAACAAAATCATCCAACCACGTCATGAGATATGCCGTTTTATTAAAATGTTGGCCGTATTTTAATGAATCGGCCATCGCTTTGAAGAATTTAAAATCATACCCATTTGAGCGAAAATTAAATAGTACGATAGCTGGTGGAGCTTTGCTATGTTGTATCATATGCAATATAAATTCGTCGCAAAAGTTACCATCAACTGGATATCCCATTTTACTCAACATATATATCATAAACGGATCTTGAATAAATCTAATAGGTCGAAAATGTTCATTTGCTCCTTTTTCGTGTGCAGCAACCGCCAGATCATAAGTTACTGTGGTAATATCCCAAATACCATGTTCATTGTTGTTATTTAACACGAAATTCGGCTTTTTTTCTTTGTAACTACCAGTTTCCAACATGACATCATATTCGGCGGCGATTTTCATGTCAAATTTCTGAGTTATGTCATCTGTAATCCAATTTGGCTTTGCAAAGTTACCACCGTAAAAACTGAACCGACCTACAATTTTCATCGCCTCAGCTTCCGATATTGCCATTTTATCATACGGCTTAAAGTCACCGCGATCATCGATGAGAATAGGATTATATTCATAATATTTGCATATTTGATACAACTTCGATTGTTTAAATAATTCAAACAAATTACGTCTGTTAGTTTTCCATTGCTCAAATGATAATTTGGCATATGGCGAAAATACATCAACTGGCAATTTGATCTCTTTGCGGAATAAGTTAATGAAATTTGGTTTGAAGGCCATCAAATCATATATAAAATGCAACACAGCTGATTCATAATGCGGCTTAAAAGTAACTTCCCTGCGGAAAATACTGCGCATAAGTTTGCATTCAGTTTTATCATGCATCGCGCGTATATTCTTCATATAGCACTCTCTACATTGCGGCGGCATATCGGCAAATTTACTAGTTGTGTGATTGCACACTATTGGGTCGATAATATTACTGCTGATTTTTAGTGATTCGAACAAATTCGCAAATTCCGCGTGACTAGTCGGGTATTTAAAGCATAATTCCATGTATTTTTCAAATCTGCTCGGCATTTCACATAGTTTAATACAATCTTTCGTTTCTTGCAAATATTCGACATATTGGTCAAAATATTCCGGGTTGAACAAGCCGCAATATTTGAAGCATACATCAATATCTTCTTTCGTTAATTTCATATCTCTAAACATATCGATACGTTCGGGAAAAATCTTGAGTACAATCTCAATTTGACGCGCTGTCCAAAATTTGTTTTTAATTGGTATTCTTGATAGGATACGCGGTATAATAAAGTCACTCCAATACATACGCCCCTTCGCTGTAAATGGGTCAATGCGTGGACATGTATCTGGTATGTTGTATTTAGATTTCAAAAATCTATAATATCCCGGTATAAAACCGCGGCGCCTATCGCCCAAAACCATATCATTAACTATCTCGCTATCTTTTTTAAATATAGATTCGACATGTTCCGTTGCATAATTCCAGTTTTCGGCCATTACCTCGAACATATCAATGTCAATACCATCTTGACAAAAACTAAGAATGGATAGATACGAATCGTGGTAATATCTCAAATGCTCCAGAATCGAATGTTTGTCATTTTCGCATCTATTTACTAATGCCGAATGAATTGCGGTCTTTATAAAATTCCCACTTGGGAAATCACCGCCCTTGATAATTTGTTTAATTGCTTCCGATTTTTCATCATCTTTTAAATTATTGTCGCGTAGTTGACTTATCGCCATTTTGATCGCAGGGTTGTATAATTTATGTGTTCTGATGACATTTTCATAGATGGCATTGTAATCGCACATAGTAAAATTAATTGCAATTTTTGTGTATATCTGATAAAAAAAATCAAAATTCGCAAACTACCATACGATGTACATATTTGGAATAAGTTCCGCAATAGCAATCGGATCATGCGACCGTATATTGCGCATCAGATCCCATTTCCCAGGACTAGCTTTACGCGCCATTGAATCCACACATATCCATTCAATTCGTTTCCCTTTTCGTGATCTGTACAATGTAGAATTACCAATTAATCTATCAAGAGCAATAACGTCAGATACCAAATTCATTGATAGGAAAATGGCGTCTTGCTCTTTCAGCGAGTCAATATAATCTCGAACATCGTTTGCAGTTTTGATCGCAAAATTCTTACGAATTTTGTATTTGTAACATTCCTTTTATTTCATCACTAATGGAAGACCATATATTTTTCCAGCAATCTTCATCAAAATCGCCTAGATTACCTTCTTCGGGCCATCTAATATCCATATTAAATCGTTTTTTCTCTATTATATCGCAATATTTTTTTTCATTTCCTATTGTCCCAACACAAAATCCGATCGATACGATTTTTGCATCGGCATTGTAGCCGGCTTTTTTTATATTGATTGCCGCAAACATCGTATATTAACTTTTAAATTTCAAAAATGGCGGTATTCGTACTAAATTTAAACTAACATATCTTATAATAAACAATTTAGAGCATTTAATCTAAATGCGCAAATGGATTCCTCCGTGTTCGACATTTTGTACGATCGCTTAATTGCAAAACGCGTGATCAAAATCGACGAAGACGATTGGGCAGGAAATTTGATCGGAGATTGTATTGTTTCTATTTTTATTAACACGCCACACAAAAACAAAAAAGATGCCGTAAAAATAATGCTCAACATAGCAGTTGTTGATATGGATCACGTCAGAGATATAATGAACGATGAAATTCGTTGTTTGTTGTCCGAACATAGCGGTAGTATGGTAACAAATGGCTATCCGTGTTTAATCTACGAAATAAAAAAACCAGCAATTGAAAATTGCTATAAAATTGAAAATTGCTATAAAATTGAAAGTTGCGACAAATTCGAAAGTGGATATCCGTGCAAACTCGACAACGTCGAAATTCGCCAAAAATATATCACACATTTAAGAACAACAGGAAAGGCCATAGAATTCGACGACCGCGAATTTCCACTGGATTTTTACTTTACTATATTCGACAAATTTCCATCGTCGTTCCGTACAATTATGAGAATACGTGATATTTGTGACGGATATAAGAAGGTGCAAATAATGTGCGAGCATGATCCAAAAACACTGTGCCGCAAATGTTACATGGACGCGATCAAAAACTCAATACCTAACTATGAGGTTTTGCAATGTTTTCTGTACGACTTGACAGCCATCCCAGCAAATTTTAAAATGGTTTTCAACATGGCAAGACAACTCGTCGAAGGCTTGTATACCAAATACGAATGGGATCTACTTGACGACGAGGACAAATTTCAGTATCAAACCGATTTCAAAAAGACCGTAGCGTATAAAATATGCAACGATTACAAATATGGCGAAGTCGACAAACGTGATTTGCACTGGCAATTGTCGACAGATTTTGAGCCGACGGGCAAAAAATATGACGCCGAACTGAAAATTCCATTCGACAAACTGGAATTACTTGACTTAGACAAAGAGTATGACCGCGCAAAATATCTCCTAATGCATCATCGTGACCCAAAATTCGTATTTGAATTTATCGGCTGCAGATATTACACCGAATGTTTCGCCGATAAAATTTACAGTGATATGGCCTTGGTTAAGATCGCGATATCGTCGCTGGCCAAATTAAAATACGACGCATACGAATTTGAATATGCAAGAGATGCACTTTGGAAATGTTTGTATAATGCGCCGCGGGGAAATATTGAGAAAATATTTCGCGAATCGATTAAGTTCGACTAAAAAAATATAACTCTGCGCAAAACACACGCCATATTTTTTCTTTTGTGTCTGAAAATTATTCGAGTGTTTCAATTTTGACTCCGTTTTTGCCATCTTGCTTTTTGCCAATAGTAATTTTTTTCCACTTTAGCGTGCGATCATGACTATTTTTGTTATTGCCAGCCGCTGGGTCGCCATCGGGATATTCTTCCGCATAGAGATACTGACTATCTTTTAGAAGATAGTCGTTATTTTTGCCATCCTCATAATATTCATTAACAACCAATGGAAACCATTGTTCATAAAAATAACTCATATTGCTTGCCATTTTATTTATTTCCTCATCCGATACATCGTCGCCAATTGCATTTCGCCAAAATTTTTTGTCAATAATCTTTTTCAAATGGTCTTTTACATCTTTTTCATCCAAAGCCCAATATGCAAATAATGGATTGTCGATATACTTATTACATACGACAAATAGCCGCCGATTAATTACGTGAGTCATCTTATACCAAAATGCAAAATCAATTTTTATCAATTTGTAAAAAAATATGCGGTTTTTCAGTAAAAATAAGTATAAAACTTTTTAACAGATGCTAATCCGCAAGCGACTTTGGAACGCCGTTAAAGAACAAACTGCTAATATTTTTATGTGTCCAGCGCACAACATTTGCATCGACAAATTCCTCGGGCAAGTTGACAAATATTTCAACATCGTAAATTAGCCGGCAAAGTTCGCCATTGATACGATTCACTGGTACATTGCGCATCATTTTATTGTTGATTTTGACAATATCACGGATGACTTCATCACAATATTGTTCGTGATATGCAAATAATGCGGCACGTGAAACAACAGAATTAAACAAACCACGACGGGTACTGTGGAGATAGGGCAGCACAAATTCACTTCTATAGTGCGCGTGAATCCAATCGTTAACCGTCGCTGCTTTGTAACACATAACTAATTTGATGTCTTTGCTGAAGTATTCGTCAAAATATTTCCGCATATTTGGGAACAAATTGACATTATTGGAATCGCGCTCAATCAGCTCGTCCAACGCCGGTCCATCAATATAATCGATGTATTTCACATAATTTGGGTATTTTTCGATAAAGTCCAAATAGAACTTTTTATCTTCGCACATGGTATATTTGATGTTTTCTGGATTGCGTTTAATCATTTCATTGCAATACGCGACATTTTCCCAATCTTCTTTAATTGGCGTATCATTAGTAACCACAAATGTCTGCTTTTTTTCTGCCGAATATTGATCGAACCAAGCAAGTGCATCGCCATTAATTGGTTTATGAAAAGTATCTTCATACAATTTGATTAAATCACGAAGATATTCGGTATTAACTTCCTCTGCTGTACGCGTTTTCGTATATTCGCACATAAGAATCTTTAGGAAAATGTCTGCGCCACATGCTTTGCTTAGTTTCTGAAGATAATCCAAGTTGATATTTGTAGATCCATTAATATCTTTTTGTAAAATTGCGCAACGCTGCGGGAATCTCGCAAGCATTCGCACACATACTACTGGCCCATAATAAAATGGCGATCGATAAGGCACATCAAGTTCGTCCAATTCATCGTCAGATATAAAACGATGCAACTCAGTTTTTGCCATATATTCGATCATCCAGCATGGCTTTTCACCACGATAATTTGCAAATAGTTCTTTGACTTCGGCTGTGTTGAAATGTTTGATGATTGTATCATCAATGCATTTGCACAGCATTTCTGCAGTTGTATACTTTTTACCAAGAATCTCAACAATAGCCGTTTGCGTATCACTAAAAGTCTCGATCTGATATGTAGCGATTTCTTGTATCAATGGCATACACTGCAGTTTTTTTACATGCGCAATGCTAATGATGGTTTCAATCGCGCGTTGGCGATATGATTTTTTAACATCAGCAAACGGCGTACGCAACGGTATAGCACCGAAAACGCTAATACTAGTAATACCCGTACTTTTGCGATATTTTTCACGTTTTTCATTATCGGCCAAGTAAAGCGGCTGCAATGTTTTTTGTTCGCTATACATTCCGTGATTTAGATTGATCCCGTTCTCACGATGTCTGTACTCTTTAAGTTCGGCATCAAACATATCTTTGACGAGCGTTTTGATGTAATCAATAACTTCTTGCGTAACATAATCGTCGTCAATATGCATATCAACGTCATTATCGGCATTATCGACATCTAAATATGAGAATTCAACCAGATTATAGCGCAGATTTGCCTTCCAAATGCAATATGTGTCGAATTTGTCTTCGCAACTGCTAAAATGTCGCAAATACGAGATTAAATCAACTTTGGACAAATTGTCACTAAAATGTCGAATCATTGTGTAAAACCACGCATCGGTTCGTGATGCGGTTTTCACATCGGCAATTTCCTCATATAAGTGGCGTTTCGAGCCAGATTCTACTAGATTGTCAATCTTCGCCGCAATTTCTGGCGTCAGGATTTTGGTAGATACTACGACATTACGGAAGTCTTCCATTTTTTACTAGTAAAAAAAATCAATTTTAAATTTAATAACTGCTAAATAACTATTTAAAAGTTCATTTTGCCATAATCTTCGCTGAAATTATCTATATCTGTTCCCATTTGTGCAATAATTTGATTTGCAATATCTGTATCTGTCATTTGTTGAACACTCAACAAACATCGCTGTGATTGTAGATTTGTTAACCGTTTAAATGATTGCCAGAAGTTGCTGCGCATTACAAATATCTTAATTTTACTTGTTTTGGCATTAGTTAACGTGTAAGTTTGCAATGTATTCATTGTCGGCTGGGTGCAATCCTTGCGATCCCATGCAGTAATATTCCAATTATCGTCAAATTTATAATCGCCTTTATTCGGCGGCGCTGCACTTGCTGTTAAGATATGATGATCTAGAAAGAGCGCAAAATTAGCTTTCACTTCTGTTAGCGTCGACATTGTGCTTTGTATATGATGGTAAAAAAATAACTTGATATGGTTTTTATTGTAAGATGCGGAACATATACTATTTTACTAAGCAATTGAGCTCAGTAAATACAAGCGGAAATTACCCACGCATACAAAATAAGCTGTACTGCTTGCATTTTTTCCGTTTGCAGTAAAACGCACGTTGATTGTGCCAGCAGTTGTAACGGCAAAGTAAGTTTCGAAGTAATTAAACAAATTTGACGTCGTTGCACGACCAGAATAAGTGTCAATAGTTCTATATGTGGTATACGAACCGCTACCGGAGTGTTTGATCGCGACATCAATGATTGCCGTATTGTCATTGTATAGATGATCGTGTATCAACTTATATACGCCCTTTGCAAACGAAATTGACTTGCAGTCGTAGTCCAAATAACATCCATTCGATTGTGTGCTTGTATATACCATTATCGGGGCGGCTAATAATCCAACTGCTGTATTTGTTGAAATATTACTAGTTGTATTTGAATCGTGGATATAAACTTCAGTTGGAGCTCCAGTAAATTGATACTGGAAGTCTTGCGTTGTGCTGATTGTTGCAGATGTCGATGAGCTGTTATTTTGCATAGTTCGGAACGTGAAACTAGTATTTTTAAGTAAATTAACGCTAGAATCGATTTTCACTTGTAAAGTATCAAGTGTCAAACGCGCCGTACCATTTGTCGCCAATGCAATAGTATTCGCTGTGCCAGTATAATACATACCAGATCCTGTAGAATTTGTAAAACTATACGATGGCGCAGATACAGATCCATTCGCCGCAGTGATTACGCCACTTGTTGTCAAACTTGTTAACGTACCGACGGATGTAATATTTGTCTGTGCAACAGTCGACAATGTGCCGGAAATAGTAGTCGCAGTTAATGTACCAACATTAGTTATAGCATTTGTTGCCATATTCAGCGTACCACCAAGTGTCAAACTTGTTAACGTACCAACGGATGTAATATTTGGCTGCGCTGCGGTTGACAATGTACCTGCTAACGTTGTTGCGGTTAATGTTGTAACACCAGAAATTGCACCAGCTAATGCAAGTGATGTTAACGTACCAACGGATGTAATATTTGGCTGCGCTGCGGTTGACAATGTACCTGCTAGCGTTGTAGCAGTTAATGTTGTAACACCAGAAATTGCACCAGCTAATGAAAGTGATGTCAACGTGCCAACTGATGTAATATTTGGTTGCGCAGCGGTTGTTAAAGTTCCAGCGACATTTGTGGCAGTTAACGTTGTAACGCCAGAAATTGCACCAGCTAATGCTAAACTTGTCAACGTGCCAACGGATGTAATATTTGGTTGCGCAGCGGTTGACAATGTACCTGCTAACGTTGTTGCGGTTAACGTTGTTACGCCAGAAATCGCATTCGTTCCCATATTTAACGTGCCAGCCAACGCCAAACTAGACAACGTACCGACGCTTGTAATATTTGGCTGTGCGGCTGTAGAAAGCGTACCAGCGACATTTGTGGCAGTAACGGTTGTTGCAGTTAACGTTGTTACGCCAGAAATCGCATTCGTTCCCATACTTAATGTACCAGCTAGTGTAAGTGATGTTAACGTACCGACGCTTGTAATATTTGGCTGCGCCGCAGTCTGTAACGTGCCAGTTAAATTTGTTGCACTAACAGATGTCGCAGTTAATGTTGTTACACCAGAAATTGCATTCGTACCCATAGACAACGTGCCAGCCAACGTCAAACTTGTTAACGTACCGACGCTTGTAATATTTGGCTGCGCTGCGGTTGACAATGTACCTGCTAACGTTGTTGCAGTTAACGTTGTAACGCCAGAAATTGCATTCGTACCCATAGACAACGCGCCCGCCAATGTCAAACTTGTTAACGTACCGACGCTTGTAATATTTGGTTGCGCCGCCGTCAACAACGTACCTGTTACATTTGTTGAAACGAGGTCTTTTACAGTTACGTCTAATAATGTATACCCAGAACCAATAGTTGCCGAGGGGTCTGTTGTACTATTGAAAAACACGAACTTACTTGCCGATGCATCATAAACACATCCTCTGTATTTTACAGCACCATCGTTATATTCGGAGTACCATCCAGTATCAAGTATATCCGCCGCATTTCCATTGGCCAATTTAATCATTATATCACTTGTCTCTATTTGCGACAGAGCGACAAGCGATGAAATTGTTATAGTACCATCGGATGTAATGTTCCGCGTGGTAATATCAACAAACTTTAGGTCGGAATTTGGCAAAGTTTGCGGTTCATTTGACATTTTCAGATGTTTATATATGTTCCGGCAATAAAAAAATAGAATTATAAAGAAATCACATAAAATACATTAATCCAGACAATGATTGACAAAGTTGTGTTCGTCGAACAGTTTTCGCTCGATAAATTCTGCATCGCACTTTTTGCACACGAAAATATGCTTGGCGCGTAATTCGTGCATACGTAGGTCATCACCAGATTTATATACCTTCTTGCAATTAGGAAACTTGCAGCTATACTTATATGTGATACATGTCCTAATGTGGCGAATTACGTATCTTTTTGTGCGAAAAACAGATTTGCAAATGTTACAACTGTAGCGGATTTCTGGTCTCTGATGTGCTAATACGACACAAAAATTATTGTATGGGCATGAATGCAAATGCTTGAATTTGTCACTTGCGCTGACAAACGCTATTTTGCAGTTGTGACAACTATATGCAGCAGACATGGATATATCATAGAAAATATCATCTTATAAACGAAATAATTACTCGCAAATATGCGCCGAGTTGCAAATTTTAATATGTTCACTTAACTGTGCAGCAGTATCAAATTTGCAAGAGCAAGATTTGCATGGCAATTTACTCGGTGCGTTTTTTTCTGCTGGCACTGGTTTATTTTCTGCTGGCACTGGTTTATTTTCTACTGGCACTGGTTTAAATGGCGATACGAAACTACTTTTTTGTTCTATTGGCACGTGCAGTGTAGGGTCTGGCGATGGATGTGGAAATGGTTTTGCTGTACTTTTTTGTATCGCATGTAGCATTTTTGTAACGAGCATATCTGCGCCTACTAATGTCGATGTTGCTTTTTGTGGCCTATTATTCATCTTTTCGCGTAGTATTGCATCTTTACGTAATTTTGTTTCTGACACAGGAATTGGTATATATGACGATGGCAACACAGATAGTACGGATTCTGTTGTCTCAGAATCTGATTTTGGCATTTCCAGGCAACTTATCGACGGTTCGTTGATTTTATAGACCGAACCATTTGAATCGACAAGGTACGACTGCCACACCGTGCATTTATACATTTTTATTATTAGTATATTCAATTTTCTAAAACATTCTTTGTATCAAAAAATGAATTTATTAGGTTTGTCGAAAGACGTCTTGCGATGATACGACGTTGACCACAGTTGTTCGCAGCGACAGTGTATATCTTCGCTCGCAAACTGGGTGTTTTTTTTATTTTTTATATTTGTCAAAATATGATTTATATAGTTTGTCATATTATGGACAAGTACTTTTATGTGATCTATTATCCAGGAGACCCAAAACATGCGTGCAAACTTGGAACAACGACAAGAGTTTTATCACAGCGGCTATCCGAGCATCAAACCAGTTTTGCCGAATACCAATACTACGGTGTAATTCAAGTCAACTCTAACATATCCAACGAAAAATTATGCGATTTTGAATATATTTGCTTAGAATCAACAAAAAAATGGAAATCGCCCAATGCCACGCCAGATAATGAATGCCGATATGGCATATTTATTGGAGATATTTGGCAAATAATCACAATTGCCGCTAACAAGTTTTTTCCAAATTGCCATACCGCCATATCAGATAGCCAAAAAATACAAGAATTATGTAAATTACAACCCTTATCGAAATCAAACACAGAAATTTCTGTGGAAAAGAAAGGTCAATTTAACCAAGCAGTAATAGATTGTATAAAATATGTGACTGCAAATATTCCTGCATTGAGTCAAAACACACAACAAAATGATATATTGATCGCTATTTCTGAACTGAGCACTTCTGTAAAGACTCTCTATAAATTTTGCAGTGACAAGTTCGATGCACTCGACAATCGTGACACAGTTTCATATAGTGAAAATACACATCGCACAGTCGAACATCCAATCAGCGAAGGCACCATTGTTGCGGACGCCAGATCGGATGAAGAAAAAACAGCAGTAGCATCAATTTTATATGAAGAATATCGCAACGATGATATCCCGGGAGAAATCGTCACATATGATAAATTGTCTGGATTATACCCGCATCAGTTGCAATGTTACAACAACATTGTTGAGCATTTCAAAACTAAAACAGAATGCCTTGTTAAAATGTTCTGTGGAACCGGAAAATCACATGTTATCGACGCGATTATTCGTAAATTTTCAGCGCCAACCAAAATCGTTATTGCTGTTTTTCCAACATTAGCTCTAATTGAACAATATCGACAAAGATACATCGACAACACTGATATATCATCCCGCACATTAATCGTGTCATCTGATAAAGATTCTACAACTGACAAAAAAACGATTTTGCATGATCTCAAGAATGGATGTGACATAATATTAGTCACGTATAGTTCGTTAAAGATAGTGTTCGATTTGATTAAAAGCATCGACTTGGTGATATTCGATGAAGCGCATCACATTACTGCTAGTGGTAATTCACAGCTGGTTTTTAAAGATAATTGCAGTAAAATAGCAAAGAAATTATTCATGACAGCAACACCTGTTAGCAAAAACGGTACAATTATGGCATATGATCCCATGTGTGAAGACGTAAAATGCGGAGAAACAATATATACATATTCGTATTTCGACGGTCTTCAAGAAAACAAATCATACAAACCAATGGTGCAATTGTTTGATATTTATTGCTCTGCGTATTCTGCGCCACTAAACGACAAAATAACACAAATGACCAAAATATACGAGATAATCATCAATAATGCTATCGAAACCAATAACAGCAACGTACTTACATTTCACAATTTAGTTAACTCAGACTCACAACCAACGAAGATTTCAGTTATTGACTTCAGTAATCAAGCGCTGTTAAATCAAGTATTTACGCGATTCCAGAATAAGAAATTTAGCAAATGCTCGATTTTTGCATTACATAATGAAACAAAACAAAATGAGCGTGCGCAAATATTGGATTACATGCGCACTGCAAATATCAATGAAATAGTCATAATTGCTTCATGTAAAGCAATAAGCGAAGGCATCGACATCCGTGATGCGAATTCATGTGTATTGATAGATTCCAAAAGCTCAATTGTCGAAATTACGCAAATTTTGGGTAGAATTGTCAGAAAAAAAGGGCACGATCGACCATCATCTTTAATTTTACCACTGTTTATTGATCCGAAACGTGACACGAACAGTCAATTGACCACTGACGACCATATCCAGATTTCGAATGTTTTGGAAGCAATTCGTACGGATAGTCCAGAGTTATATATGCGCATAGTGAAAAACATAAAATCTGGAGTGGAAGGACTAAACATCACACCAGAATTAAAATTTAGTATCAACAGTGAAAATATTGACGCAATTGTAAAAGATATCAAAGATAAATTAATATCGAGCAATATAGACACGATAAGTAAAACATTGGAATACAAAATAGCACTTTTGGAAGATTTTGTCATTTTAAACAAACGTAAACCGATGGACAAAGATAACAAAAAACTAGCCAACTTATATGATTATTTAGCTAGCGCATATCGGCACAGAAGGAAATGTATGGCCGATGAACGAAACCGCAAGTTGTTTGCTGATTTTCTAGCAAAATACCCATTTTTACCGCAGCTAAATACCGACGCAGCCAGTACTAAGGGATCGATCAAATGATGTGATGAAATTTCAGGCAGAAAACGAAAATCAAAGCGGCTTAGCCGGCAACTTATAAAAAATGAGACAAAAATCTACACAACTATGTTACGAAGTTCATCAAAATTATATACTTCTATTAACGATTTGGCTTCCCCATCGAAAAACAAGTACTCGGTATTATGGTGAGCCCATTTAATCATTGATTTCGGTGGATCCATACGATCGGCAAACGCCTTCCATGACATCACAAATTTATTATAACACACCACACCATTTTTAATTCCATGATAATCATCATTTTCGTGATTAGGTGGTAAACGCATCATATCATTTACACGAAGCAAATCGAAAGCTGTATATATCCGCACATCAAGATTGCAATTTACTCGTGGTAATATTCTACTATACATGGCGAAATTTAGCTGTTTAAGGTTCGTAAGTAAATTTGCGTATCTATTAACAGCAATTATCCAATGTTCGTCCGTCGCATCATATTCCAACACGACTCGTGGTCTGTACTTGATAATATTCGGGATTTTGTTGATGAGTTTAATTGCCAATGCTGGCATGTCTTCCGCTATTTTTTTCAGTATCTGTTCTGGTAGATATGGCGCGTCTCCTATATTATCCGGATACATTTGCAAAATAGAATCATAAACGTAACATCCGTAACATCTCACGTGTTTAATATTATCGGCCGATTCGCAAACAGCCGCTATACACATGTCTGGATCCAACTGACTGTGCGTGTTTGTCGCAAAATCAGATATGTCGAAAACGCGCTTATACCGTGGCTCATAATCAATATTCGCATGAAATTTTTGTTTAAATATATTTTTGTATTCGCAGCGACGCGAATCACATCGGTCATACGCAAACACAAAATTCGCACGAAATCTATCACTTGGTGGCACTTTTCGCAATAGTTTTTCAAAGTGGAATTCTCCCAAATTCATCAAAATCAGTAGATAAAGCGGATATTCCGTGGCAATAAGTTTGACGCATTGCACAGAACTATGCATCATATATTGGACCAGCGGATTATTGCATTGCACCTGTGCAAAGTCATACTCGTTATAGTTGATAGTAATTTTGGTTCTCAGCAATATATCACAAGGTAAATACCCCGAATCCACTAAATTAGATAATTCGTCCGCATACATCGCATATGTTGCAGTGTCGCTATTTTTAAAGTCGTAAATTATTTTTTGACATTGTTCGCGTGTCAATCGCGACCATAACCGCGTTGAAGTCCCGTGATCGGACTCCAGCAAATACGGATAATTGGGTATAATATTGACTATCTCCGGATGCTCTTTAATATGAGGCGGCGCATGTTCTAGAAACCGCGCATCCATATCAATGAGGGTTTTCCAAGTGTCAAGCGTAATATTATCCCAAGCAGGCGAAACATATGGAGCTGCACGCTTTTTTGGGATATATTTTACAACTTCATTGATATTTACAAAATTGCCTAACGAAATACGTGATTTCCTTTTATTCATCAAATATGCACGCAATGTGCAAACTTGCGTATATGATCGCGTGAACGTATGTATGTACTTTGCCAATTCTTTGCAATCGACATTATCACTAAAATGTGCCAACATACAATACCACCAAGCATCTGTTTTGAATCGACCTTGTTTTAGTAAAATACTATAACATAGTTTTGAATCGGCAGATACATGCGAATCAATAACTTTCTGATCTGCACGCGTAAAGACATCTTTGCTTATAGCTCGCAGAAAATCCGAGTCCGTCATTATTCATATATGAAAATCAGTTTTTAGTTAAAAAAAAATATCAAATTGCATTATTCCATATTCGACGCAAAGCTTTCAGCCACGGATTTAGGTTCGCCATCGAAAAATATATAGTCTATATTTATTTGGAGCCATCTTATTTGTGTCATAGGAGAATATACTAATGATCTTTCCCATGCGCCGATATATTTTATATATTTTTCCAAACACCACGGCATATCGCATGCAAACGTTGGATTTATAGCTAGCAATTCTTTTTTAATATCGACATCGTCAAAGTTATGATGGTTTTTTGGGTATTCGAATGGTGTCCGCATGCGAGGAAGTAATCTTTTATAGCAAGATGGATCTCTTTCACGCAGTTTGGGAATATTGGCGCTATTGTCGAATATAACACTCAACCAGTCATCATCTGTCATGTTTTTAACTAATTCAGGGTTTATTTTGTATACTTTAATTCTATGTTTATCTATTACTTCTGGTGTTAATTTATCCTTGGCAATAAGTTCTTTCAACTGCGCGGTATCTAGTGGTTGCGGCAAATCGCATATTTTATCTGGATAATGTTCTATAACATTATTTATCAAATGATCGCTGCGACACTTGACAAATGGCAGGTTACTTATATCACGCGCAATAGCGGCATGGCAAATTTGTGCATCATGTTGCTGTCTAGGATCAGTTTTGAAAAATGTTGTATCGCACACAGAATTAGGTACGCGTTCATACCAGATATTACAACCAAACCGCTCGTGGTACCATTTCTCTAAACGTCCGCTAGTTAAATCGTCATATTGCGTCATATTGAATACAAGTATTAAACTAACGCGAAATCGTTCAATGTCAAAACAAATCGCATATAATTTATCAAGTCTAGCTATTGTATTACCACATAACGGAAAATTATACGGATGTTTAAGCAACAAATACAACAACACTTCGTCGCATATCTGATATGTATCGATCAAGTAATTTAGCTCATCAATTAGATACATTTCATCGTCTTCGAACGTTTTTATTACACGCGCGGAGTCGCATGGGTAACGTGGTTTTAATGGTTTAAACGTGAAAATTTCATGTGATTTAATCAAGTCGCAATATTCGCATAGCGATATTTTTCCATTAATCTTTTGGTCCGGGTCAGCATTTATTTTTTTTATAAATACCATGCGTTCTATGCTTGACATAGGTGATGTCAACTTTTCATAGAAAATGTCGAGTATTTGACGTGGTAATTTGGTACTTAAGATATCTTGCGAGATCACATCCGCGTTTTCACGTACGGCATTCAATATCACAGGATGTATTTGCAGCTTATTTGGTACATCAAATATATACCTAATATTTTGTTTAACAAACGCAGCCCATGTCGCAACAGTAAAATAGCGTTTTTTATCATTCGAACATATATTTAATTTCGCATCTGGAAGTTCCCTCGTTAAATTCGCAACAACATTATTGACGTCCACAAATGAATTGGTGTTAATTCGTATATATTTGTTGTTTCTACCCGCAAGAACTAACGATCTGTATGTCAACCCGCCATCGTTCATATCTATTATAAATCCGTTTAAATCACATTCGCTAACAGAACTACAAAAGTAAACAATTACACAATACCACCAAGCGTCTGTTCGCAAAAACGCGCGTATGTCATCAAACGTAAATGGTTGATTTTTCATACATTCGTCGATGATTTTGCGATCTTCTTTCGTGAAAATATCTTTGCTGATTACCGCTTTGTACTCCATTAAGTGCGCTGTTTTTATAGTTATAAATAATCACTTTTCGCATAAACCAGTCATTTGGGTTGTGCCTGCTTCATGTTGTATATGTCGTGGTCATAGCTTTAACACAAATTCGGCAAAAAAATAAAAATCGAAAAATCAAAAATCAAAAAGGCTAAAATGAAAATTAAAAATTCGAAAAACCGATGTACCTAGTAAATAAGTACGTTATCCGCGTAGCGCTCGAGGCGAATGCTGAGTTCGATAGACATGAGTTTGTCGCATTTTTCAGCATTCAAATAACTGCTGACAAGTCGCTCTTGAAAGAACTTCATCGAGCTAGCGATTTCCTTGCGAACATGAATCAGCATTGATCTGCCAAACATCGCTGGTACATCAGCATAGTACTTTCGCAACATAGGGCTTGCAGTCGCACTAAACAGGGATTCCGCGATCAGTGTGATCGACAATTTGACGCTATCGAACAGATCAAATCGCTCATCGAAACTGTTTCTAGCATCGTTGAAAGTGTCATATTCGGGACATGACAATTTGCACAACAGTTCATGCATGAAGAATGGCGCAACCTTCGCAGTGAATTCCGAAATCATGCTGATGAGTTTCTTTTCGTCGTACGATTTGATTTCCACGAATTTTTCCAACGCGGCCATATCGTGCTTGTGCATTTTCGTGAAAACATCGCCGAAAGCAGATTCAATCATATCGAAGTGAGACATTTGATCAGATATCTATTTTAATAGGGCCCAAAAAATCAATTTTTTCTGTGACAAAAAAATCGCAAAACTATCAGAGAAAATAGTGTTTTTCGTAGAATTCTTCAACGAGTTTGTCATTTGCGGCATTGTTTTTGTCCATACGTTTAACCGCGGCACACAAAATGTCGTAGAAGTTTCGCGACAAATTGTCGATCACACGCTTTGCAAACATATCTTCTGGCTTATTTGCCAGTGAATGCAAAGATTCTTGATGCCCAACAACAGCCAAAAATCTTTTTCCGGTGCTTTGGATCAATGCAACATACGTGTCGATGATGAAATCCACCCAATTTAGGTCCAAATTATCTGTGCGATTTAACACATCATCAAGAATTTTGCCAGAAATTCCATCGGCGATTTTCATCATCGACGCGGCATATGCATCAACACGACTTCGTTCAGCAACATTTTGCAAATAAAAATTACTATATGCCGCATTGTGGTCGAGAAAATACTGATGTTCGCCATGTAAATGACTCACATCCAATGCGCCAAATGCTTTTTGCAGCACGTATTCCATTTCTTGTTTGGCATTTTCGCGCTTAGACAACATGTCCGACTTTACTTCCGTCATTTATTAAATATTGAATTTCAATTTTTTATAATGTTTTAAACCCATATAATTGTATTGTGTGATGTGGTGGATTATTGCCGTGCGACGCGTTCCAGAAGGTTACGTTGTAGATTTCCATCGCGATTCATTTAGCGAACATCGTCCAGGGGTCGTAGTTTACAAGGTCCGATTTAGTAATTCGGTATTGACAACTGACATATTTCGCGATTTGTACTCGGCATTCCAGGTCAAAAGACACGAAAAATATTACTACTTTATTTGCGGCAAGAATGCGCTAATCAATTACATATATAATCTGCTGAACGGACAACGTCCATTTACCGATGTCTCAGAAATTGAGTACACCTACTTCGTGACGGACTGCGTCGATTTTATGTGCTATTCCGACATTCAATCAATCGCTTTTGACAAAACACATGGATATTACCTCCGCAAAAATGCGATCACATGGACCCCCTTGAGCCTCGCCGAACTAGCCGCCGAACAATCGCCAGCGATTGAAAAATCAATCAAATCATTGAAAGATGATTTTGCCGCAGCTGGCGATTTGCGAATCGAATTTGATGTGGACGCGTTACTTGAAGATATCAAACTTGTCAACAAAACGCAGTTTAAATTCGCAACGCCGGAATATCACGAACATATCGTGCAATCCAGTAAATCCAAACAATCGTTTGTGTTTAATGCGCAGACATCACAGTTTTACTTATTTAATAGCACAAGCTTAGTTGTTACAAATGCGTCGATCGAACGTAAATGCTTCGACATAGAAGATAAAATCGCGGTAAATATCGTCGAGAACATAATCGATGTATTCATTGGCATTGGCAGACGAAAAATACTAAAGGAGATTTTGCACGGTATGCTCATTAAAAAATCAGAAAAAACTAACATTATTTATGACTACGGATCGCATTACATAACGAAATGGTTGTTGAATGTTGCCGAATGTTTGTTGCCGTCGAATGGTTACGCCATAGACCCCGAGCAAATCAACTCTGCACATCGCCTAATTGTGACAGATGACGCAAATTCAGTGGAAAAATATACAAAGGCCGGGATCAAAAACATAGTTGTACGTGTTGAAGGGGGAGATAGTTGTAACGTGACAAAGGCCTCTCTGTATTTCAAGATTAACAGTCGACATATAGTTAAAAAGTCGATGACATTTCACACGTTTTGTGAGAATCTGTTCAAAAGAAACGACTTGTTTCAAACTGAGTTCATACTGTGGAGCGTGTTGTAATATAATTTATTTTTTGTGTCATGGCAAATTTACAATAAAAACTGATTTTGTTTATTGGTATAAATGAGCAAACGCAAGTACACGAAGAAAGTCCCATATGGGTTTTCGCCAATATTTGCATCGCCTGATGCTAAAAAAGCTACTGACGACACTGAAAGTAAAAAAATTACCAATGGTGTCGGAAGTAAAAAAGCTGCCAAAGACGCATCGCCAAGATTCGATGCGGAACTCATCGCGAAAATTGCACAGCTAGTGCATAAAGATGTCTTCACGCGCGAAGACCAAAATCGTATCGATGCTTTTGTCGCAGACAATAAATTTGCGCCCACAACTCTTAAATTATATTTGGACATGCAACACAAGACAGACGCTTGGTATTATGTTGCAATAAGATATCTCAGAGATTTGACTGCACCAGTAACGTTGTATCGTTATATTTCACAATTAGCCGGCATTATTCCGACAGACGCAAACGCACCTACATATAATATTCTTAGTCGGAATTATATAAAACCAAAGCCGGAAGATCTCATCGACTTTATTGGCACATTAAAAAATATCGTGGAAACACGTTTCAATGACATCGACATCAGCGGATATGTCGAAATATTAATCGAACATAAACAAATTACCGATGTCGAGCTCACCGAATTGGTCAAAAAAAATATTATATATGCTGTGGCGATGCCGCCAAACATACAAACCATCGCTGCAAATCTGACGAAAACGGCGCCGATACAATATGTAAAGTTTGCCAAGAGAAAAAACGCACCACGAATATTTCTCGAAGTACTCCTGCGGCGTTGCCCAATGTTGATACAACACATCAGCATAGCAAGTCTTGATATGGAACTTGTCGAGATTGCAATAATGTACGGTGACCCGTGCGAATTATTTCACGCATGCAGTTATGAGTTGGAACAAATGTTGAACGAGATGGCAGAGTTGTCGAGATATAAATCCGAAAAGTTTGTCAAATATTACGTTAATCGAATGAAAAAATACACAAACGTTATTACCGAGGACGATTTTGAAGTCTATGGGTTTACACCAGCATATGCTCTGCACGATGATAGATCGGCGCTTGGGATGTTTCTGAATTACCCACATATGTTTTGCACGAAAAATGCGAGATTTGACAAAAAAATGTTTAAAATGTTGAAAAAACATCCAGATAAATGGAAAGTGGCGCAAGCATTAGTCTTCATTTATTGCAATTCCGACAGAAAACAGCAAATCGCGACCATGTTTTACTGTATTTTCAAATACAGCATATTGAGACATCAGTATAGACAGTACGATGTATATGATACTACATATTTTGCGACAGACAAATATGCTCAATTCCATCCAGAAATGTGTCGACAAGCATTACAGCGAAGCGAAGCAAATTTAAAGCACGTACGTTGCCGCGATGATTCGTTATATTTTCAGTATCTGGAAAAGTTCCCGAAAGAAAATCGCGAAGCACAGATGGAAAACTTTCAGCATCTACCACTTGAAATGGCGAATATTGTCGCCAAGAACGGCGGATCATTTGAAAAGAAACAAAACGCAGTAGAAATTATTGCAAATAACACTGACTTTATGTTCGATCTACCTAACAATGTATTAAGTTACGAAGATTGCCTGAAATTTATACAATTGGCGCCGCAGCACGTCGAATTATTATTTAATACGCATAGGCCGATATTCGACAGATTAGCAAAAGAAGGCAGATTGCAACTATGCGACCTGCATTTTCTACGAAACAACAAAAAAAGCAACGATGTTTGCATGAAAGCACATGGGGCTATAAATACGCGAAATGTTACAGACGTGAATACATGGGGAATATCTCCATTTTACGCATTAAAGTCCAATGAAGTGGGTGATTTTATGTATTGGGTGTCAATTAATATTGACCATATATTCTTTGGTGAAAAGGGCGTTTCCATTAAGTAATTTTTTTATCAAAAAGTGATTTTACTACACTAAAAATGTCGGATCTCCTCAGTAGTGAGATACTTACGCCTGAATTAGCGACTAAACTAGACGAGTTGCCAGACATCGAAATTGACAATATACAGCGCAGAACAGATGCGTGGTACTATTATGTAACAAAACATCACACACGCAAATATTTGCTAGAAATAATGAAATACCAACGTGCACTCGTAAGTGGCGAAATGAAAGATATCAGCATGATAACATACAATATTCTACACGAACACCCAACTTTATATGATTACAAAAGTGGGATCTTTCGAGATGACATTGTAGGAAAATGCATTTGTACAGAAAGGTGCTTATATAAAGGAAAATGCACATACACCGAAGAATGTGATTTCAGAGGGCCGAAAGATATAAGCGACGATTTAGCATTCAAGTACAAACATGCCAGCATTGATTTTTGGCGAGCAATTATTACTCAAAACGCGTATTGTGCTGTTTTTGCACCACAAGATATACAAGAAACCGAAGAAATTATTGAGTTGGCTGGAACTGCGCCGCTACAGTTGCATAATTTTACCTCACGCCCAGATTATGTCACTGGCTCAATTTGTTCGCAGTTGACAAATCGCAGTCCAGAGTTAGTTTCTGTCCTAAATGGAATATCTAGTGACATCTGCATAGATTCAATATTATATCAAAACAGGACCGATATTCGTAACGGCAAAGCACGCGCAGTACTTGAGGCTATTAATTTTGATGTAGATTTTAGTGAAACGCCAAATGAATACGGACTTTTCAATGTTGTAGAACAGTATGAATTACAGGAATATATGAGCGACGATCAACTGTGGATATATAATTATGTTAGTGCTTATATCACAAATGATGGTAATGACGCATTTCCAGAAACAACTCTGGCAAATTTTATTGATCTTCCACTCATAGATCACCACTTACTTCACGAAACTTACGACGCATCAGTGGAAGATGCAAATGAATTTGTTGAAAAAATATTGCCAGAATGCGACATTTACGATAAACAAAAAGTACAAGAAAGACTGTCGCAAATGTGGTATGACATCGACGAATACCAAGCAAAACGCTACGACAAACTTATCATCGAACATGTGGCTGAATTTTTTGGAGGCATAAAAAGACCAGAAAAAAAGGTTTACGATTTGACATACTTTGATAAATTTGAACAAAATCAAGATATATGTGAATATGCGATTTCGCACGATATCGAACTGCTACGATTCGTTAGAAATCCGGCATATGTTGGCGATAGCCCATATGAAATTTTCCTTGAAAAATTTCCAGACAAAGTGCATACGTTGTGTAAAATTAGTAGCGATATAGCAGTAAAGTATTTGCTAAATGATCCCCTGAAATTCACAAAAATACCATGTTTTGCCGAACACATAAATTACGCAATAAAAAAAACAAATGGCAAATTCGTCACATCGTATGATGCTGCACTTGAACATTGGTCAATTGCCGTGACATACGATCCATTTTTGATATACGAGACAAAAAACAATGAAATTTACGATATACTATTGCCGCACATTGACACATCACTCCGTACGAGCAATCGCTATGTCGATGAACGATTTTTAGCGCTTGACGATGATAAACTGGTAGAATTGATGTCAAAAAATAAAACATTTATGCAACACGTAGAGGTATGCGATGCGCTAATAAATTTAAGACATCATGTAAATAGTGTCGCATATTGGCAACGACTGTATTTCCACTATGGCAACGAATTTCCATATGTTGACGATTTGGTGAAGTGGTTGCAAAATAACATAAAGCATATATTCTTTTAATACAGCTGAAAAATGATTTTTTTGTTACAATAACATGGACGAGAAAAAACGATACGAGAATTTCCAACAGTTGCGCAAACTTGTTGGTATAGTAATATTTACACGCGAAACACGTGACGCCATTGATAATTTAGTTGCTAACATTAATGATATCAAACTTGTATATAAATGTCTCAATCCTGTTGCAAAAACCGATGCCTGGTACTATTGCGCGCTTAAATATTTTCCGGACATGGTCAAAGAAAAATTAGAACGATATTTAAAGGTACGTGCTGATCCGTATCCGTTAATTATTTGCCGACGTGATCCATTTACATACGATTTAATTGGCGCAAAGTTTTATGTGGCGAAATATGTGCCAAAAGCCTTGATTAGACTGTATGTCACAACAAATCCCAATTTCAAGTTGCATTATCTCGAACATGTATCTGGCGGTTTGAAATTCTGGCAAGCGGTCACAAAGATTAATGCAATCGGCGCACTATACGCACCTAGCAGAATTCAAAAACACCCCACGATACTAAAACTTGCAAAAACATCGCCATTACGCCCCGATGACATGTATGAATTAAATTTTGTAGAAGATGAACTAATTAGAATTCTAACTAAGCGTTGTGGTAGTATCCCATTTAAAATCGGCAAAGTGCCACAAATTAACTTAGAAAGGGAAAATATGCGGATGTATGAGTGGCGGTTAATGCAATTGATAAATTCCGTCGATTTCAATGATATTTCACTGGAACAATACGAATTGCTTTGTAGAGACATTGACAGACTCGACGACTACCAGAGAATGAAAGTATTTCATGCAACGGTTAAGTATGACTACAGACGTATTTACATAGAACCGCGTAGGATCCCCATGATCACGGATTTATTTATGGAACAGCCGTATGATTTTATAAATTTGTTCCTACATCTCAATCGCAATGGGTTTTTTAAGGAATTGGTTAATAAAATGCGCGAAGTTTGTATAGATACGAAACAATTGGAAGAAGCATTTTCAATAATATACTACGAGCTTAGAGTATGTAGTGATACATACGGATGTGACTCGCTGGAAGAACTTTTTGGCCAGCAAACTGTTCCACGCGGTGGTGTTTACGATTTGACACGTTATCTCGACGATGCGAAATCTGGCAAACGACTCGATGTCAATGGCGATCTCGCTGCACAAATAATATCGCACAATCCAAAATACGTGGAAAATATTGACATTCACAGTCGATTATTGTGCAACTGGGTTTTTGCTAACTACACAAAATACGTGGCATGCATCAATAATGTAAGTTACGATGTCGCATCGTGGTATTTGTCATGGGACATTGACACCTGCTCTAAAATACCTGCATTTCGCAAACATTTAGTTGCGCATTTATTATCACCATTAAACAAATTACAAAATGTCAAACTAACGGAAAGCGAATGTAAACAGTTAATAGAACGAGGTATTTCTTATTTGGAATATATAAAAGAGTCAGATGAGGCGATGTATAATAATATTGTCGGTAAAATAGATTTCTATCCGCGTGTGTTCAATGAAGCGACGAATAGCACCCGTCGTGATCTTCTAAGGCTTAATGCTAATTATTGTCATATTCCCAATGAATTCTACGAAGTGCAACACAGTGATCGCTGTTTCGAATATTTTGCCAGACATATGTGGATAGATGAAGAATTCTTTATAAAATGGTGCCGGAGAAATATAAATCACGTATTCTTTGGTGATATGCCATTACTTGAAAACTAATTTTTTTGCCCAAAAACTGATTTTCTATATTAGGTAAAATGGGCCAAATATTGTCCGATGTGGTCGAAACGCTATTGGACGACGATAGTCACAAGTATATGGGACCAATCAGCAACAAGCAAATCAGCGACAACAAATACCCCGCAGCAATTGAGGAATCTGACATGTCAGTAGCGCGGCGCATACTTACTTCATTGTTGGCAATCGATTTTTTCACATACGATGTCAAAATAAACATAGATGACTACATGATCGCAACAAAATTTAAGAAAGACTTATTATTTGAAATAGCAAAAAATATGACAAATACCGATGCCTGGCTATATTGCATGATTGTATATTTTGGCGATTACGTTTCTATCAGCGATATCGCACAAAACCACTTCAGAAAAAATGAAATCCAAACACCACGATCTATACATTTTGCATCGCTTCGAGACGGATTAGTTAAGTTCAACGCAAACAATTTTATCGACGCAAACACAACATCCAAACTAATGGCAAAATACCAAAACATCGTTCCGTCAACAGTAGAAATAAAAGATACCAATGTAATAAAAGAAACGATTTCGCGAAATCCATATTGCACATCAAAGTTTGTTGGAAAAATATCAATCGACCATATAGTTGATGCTATAATGCTATCAAAAGCACGCATGGTAATATGTAATAATCGCGTAGACGAAATTATAGCAGATACCGATCTAATCGCGTACGATGAACACACAAATAAACGTATAATAAATGCTTATGTCGAGAAAATAATATTTGATGGTAGAGCTATACACGATTATCCACTTCATATTTTCGTCGATAATCCGGACATCGACGAAACATTGAAAGTAGAAGCGTTGAATAGGCACGGTGCATCAGTATTAGAAGTACTTGCCAAAGATGAATTCTATGATTTATATGCTGATTATCTACATAATTTTCGCAAGTACAAAACATGCGAATCAATGCTGAAATGGCCATTTTTCCCCGGATTTTCTATAAGTGGTCAACATATTGACGTTATGCTTAAACGTAAAGACCCACGCGTAATAAACACACTTGTCTACATGTATAATATTATTGACGATGGACGACCAAAAGGCAATATAAAATATGCATTTGCACATATTTTGGGTGTCGATATTGATGGAATGTTTTGTCGCGAACGCAAAATTGTGTGTGATGTTACCAATTTTAAACGCATGCACAACATATACAAATTAGACCCTGATGTATGTTTGACAGCAATTGCACATAATGTTGAAAATATTAAATACGCAAAATGCCGATTGGCAAGTTTCTGTCGAGAAGTACATAGATTATATCCATATCACGTGCGTAACCTTCGTTATATAACTGAAGATGTTGCGATCAAAATCGCGTCACAAAATATAGAATTACCGCAAATTTACAAATATCGCACAAAAATACTTGCTAAGCAAATATCACTTATTCCTCAATGCAAATTGACAGAAAATGAATGCAACAAATTTATCTTCGTATGTGAAAAATTAAAAAAAGACAAACGAAAGTTCGACAAACTTATGCAAAACCCACATATTAGACGATTTCTGCGTTCAGACGCAGCTGCGCGATTTCACGAAACACGAAATAGTGCGATAAGCAATGATATTTTGCAACAAGATGAAGTGATGCGCAGTGGTAAAATGACAGAAAAATGGATATTGGCAAATATAAATTACTTGTTTTTCGACGATTGGTGATATTTTCGTTTAAATTTGATTTTTTTTATTTGTAAAATGGATTACAAACGCCTACTTGAACAACCTAATACGAATTGGTTTTTTAATGCGACATTTACGAATCCATGTGAAGTTATTAGAGCACAAGTGAACGCGGACAAATATCTCGCCGGTGAACCGTACAAATATTTGCGCCCGGAATGTAACTACTGTGCCAAGTTGTCGAAAGATATGACAATGTTGGCATGTTGCGAAGGGAAAATATATTATACATTTACATATTCCAACATGATTTTTGTTCCATCAGACGATGCGCATAGATTTCGCGGAAATATTCTAGAGCTGTTTTTACGTATAATTTACTCCGATATAATGCCAAACGACATACTTCGCAGCAAAAACAACAATAGTTTTTCAGAACTTTTCGAGTTGTATGCATGTGTGTACGCCCTTCAAACGGAAATTTCATTCGAAATCCTAGACACTGTCAGCCTTTGGTGCGACGCCATTGATGTGCCCGATGTTGAATACACGAAGTTTATAATACCAAAATCACATGTCAACCGCAATACCAACAATAAAATATTTGCCGCATGTTACCGTGGCTCGCATCACATAGTCGCGAATGTCAATGGCAACAATTATTTGATCAACAAAATTTGCGATTGGCAAGCCGCGTACATCAACATATTCAACAAATTGCAAAAAAAATGCGACCGCGGCGTTAATAAAGAATTGTACAAGATCATGTCACTCACTACATCACCAAGTATATTGGGCCGCAAACCAACAAAAAGCGCAACTATCCGCGGGTTCGACATAGAAAAAAAACAAATTTTGGTTGAGTTCAATGCCGAAAATACGCTTGTGTTCAACGTGGAAACGGTAGACAGCATATTTCGCGAACATAAAAAAATAAATGGACCATCCATGGGAAAAATAAATATCGAAATGATGACGCCCGTATTTCAACAACAGTTCATATCATTTGGATTCGAATACGATAATATTGTGTACGAGTTTACTAATCGGACCAACATCAACACATTGTATGACTACGGCGCAGCGTCAAAAACGCTGAAATTCCAAGTAGATCCAAATTTAATCGAATACGCAAAGATTATCGAAAAAGAAGTCGACAACATGAAGCCAATCAAATATTGCGACGCAGATATTAAAACAGGAGAAAATTGCGCATATGTATTGGATGGCGATTCATCATTTGTGATTCCATTTGACGAAGAATTGTGTCGCATTCTTGGTGTCAAACACGAAAAACGTGACAAAATCATTAGTATTAGCAGCTGGCAAGTTGGTTTGAGACATGGCACAAAATGGTTGTTCGCAGTTGCTTTTAATCGCACGTATGCTATTTTACACTTAAATTCGTCTAATGTGCATTCAGTTTATTGTTGGGTACATTCGCAATATTAATTTTTATTTTTTCATTTATATATTAACCATGTCGAATGAAATTGGTCACGCATATATGGCCGAACTTAAACCCGGTCAAACACTCAATATTGTGACAGAAAAAAGTAGTTCCAGTAGTAGAAAACTATACATATTCGGTATTTTTATTTTGTTTTTAATAATCGCTGTAATTGTATATAGTTCCGTCACAAAAAGTGAAAAAGGCGAAGACCCACCAGTTAAAACAGGCGAAGACTCACCAGTTAAAACACCAGACGATGTCAAATTAGCCAGACCAACAAAAATGGGCGATTGTGGTTATCCGAACAGGCCACGTGGATGGTACGACACAAAAAAGCGTGGTGTTCGCAATGATTATTGCCGTTATGTTGGCGATTGGCCCGGAAAATGGATGTGCAATGTCCAAGGCACAAGAGCAGATGGCTTGGATTCTGTCGAATCTGAACTCCAATATAGTGAAAGTGAATCGTTTGACCCGTATCAAGATACAATGCAAGGATTCAATTGTCAGTAAAAAAAATGATTTTTTTAGTATATTTAACAAGATGGACAGATATGATCTGCTCTGCTGCGAACTAGCCGATCGCAAATCACCATTTAGTGACAGATATTTCACGGAAATCGGATGCGAACACGACCATAGTGACACACATTGCGATCGCTGCAAAAACGACGACAAACAACGCAAACTAGATCGCGAACGCGCCGATGACCTTTGCCGTGACATTAGCCGCGAATATGAATCTAAAAAAATTGACCGTTTTGCAGAGAAATTGAGTTTGTATGAAATGCAACTGGATGCGTTTCACAAGAAATTTAACCTCATGTGTGAGATGCAATTCGATCTGGATAACCGCATTGAACACATCGAACGCAAAATGTCCGCTGTCGCAAATAGCGTGGAAACGATGTTCAACGAAGGAAATGTAGTCGAAAAGTGCGACCCCAATATGTTCAAACGAATCGCCGATATTGAACGTTATTTCGCCGAAAGTGCATCTGATAGCTCAACTACGCCTGAACTTTCCCATTTGCGTTAAACCAAATATGATTTTTTTTTATTAATGATGCAGTATGACAGTTTTGCACTGAGTAGTTTGCTTGGCAAACTCGACGTGAAATGGTTCGAAAATGCGACAACAACAGAAATGGCCAAACCACGTGTTTTGCAAACGTTATTACCAATGCGCCGGTGGTACAAAATCGGCAAAAAATCAAAGATATTTGTCAACTACAAGGACAAAATCTACCACGGGGTCAAAAACAACAACGATGTAATAGCACTGCTCGACTCTCCGATGTATTTCAGAAACATTTTGGAGTTTTTTGTACACCTCGTTGCTACCGATGTAGAACCTATATCCGTACTTGAACACCCAGATTTATACTGTTTGGCGCATTTCGAAATCGTGCGGCACATCAACAAGGAACCACTTTTAACAGCAAATATAACGGAATTCGACGTTGTGCGGTCAGTTGGCACGCGATATTTAAATTTGATGCGAAACAACGAAACAACGATTGTGATGGTACCGGATGATTTTGCCGCGTATATTGACGTCCCTTTTGCATCTGGTTTGGATTTATTCAACAAAAAAAATGTCAAAGTGCTGCCATTCAAAGTTGTCTACAGTGGAAAATACTTTATTACAGTCGCCATGGGTGATAACGTATATGCGAAAGTTTGCGAGTGCAAATTAAGCCTGGAACAATTGCTTTATTTCAAAGTGCTCAATCTAATTTGAGCTTATATATAGTTGTTCGTAATTTCAGTTAAATATTTGAACTAGTGTGGAAAACATATAAAATCCTTTATTGCAAATGGCGGCACAAATGATCAACGCGCTCATGCGCGAATATCACGAGAATATCAAATACAACGGGAAGTCGTACGCAGATTGTTGCGAACTTGCAGCAGACGTGATCGCGGGCAACAAACCCAAAAAACCATCGATGGCCGTTGCCAGGGATATATTTGCAATGGAATTATACAAAAAAATAGCAAAATTATATAACGCACCGCACTGATTTTGTTGCAAAATTGATTTTTTTATTTGTAAAATGCAAGTCACGTCGAGTTATATCGCGGAAATTAAGGCCGAGATCATAGAAGAAACTTACGATGATGGGTACATCCACAGTAAAATTATAAAAGATGGCATACTAACAGAAGAGACTTGGTATAAGAATGGCGTTTTGCATAGAGAAAACGGCTATGCCAGTTATTGCAACATCGATGATGTGATTAAAATTTCATGGAAAATCAATGGCAACTGGCACCGCGAAGATGACAAACCAGCTTATTTCGAATTTTACAAAGGCAAATTAGTCAAGCGCGAGTGGTTAATCAACAACAAACACCACCGCATCGGCAAACCGGCATGTGAGGAATACTACAAAAATGGCAAACTAAAAGAACTTTCGTATTACTTATTTGGCAAACTACACCGAAAAAATGGATTCGCATGTGCAGAATATTACAAAAACGGAAATTTCAGATACACATCAACACAAGAGCACGGTGTACCATGTTGCTACAATGACAAACCGAGCTGTGTTTGCTATTACAAAAATGGCGCAGTGAAAAATAAACGCTGGGAAATTGACAAAGATGACAAATTTCACAGGTCGAACGGCAAACCGGCATATATCGCATATTACAAAAACGGGCGAATTAAATTCGAAGTATATTTTGTAAACGGCCAAAGACATAATGATCACGGTCCGGCACAAAAAGAATATTACAAAAATGGTGTGATTCGCAAACAAATGCAACTGAAATTCCACAAATTGCGCGCCAGCGACGCATACCCAGCTATCGTAGAACGATACAATAATGGCGACATTGAAACAGAAACATATATACACAACGGTGATATCCATCGCAACTATGACTTACCAGCTGTTGTCACATATTACAAAGGGTATGGTCTACGAAAAAAATCAGAAAGATGGGCTTTCAAAGGTAAACTACACCGCGATGGTGACTTGCCAGCTGTTGAAGAATACGATGAGAACGGACTGTTACGCAAGCAAATGTGGTACATTCACGGGGAAAACGAGAGACTTAATGGTTTACCAGGGATAATAGATTTTGACCCATGAAACCACGACATTTGATTGTTCGTGAAACTAATAGATCCAATTTCACTTGTTTTTCCGAATGACAAGAAAATTTCACCACTTAATCCATAAAAATCGATCTCTGTTGGATACGGGATTAATGGGTTTGACAAATTTCTGCTTTTTACTTTAACAAATGTACATAATCCATGTTTTGTATCAAAAAGTGTTACGTTTTTTATTTTCCTGCCGTGTTTTTGTTCGCCAATAATTTTTTGTTCTAGCAGTCGCCCAAAACGCATGTAACTTTGAATGTCAGATTTAATAAGTTCGCCAATTGATGCTGAAAGTTGCAAATCATATTCTATTTCGATGCGATATGGTACTGCAAATTCCTTGATGTACAACAGTCTTGCTGCATAATATTTCATGCCAGGAATTAGTGAAATAGTTGGATATTTTTTTACCAAATCGTCATTTTTGACTGGTTCAATGCGGTTATTAACTGCAGCAATAGCACTACAATGTTCGCACCAAAAAATCGCAACACTAAAATTTCGTTGTATTGACGAATAAGTGCGATCTAATTCGCGATTTGTCGATGTTTCGCAAAACGGGCAAATAACAGATCTCAATCTGTCATTAATAATAAATTCACCTGGTTTGATAGTCAAATACAGCTGCGTCATGTTTATATTACTGTATAATCAATTTTATCATAAATCTTTCCTATATGTTGATCGTGCATATTATGGTCTGTATCGGTAATGAATTCCATGTCAGCTCCTGAAAATACAACACCACGCGCGATCAATGCCGGGTGATATGGATATTTGCTTTCTATTTGATATCTAGCAACATGTCGTATTTTACATGCGAATGCATTTGCGTTACATGTTTTACACCAAAAATATATTTTACGGTTCACAGTAATTATGATTTCATTATGCGACGATGTTCCACAAAACGGACATGCTAGTACTTTAATTTTGCTACAGTTACGATGTTCATCACCTGGATTGTTTCCCCTGCTATGTACCATATATAATACTTTCATACATGCAGTCAGTGACTGAATTTTATTTACTTCTGATGAATATTTTTTAAATTTCTCGTCGCTTACTTGAGGTTTGCTGACGTTACTACTCTGTTTCAAACCCATATGTATCGTTATATTTTCATTTTTAAAAAAAATCAGTCATTCGAACGAAATTTAGACCACGGCATAGTATGTTCGATATAAGTAATTACCCTATCTGCAAAATAAACAAAAACGTACGCATTATAACTATAGATATCCGTAACATTAGGATATTGTATTTTTGGCTTTTCTAAATTATAGTTGTCGACGCGTATATACAAATAAAATCCATTTGTGTCGATTGGTTTGGTGCTCATTTTATATTTCTTAAAAATTTCATGTTTTTCTATACCAATAGTACCATATTCAGATAGAGCATTTGAAAATTTTATGACATCTTCGGTATTTTCTACTGGGTTTCTACAAATAAACTGAAGTAAATCCCACGTTGAAATGCTGGAAATACATTCAAGATTTGTTTTGCATAAAACAGTACCGCGTGCATCCAGCGCCGGATGATTCAGATATTTGCTCTCTATTTCATTTGTATTCGCCCTACTCGCCTGGAATGCGAATGCCTTTGCATCGCATGTTTTACACCAAAAATATATGTTATAAAAACCACAGTGAGCGTTGACGTGCACAATTTCATTATGTGACGATGTTCCGCAAAATGGACATGCTAGTACTTTAATTTTGCTACAATCAAAAATTCTCCTATTTTTGTTGGCAAGGTCATTTCCGATATCACATACTATATATAATATTTTTTCGTCATATCGCGGATACTGCGTGTATGCGGTTAGCGATTGTATCGACAAATCATTTTGTGAATATTTTTTTGATTTATCCCTATAAAAGGCACAAAATGGACATAAATTATGTTTTGATTCCATGTTTAGTGTATTATAATTTCAATTTCTGGTTACCCCATGGGAACCAACGATGCAAATAGTATCCTCCTGGTATACATACAAGGACTGGCACATCCCACAACAAGTCTATATTTCTTGGATATGGAACATCTGGACAACTTAAATTGTAACTATTGACAGATATAACTAACATTGATTCTACACCGGGAGTCGGTTCAATCTTGTATTTTTTTGCTATTTCATTATTTTTGATAAATGTTTCCATATCGGACTTGCGCTCGTTATGCAAATCCGCGAAAAACTGTATTATATCGCCCGGTTCGACAACGCCATCAGCTCGAAAGAGGTTAGAATTTCTCTCAGAACTTAACATGTTTATAAATTTCAATTCGGACTTGGTGACCTTAACATCACCGTATTCCAATAAATCTGGACATATTTTTTGGATTTCATCTTCGGTAATATCTAATCGTATTGTTTCGCAAATAGATTTCGCGCCGCACGATTTACACCAGAAATAAATACCACCACTAAATTGAAAATGTATATTTGTGTCACACGATGTCGATATTTCGCAAAATGGGCACATTAGGCATTTTAGTTTGTTCGGCCACTGTCCCGGCTTCCCAAATGCATATATAACTTTACCATCCATTTGTTTATAATTGTATTCAATTTTTACATAAAAAATTAGCATTTGGAGAACCACGGCATATCTCTACAATTGTAGTAAAGTCTCCCAACTGTAAATAGTACAATGACCGTCATATCTCCACATTGGTGAAAATTCATATTTGCTGGATACGGAATGTTTGGCTTTTCCAGATTGTAGCTGCCTACATTTATACACGGAAATGGAACATCTTTATTAAACCAATCAGTGGTAATTTCATATTTTTCAAATATTTCAGTATTTTTACATTCAATATCGCTGTCATAGTCATAATTGTTGGAAGATAAATCATCTATAAGCTGCAAAACATCTACCGCGTCTACGGAGCGCTTGACACGATATCCACGCAGATCCGAAATCGAAATATTATGTATGTATTCCAGCTCTGTTTTACAGAAAACAATACCCTTTTCTTCCAACGCCGGATGGTACGGGTATTTACTCTCTACTTCGTTTCTATTAGCATCATGCATATTCCATGCGAATCCCTTTGCATTACACGTTTTACACCAAAAATATATGTCGATTTTATACGTATGATTTTCGATGTGTATAATCTCGCCATGCGATGATGTTCCGCAAAACGGACACGCGAGCACTTTGATCTTTTTGCTGTTATAATGCGACTGCCGTTTGTTTAAATTATTCGCAACATCGCACGCAAAATATAATACTTTTTCGTCATACCGTGGGTACTGCGTACATGCAGTCAGCGACTGAATTTTATCTGTTACTGATGCTACAACGGCGATATTACATTTGGGTATGTCGCCACGAAACGAACACACCAGATCCATCTTTTATATGAGTATGTATTTCAATTTTAGAGAAATTCTGTGTATTAGAATGGATGAAAAAATTCATGACCGCTCACCATAATACTTGTACGCCAGAACAAATCCATATTTTTTGGATATGGAACATCTGGACAATTTAAATTATAGTTATTAACCGATATTAACAACATCTTTTCTTTATCGATAAAACGCGTTGGTACAATCTTGTATTTTCTTGCAATTTTGTTATTTTTTACATATTTTTCCACATCGAGTCCACAATTTTCTAATTCTACAAAAAACCTTACAATATCCCTGCTTTTGATTGTATTTTCAGTCTGGAATAAATAGCCCATCCTGTGCCCACTTAACTCGGTTACAAATCTTAATTTAGTTGTATAAAATATAGCATTTTTTAATTCTAGTGCGGGACAATACGGGTATACATTTTCGACATCATCGCTATCGATACTAGTTATTGATCTATCGCAGATAGATTTTGCACCGCATGACATACACCAAAAATAACCATTTCTACCACCGTAAATTTTTACATTTACATCGCACGACGTCAATATTTCGCAAAATGGACATGCGACACACGTCAGTTCATTTGCAAATCGCGCCAAATACAATAATTTAGGCATCTTATACTATGGGTATTCATTTTTCAAAAAAAACCGAGTGTTAGAAGTCTTCTAAGTATTCATCTTCGACGCTAGCCATGTGATAGCACCATCCGCTATCAAGAAATATATATTTTCGCAATAAAACTTCATATTTTTCGGATATGCGATTTCCGGCCTGGTGACATCAAAACTATTAACAGGAATGTGCAATTTATCACTATCATATGCTTTTACAATTTTGTGCTTGCGCGCTAACTGGCTGTTGGGCAAAAAATCGTTGCTGCGATAAACAGATACTACGTCAATATTTTTCTTTTTCGCGTAATCGTAAACTTCTTTTGAAAAGTTCACAATATCCTCAGGTCCCATATTATATCCATCGTACAGGCTCAGAATGGAACTTGTAACTCCGCTCACGAAATAAAATTCCGTCTTCCATAAAGTCTTCACCGACGTGTCAATATCAACATTGGGATATACTTTTTGTATTGCCTCACGCGTAGCTTCTCTGATCAATGGTCTAGCAAAAGCTAACGCATTACAAGAATAACAGCAAAAATAAACATTAACTTTAAATATATTTGCAACTACATCACATGTCGACACTTCACAAAATGGACAAAGCAAACATCTCATTTGCCGGCCATCGATGTGTGCATTATCGGCAAATACATATAAAAATTTACGTTCCATTTATTACTTGTCAATATTCACTTTTTATGCCACGGCGTTTCGTTTGCGCTAAAAATAAACATTTCCTTGCGTTTTCCTTCTAGGATTTTTAACTCTAACACGTTACTAGTTCTATGAAAAGTCATGTCAGGCGGATATGCGATACTTAGTTTATCAACATCGTAACTGTTAACTGTAATTTGCAGCGGATTGGAAAAAAGCGTTTGCCTTTGTAATTTATAATCACGTATGAACGCATTTCTTTCGTTGAACTCTTTGTTATACACGAGCGAATCAATATTAACCTTATGCTCGCGTGCATATTCGACTGCTGAATTAAAGAATTTAACAGTAGCATCGGTATCCATGTTGCCACAATAACTCGATAGAAACGAATTTGTCAAAGTTGCGATAAATAACAACTTACATTTAAAAATATCAGACATTTCAAATGCGAGTGATGGATAATCCGGCACATCATGCATTTTGTAAACGTCGCCTACGATACATTTCATATCGCACACAGTACACCAAAAATAAACTCGATACTTGTGCAAGTACATGTTCACATCGCATGATGTCGATGTTTCGCAAAATGGGCAGAACAAACATTTTGTTGTATTTTCCGTAATACCGCGAAACGGATGTTCACACGTGTATACATATTTTTCATCAGAAGTCATCTTTATAATATGGTATTCACTTTTAGATCGGTTTCCGATGCCACGGCATGTCCGCACTCGAAAATTTGGCAACAAATGTATTAAATCCAGTGACATATACAGCAAACCATTCATTGAAATCATTAGTCAAATTAAACGCGCCACTTATGTTTTCATCATTAATTTGAACAAAAATCTTATGTATTTTGAGTGGTTTGATATTAAAGGTCTTTTCCATTTGTTTGCAAAACATGTCAACAGATGATTCTTTAATGATATTTACTTTATGCTGTCGTATTTGTGTTTTTAGCTCATTCGTAGTGATTATTGTATTTTTGTCAAACCACGATTGGCAATTATCTGTTATGTTTACTAATTTTGTCACAAATCCAAGTTTAATATATGCAAAATGATAATTTTCGGAAGTACGAACACATGGATTGGCCAGTTCGAATTTTTCCTTTGAAATTTCATACATTTCGCCATCTGAAAGAGCTTTCGCATCACATGACATACACCAGAAATAGATATCTGGCGAATTCTTTTGTGTAATTAACATTTCCCCATTTGACGTTGATACGCCGCAAAACGGACACGCTACTACTTTTGCCGAGCTTAAATCATCACTTTTCGAGGTACATATCAAGTATAGTAACTTGTCCATTTTTACACATATATAAATTCAAAAAAAAACATGCTATATGGTCAAATCATTAATATCCATCGATACGGCACTATTACTATTTTTTCCTATAAGATACAAAACTATGTTGCCGCCGAATGGGATACTAGACAAACTATAACTATCGACGCGCAAAGACAAATATTTATTATCACCATTATACCCCGTATATTCAATTTCGTATTTTTTTGCTAAATCATTACCTTTGAAAAATTTGTGTGCAATATCTTTATCAATATCATAATTTATGTCGATTTTATTCTCGTTTCCGAATTTCTTCAGATTGTTATAAAATGCAATTACATCATCGTCCGTTATATTTTCTGGTTTACTAAACTTACACAGTGCCATACATGACATAGAAATGATTTTGCAAATTTTCATAGAGTAATATGTGTTATTTGCAACAGAACACTGTGGATGCAATCTTTCAACTTCTTCTTTCGTTATTACTTTTATGTTTTCAATGCAAAATGCAATCTTTTGACATGAAAAACATCTAAATAACATACGAACAATTGTTATTGTTATTACTTCGCCACTTGATGTCGATACGCCACAAAATGGGCATGCGACAACTTTAACCGAGCTTGAATCATAGTTGCCTAATTCATATATCAAATGCGGTGAGTCGTCCATTTTTTATACATATAAATTCAAAAATCTATCGGGGATTTAACTCTATTACATATGACATGGTATTAGCGGCAAATAATGCAAGATCCATCGGCAAACAAAAATTTACATCAGCTAAGTTATAGCAATCAACGTCTAATGACAAACCTTTCACACCAGCACCGAATTTAATATCATATTTCTTCGCCAGTTCGTTGTGCCGAAGGAATTTGTTGGCGCTTTCATTATCTAATTCAACATCTATACTGTTTTCGCGCTTGAAATCCTCAATATTATTATAAAATGCGACGACTTCGTCGTTGGTGATATTTTCACTAGTCGAAAACGATAATAATAACTCATTTGATACCCAAAAAATCATACTAAGTTTTACCAAATGAAATACGGCATTAGCATCAGTGATGGAATTATGCGGATGCGCATTTTCTACTTCTTCACGTGTTACAATTTTCGTAGTAGGAGTTGAGAAAGCAACAGCATTACATGACAAACACTCGAATCGCACTTGCACGCGGCAATCTAACATTTTTTCCCCATTCGAGGTTGATACGCCGCAAAATGGGCACGCGACAACTTTAATATTATTAATAGACTCTGGAAAATAAATAAGTCCGCATTCACTATTTTCATGGTCTTTATGTTCTTTAGGGTAGCCGTTGTCCGTGTACGCCAAATACAAAGGTTTGTAGTCCATTTATATAGTACGGGAATGAGTTTAAAATAAACTATTCCCTCATAATAATACACCATATATAAATTCAAAAAAATACGCTATATAGTTAAATTATCAACTATATACGCGTCATTATCATTTTTATATCCGCAGGTCACAATCATATAACCACGAAAAGGCACACTGGACAAATAATAATCATTGATACGCAAAACTAAATGTTCGCCATCACTCCATTGGCCATATCTAATGTTATATTTTTCCGCTAATTTGTTGCCTTTGAGAAATTTATTGGCAGCACCGTCATTAATTTGATCGTTTATGTCGATTTTGCTGTCATGTCCGAATTTTTCAAGATCGTTATAAAACGTAATTACATCATCATTAGATATATCGCTTATTGTACAAAACGGCCTTAACGCGGTACATGACACGGAGTCAATTTTGTGAAGTTTTCCCATATAAAATTCAGCATTATCTGCAACAGAATCATGTGGATAATTTTTTTCCACTTCTTTTTTTTCTATCTTCTCTATTAAAGTTGTTAGAAGACACGCAGTCTTTTGACACGTCAAACATTGGAATAGTAAATAATACGTCCAACTTATAACTGTTATTATTTCCCCGGTCGATGTCGATACTCCACAAAATGGACACGCGACAACTTTAACGCTGTTGTGCCAATCTAATTGGATACGTATCTCTTTTTTACGTGAGAAATACAAATCCATCTTTTATGATGACAAAAAATCAAATTTAAGATAAACTCAAAACATCAAATCAGCCCATATTCCTCTAGCACCTATTTCTGTCATAACAACCACATTTATTGAGCAACGAAATGGATTATTAGACAAACTGTAATCATTGATATGTAATACCAAATGCCTACTACTGTACCCTGGTGTATATTCGATCTTGTATTTTTTTGCCAATTCATTATCCTTGAGGAATGTATCGGCAATATCACTACCTATTTTGTGCACATCGATCTTGTTTTCGCATCCGAATTTTTCCAAATCGTTATAAAAAGCGAGTACATCATCATTAGGTATATCTTCTGTTGAAGTAAACTTCCTCAATGCCGAACATGACACAGATTCAATTTTGTAAAGTTTTGATACGTAAAATGCCGCATTATCTGCAATAACATCATGCGGATAAATTTTTTCGACTTCTTTTTTTTCTATTGTTTCTCTCAACAATACAGCACATGCCGCTTTTTGACATGTCAAACATTGGAATAGTAAACATGATACGCAACTGGTAATTGTTACTAGTCCTTCATTTGATGCTGATACACCACAAAACGGACACGCGACAACTTTAACTCCGGGCATCGTATAACTAGCCCAGTCGACTTGGAGATATGCAGGTTTTTCAGCTGCGAGGTACAAATTCATTTTATATCCGACAAAAATCAAATTTAATGATGCTAAAAAGTCAATTCGTTGATATATGTGATCATACTGTAATGATCCTCTGTAAGCGTTACATCTATTGTATCATGGATAGGGACATGTGCCAAACAATAATCATTTATGCGCAATTCTAAATAGTTTCCATAATTATTCCCAATATATTCGATCTTGTATTTTTTTGCCAGATCATTATCTTTGAGGAATTTAGCTGCTATATCGCCACCAATACCACAATTTACATCAATCTTATTTTCGTCTCCGAATTTTTCCAAATCGTTATAAAACGCGATTACATCATCGTTTATTATATCTTTTGTTGAAGAAAACTGCCTTAATGCGGTGCATGACACGGAGTCAATTTCGTGAAGTTTTGCCACATAAAATGTCATATCGTCTGCAATAGAATTATGCGGGTGCAATTTTTCAACTTCTTTTTTTGTTGCCAGTTGTAAATATTGCTTTGAAAATGCAGCTTTTTGACATGTTAAACACCGGAATAACAAGTAATATCCACATTTCGTTACTGTTATTATTTCATCATTTGACGTCGATATACCACAAAATGGGCACGCGACAATTTTGATATTACCTAACACATAATCACGATTGGAGGTTCTAAGTGCCTCGTGTATGTTATATCTACTTATGTCGGGCCGCATCTACCCCTGTATGCAAAATACAAATCCATCTTATAATGACAAAAAAATCATATTTAAGATATATAATCTACCGATGTTCTTATAACGTTGTTTTCTATCATAATATCCACAATTATTTCCCCACGTAAAGTAAAATCGGATAGACAATAACCATCTATGCTTAAACCTAGTATGCCAACGTCAGGATAATCCTGGCGTACTTTATCACCAGCGCGCCAACGATATTTGATATTGTATTTTTCCGCTAATTTGTTGCCTTTGAGAAATTTATTTGCGGCATCAGCATCGATGTGGTTATTTATGTCGGCTTTGTTTTCATATGTAAATGTTTCGATATTTTTATAGAACGCAATAACATCGGTGTTTGGCACATCCAACGTCGTATAAAAGTTACGTAGTATATTGGCAGACACCGAAATAATTTTACAAAGTTTCACAGAGTAACAGCCAACATCATCTGTAATAGTATTATATGGATGTACTTCTTCAACTTCTTTTTTTGTTATTACTTCCGCGTGTATTACTGAAAATGCAGCTTTTTGACATGTTAAACACCGGAATAACAGGAAATCCCTGGGTATAGTAACTGTTAATTTTTCCCCATTCGATGTTGATATACCACAAAAAGGACATGCTACAACTTTGATGTATCCATATTCTACCAAAAAACTAATGTCAGGTGTATAGATACTTGTACATGGAAACCTATTATTTTTATACAATAAACACAAATCCATCTTACAATGACAAAAAAATCATATTTTGCTAAAAACTTAAATCAACATATGTCAATATACTTTGCTTATTTGCAAGCATCACATACACAGCTCCATTAATAGGTATATCAGATATGCTATAATCGTTGATTGCTAATTCCAAGTATTCTCCATTCTCTCTATCCTCGACATAATTGATATTATAATCACTTATGATATTATCGCTGCGACTATTTTTTACATCATCGGTAGTTATTCCTTTTTTGATAAAAAAGTTCACCAACGCAGAACCAATCAGAGAAGAAATATTATAAAGTTCTACATAATAATATGTCATATTTGCGTATATAGAACAATCCGGGTGTAGTTTTTCGACTTCATCAGATGGTATTGTTGCCGCGAGCACTTCAGCAAACGCTGTCTTTTTACATGTGAAACATTTGAACATCAGACAATTTCTACCATCTGTTAATTCTATTACTTCGCCACTTGATGTTGATACGCCGCAAAATGGACATGCGATTACTTTAACACCAGTATAGGTGCCATATGGAGAATTACAACCATTTTTGCACTCAAAGTATAACTTCATCTTTTGTGTAATAAAAAATCATATTTAAGATATGTAATTAACCCAGGTGGATATTTTGTCGTCATTTCCGTCAACAAACGTTACCGATATAGTGCCACGAAATGGAATATTAGATAAACTGTAATCATTAATGGGTAAATACAAGTATTCATTTGCGATCCTGGAATATTCGATCTTGTATTTTTGTGCCAGTTCGTTACTTTTAAGGAATTTATCCGCAACATCGAAATCGACAAAACCATCCACGTTAACTTTATTTTCGTCTCCGAACTTTTTCAAATCGCTATAAAACGCAATTACATCGTCATTTGTCATGTACTTGGATTTGGTAAAACGCATTAATTCCGCGGTTGTTATGGAAACAATCTTATAAATTCTTGTCAAGTGAAATCTTACATCATCTGCTACAAATAAATGCGGATGTGATTTTTCAACTTCTTCTTTCGTCACCCGTATTATACTTCTTGACGAAAGCGCAAACCGTTCGCATGTAAAACACTTAAAATATACGTAATCCACGTTATTAGATAATATCTCGCCACTTGACGTTGACACACCGCAAAACGGGCATGCGACAACTTTAGCGCCATTAATTGGCTCGTCAATATAATCAGTTCCCCATCTTCTGCGATATATCATGCAATTGTACGCAAAATACAGATCCATTTTATAATAACAAAAAAATCAAATTTAAGACATAATTAATGTATTGACAGCCATTATAAGTTCATCCGTACTAAATCCCCAACACGGATCAGAATCGTGAAGTTCCACTAGATGAAACACAACATCGTCATAATCTTGATGCGGATACAATCTTTCAACTTCTTCTTTTGTCACTAGTTTCGTGCGCTCTGTTGCAAATGCCATCTTCCGACATGTTGTGCATCCGAATAATATGACATAACCCCCTTTATAAGCTCTTACCATTTCCCCATTTGACGTTGACACGCCACAAAACGGACATGCGACAACTTTAATATTATTGATGGCTCTACCATAATAAATCGAACCAAATGTATCTGTTTTATGTTCTTTAAGGAAGCCATTGTCCTTGTACGCGAGATATAATTCCATCTTTATATATGTAACATAAAATCAAATTTAAAGCTTAAAGTAAACCACCGTCTCATAGCCATACTCATCAATAAAAGTTACCGATATAATATTATCGAACGGAATATCAGTCAAACTATAACTATCGATACGTAAAGACAGGTATGATTTTTCTGCTTTCTCGGAATATTCGATCTTGTATTTTTGCGCCAGTTCGTTATCTTTGAGGAATTTATCTGCTATATCTCTGCCGATAAAACGGACATTAACTTTATTTTCGTCTCCGAACTTTTTCAAATCGCTATAAAACGCAATTACATCGTCATTTGTTATGACGTCGGGCCAGGTAAAACCTATCAGTATTACGTCAGTCATGGAAATAATCTTATAAATTTCTACCAAGTAAAAATTTGCATCATCCGCAACAAATTTATGCGGATGTAAGTTTTCAATTTCTTCTATTGTCACTGGTTTTGTTGTCTGCGACGAAAGCGCAATTACTTGGCAAGTAAAACACCTAAATATCAGATGAGCTGTAAATATGGATAGTCTCTCCCCGCTCGATGTAGACACCCCACAAAATGGGCATGCAACAACTTTAATATTACTCACAGTTCCACAAATATATGTTAATTCATGTCGTGAATTTGTTAATTCATGTCGTGAATTTTTGTGTGCGAGATATAAATACATCCTTTTATGTAACAAAAAAATCAGTTTTCATCTAAAATTACCCATCTATCAATACCATCCTTTGCGAATGTTACAACGTTAACCTGTCGCAAATAAAAATTCACATCAGTTAAGTTATAGCTATAAACTCGCAGCGATAAAATAGTGTCGCGTGATTTTTCATATCCGATGTCGTATTTTTTCGCTATTTGGTTGTGCCGAAGGAATTCACGCACAGTTTCACGGTTGAATTTAGCATCAATGTTGTTTTTCTTTTTAAAATCCTCGATATTATTATAAAATTCAATCACATCGCTATTGGTTATTTCCGCTTCCGTCGAAAAACGCAACAATGCACTATTTGATATACGGACAATTATATTAATTTTGACCAAATGGAACACAGCATCATCTGGCACAAAATTATATGGACAAGCGCTTTTTACCGTTTCAGCAGTAACTATTTCAGTGATGTTTGTGGAAAAAGCTATAGCACCGCATGATGAGCATCTAAATTGCACATGGTCGCGTAACTCATACATTTTTTCCCCATTTGACGTTGATACGCCGCAAAATGGACACGCAACAACTTTAATATTATTTACAGCTTTGCCATCATAAATAAGCCCAAACCTGTTAGCTCTATATTCTCCCAGATATCCATCATCCGTATATGCGACGTATAAGGGCTTGTAGTTCATTTTCGTCCAGATATTTTTCAGTTTTCAAATGCCTGTCATAACAGACTATTGTAAATACAGTGATTAACGAAATTATAGAAGCAAACCCAAGTGCCACACAATATATCGGTAAGCTTGAACATGTTAAAATGCATTATAGACAAAAAGCGTGGCCCATATTTAGTATCACAGATGACGTCCTTTTATGGCTGCGAACAATAAGGCATGAACTGTTCTTCGATTAAAAGTTGATTTTTTTAATAATAAAATGGATATCATAAACAAAGACATTCTCGACGACAAAAAACTACTGAACGAATGTGTTGTTAGTTTTGACGATCTACGTAAATGTCGCAAAACAGACTCCTGGTATTATTATATGATTAAAAAATACGCTGACAGATGCAACAGTGACGACGTGTTAACATACGTAGATGCTATTTACACTGACAAAAAATATCAATCAGACTCGTATCAAATTTCGCTAAGTATGGACCAGCCGAAAAAACCAACCGATAGAAATACAGCTAAAGCGTTGATAGCCAATTCAGAATGTGACATCAGTAATTTATTCGAACCGTCAGATGACTGGATCTCAATTGTAAACAAAAATGCCGCATATGCTATATATGCGCCGATTGACATCCAGCGTACCTTACTGAAAATAGTATCTACCGCACCTATAAAGATATTTAATAATATGGTAAAAACTAGCGCCGTATGTACGGAATTACTCGCAATATTAGTAGCAAGAGACACAGAAATTATTAATGCTGTTGACAACTGGTGGCTGCACGATATTAAACTCGGCCGATTGTCTAGCCGCGTCAAAATTGCAAATGTTGATGATTATCAGTTAGCCAATGTACTCGATATCACAGACGAATCGCATCTATACATTGCTAAAACTCGCAAAATGTTAGATATGTTTAATTACCAACCAAAAAGTACCAAACAAAGCACCAAATACGATGTATACGACATTACGTGGTTTAGCAAAATTAGCGAAATAAATTACATTAAAGAAGCATGTATCGCGGCATTAGAAGCAGATCCTGATAATATACAATACGTACGGTGCAAAAACAAATATATTTATATACAATTCGCCAAAAAGTACCCGCACAAAATTTGTAACATTACCGATTTGCCGTATAAAGCTGCTGTTAAGTTAATAAAGCTTGGTTATGTAAATGTACCAGTTGTTCGCGCACATATCGTAAAATATTTGACCGACAGGCCAACTTTGGTATTAAAATTCGACTTGACATACGAAGAATGGCGCAGTCTGGTAAACTGCAAACCAGCGCTGATAAAAGTTCTTTACGACGCAAAATACGCATACTTTGTCAAATATATAGAGGATTACTACAAGAAATGCAAAATATCCGTAAATGATCACAACTTACTCAAAGTTATAAGTATATCAAAATTAGTAAATGAAGTAGTAAAAATCAACGATAAATTCATACAAGCATTTCATGTACCACGTAGTTTCATCAAAAAACCGGAACATTTATATCAATATCATACATATATAAATTGGCCGTATTACAGTCGCCAATACGGAAAAGATATGTTCGACTGGATAATAAAAAATCTCGATGATGTCATTGCTACGCAAAAGTGCTGCGCACTTTAGTGCTCCGCGGTCCACGGCATCCGTTGTGCACGCGCGTGGCGCACTTGTAATGCATAAAATATGAACGTGGGCTCATGTGGATGTGCGGCAAACATATTGCGACAACGAAATATCGCACATTTGCGACAATTGGCACACATTGGCGACTCGTGCGGGAGCGACAAACACGTGGCGTCGACATTTGTGGCATTTCATGCGCCCTGTACGAACGCCGCGGCAATAGAGCGTGCCATTCAGTTGTATTCGCTTAAAAGTGATTTTTTTATATATAAAATGGCCAAACCAGCAAACGTATTGTCGCGTATTGACAGCGGTATTACTGTTGGCCAATACAATTCGCTGGATTTGAACAATCGTAGATTTGCCGTCAGCAAGAATGCTTTTTATGCGCTTTATGAGCCGATGTTTTCGCAGCACATGCTACTTGATGTTGTGAAAAACGCAAAAATGACAATAATTACTTGGACCCACAGTATTGACACATGTACGCCAGCAATATTTGACGCATTAATGGCGAAAGATTCGAGTATAATAGAGATGATTAGACACCCGCCGCATTTGAATTTCAAGCTCCCGTGGAATATTTCAATACCGTACGTGCATAGATTGTTCAAACAAATCGGCCGCGAAATAGTGTCGTTACTTAATTTTAACAATCTGTCAGAAAAACATTTCAACATCGTATTCAGATATGATTTGTACGATTGGCTAAGTTCATACCAAATAAACTCAATCCGCAAATATGCGCGCGACGGAAAAAACATAAATGCGCTTATCAAAAAAAGAAATCATGCCATTCAGTTGGACATATTTCTCGACAGTCCAGCAAGCAGTTGGTGGAATATCGGCGCAAAAACAATAGAAAATCTATTTAGTGTGTGTAATGAATGTTATTACGAATTATTCCAGCGCCAGTTGTTGATGTTATACCGCACCAGCAAGAACAAGAAATTTGCAAAAGCGTATTTTTCAATTGTTGGCCAAAAATGAATTTATTGTTATAATAATGTCGAACATAATTAATCCGCTCATTGGACTTGTTACCGATGCCTCACAAGTTTGTGTATATGACTGTCTAAGTGAAGTAAAAGAGAAAATTTCGTGCAAATATGAAAATGGTTATATGCTAATATCTGATGAAATTTACCAATGCATAATTCCCGGATCATTAGTCGAACGCTTGCCGGTTACTACTGGGTTGATCGGCGACATCGAAAAAACAAAAATATCAGGTGTGATTCAACTTGGTATCGTAATTTTCAATGGTAAAATTTACACCGGGTTTGCCCGACAAGACAAAATATATGCGACAAACTTTATTTACAAGGAATTTAGCATACCGGATATAATCATGTCAATGGCTTGGCATGGCGATGCATTGGAGACTATATTCAAATCGTGTAATATATTGAAAAACGCACACTCTGCCGCGACACGTATTTGCGAGTCATTCAAACAAAATCGAGATGCAATTTGTAGTAAATTAACAGAAGTTAAAATGTTTCCAGCTATAGTATCGAGCAATTTACAACAACTCAAAATCACAACTAACAATAAGTCGCACATCTACAACATTAATTCCAGTTATTTATGGTTCGCACGTATGTTTCCGCATGCTGATTTTGAAGCTATAAACGAGTATTACGATCCTAAAATCAGTGTGTGCCGCATGGAAAATGCATTCTGTTTGGCAATAAAATGCAATGATACGATGTGCGGTGTAACTTTAATTCCAGATTTAGTGTTGTTGCGATACTTGTACATACATCGTACGCTATTTGTGGATAAGCAAATAGCGTGAAGTTTATTTTTTTCTCTAAGAATGGCAAGTAATGTAAAGTATATTTTTTCTCTAAAAATGAATTTGGTAAATATTAAAAATGGCAAACGAAACAAAAGACAAATGTCTTGTCATGCATACGCATTTGTGTCACAGTGATAACATGACGTTTAATACATTTCTTGCTGAAGTGTCAAAACGTACGTGGGAATATGCCGAGTTGGTTGTATATATCAAAAAAATGTCACCGCGATGTTTTTGGGTCATGCCAGAGTGTATGGTCATCAAGCGGGTAAATGTTGAAGGTATTTATTTCGTCGAAAAACATAAAATTACATCGCTAATGTTGCCAAATATCCCGCGAATGAACTTTCCGAAAATGCTCATGACATATGGCATACGTATTGAAAACATATCTGACACGAAAATTGTTGATGGATTTTTGGATGTTACAACTGGCGCGCTGCCACATATTGTTGATGAAATCAATGAAAATCAAATTGAGCCAATCCTCAAATTCATTTTGGAAGTTTGGGCAAACAATGATGCGCTGACATATAGAAATATTTTGGCCTGGTTGCACAATGCATTCGTTACGCGAAACACAACTGTGTTGGTGTTACACTCCGATAAGTCACGTTGCGGCAAGAAATTTCTGTTGAACTGGATGAAAAAATACATTTTTGGGACTGATTTTACTATGACATATGATGCGGAAAACCTATTTTCACGAAAAAAAATGATTGTAATTAACCGCGACACAGTCATCTACCCTGCAATGATTGACAAAATTACATTTGCGGCGAGTTCTGATATGGTCGACGAACAAAAAAATAGGTCAAATTTTGTCATTACAACACATAACAGAAACATTTTTGACAGTTCGCACAACAAAGACTTTTTTAATGGTCAGCATAATGATCATTTTATGTGTTTGCAGGTGAGCGATAAATACGCCAATGACAAAAAATATTTTGATGACCTCTGGGAGCAAATTGCGAACTATGCGACTGCGGATAATTTCTATACCTTCATCATAACATATGAACCGCCAGACGAACAACCAAGCGATAAGCAAGACGACGAACACGACAAATAAAGTGTCGAACAGGCGGTAATTTTTTTACTTGCGCTCTGTGGCGCGTCACCAATTCGCACCAAATGGTCGAAATATGCACGTGGTGTTCACGTTGGCAAATACATGCTGCCAGTGCGAACGAATCAACCCATATGTTCATGTTGCGTTGATGTGTTACATTGAGCACATCTTGCCGTGGTGCGAATAAAACACCATAAACACAGCAAATAAACGCTTGTGCGCGGAGAAGGATATACTTAAAAAAAGTTACATTATTTATGCGTTTTAGCGGTTTACGAAATTTATAAAAAGCGTTGAAATTTTTAGTAATTCATTTCTATGGCTGAATCTTTCCACGATTATAGCTATGTATTGCATTTTAGCGTATAAGCATCTACATAGTCACAACTGGCATAGACACGCCAATCAGGGTGAATTACCTTATATTCATATTGAATTAGGTGAAGTAGAGGGTCATTAGCTGACAAAATTTGATTTTTTTTATGCGATATATTATCCACAATGCGGCGGTCACGTCTGCAACCACTAGAAGTGTCAATTGACAGAGAAAACAACTGTCTTGTATGTATCGCTGCTGTAACATATATTATAACACTTGCAAATGGTATCGTAGCTGCGATTTTATGTGGGATAACACAAAATACAGAAATTCATGGAATTGATATATGGAACCATATGCTTGGGATAGCAATTACGGGATGTGCAAGCATCATTATAATCGTTTGTATGATGTATGCGGAGCCACTAGTGTTAAAGAGCCATACTTTTACGATTATTAGTTGCACATGTCTGTCGATAATCAGTTTCGTGCAGTTCTCCATGAAAGGTTTTTATAACGATTTATCACAAGATCAAATCAATTCTTACAATGAAATTAGTATGACATTTATGAAATCAGTTGAAATTTTTGGTAACACATTGTCAATCGTCAATATTTGTATGGGTATTGGATTTAATTGTATATTTGGGTGTTACAGAATATGTCGACAATATGAACAACAGACAGATGGATACGAAATGTCATCAATTCGTCTCGACCGCGATGAATGACTTGTCGGACCAAATTTGATTTTTTTATCATATATTTATATTTGATTGTAATGGCGCCAGATGATATTTGATGTCCAAATTTGATTTTTTGTATTGATTAAAATGGGCGAAAATCATGTGTGTGCCATATTGATTAGTTCAACTGTTTATTTGCTCAATTTTTGCATTGGAAGCGTGATTGTGGCAAATTACAAGTCTATTGTTGGTATTGTAGCGATGATCAGTGTTGGTAGTTTTGGTTCTATTTGCATGATTGTGGCATTTATTCACTTGTATAAGTCGTGTGCAAATATAAACGAAGCACGTAAAGCTGTTGCTGTTACATTATTAACTATGTATCTGTCCCAGCAAATAGTACTTACACAATTTTGGTATACTCGCGATATGACAGTGGAACGAGTAGATTTCGACTTTATAAAGGGGATTATGTTGTGTGGCACAATTTTACCTTGGTTAAATTTAAGTTTTGCTGCAATCATTGCGTGGTTTATGTCATTGTGCTATTGTTGTACTTCGCGTGTTATCTCTTGATTTTTTTGTATTTTCGATTAAATGGCAAACATATATAGAAATAGATTACTTTCTGGCGAAAAGATGAATGAACTCAATGGAACTTTAAATTTATATCACAAATTAGTTAAAAAACTTGAAGACGAAAAAAAGGTAACATTTGAGTCGTTAATTGACATACTAAATGAGGTTTTTATAGATGGTAAAAACGCGGAAGAAAAAGGCGTAATTGTTTATTTTGAAAACGACAATGCTGGTTCCACGGAAAATGCAAAACTGTTCCATTCAAACAATGGTTATAACTATCAGCAGATTTGTCGATTTTTGAAAAAAATTACTGCATTCTACTGTTTTGGCGAAATCTTATACATAGAAAATAAGTGGAAATTGGTTGGAGAGATTATAAATATGATGCCAGACCATATCCTATTCCAAGAAGAAAACTGCACATACAAATTAGACAAATACAGTATCGCTAGTGGACACGTATACATTGATGTCAATAATGCAGATTACGATATTAGATATAATAAAAATATGCAAAGCGTTAATACTACGAAAAATGGCGAAAACGTCGAAAAAATACAGGATGGTGTTCGAAATTTTAATCCTATTAAAGATGGAGGGACGCATGATTTAAGGGATTGCGATATTGCAAAATATATAGCAACAGTCAAATATAAAAATATATTCATTAGTACAAATAGTACACTATTATGTTGCCGATTATGTGATGATAGATTATACTGCAGTAACTGTGGTAATAACCACGCCTATCATTGTGACCGTACAAACAACGAAAATATAGTATTACAAAGGAAAGTTGCACGTATGCCAGGTATAGTTAAATTCGACGCTGGGCCTATGGCAACTTTAGCAGAATGTAAGCATGATGGTATTAACTGCGAATATACACATGAATTATATATTCATAAATCCGATAGATATTTATTGTTTGAGTGGATTAAAAGTCATGGCGAAGATCTTATCAAATTTTTCACTATCATAGTTGCATCAATGCTTATTATATGCGATGATTCAAATTCCACACTCGCGTATTATGCCACAATTATTGGTGTATCATTTTTAATAGCATTTTTAATGTGTCAGTACGATTATTACATAGAGTATACATTTTCTGAGAAGTTCGTAGTTGATGATATTAATCGCAAAAAATACTCAAAATTTTACACACGTATGGCGATGGTACATTATGATGATAATTTCCTATATAAAGGTATTTCTAATAAACGACGCAAAGTTAATGAAAATAAAAATACCAATGAGATCGATAATAATGCACCGCAGCACGCTGTTGCGATATCAATTAACAGTGAAAACAAAAACGCCGAGCAACCTAATGAAAATAAAACCCAACAAGCTAAATTATTGACTGATGAGAAAACATCCGAAAATGTTGGACAAATCGATACAGATGCTCTGCGACAGATCAAACTTAGTACATTCACAGAAATAAATGATCAATTTGAGTTCATAAAATTGAGAAACTTTCAATTATGTCCGTGCAGCAATAATGCAAAAAATACGACAGATTGTGATATGATATGTACAAAATGGTCTGTGCTAATTATATTGATGCTGTTTTCGTTGGCCACTGTTACAACTTTTATTTTGCAAGACATTTATGGTATGTGGAGTGATGTAGAACACTGGTTATTATTGATTAGCAAAATAGCAACATTTGTGTGGCTATCAAGCAAAATATCCGAGTTCAATGAATCCTGCCACATGTTCTCGTTCGGTAAATTACCTGAAAAAACTAATGAAAATATAAAAAAATATATGGATAAAGTACACAGGCGAACAATACCAGAATCGCCACAACCAGTTAATGGTCTATTCTAAGGATCTACATCGGTTTGCGGTTTATTTTTTTCACTGTTGTGTTGTTTTGCAGCCTCGATAACTGTTTTATAAATTCCAAGTTTGGACATACAGTTGACCACATGTAACTTCATCCCGCTGCGTGGTAACATCAGACCACATCCAATTTCGCATGAAATGCGTTGTTGTTTATGATATGTTACTCGTCTGGATCTAATTTTCGGAATACCAGCAGTGGGTTTGTCACTTTTGTGTGCTTGTCTAATATGTGCGAGAACACCATGTTTCGACAAACATATCATTGGACAACCAGTTACGGTACAGGCGGAATTGCACTTATGAAATTCCGACATATGTCGTTTGAGGTCATCAGGATTCTCAAAGTATCTACGACAATTTTGTCGATAACATTTTGTCATTTTACTAAAATCGGCAAATGATATTTGACTTTTTCGTTTGCCGTACGTGCGATCATTATCGCTGTCATGTTCAGTTTCGGCGTCGTTGATGTCATAATCTGGATCAACGGCTTTTTCTGCAGCTTCATTGTCATTGCGGTTCATGTCAACATCATCCGCCAATTCACTTTGCTTGTCTTCTACTTGTCGATTCGACTGTTGCATTGATATCGCTTTACGTTCTTGAGGCAACGCCGGTGTCATTTTGATGTTGATATCAATTACATAGTCGTTTGCGCATTTTTTAAGCGCGTCCAGCACTGCGTTCTGCATGTTATTCATTTACTTTCCCACAAAAATCAATTTTTTATATGCTAATGCTCCAAGATGACGCAACAACGAAATTTGAATTTTTGTTTGTAAAATGAACACGATGCTTTACGAATTATCACTTTTGGTGATTTGCTCAAATCTAGTTGCAAGTTTTACTGAAGCAAACAGTAGTAAACTACGCGTGAATGCAGTTGTACACGCCGGTATTATGTATGCAGTTGTTGAACTACTCTTTGGTTAGAATTGGTTAATAAAAATTTGATTTTTTTTTATGTGATATATTATCTGCGAAATGGCTTTCACCATGAGCGTAGAAAATATTTGTTTTAATGTGACTAGTGTAGCTCTTTACGTTCTAATTTTTGCTGATAGTGTTATTGCGACATTCGCTTGTAGCTCAACGCGAGATACAGAAATTCACGAAACTAAGATCTGGAACCACATGCAAGGAATCGCGGCACTCGGTTGGATGTGTACTTTTATTAATACACTCACGATATTTGGTATGGTTTACAGAATTCCCAGTAACGTGTCATATAAGTATTCGTATATGTATGCAGCGTTTGCATTTCTGTTTGGAATTAGTATGTTGCAGTTAAGCATGAAAAGTTATTACGTCAGTTTGCCCGGTGACAAATATGATTTATATTACAAAATTAATCCAAGATTTATGCATATAGCTAAAAACTTCAGCTATTCGCTGCCATGGCCCAATGCTGTAGCCAGTTTAACTGCTAGTCTGATCTGTGAACAAATATATCAAGAGGCGCGCATATATGTGCAAATTTAAATGTGAGTGATCAGATATTGGTAACTATGTCCATCTTGTTGTTGCCATGCACCAGATTAGTTTTTTTGTGTCAAGCTTAAATACTGTTTTCTTGTAAAAATGATTTTATATATTAATAAACAATGGACACACCACGTAAGCAAATAAAACTGTCACCAGACAGCGATGTTATTGAGCCAGATATATTGCAAGCGGCACATGAGTTACTGGAAATATCGAGTTCAACATCATCGGAAAGCGTTCCAACAACTATGACAATGCCAAATCCGATTGCATATGAGTTGACTTTGCTTATTGATGCAATTAAACGCGCAGATGAAATTGGCAATAAAATCGTCAGCGCAATTGAAAATATTACACATTGGGTCGTTGTAAGGTCATTATTTGCATATGTTGCAGAATTTATTAGCAAACCAATAACTGCGCTGTATGAGCTCTGTAAGCGACGCAACAACATTGACTATCCAGGAACGCATTTCAAATTACGCATCAGAATGCAAGGAAATAGCAGCAATAGCAATGAAATCGTACGATTCGTTCCACTCTTTATTCCAACCATGGACCTACATGAAACCATCGCAACGTATAATGTGCTAATTGGCAAATACCACAGTATCATTCGCATAATGGAGAGTATTCACGGGGAAATTTCCGATGATTACAGACAGTTGTTTAATGCGAGAGAAAAACAAACATACATGAAACACTGCGAAGTCAAGGCTAAAATATTAAAAGATGTATGTGGAAAACAACGCTGTGGATTTATTTTGACTACTATTTTTATGAAAATGATACAAAATCCAGCAGCTAGTACTTAAACGTTAGGAGAGCTGTACGATTATGATATTTTTTTTTATCTACACATAATGTTTAGTATTGCCAATTTTGATTTTGTTTTCATATATAAGCGAACGGTAATGTCGGATTTTAATTTGCTGAGATTGGTCGTACCATTTCGATATGAATTGAATACTAACCGAGGTATCTATTCACGTCCAAATCTAATGACGTGGTATGACATAGAACATCCGAGAGAATGCAAAGATATGTTGGAACTAATTTTACGTGCCAATCATTATAATTGCGATATATCAAAATTTATTTCATGGAGACATAAGTCGCCCGACAACATCGACTGCAATAAATACGCGTATATTTTGACAAAATTACTAGAAATTATTGAATTTAAGGAGATCGAGCCAGCTAGCTTCGTGGAACAGGGGAAGTGGCTTTGCCCTTGTGAAAGATATGCAGATTTTGGTAATATTGAATATAACTTATTTGGTGACCGTAATCCGCTTTATATTGTTAAAAACAAACGAACCGGCGCGTATATTATTGTTGTTAAACAAAATGGAGCGCTACTTTCGGTTGGCGAAATTAGTCTATGGCAAGCGCGATATATTACTATCTGTCGTGCGATTTTACAAACAAAGGATAACAGATCAATTGGTACAATTAAGGAAAAAAGCGAACAATTGGTTAAGTCATACAAACAGTTGTGCGAGCAAACTGTTGCCATTATCGAATCGAAAATTTCAGAGCCACTATCAATCGAAACTGAACCAGATGCTAAAATTGAATCAGATTTAATGAATGCATATATTGAAAGTTACAAAAAACTCATCGCAGGACGTGAAGAATTTCTTGAAACTGAAATGGTAGATCGATCATCAAGTCTGGCAATAATTAAAAAGGCAAAAGACGGATATATAACTGTCGAACTTAATGCGGACTGCACATTAGTTTTGCATACAGATTTCATTCCCTCTATGATGAAAAAATTAGAAAAAGTATATCCATGCAAGGAAAATTTATCTGATTATGCTATTGATGATGTAAAAATTGTTCCAGTTAATGACGACGACAACTATTTTGCATATCCCGGATTCAAATATAACAATGTTTTGTATAAAATATCAGATGGCAGATATAAAACTATGTATTCTGGCGTCACATCTATTAGCCTGGCTGGCAAAATTCCGAAAGATCTATTGGCGTCTGTTAGTAAACTGCATGATGATATTGCAAATTTACTAGAATTCGAATTCTGTGAAGATGCGGTTGCCAAGTGCGATGGTAATATAATTAAAATTTCTCATGGCTCGAATCAAATACGTATCGATACAGATATCAATCCAGATATTAGTCTTGTTAAATTTAGACAAATAGTTGGCAAATATAAAGATAAACCGTATTTGTTCTTGAACATTGGCAAGCAAAGATATAAGATCAGGGAATTGAACGAATGTGAACTTATATGCATGTTTATGGAGGACTACATTAAGTCTGCCGCGTGCATTAAAATCTAATTTTGATTTTTTTTGCATATGTAAACAATTATAATGGTGCCGTATATTTCCGTAATTGGACTAACGTGTTAATGAGGAAAATGTAGCGTTAGAGATGGTAAAAATCTTGGGATGTTACGCATTTTGTGAATTTGTCGCAGCACATTGTGGATATGATTGACTAATTTGGCACATCGTCAAATTTTGATTTTTTTTGTACATATATAAGCAAAATAGCAAAATGTATCTCTACGCGCTGATTAAACCATATAAGTACAGCTTAAATGACGAAATAACATACACAATTGATGATTTGAAAAAAATGACCAATTATGATAGGGAACATTTATCAGAATGCAAAGATATGCTGGAACTAATTTTGCGCGCCAATTATTACGATTGTGATGTATGTGAGTTCGCTGGTGTAGAATATGAAGAGCTTGACATATATGACAAATTTGTTGAAGACTTAGTGCATCACATTCGCTACAGAGTATTTAAAACTCATGCATACGGAATGGGAAATGCGATTGAAGCAACCGGACGATATGCTGATTTTAGTAAATTTATGGCAAATCCAAATTTAGCATATCACCAATGTGTTGCTATAAATAAAAACGATGGCAAACACTGCCTTGTGATGCACGATAGCAATGTTATTCAAGTCCTTGGTGTCATTAGTGAGTGGCAGGCGCATTATATCGTGATTTCTGACATGATCAAGAATATGGAATCTTATGCCAAGGATTTTAATAGAATTTGTGATGTATATGGACGATGTTGTAGTTGGTTATATGACTATGGTTGTTTGCACTATTGCGGTACTAGTCAATGTTATTGCCTTTGCGGTTCTGATCCATATTGTTATGATGATAATGCGCCGGAACTCGATTTGAGTCATAACAAAAAAGTTGTCGAGGAAAAAATGATTGCTGAGGAACAAATTGCCGAAAAAGTCGTCGAGGAAAAAATGATTGCTGAAAAGGCAGATATTGAAAATTACAAACAATTACTTGCTGAAAAATGCGACCCAACTATGTTTGAAACTACATCTAATGTCGCGACAATCAAAAAATCAAAAGGCGGCTACATCGCGGTCGAACTTGATTTGACTTGCGAATTAGTTTTACATGTGGATTTCGACGAATATACGATCAAAAAGTTGGATAACGAATTTCCATGCGATGAAAATTTGTCGGATTATGTTGTTGATGATGTTGAATGTGTCTTAATTAATGGTGGCGATAAGTGTTTCGCACATGTGGGATTTAAATACAACGATGTTTTGTACAAAATTCAATCTTGGGAACATAAAACTATGTTGTCGTGTTCTGCACGTTTGCAAAAAACTAAGAAAATTTCAGAAGAGTTGATCGGGACAGTTGATAAAATTAGACGCGATATTGCAAATTTGCCCGAAATTGAGCATTGCAGTGATGCAATCATCGATAAAGGAAGTTATTTGACTAAAATTTCGCATGGTCCTAACTTGTTGTATGTTAACTTGAATAATAAACATGGCAATTCTGTTAAATTTCAAGAATTAATCGGCAAGTGCGATGGCAAAACATATCAATTTGTGAAGATTGGTAAGCAAACATATAAGATTAAAGAACTCGATGAATATCAAGCCGGTTGCACAATCATGCGCCAGCGAATCGATAGATATATCTGACGGCGAAACACACTTGTTTATTAACGTTGCTAATTATTTTTTTTGTTATCGCGAGGCTCGCACTTTTTGTTAATATGGTTCGTCCATTGTTCTTCAGTAAAACCGTGAACTGTTTTCATGTGGCGTTTTGTATCCGGCGGATAAACAAAACTCATCTCGCATTTGAAACATACGTAACTAGTCGGTGACAGATGCAAAAAACGGCAACGTTGACGCTCGCATGAATTTTGAAATTCGCATAGAATTTTATGTCCTTGTGTTTGATTATATGCCGCTACAATAGCTGCTTTGCTGTATTTATTAATGTCATCGATGTATCTGGCATAATTTTGTGTTAGATTTTTTTCTTCGTGATCGGGGCTATTCGATCTGCTTAGACTTCGTTTTCTGTCTGTTTGCGGTAAACTTCTAGATCGTGACTTTTGCCTTCTGTGATCGTAGCTTCTTGATCTTGAGCGTCGTTGATTTTGTTTGGGAATACTTCTAGATCTTGACCTGTGGTTGCGACTTTTTGATCTTGAGCGAACTTGTTTGGGAATACTCCTCGAACGTGATTTTCGTCTTCTGTGATCGTAGCTTCTTGATCCTGAGCGTCGTTGATTATTTCTGTGATCGTAGCTTCTTGATCTTGAGCGTCGTTGATTATTTCTGTGATCGTAGCTTCTTGATCTTGAGCGTCGTTGATTATTTCTGTGATCGTAGCTTCTTGATCTTGAGCGATCTTGTCTATCGCTTTTGTAATTTAATTTATGAAAATCTTGAATATTTCCAAATGGAACCGGTGTACTTCTATATGGGTGTGTCCATGTCGGATAAATACCCCAGTTATAGGCGTCGTTCATTTTATTATAGTTAAATATTCAAATTTAAATGCTAGAGTATATAAATATCACAGTTAGAAATTGGATCCATTTTTGAATTTTTTTTAGCATATAATACACGATGGCAACACCTGTGAATTTGGCAGAATTGATCGAACCGCACCAATATAAGTTGGAAAACGTGACATATGGGGCAAATGTGGTAAAACAGATGACTATGTACGATGTGGAACATATCAGTGACTGTAAAGATTTGCTAGAATTAATCATACGCGCGGCGTTTCACAATTATAAAACGCGTGTGCTTGTTAGAGACGAACAGTATGATTGGGGTAAAATCGAAAAATATGAAAAACTTGTGGCCCATTTAATGGCACATGTAAAACATGTCACGCACGTACCACCCAACAAGTCTTTAAATATAATGCAACAAACAAAAGCAACAGGACGATATGCTGATTTTATGTCATATATGATCGAACCAGAAACTCCTCATAGTTATTTCACAACGAAAAATCCATCTGACGATTGCTATTATATTATGTCCAAATGTGGCGATAAAACTGGTCAAATGAGCAAAATTAATGCATGGCAAGCCGATTATTTTGCGATTTTCAATACAATTATGAAGATGGGAAAGAACGCCGATATGTTTGGAGGTAATGAATGGGTTATTGATAGATATGTAAAATGGCAAAATGGCACCAATGACGAATATGACGACATGATAATGCCGCCGTGGGTGTCGTGGATGTCAGATACTGAAAGTAAACCAGTGCAAGATATCTCCGACCACAAAAACCACACTGCAAAAATTATCTGTGATGCACCAATAGTACCACTGACATCGAATATTGAAACTTACAAGATTCTGTTCGACAAAAACTATGACGGAGTCGAATTTGATTCCGCAGAAAAAAAAGCGAAACTTGTTGCAGCAAGAGATACGTATATTGCAGTTAAAATCGGACCCAACGATCTAGTTTTTAATGCCGGACGTAAATATTTAATTGAACAATCGCAAACTGATTTATCCAAATATTGCATTTGTGATGTCGAATATATCACTACTCAAAATATTGACGGTCCATTCGCTTATCCTGGATTCATTTTCGAAGGTGTGACATATCAGATCGATGGGCTAAAATACCATAACATGTATCATTACATCAAATTTGGCGGGAATGACTTGAGCATGCTTCCATCGGAGGCAATTAAACTGGCCGATGAAGTTGAAAAAAAAGTGGAGTGTTTGCCTGAAATTGCGTTCTCAAAATGTGACGACACCGTATGCAAACCAGAATTTATTAAAATTACACATGGAATGAATGTAATTACCACTTATATTAGCTGTCAACCATGTAGTGACCAACGTGGCGAACCTATCGGTGGAGTTTACACCGAATCAAGGAAGAATGATTACGTAAAATCCGACACAATTATTGGTAATTTCGAGGGCAAACCGCATTTATTCCTGAGAATTGGCCGGCAAACATATAAAATTACCGAGATCGACAAATTCTCAGCCGCTAATATCTTATTCGCACAAAACAAGATTTGACTGCAGCGCTCGTTGCGCGACAAAAATTGATTTTTTTTATACAAAAAAGATGGCAAAATCAAAAGCAGAGCAGTTTCGCGCCCTAGTGGCAAGAGAAAGTGAAATCAAATTCGTGGAAGCCGATGAACGAGTAGAAGTGGCCGAATTAAACAAAAAATGCATCGTTGTGAAGTACGGTCCCAACAAAATGGTATTCAAAACCAACGCAAATTTCGCTGAACTTGGTATATCCAGCAATTTGGAACAATACGCAATTAACGACAAAGTCAATTTGCGTCCTGTTTACAGCGGATATGGGTTTTTTGCATACATCGGATTCGAATACGATGGAGTGCTTTATCAGCTAGATGGCCAGCGGTACGACACAGCATATGAATATATTTGCAGCCATGAATTTGACCCAAAATACGTGCCAGAGTCATTAGCAACCGCTGCAAAACAACTCAAAGACGAAATCGACAATTTACCTGAAATCGACTTTTGCAAAAAAGCTACTGTCGAGATCACAAATGAACGTGACATTGTGATTCATTACGGACCGAACACCATCCATGCGTATTTGGACGATTGGGATCTCATGCAAATAGGCTTCCGACAGGAGAATTTCAAATACATCAAATCACAACCGATTGTTGGCAAGTATGATGGCGACCACTATTTGTTCCTGAAGATTGGCAAATTCACGTTTAAAATCGATGAAATTCCACGTACAGCACTTGCGGAAGTGTACGTGCATTCGCACTACAAGCTGTGATTAATATTCAAAGCTGTAATTATTTGTGTATCTCAATACACAGTGATTTTTTTTGAATTTTGCAAACACTATAAGATGCCGAGACCCAGACAAAGTCGAATTGACGAAATAAAATCTATGGCAATTCAAATTGGATGGCCAAACGACATAATAGAATTATTGATTGGCAATATTACTTTGCCGTTGTTCAAGCCAAAAGAATACACGCATAATAAGTCGAAATCAGCTAAATCGGCAAAATTATAACGTGGAACTTTATTTTGAATTTATAAAGTAGTATATACAACGTAAATATGCTTAAACGTCCAGATATGTCGATGTCCAAAACTGAACTCAAACAAATGGCCGAAAAAATTGGTTTGCCGAACAACGGAACAAAAGAACAATTAATCGAAGCTATAGATTCCGAACTATACGATTGTGTTCATGCTGAGCCTTTATTGTATATTTATGGTTGCAAATCGAAAACGCGTTGTCCAGATGAATCGAAAATTCAAAAATTGGCCGATTTGTTCAAACGTAGCCAAAAGGGTTTGGGAAATTATGACGCAAAAAAGAACTACGAATTTAGAACCACAAATAATCGCTATATGGGGCATCATGTCTGCAGTTGCGGCGAACGATCATCGTCATGCGACTATTTGTTGCCAGGAAATAAGTATTTCACAAATAGTCTGTGCGTGCATTATTTGGAATGTCATTATGACGACATCAACAAAACTGAGCTTGCAAAATTAGATAATTTGCTTAAATAGACATTTTGTATGAACAAACCGTACAAACGTTACAAATACGCAAAATATGCACCATAAATGAAGTATACGATATATTTCTAAATTTGATTTTTTTCTGATATATAAAGCAGCGACGCAGGTAGATACGTCAATCATGAATTTAGCCGAACTAATTAAACCAGTCACATATAAATTAAATGAGTCCCAAATTAGATATACGCCTAGTGAAATTAAGCAAATGACAGACTATGACACACAAAATACCAGCGAATGCAAAGATATGTTGGAATTGATTTTGCGTGCAAAAAATCATAATAGCTGGTTGCCGACGTTTATAGAATTGAAAAGTGACCAAGATATTACAAATCTCAATGAATATGCGCATCTTGTCGCATGTCTGGCCATCGAATATTTCTACTTGTATTATATTCCGTCAGAAGCAGATCTGACGATTGACTATTTTGTTCCAGCAACTGGAAGAATGGCTGATTTTTGCAAATTAATGCCAAATCCGAAGCTTGAATCTTGCGTATTGGCGGCCCAAAGTCGATACTCGGAAGATCTTTATTTGGTGATGGAGTATAAATCTAAGGTGTTTTCACTTGGTAAAATTAACAAATGGCAGGCGCAATATATCACAATTCGTAACGTAATCATTAATCTCGGCGAAAAAGCAAAAATCAATGGGACGATGGAACAATTGCACGAAATGTACAACGCTGACGTTCCGGATACGCCAGTCGCAACTACATCAAAACAAACTGACGAAGATGCCGATTACGAAAATGTCACCGCCGAAGTTAAAAATACATCAGTAACTAAAAATGCCACTGTCGAAGTTAAGGTAGCGGCAACAAACGAAATCAACGTAGCGGCAACAAAAGAAATGTACGAAAAGTTATTTAAACACGGCGAAATTGGATTGTTTCATACGGAAGCGGTAAAACATAACGTTGAACTTTTGCGCATGAAAGATTTTCTAATGGAAGTAAAAATTAACGACGACAACACTGTTGCTTTACACAATGATATCGAATACCCGATCATCGGCTCACAACCAGATAAAAAAATCCAAACATTTATTGACCATGTTAAAAGCGTTCCAATTCGCGGCGATGAAAACAATTTCGCATATCCCGGATTCAGGTTTAATGGCGAATTGTGCAAAATTAAAAATATGCCATATAAAACTATGTATTCGTATGTTATCCAAGAAGGTAACGATTTGAGCATGATTCCGAAAGATTTAGTTGAATTGACGGTGAAAATTAGACAAGAAGTTGCAAATTTGCCTGAAATTACTGATTTTTGCAGCGATGCCATTGTTGATGAATACGAGAATTATATTAGGATTTCTCACGACGGAAATGAAATGCACACGTGCGTATGTTCACTGGGACAGTCAACGGATCATGTGCAAACTATCAAATCACGCGAACTTGTCGGTCGATTCCACGGCGGGTTGCATTTATTCCTGATGATTGGCATCCGAAAATACAAAATTATGGAAATTTTCGAGGCAGAAGCGGCGGAAGTCTTCGTTAAAAACACGTATTTGTGCTGATCGTAAGTATTTTTTTGTATCAAAAAATTGATTTAATATACAAAATAATATAAGATGGATACCGTAGACCTGAATTTGGCAGAATTGATTGTTCCGCACAAATATCGCTTAAACACCAAAAGAGCAATATCAGCATGGGATGATGCTCTAAAGTCCGACGCTCCATTGGAGTACGATTTCAAAAATTCCAGCGAATGTAAAGACATGTTAGAATTGATTTTGCGTACAGGTGTCTATTATGACAGGTCTTGGTTTACTGTAAAAAATCAATATGATCCCGACGAAATCAAGGAATATATTGGCGTCGTCGACTGGATACAAGTTCATCGTTCATTTAGAAGGGGTGAATTTCTTCTAAAGAAGGAAATCGGTCAGATTTACGCAAGCGCGAATCAAAGATGTGCTGATGGGCTAAACATAAAAGCCTACGCGTATCAACAAGGCGATCAGTATTTGCTTATTTGCAGCGATGGCAAAACCGAAACACAACATAAAATTAGTAGATGGCAAGCTTATTATATCAATATTTCCAACATAATTATTCGCATGGGACCGGACGCCGATTTTATCGGGAAGCGTACACAGTTATACGATAATTATACGGATTTTGTGCGACGTAACGGCAATAAACGAAAATTAGCCGAAGTTGAAGAAAAAGAAATCATAGACCAAATTGAAAAGAAAATCGACTTAACCGAGGTCGAGAAATACAAACTTCTACTTAGTAAAAACTGCAATAACTGGTTCCAAACCGCACAAAAAGAAGCCGAACTTGAAAACGTGTTCGACGAATACATGCGAGTCAAAATCGATTCTGAAATGCTGGTGCTTAATGCCGGATGCAAATATAATTATAGCCAGTACGATGATTTCTCGAAAAAATCGGTTGCTGATGTGAAACAAGTAACAATTCGCGGAGATGATAAATATTTCGCATATGCCGGATTCATATACAACGGTACCGTATATCAAACTAATGTGGCGTATAGAAATATGTATTCATATATCGAATCTGGACATGGAGACGTAAGCATGATCCCTGAAGATTTGGTTGCATTAGCAAATTCAATAAAACGCGAAGTTGGCGCAATTCCAGAAACCGAACACTTCAGTTATTCAAGGGTTGAATGTGAAGAAGAATATATTGATGTAGTCACTACTGGACCAAGAACACTTCGCACATATTTGGAATTCGACTTAGGTTTTGAGCGTGGCAAATACATAGCGCACAAACATCAGTATTTTATATCGAAAATAGCAGTTGGAAAATATGAAGGTAAATATCAAATACTCCTAAAAATAGGTTCACAACTATTCATAATGGAGAAAATACCATCGAATATGGCTGGCGAAATCCTCATTAATCAACGAATTGCAAACAGCAAACGTGAAATGTGAATTATTTTTTAAATATAGTGCGACAATGAATTTTACGGAGCTAATTGCACCATTCGAATATGAACTAAATACAGAAAGAATGACATCATTATTAGCCGACGAAACAACACAGTATGAAACTAAAAACGCAGATAAATGTCACGATATGCTGGAGTTGATTCTACGCGCATTTTATAATGATTGCAGTATTCCGATTTTGTCAAAAAAGGATTATATGACTTGAATAAATTAAACCGGTATGGGCAATTTGTTATCCAAAAATTACGGATAGATTTTCATGACTCAAATGAACAAGTATGTTTAATTCCACGTGAGAAACAATATTATGACGCAGATGAAAGATATACAGATTTCAGTACCGTGCTCAAACATAAACCAAATGTAGAGCCTCAATGGCCATTTCCCGAAAAAAAATGCGAACAATATTATTTTGCCGTTGATGACGATCACAAAACCGTATATCTCGATAAAATCAGCGAATGGCAAGCTTATTATATTCGCATTTATAATTTTATTAAATACATGGGAGAAAAAATCAATTTTACTGGCACAGAAGACGAATTATATAGCGACTATGCATATTGGATGTTAGGCTGTCGGCAAATCGGCGCCGAAGAACGCAAAAAAATCGAAGAAGAAAACTTGCTGTATGTCAAAAATCATCAAATGTTACTTAGTAAAGAATCAGGTAATTGGTTCAGAGCAGCGCCGCGTGAAGCTAAATTGAAATCTGTATATGGAAATTATATTGCTGTCGAAATTGACTCAAATGTTCTAGTTTTTAATGCAGAACGTAAATACGATTTTGAACAATCAAGTGTCGATCTGTCGAAATATTGCCTCGGCAAAGTGCGATATTGGACAATTAAAGGCGATAAAGAGAATTTCGCATATGCGGGATTTATATTTGACAATGTCACATATAAAATAACAAATTATGCCTATAGTTCGATGTATTCGTACATCGCAACCGGACATAACGATATAAGCATGATTCCGAAAGATTTAATTAAATTTGCGCGTGAAATAAAATTCGACATCAGCACTTCACCAGAAGTTAAGTTTTGCCAAGACGCCGTCGTAGAATGCAACAACGAATATATCAAGATCACACATGGCCCGATTATTATTTACACGTATTTTGAGTTTGATTGTCTGTCAAAAAGCGTATACACTCCAGATAAGCATAAATACATCAAATCGCAGATGGTAATCGGCAAATTTAACGACGAATTGTATGTATTTTTAAAAATTGGCGCGGTACTGTTTAAGTGCAGCGCTATCAATGTTGATACGGCCAGCAAAATATTGATTCATAAACGAATAAACTAAGCTTTTCGAAATGTGATTTTATTTTTTTAGATATAGAATACAATAACAGATAATAGTGCAACAATGAATTTGGCGGAGTTAATTAAGCCGTGTAAATTTGGACTAAGTGATGAAATCGTGTACACACCATCCGAAATCAAGCAAATGACTGACTATGACAGGGAACATTTGCACGAATGCAAAGACATGCTAGAATTGATTTTGCGCGCGAGGAGCAACAAAAGTGCATTATGTACATTTACTAAATTTGCTTCCGCACCAATTGACCAGATTGAAAGATATAAGTGTCTCGTAGAATTGTTTATTATCGAAAATGCGTGCAGTCGAGAAGATTATCTGTCGGAATTAGATTCAGTGAAGTTAGTCCCAGCAACTGGTCAACTTGCTGATTTTTGCAAATTTGTGCCATATATGCGTTTTTTGAGCGTATTTGCTGCCAAAGATAAATCATCTGGAGACTATCACGTAGCCGCTGATATTAATTTCAAAACAGTTTCACTCGGTAAAATTAACCTATGGCAAGCGCAGTACATTACAATTCGTGGGGCAATTATTAGCCTCGGCGAAAACGCAAGAGTAAATGGTACCGTGGAGCAATTACATGAAATACTCAAACTTAATACATTTATCAAATTTATGAAAAAAGTATCATTTAACTCTTCCATCAGAAACACACCAGATGACAGTGATTACGACATTATTTGCGAATCGTCCGATAATACAGAAGTGAAAACTACACAAGTTGCTGATGATAAAGTGAAAACTACACAAGTTGCTGATGATAAAGTGAAAACTACACAAGTTGCTGA
>ERZ1292633.194-Hain-H41-02um-R1-194-length-81679-cov-9_pt1 | contig 81679 bp, 70 predicted proteins | sample MGYA00564406_ERZ1292633 | MGnify/ENA primary metagenome ERZ1292633 (study PRJEB36523, sample SAMEA6512639) | groundwater metagenome | collected 2019-01-08 | study: AquaDiva: Metagenomics assemblies of 32 groundwater samples
TTGGCAATTTCAACACACAAAAATTCGCACTTACAACACAGCAGAGGGAGCTACTTTTGTACCGACGGATCAGACCGGGTCATTGGCAGAATTTTCCATCTATGTGGCGATTGGAAATGTGGTGGTCTCCGGGGACAAATATTTCAAATACGACAGCAAAGCTGGAACAAAAACCTATTGCCGAGACCCTGAAATTGAAATCACGCATGTCTATGTTTACATCAAAGACAACTATTCTTTCAAAGACGAGAAAGGCGAATCTCAATATCTGGGTCATTGGAACAAGCATGGATTTATTGCAATACCGTCTGTTATCGGCCATTTGGCGATGGATAAAGACTACCTCGTGACCGATGGGTTTGATAAGCCGGTTGATACAAGGCGAGGGGTGTTTGGAAAGCTCAGGGAGCAAGATGTTTATTTCCCCATATACAACAAGAACTATAGAGAATGGCGAGACAAGCACAATCGCGGTGGTGACTTCATGATTTACTCAAAACCAAAATACATGAAGTTGAAAAAGCCCATTAAATTCAGCTTGGAGACGCTATGCCGACCACCCGAAAAATTATGAAAACGTATCTCATCACAGCGGCTTATGTTGTGATGTTTTGCTTCATTGCGATCATTGGAATTTTGATTGTTGAAATTTCATTTCTTCCTGATACGTCTCTTGGTTTCCTGTGGTTAATCCCTTACTTCAAAACCGAGATTGCCTTCATTCCTTTAGGAATATTTCTAGTTATTCTGGCATATAAGGCCTACAGATATGTAAAACGCACTGGCAATCCTTGGCAAACAGTGCGAGAAAATTTGAAGCCGAACCTCATCATCATTTCTTCGATTGCTTTCATCATTTATGTCGGCATGGTGCTGTTTGCCGCCCGATATCCCACTGAGTATGATCGTTGCGATTTCTACAATAAAGAATTGGGGGGGCGGGTCAAGGAATACCAAGGGCGTAAGTTCAAGGTTCACCTGTGTGGCACAGGTGACTATGACGGAAGATTTGAATATAAGCCTGATGAAATCAGGCTCCAGGTCTTCAACGAAAAAGGCAACTTGGTAGCGCTGCGGCACTTTGAAATTGATTGGCAAAGCAGCTTTGATAGAGAAATTGAGTACCACTCCAACCATATCGCCTATATTGATGAATCAAGTTCTACAAACACCATCTCGCTTTCTACAAAGACCATCTCGATGCCCCCCACCACCCTTGATTGGATACGAGCAAGAATTCCTTTGCTTGACTGATGCGCAACTCGGCTGCGGTGGCGATTTCATGATTTACTCAAAACCTAAATACATGACGTGGCTGCGTTCCGCCACGCCGATGACCGCGCCCTGCATTGCTTCAGACTGCAACGGCAAGCGAAACCGGAGTCTTTGCTCCGCACAATGGAGATATTGCCAAAACCGGCAATTGTGCGACATCGTGCAATTTTGTCATCCCATGCATCCATTGATTTGAATGGCCAACCCGCCGGTACACATCATGCACCTCTGAGCATCGGTAAACAGCCGCGAGAAGCCGCCCGCTTTGAGATGATGACGCACTACATTGACGGTCTCAATCTATCAAAGGACGGCTGGCATGCTCTCCGGCATATCGGTGCTATGGAATATTGAAACCTTCCCTTTTCAGTTGTGTTTTTGCCGCGTCGAGGGCGCGCAGGGAAGGCTTCAGCCGTGAGTTGACGAACCACTTAACGCCAAAAAGCATCGGTACCGAGATATAGGGAATCCAGATTGCTTGGCTGACAATAAACTTGGGGCATAGGCTCAAGCTGCAGAACCAGCGAAGGATGCTAAATTTACGCGCTTGATAGAAGGCCAGCGCGTCAGCAGATTAGTTGGTATCTCACTCTTAGTGAGGTCGCTCTTTCGCAATGGCCTGAATGGCACGGGACTCTCCCATGTCCGCGGCTTGTTTCCACAACTCCATCGCACGCTTGCGGTTTGGCCGGGAAATGCCCTCACCGTTCCAATCCATTAAGCCTACATTGTAGATATCCCCCGGTTGGCCTTTGTCCGCAGCCATCGTGAACCATTTTCGCGCCTCAATTGTGTTTCTAGGAACGTTGAGTCCCTGAACATAGATCAGTCCGAGAATGTGCATGGCCTCCGCATGCCCGGCGGACGCCGCCTGCTTGAGAAGTGAGAGCCCCATTGGCGTATTTCGTGGTGCTCCCCACCCATAGGCTAACATCTCACCTTTGGCAGCTTGGGCCCAACTGTCGCCGACGGCCATTCCTTTTTCAATCCAAGTATCCGCCTCGGCTCCGCGTACCGCTGGCTCAGGCAACATCCCTTTTGGTAATCCATATCCATTGATTACGATCCACGAATAAGGGCCAAAAGCCGCGCGGTTGCCTGATTCCGCCAATTCACGGAATTGCGCGCGAGCAGTCTCGAATTGTCCTTGACCAAACAATGCATGCGCGGATTCGATGGTGACCGCCGTGGGCGTGGTGACCGATTTTTCCGGCGACTTGCTGATGATCGCGGTGGCCTGGTCATTTCGTGCGGATATTACCTCCTGCTCATGAGAAGGAAGCAGCGTAGCAAAAGCAACGGCGGCAACAGCAGCGGGTACCGCAACGATCATGGTGGCGACCTGTTGGCGTTTTCCGACAGTGGCGATGGTCATGGAACGGTCGACATGAGCCGCACTGACCAAGGCTTGGGAGAGTAGCTTTTTCACGTTTCTCCGGAACACAAGCAACCCAACCGGAACCGTCGACAATCCTGCCAACCCTGCAAGAAATAGGGTGCTAAACATCCAGACGCTCACCACAACCACTGCGGCTGCCAGCGCGGCTTTCCACCAGAAGCCTTTGGCCGCTCGGGTATAGATGTAACGAAGGGATCCCAATATGCAGGTCTGCACATTGCGGCTGTAGTCCGATGAAACGATGACTTCATGCTGGTCGGATTTTCGAATTCCCAAAGCAACTTCGACCAGCTCCGCATTAAGCTCAGACGCCGAAACGGCTTTCAAGGCCTCAAGCAAATGGTCTACACGGCGGGAGAAGATGCCCTCGTCCGCAGCTTCGCTGAGGGCGGCACGCAAAGCTTCCAGATCATTCCTGAGCAAGCGCTCGATGATGCCATTCAGGCTCAACCATCGGAGGTCATTGCCATAGGCCACCAAGTGATATTCATGGCCATTGCAAGCAGCGGTCAAATGGGAAATGCGGAATCTGCCGAGATATTCCGCTAGGAGCAATAGCGGCTGCTCGTGCAGGTGTACCCAGCCCCGACTAAAATCAAGCTCCGCCGCAACGCTCGCCACTCCGTGAACCCCTTCCTTCTCAAGGATCGCGCGCGCGTCGTCGCTGGCATCCTCTGACAAGGTGATTTCGTATTCAGGCACGTCATGAACGTCCACCCACGCGGCGCTGCCCAATTGCCCAGACCCCTCGCATGGGTCGCATCGGAGGTCGCCGTCTCCATGACAGGTACGGCAAACAATCTGGCCGGTAGCGGAGCAGGTGGGGCAATAAATAGCCCCCGTTCCGGCACAGCGACCGCACAATACTTTTCCGCCCATACAACCATAGGCAGTGCAAGTGCGGTACTCAGTTCGGTGGTGTGTTTGGTAATCCGTACGGGCATAGCCATTGACCCAGACAGTATTCGCAACCTGATAAGAAACCACCTGGCTGGTCTGCCCCGTGCCGGCGCAGCCGATACAATTGACCCGTCCGCCGAAACAACTCCAAGCGTCACAAGCGATAGAAGCGCCACCGGTACACCGCCAGCAGGTTTCCCGCTTTTTACCGTAACAAGTTTGACAATCTATCCGGCCCACCCCCCCACATCCCGAGCAGTCATGGAGATGCCAATGCTTCTTGTCGTGGGGTAAGAATATGCCCTCAACAATTTCATTGTATGCCGTGCCGGGCATCTGCAACTGACTTTGCAACTGGTCCGAGGCGAGAGACAGGCGGGCCTGTATTTCCGCCTCGGCGCTGGCGCGCGGGTCGGAGCAGCGATGATCCTCCGCTTGCCGTTTGAAAAAGCCGTTAATGTCCCGCTGTTCAACCCTGGCGATCAGTTGATGACGCGCCTCTAACAGGAAGCCCTGATCGGCATCTTCTGCGGCGATTGCATGGATGTCTTCCGGCTCGAAACGAGTCTTGTCACCAACCAGGGATTGGATGTTCCACAACACGGTCGGGGTTTCCGGCGACATTTGCGCCGCAACCGCGCCGCCGGAGATATCCTCGCTAGAACGTTGGGTGTCCACAGGAGAAAATCGTCATAAGTTTGAGATGATTCGTTTCATGTGCTCGCGAAATAGCTCGATTCGCCGCTTATGTTTAGGAAAGTTTCTTTTCAAGAGGAAATACGAGACGACTAGTGATGGGACAATTATTCCCCAAGGGACGAAGTCCCGGTCTATAGCATTGAGCACTCCCTCCTCATAGGGCACTCCCATTACATGGGGTACATGGAGCACTCCTACTACATAGAGTAAAGCGAGTAAGACCATTAAAACGCAAGACATCACTATAGTAGTAACGACAAACACGAAAATGGATTTATCAGTTTTGTACCATAATGGAGCTTGATCCTCCAAAAACCAGTCTGGACTCGTTATCCACCACCACGTTTCGGATGCGTGATTGTAAAGCGCCGCCCAGTTATGTCCGCTTTTTTCAGTCCCCGCGAACACGAGCGTAATCATTTGGCCAGCCCGAAGTGGAATATGATGGCTGTCAAGACGAATTGAATGTTCCTTACCGTTCTCATCGCGAATCCAGAACTCGTGGGTTCTTTCCACGTCACTTCTCACTGGATTGACATAGCTGCTTCCGGTGCCTTGGTAGGAATAACCACCGCCGCCCCCCCCATAGACGTGGGTCTCGCTATGCTTGTTGCTATCAACAACAACACCCGTCAGCGTGCCAAATTCAAATAGCGCTTTGCCCGCTTTCAGGGTCATCAGCTCGCGTGGAAATGACATGACTCCTCCCAGAGACTTACTCAGAATATTGAACTTGTTCTTGCTATGCCTTGCCAGACTACCGCCTGCGCATCAGTTCTGCTTGCCTGACACCGATTCTTTCAACACGCTAGCCGAATCAACAATCCCACTAGCCGACATGGCCCGCATTGCGCTCTCCACATCAGCCTTGGGAACGGCGACCTGATAATCACCGTATTCACCCGGCCCGCTCACGATCTTGCCTCTCACCTGGGTGAGCAGCTTGCGTATCTCCTTCTCCTGCGCGGTGGGCTTGAAGAAGACCTCGATCACCACTTTATCTTGCTGCACCGGTACGCCGCGCGTGAGGTCGCCGGTTTCGATGCCGGCCGGTGCGCGCGGGCCGAGCAGTTGCTGGATGACGATGCCCTGCACCACCAGAATGGTCGCGGCGATGGCGAAGGCAGGCTTGAGCCAAGCGCTTTGCTTTCTCGGTGCAAGCACGGCTACGTTGCTCGGGGCGATGGCGTCGGACATTTCGCGCGCCAACGCTTGGTATAGCTGCTGATATGCGCGTCGTGGATCGTTGCTGGAGCCCAGCGGTGTACCGGTTAAAACAGTCATGCCGGTGGATATGCTGCGCATCGCCACGAATCCAGGTCGCGGATCGTCTTCAACTTTTGCGTTGGCTTTAAAATCCAGCGCCATTTGGCGCGCCATTTCCAAACGCTCGTTGGACAGTTGGCCTAATGCGTGGCTATCCGTCGGGATTACGCAGCGTGTGGGGTTCCATATCTGGATCATGCCGGCCAGAGGGTCGAACGGCTGGTCGCGATCATCCAGCAACATGTCCCAGTAGGCCGCGTAATCGGTCTCTGATGTTACTAGCCAGCCTGTCCATGTATTCCCATCTATTTGCTGGTCGAGCAGCATGGTGATTGGCTTGCGCAGATGTTTGGTTGCCACACCTGCTGCATTTCTGATTTCGTCGCAGGCGCGTATCTGTCCTGGCATCGGCGCGACTGGTAATGCAGCCGTTTGGGTGGCCACGCGCCGGGCAATCAGGTCTTTCATGAATGCGGGCATGGCCACGGCGTCTTGTCGCATCGAAGTATCACCATCGGGTACGGGGGCCGGAGGGGATGCCCGCTCATCGAGTTCGACTTGCGTCAAGCTGACGAGGCTGGATTTAATCACTTCAAGTGGTGGCCACAGGCTACGCATTGGTGCCCCCATTTCTTTTCCCGGCACACAAGCGACCGGCATACTTCTTCAACGATTCGTCACACAGAATTTTTAACGCCGCAAAAATTTCCTGCACATAGCTGCGGGTGCATTGCAGTCCTAGCTGTTGCGTGAGCCATACGCCAATCTTGGTTTCCTCGTACCCTTGTTCGAATTCATCCTTCTTACGGGTTATCCCCAGTTTTAGGGCACGGTAGTGATAGGACGCGATTTCCATGCGCTTGGCGAGAGAAGAGAGTGGCTCGGCATCTTCGTCGTCGGCGCAACTGTGGCAGGCGAGATAGATTTGGTCCGCCACTTCAAGCGAAGCCAGGAATGCTTCCGCCGCCAGGCGCACGCTGGTTTCGCTAAGGTTGGCCTCTCGCAGGAGTGTTTCCGTTTCATCTCGATTTTCACAATCATCGGGAACCCGGTTCGCTGGCGATTCCTCGCCATCATCTGGATCATCGAACGGGGTCATGTAGCGATTCTCAGCGCTTTTGACAATGTCTTTCAGGAAATTTCGGAAATAGACACAAAGCGCACCGAAATGCTGCGGCGGGGAGCTATGGTGCGAGACTTCCTCGAATACCTTCAGGAGGAAGTATTGGGCGATATACGAATCTCGCTCGTCGCCAAGGCTATTGAGTTCGGGTGCGCGGCACATGTTGCGTAGGCCGAATGAAACGTGTTCGTACAGATCCTCCCACTCAGCCTGCGATAGCCGGGCACGATTACTCCACAAGCGGCACAGAACGGCTTCACGCTGTTTAATGGAAATGGTAGGAGGCACGATATTATTTTTTATCATTAAGGACTTACTATTGTTCGATCACTTTAAATGAGGGCGTGGCGGCGCGTCAACAGATGTTCAGATAACGAAATTCGCCAGAAAAATTGGCGGGGCAGTATAGCCCCGCCATCTGTCGGCCTCACAATGTTCGCGACTACTTGATCTCGCTACCGCTCAGCACGCGGCCATCGCGGGTGATCAGCACATAGGCCGGTTCACGTTTTTTGCTCGCAAACTTCTTCAGCGCGGCCACCGATTTGCGGACTGCGAATGTAGTGCTGTCACCCTCGATGCCATAATCCTGGCCGGCAAGTTCGCCGCGCTCATTCACAGAAACGAAACCAGGTTTTTCGATCTGCTCGAAACGTATGCCAGGAACAGGATTAATTTGAAGCAGAATCCCCTCGTGCTGTTCCATGTTCGCAGCGGTCGCGCACAGTGCACGCAGATCGGCAGGGCAATTGTCGGCTGCGGCAGTGGCGGCGGTGGAAATGACGGACAGAGCTGCAATTACGATCAATTTTTTCATTTTCAATCTCCTTTGGTTTAGGTTGGCACGGCAGTTTTTGCTGCCGATACCCATACAACGCGGGAGAACTGAGAATTTTTAAAAAGCTGCTAGCGATTTCGATTGCATCGAATCAAAGCTGGGCTACCTATATGAGGAATAAGCAGTTGAACCGCAAAGGACGTGAAGAACGCCAAGGGGAAACAACGGCTTACCCGAAACCGGGGCTTCACCTACAAGGTGGGGCGCGAGATATGGGGGGGTGACGTCGAACCCCTTCGCGAGCCTTAGCGTCCTTCGCGGTGAACTGCTGATTTTGAGATTAATGGGGCCGGCGTGCGCGCGGGGTGTGGGTGCTAGTGAAACGCCAGCGACAATTCATGCACCGCATCCACCAGCGCGGCGACATTCTCGGGCGGGGTGAATTGCGAGATGCCGTGGCCGAGGTTGAACACGTGGCCGCTGCCCGAGCCGTAGCTGACGAGGATGCGCTGCACTTCCTTGCGGATGGCGGCGGGGTCGGAGAACAGCACCATCGGGTCCATATTGCCTTGCAACGAAATGTTGCCCCCGACGCGTTTGCGCGCTTCGCCGATGTCGCAAGTCCAGTCGAGGCCGACGGCGTCGCAGCCGATGGCGGCGATCTTTTCCAGCCAAATGCCGCCGCTCTTGGTGAACACGATGCAGGGCACGCGTTCGCCGTCGTGGTTACGAATCAGGCCAGACACGACTTGGCGCAAATAGGCGAGCGAGAATTTTTCATATGCATTGCTCGACAACATGCCGCCCCAAGTATCGAATATCTGCACTGCTTGCGCGCCGGCCTGGATTTGCGCATTGAGGTAATCGGTGACAGCTTTGGCGTTCACTTGCAAGATGTGGTGCAACAATTCCGGGCGCTGGTACAGCATGGTTTTGAGGGTGCGAAAATCGTCCGAGCCGCCGCCTTCCACCATATAGCAGGCCAGCGTGAACGGTGAGCCGGAGAAACCGATCAGCGGAATTTCATTATTCAGCGCTTTGCGAATCTGCGACACGGCGTCCAGCACATAGCGCAAATGTGTATCAGGATCGGGTGCGGTGAGATCGCGAATCGCCCATTCTTCACGTAGCGGCCGCTCAAATTTCGGCCCTTCGCCTTCGGCGAAATACAGACCCAAGCCCATTGCATCGGGAATGGTCAGAATGTCGGAAAACAAAATCGCCGCATCCAAGCCAAAGCGTGCGATGGGTTGCAGCGTGACTTCGGTGGCGTAATCCGGGTTCTTGCACAGGGCGAGAAAATTACCGGCGCGGGCGCGCGTTTGGTTGTACTCGGGTAAATAACGCCCGGCTTGGCGCATGATCCAAATCGGCGTGTAAGGCACGGGCTGTTTGAGCAGCGCGCGGAGGAAGGTGTCGTTTTTAGGTTTCATTTGTTGAACCGCGTCATTGCGTGGAGATTTAGATATTTAGGAACCCAAGGATGCCCTCAGCTGCTTGTCGGCCTTCATACACCGCTGTCACCACCAAGTCGGAGCCGCGCACCATGTCGCCGCCGGCGAAGATTTTCGGGTTGGCGGTCTGATATTCGTGGACAAAGCCTTTGGCTACGACGCGGCCGCCTGCGTCAGTGGTGACACCGGCTTCGGTAAACCAGGGCTGCGGATTGGGACGGAAGCCGAAGGCGATGATCACGCGCTCGGCGGGAATGATTTGTTCCGAACCGGGTACGACTTGCGGGGTGCGACGGCCACGCGCATCGGGCGCGCCGAGTTCGGTGGTGACGAGCTTTACCCCTTCCACTTTACCGTTGCCGACGATTTCCACCGGCTGGCGATTCCACAGGAATTGCACGCCTTCTTCTTTCGCGTTCGCTACTTCGCGCCGTGAGCCGGGCATATTGGCTTCGTCGCGGCGGTAGGCGCAAGTAACAGATTTTGCATGCTGGCGAATCGCGGTGCGGTTGCAGTCCATCGCTGTGTCGCCGCCGCCTAACACCACCACGCGCTGGCTTTGCATCGAGACATAACCGGTTTTATCTTCCGGCAAATCAAGACAATGACGCACGTTGGAAATTAAAAACGGCAGCGCCTCGTGCACACCGGGCAAATCCTCGCCGGGGAAGCCGCCCTTCATAGAGGTGTAGGTGCCCATGCCCAGGAACACCGCGTCGTATTCGGCGAGCAACTGGGTTAGCGTGACCTCCTTGCCGATTTCGGTGTTGAGACGGAACTCGATGCCCATGCCTTCCATGATCGCGCGTCGACGGCGCACCACGTCTTTTTCCAGTTTGAATTCGGGAATGCCGAAGGTGAGCAGGCCGCCGATCTCGTCGTAACGGTCATACACCACCGCCTGCACCCCGTTGCGCACCAGCACATCCGCGCAGCCGAGCCCAGCCGGCCCCGCGCCGATCACCGCGACTTTTTTGCCGCTGGGTGTGACGTGGCTCATGTCGGGACGCCAACCTTGCTTAAAGGCTTCGTCAGAAATATATTTTTCCACCGCGCCGATGGTCACCGCGCCAAAGCCGCCTTGGTTCAAAGTGCAGGCACCTTCGCATAGCCGATCCTGCGGGCACACGCGGCCACAAATTTCGGGCAAGGAGTTGGTCTTATGCGACAGCTCGGCTGCCTCGAACAGATTGCCTTCCTCAATCAGTTTCAACCAATTCGGAATGTAATTGTGTACCGGGCACTTCCACTCGCAATACGGATTGCCGCAGCCCAAGCAGCGCGCGGATTGCTCGGCCGCTTGCTCGGCGTCGAAGGGGGCGTAAATTTCTTTGAATTCCTTGACGCGAATTCCCGCCGCCGTCTTGCTGCCGTCGCGGCGCTGTACATTCAAAAATTGGAAAACGTCAGACATTGCTATCTTTCAATCAGTCTTTGAGCAAGCTATCAAGCTTTACCGCTTTGGGTTTGACGAGGTAGAACTTGGCCACCGCATTATCGAAATCAGCGAGCATCTGTTGGCCGCGCTGGCTACCGGTGAGTTTCACATGCTCGGCAATTTTTTCGCGCAGGAACTGGCGGTACTCTTCCATCGACTCGTTGGTGATGCGATGAATATCGATCAGCTCATTGTTATAGCGGCGCGCAAAATGCCCGTCTTCGTCGTACACCATGCTGAAGCCGCCGGTCATGCCCGCGCCGAAGTTGAGGCCGGTGTTGCCCAACACGATCACGCAGCCACCGGTCATGTATTCGCAGCAGTGATCGCCTGCACCTTCCACCACCGCCACGCAACCAGAGTTGCGCACGCCGAAACGCTCGCCCGCCATGCCTGCCGCGTTGAGCTTGCCGCCGGTTGCGCCATATAAACAGGTGTTGCCGATGATCACATTGCTGTGTGCGACGAAGTCCGATTGGCTCGGCGGATAAATCACGATGCGCCCGCCCGCCATGCCCTTGCCCACATAATCGTTGGCGTCGCCACTCAACTCCAAGGTCAAGCCTTGTGCGTTCCACACGCCGAAGCTTTGCCCCGCGCTGCCGGAGAGTTTTACATGCAAGCAGTCATCCGGCAGGCCGAGCGCACCATGCGCGCGCGCGATTTCGCCCGAGAGCCGGGCGCCGATCGAGCGGTTAACGTTGCGCACCTTATAAGTCAGCGTCAGCGCTTGCTTGGCCTTGATCGCGGGCAGCGCATCGACCACCATCTGCTCGGCCAGCTCGCCTTTGTCAAAAGACGGGTTACGCGCATCGACGCAGAATTTTGGCACGCTATCCGGGATGTGCTTTTGATCGAGCAAGGCCTTGAGATCGAGCTTGTGCTGACGCGGCGTTTCGCCCGGCATGAGTTGCAACAGATCGACGCGGCCGATGAGTTCTTCCATCGAGCGCACGCCAATGCTCGCCATCAGCTCGCGTGTTTCTTGTGCGATGAAGGTGAAATAATTCATCACCATTTGTGGCAGGCCGATGAAGTATTTTTGGCGCAGCTTGGCATCTTGCGTGGCTACCCCCGTGGCGCAATTATTCAGATGGCAGATGCGCAAATATTTGCAGCCCAAGGCCACCATCGGGCCGGTGCCGAAACCAAATGACTCCGCACCCAAAATCGCGGCTTTGATCACATCCAGCCCAGTCTTCAAGCCGCCGTCGGTTTGCACCCGCACCCGGCCGCGCAGGCCGTTGGCGCGCAGCACTTGCTGCGCTTCGGACAGTCCTAATTCCCACGGTGTACCGGCGTATTTCACGCTGGTCAGTGGGCTCGCGCCGGTGCCGCCGTCGTAGCCGGAGATAGTGATCAAATCGGCGTAGGCCTTGGCTACCCCCGCGGCGACCGTCCCCACGCCGGGTTCGGCCACCAGCTTCACCGACACGAGTGCTTGCGGATTGACTTGCTTCAAATCAAAAATCAGCTGCGCCAAATCCTCGATGGAATAAATGTCGTGATGCGGCGGCGGCGAAATCAGGCTGACGCCTGGTTTGGCACAGCGCAGCTTGGCGATCATGGGCGAGACTTTGTCGCCCGGCAGTTGGCCACCTTCGCCTGGCTTAGCACCCTGGGCGATTTTGATTTGCAATACTTCGGCGTTGACCAAGTAATGCGGCGTGACGCCGAAGCGGCCCGAAGCGACTTGCTTGATCTTGGACATTTTGACCGTGCCGTAGCGCGCGGGGTCTTCGCCGCCTTCGCCCGAGTTGGAGCGACCACCGAGGCGGTTCATGGCTTCGGCCAGCGCTTCATGCGCCTCGGGCGAGAGCGCGCCGAGCGACATGCCGGCCGAGTCGAAGCGCTTGAGAATTTTTTCGATCGGCTCGACTTGTTCCAGCGGAATCGGCGTGGCGTCGGCTTGCAGTTGCATCAAATCGCGCAGCATCGCCACTGGGCGCGTGTTCACGTATTCAGCGTATTTTTTATACTCGTCGTAGTCGCCGTTCTGTACCGCCTTTTGCAACTGCATCACCACATCCGGGTTGTAGGCGTGGTACTCGCCGCCGAAGATGTATTTGAGCAGACCGCCTTGCGACAGCGGCTTCACCGGGTTGAAGGCATATTTGGCGAGCTGCTGCTGGTCGGATTCGAAGTCATCGAAATCCGCGCCGGAAACGCGGCTCACCGTGCCGGGCAAACACAGGTCGATCACGCTTTCATGTACGCCGACTGCTTCGAACAATTGCCCGCCGCGATACGAGGCGATGGTGGAAATGCCCATCTTGGAGGTGATCTTGAGCAGGCCCTTGTTGATGCCTTTGACGAAATGCGCGATGGCGTCTTCTAGGGTCTGGGTGATTTCCTTGGTGCGGATCAGGTCATTGATGGCTTGATACGCGAGGTAAGGGTAAACCGCCGTTGCGCCGTAGCCGATCAAGCAGCCGAAGTGATGCGGGTCGCGCGCGGTGCCGGTCTCGGCCACGATATTCGAGTTGCAGCGCAAGCCGGCGTTGATCAGTGCGTGATGCACCGCGCCTACCGCGAATAGTGCGTGGATCGGCAGCTTGCCTTTAGCAATTGCGCGATCGGATAAAACCACAATGACGTAGCCTTGTTTGACCGCTTCCACCGCCTTTCGAGTCAGATCTATAAGCGCGGCTTTAAGGCTGGTTTGCGCCGGGTCGTAATTCAAATCCAGGGTGATAGATTTATATTCGTCGCCGGTCTGCTGCGTGAGATACACGAACTTGTCGTGGGTCAGCACCGGCGAGTGCGTCTCGATGCGGCGCGCGTGCTGCGGCGTTTCGTCGAATAGATTGCGCTCGGGACCGAAGCAGGTTTTGAGCGACATCACGATCGCTTCGCGAATCGGGTCGATCGGCGGGTTGGTCACTTGCGCGAATTGCTGGCGTAAATAATCGAAAGGCGAACGCACCTGGCGCGACAGTACCGCCATCGGCGTGTCATCGCCCATGGAGCCGATCGCTTCCTGGCCGTCTTCGGCCAACACGCGAATCACCTGATCGCGCTCTTCAAACGTGACGTTGAATAGCTTCTGATATTGCAAAGCGCTATCCGCATCCAACAGCGGCATGGTCTCGCTCTTGGTGAGTGAGGACTCCAAATAACGCACATTGTCTTTTAGCCATTGACGATAAGGATGTGCTTTCGCCAAGTCGGCGTCGATTTCTTCGGGCAAGAGCAGCTTGCCGGTTTCGAGATCGATGGCGAGGATTTGGCCGGGCTTGATGCGGCCTTTGGCGAGGACGTTTTCCGGTGCGTAATTCCACACGCCCACTTCGGAGGCGATAGTGAGAAAGCGATCCTTGGTCACCACATAGCGCGCCGGGCGCAAGCCATTGCGATCCAGCACGCAGGCGCCGTAGCGGCCATCGGTGAGCACGATGCCGGCGGGGCCGTCCCATGGCTCCATGTGCATCGAGTTGTATTCGTAGAACGCCTTCAGATCCGGGTCCATGTCGTTCACGTTCTGCCACGCGGGGGGAATCATCAAGCGCAGCGCGCGGAACAGCGGCACGCCGCCCATCACCAGACCTTCCAACATGTTGTCCAGGCTGAGCGAGTCGGAGCCGGTGGCTGACACCAAGGGCCGCACGTCATCCATATTCGGGATGAGCGTGGACAAAAATTTCATTTCGCGCGCGCGCGACCAGTTGCGGTTGCCTTGCAGCGTGTTGATTTCGCCGTTGTGCGCGAGGTAGCGGAAGGGCTGCGCCAGCTTCCACTCCGGCCAGGTGTTGGTGGAGAAGCGCTGGTGATACACCACCAGGCTGGAGGCAAAGCGCTCGTCCTTCAGGTCAGGGTAGAACACCGGCAGATTGGCCGGCAGCACCAAGCCCTTATAAGAAATGACTTTGCTTGATAGCGAAGGCAGATAAAAAGCCTTGTCTGCGGGGCCGATCGCTTTTTCGGTGCGGCGGCGCGCAATGAACAGCTTGCGCTGGAAAATCGCCTCGGAAACATCATCCGGGCAATTCACGAACACTTGTTCGATCACGGGCAAGTTTGCGAGCGCATACTCGCCGCAAGCATCAGGGTTGACAGGCACCTTTCGGAAGCCAGCGAGGGTGAGGCCCTCGGCTTGCATCTCGGCTTTGAGGCGGTCGCGCGCGGTTTGTGCGAGTTGGGCGTCTTGGTTCAGGAACACCAGGCTTGCGGCGTATTGCTTGGCCAGGGTGAAACCGGCCTCCTCCGCCACAGCGCGCAAAAACGCATCCGGCTTCTTGAACAGCAACCCGCAGCCATCGCCGGATTTGCCATCGGCAGCCACCGCACCCCGATGCGTCAAGCAGGCGAGCGAGCTGATCGCGGTTTGCACCAGGTAGTGGCTTGGCTTATCATCCATTTGCGCCATCAAGCCGAAACCGCAGCTATCGCGCTCAAAATCCGGATGGTAGAGCGTACCGTCCAGCCAGCTTTGTCTGTCCATTGCCAGAACCCTAAAATTCGGTGAAAAGTCTGCGATTTTAACCGGTAAGCCCAAGTTACAGCAACGAGAAACCCCTTATTTGATAATTAGGGGTATTGATGCCTTACTTAATTAGAGAACCCCATGAGCAATGAGTTGCGCCAAAAAGGCCAAGCGAAAACCGCCCGCATCCCGATCAAAATCGTGCCCGAACCGGTGGCGCGCAAACCGAGTTGGATTCGCGCCAAATCGCCCAACAGCCCGCGCTTTTTCGAGATCAAGCAAATCCTGCGCGAGCATCAGTTGCACACCGTGTGCGAGGAAGCCTCTTGCCCCAATATCGGCGAGTGCTTCTCGCACGGCACGGCGACGTTCATGATCCTGGGCGATGTGTGCACGCGGCGCTGCCCATTTTGCGATGTGGCCCACGGCAAACCGCAGGTGCCGGATGTGAACGAACCGGCCAATCTAGCCAAGACCATCGCCGCCATGAAATTGAACTACGTGGTGATCACCAGTGTGGATCGCGACGACCTGCGCGATGGTGGGGCACAACATTTTGTGGATTGCATCCGCGCGGTAAGACTAGCCTCGCCGCAAACGCGGATAGAAGTGCTGGTGCCGGATTTCCGTGGCCGGCTGGAGATCGCCTTGGATGTGCTGGCACTCGCGCCACCCGATGTCATGAACCACAACCTGGAAACCGTGCCGCGCTTGTATAAAGCGGCGCGACCCGGCGCGGATTACACCAATTCCTTGCAGCTATTAAAAGCGTTTAAAGCCAAGCATCCCGAGGTGCCGACCAAATCCGGCTTGATGGTGGGCCTGGGTGAGACGGACGAAGAAATTCTTGAAGTGATGCGCGACTTGCGTGCGCATGATGTGGAAATGCTTACCGTCGGCCAATACTTGCAACCGAGCCAACACCATCTACCGGTGAAACGTTTTGTCACGCCAGATGATTTCAAAATACTGCAAACGGCCGCGCAAGACATGGGGTTTCTCAATGCGGCATGCGGGCCGATGGTGCGGTCTTCTTATCATGCCGACTTGCAGGCGGCTGGACTAGACAGCGCTTAACTAAGCAGCCGCCGCCGCGTCAGCCCCAGCGCCAAATAAAACCCCACCGCTCCATACGCCAGCATCACCAACACATGCAGCCAAGCTTGGCTGGGCGTCACACCCAGCATCAGCGGGCGCACCAAATCGATAGCATGCGTGAGCGGCAGTACGCTGGAAACATTTTGCAGCCAGGCGGGTAATTGACTGACGGGGTAGAACACGCCGCATAGCAGCACCATGGGCGTGATCACCAGGGTGAAGTAGTAGAGGAAGAAATCATAGCTGGGCGAGATTGCGTTCATCACCAGCCCCATGCCGGCGAAGCAAAAGCCGATCAAGATCACCACCGGAATAATCCACAGCGTCATCCAGAACGAGGCTTGCAAACCCATCACCCAGATGATGAGCAGGATGGCGATGCCTGAGAGCAGGCTTTTCGACGCGGCCCAGGTGAGCTCACCTAGCATCACATCGTCCAGCGTCATCGGCGTATTCATGATCGCATCCCAGGTTTTTTGCACGTGCATGCGCGAGAAGCCGGAGTACAACACCTCGAACGTGGCGCTATTCATGGTGGAGTAGGCGATCGTGCCTGCGGCGAGGAAGGTGATGTAGGGCACGCCCGCCACATCCGGCAGCAAACTGCCTAAGCCAAAACCGAGCCCCAGCATATACAACATCGGGTCAGCCAGATTGCCGAGCATGGAGGGGATGGCGAGCTTTCTCCATACCAAGTAATTACGCCGCCACACCGGGATGAAGCGCAGGCTGAGTTGCGGGAGATGGAAGTAGTGGGCCATTTCAGTTTTTAATCACGCAAATCACGCCCAGTCAACTTCAAGAACACATCTTCCAAATTCGCCGGTCGGTGCAAATAGCGCAAATGCGGCTGCGCTTTCAAATTTTGCGTCAGGGCCTCGCCGTCCCGGCTATAGCAGAACAAGGTTTCGCCTACCACTTCATGCCGTTCACACAACTCATTGCCGAATTGCTCGCCCCAACCTGCAACGTGCTCGCCATACAATTCCATCACGCTGGGTTCGATATGTTGCGCGATAAGTTCGCGTGGGCTACCGGTGGCGATGACGTGGCCGCGATCCATGATGGTGAGCCGATCGCACAGGCGCTCGGCTTCTTCCATGAAGTGTGTGGTGAGAATAATCGTTTTGCCTTGGCTTAAGAGGCGGCGCAAGCCTTGCCACATCAGATGCCGCGCTTGAGGATCGAGGCCGGTGGTTGGCTCGTCTAGGAAAATCAGGTCGGGATCATTCACCAGCGCGCGCGCCAAGGTCAGGCGCCGTTTCATGCCGCCGGACAGGGCCTGAATTTTGGCATCGGCGCGATTCGCAAGCCCGGCGAAATCCAACAGCGCGGGAATGCGCGCCGCGATCTCGGCATCGCGCAGCCCGAAATAGCGGCCATAGGTCATGAAATTCTCATGCACGGTGAAATCGGGGTCGAGGTTGTCCATCTGCGGCACTACGCCGACGCGCAAGCGTGCTCGACGCGCATGTTTGGGCACCGGCTCGCCCAGCATTTGAATCTCGCCTGCGTCGGGTTCGATTAAGCCCAGCAACAAACGCAGCGTAGTGGTCTTGCCCGCGCCGTTGGGGCCGAGCAGACCGAAGCACTCGCCTTTTTCAATGGAGATATCCACCCCGGCGACGACTTTCAGCTCGCCGTAAGACTTGCGCAAATTGGTCGCACTTAGCACGGGCATAAGTTAAAAATATGCTCTTTAAGATCGCCTAGTTTCTTGTGAAAAAAATGATCGGCATCGCGCACCACGCTCAGGGTAAAGCCGCTCTTTGAAGCCCAGTCGCGCACTTCTGCTAAAGGCACGAGTTGATCATTCTCGCCATGAATCACGATGGTATGCGGTGGTGCTTCGCCCATGTGGAACATATTCACCGCCGGCCCCACCAGCAGCAAATGCGCCGGTTTGACCGATTCACTCACCACGCTTTGCACATAAGCGCCGAAGGAGAAGCCGGCCAGGGTGATGGGTAAATCAGGATAACGTTCGTGCACAAAGGCATACACCGCGAGCATGTCCGCTACCTCGCCCTTGCCGTGATCGTATTCACCTTCGCTTTGGCCGACGCCGCGAAAGTTCGGCCGCACCGCAACATAACCAAAGTCAAAAAAGGTGTCAGCGATGGTCTGCGTCACTTTGTTGTCTAGCGTGCCGCCGTGCAAAGGGTGCGGATGTGCGATCAGCGCTAGGCCGCGACGCGGCTCGCCTGGGTCATTGATGACGGTTTCGATCTTGCCGCCGGGGCCGTCGATGCGCAGTTTGAAACGAGACACTAGATTTTTAATCTTTTGACGACGCGACCATGCACCAGATGCTCGTCAATAATCTCGTCGATGTCATCTTGATCCACATAGGTGTACCACGTGCCTTCGGGATAAATCGCGATCACTGGGCCTTCGGAACAGCGGTCCATGCAACCGGCGCTGTTGATGCGGCACTGGCCTTTACCTGCGAGCTTGAGCGATTTAATTTTTTTCTTGGCGTAATCGCGCAAGCCTTGCGCGCCTTTATCGGCGCAGCAGGCTTCGCCTCCTTCGCGCTGATTCACACAAAAAAATACGTGATATTGGTAATAGTTGTTCATGGTCAAATTTTGTATGATAAAAAATGTAGCCGATGGCCTACTGTAACTTATCGTATTTAGTATTGTTGCCTTTGGATTTGTCCACCGGGTATTTCACCGCATTAAGTTCGATTTTGTCGAACGCAGCTTGAAGCGGATCGATGCCCAGCACATCCGCCAAGCGAGTAAGGTAAATCAACACATCGCCGATTTCCTGCGCTACTTCTGCCTTGGTTTGGGCATCCAGGCCGGAACTTTGCGCTGGGGTAAGCCATTGGAAGTGTTCCATCAATTCGGCAGTTTCCACGCTCAGCGCCATGATCAGATTCTTGGGGGTGTGGAATTGCTCCCAATCGCGGGCCTGAGCAAAGGCGCGGATAGCGGCGCGTAAGTCATTGAAGTTATGGGGCGGCATGATAAAAAATGGAAGTGAGGAATCAATCTTGATGGCATCATACTCCAAGGCGATGAATGCGCCAGCGCGCGGGGTTTCCTCGATAAGGGTTAGAATGTATCCTGCTTTTTTCTGCTGTCAGCGGTTCATCAGCGGCGTTGATTAACCGCCTGAAATTTGCTTGCTAGAATGGCTTGAATCATCGTAAGTTTATGATGTTTTAATATAAATTGTGATTGGCTCAGTTCTTGCCTTGGTGTGTGATGTTGTCATTTATGCGGCGGGGCGGCGACATAACTGCCGAACTACTAAAAACTTGATTGTTCACACAGGGTTATGTGTCATAATTAAAGTTACGCATTAGAAAACTGGAGGGGTATCGTGGAAAAATCAAAGTACGTGGGGATGATCTGGGTTGCGGTAATGTTCGTTCTGTTTGGCTTGGCGGGTTGTGCGGGTACATATCCCCCTGCGCCTGCCACGGTAAATCAAACGTCTGATTTCTTCTATATTATTGGGCCGGGTGACAGTCTCAATATCCAAGTATGGCGCAATCCGGAAGTGTCGTCCTCCATCCCCGTGCGTCCGGATGGCAGGATCTCCACCCCGCTGGTGGAAGATCTGCCCGCCGCCAACAAAACCCCTAGCCAACTGGCGCGCGATATTGAAAAGGCCTTGGCCAAATTTATCCAAGACCCGATCGTTACGGTCATCGTCACCGGCTTTAGCGGCCCCTACAACCATCAAGTCCGGGTAATCGGCCAAGCCGCCAAGCCACAAGCGCTGCAATATCGTGAAAAAATGAGCTTGATGGACGTCATGATCGCGGTGGGCGGCATCACCGATTTCGCGGCGGGCAACAAAGCCAGCATCGTGCGCGTGGTGGACGGCAAGCAACAGCAATTTGGGGTGCGCTTGGAGAGTCTGATCCGCGACGGCGATATCTCGGCGAACGTGGATATTTTGCCAGGCGATGTACTGATTATTCCCGAGAGCTTCTTTTAATTAACGCCAGTTCAACCCAGTAGCAGGTAGAGAAAAATGCATGAAGTGATCAACCAACTCTTGTCCCACGCGCGCGGTATTTGGCTGCGCCGGTGGCATGCCATCATTGCAGCTTGGTTAATCGCGGTGGTTGGCTGGATCTTCGTGTCTACCTTGCCCCAGCGCTATGAAGCATCGGCGCGCGTCTATATCGATACCCAATCCATTCTCAAGCCGCTGATGTCGGGACTGGCCGTCAACACGTCGATCGAGTACCAAGTCCAAGTCATGACGCGCACCTTGTTAAGCCGTCCCAACATGGAAAAAGTGACGCGCATGACCGACATGGATCTCAAGTCCAAATCGCCCCAAGACATGGAAAAACTGGTGACGGGTTTGATGGGGAGCGTAAATTTGGAAGCGGCGAGCCGCGGCCAGGAAAACCTGTACCGTATTGCCTATCAAAACAGCAGTCCGGAGATGGCGAAAAAGGTTGTGCAGTCACTGCTGACTATCCTGGTGGAGAGCAGTCTCGGCAGCAAGCGTAAGGACACCGATTCGGCCAAACGCTTCATCGAAGACCAGATCAAATCCTATGAGCAAAAATTAGCCACTTCGGAAACCGCGCTCAAGGAATTCAAACAAAAGCACTTGGGCATGATGCCCGGCCAAGGCGGCGACTACTTTGCCAAGCTGGGGGAGGCGCAAAATAAGATCAATGAAGCTACGCTGGCCCTGCGCGAGGCCGAAACCCGCCGTGATCAATTGAAGCGGCAACTCGCCGGCGAAGATCCGGAAGCCGGCGCACAGGGCGCCTCGGCCGTTGGCGGCAATCCAGAATTAGATGCGCGCATCCAAGCGCTGGAAAAAAATCTGGATCAGATGCGCTTAAGCTATACCGAGCAACATCCGGATATCGTCAGCACCAAGCGCGTCATCGCGCAACTCGAAGAGCAGAAAAAGCAAGAAGCCAAGATCAAGAAACCGATTACTGCCAATGCCGCAAGCCAAAATCCTTACTACCAACAACTCAGTCTTTCGTTAGCCGAGGCGGAGGCGCAAGCCGCCTCGCTGAAAGCGCGGGTAAGCGAATATTCATCCCGCTTCAGCCAACTGCGCCAGCAAGCCAATATGGTTCCGCAAGTCGAAACGGATCTGCTGCAACTCAACCGTGATTATGAGGTGCATAAGTCAAACTTCGCTCAACTGCTCAGCCGGCGCGAATCGGCCCAAATGTCGGAAGATATGGAGTCCAAGACAGATGTCATTGACTTCAAAGTCATCGACCCGCCCTATGTGCCGCCCAATCCATCCTTTCCCAACCGGCCGTTGCTGTTCTCCATGGTCTTGTTGTTGGCCATGGCCGGTGGCGCCGCATTCGCCTTCGTCATGAGCCAGATTCGGCCAATTGTCACTGATCGCGCCGGTATAACCGCGCTAACCGAGTACCCCGTGCTGGGTACGGTGACCATGGTCTGGAACGATGCGCAGATTAAATCGCGGCGCAAGAAGCTTCTGGCGTGGGGCGCGTCATTCGGCGCGCTACTAAGCGCATACGTCGTGTTGTTGGGTATTTCCTTTCTCTTCGTCCGCAGCGCATAACCAGGAATTGCTATGAGCATTATCGAAAAAGCGCTGAACAAGATTGTCGACAAGCCGCAGGCGGTTATTGAGCCACCGCAATCTGCACCCCTAGCGGCCGAAACCCCGGCCAGCAGCTTGGTTGAACAGGCTGTGGCTAAAATTGAAACCAAGGAAGAAGCGCCGCGTCAGCACACTAGTTCCCCTCAACCCGCTCCTGCAAAGGCCGGTACAGAGGAGATGCTCGCTTCGCGCCAGGTCAATATAGATTTTGGCTTACTGCGCGCGCGCGGCCTGCTTACCAATGATGATGAACGCAGCGCCTTGGCTGAAGAATACCGCATGATCAAACGTCCGCTGCTGGCGAATGCGTTCGGCGCGAACCCAGTCAAAAATGGCAACCTCATCATGGTGACGAGTTCCTTGCCGGGCGAGGGCAAAACCTTCACGGCGATCAATCTGGCCATCAGCATCGCCATGGAGCTTGACCGCACCGTATTGCTGGTCGACGCTGACGTGGCTAAGCCGCGCATGCCGGAGTACCTGGGGTTTCGCGCCGAACATGGTTTGCTCGATATCTTGCGCCAAGGTACGCGAGATCTATCTAATGCGATTTTGCGCACCAATATCGACAAGCTATCCATCCTGCCTGCCGGCCGCACCTATGCGCGTGCGACGGAGTTGTTGGCGAGCGAGGCAATGGACCGCCTCATCGCCGAATTGGCCAATCGCTACCCAGACCGCTTAGTGCTGTTCGATTCGCCACCCCTGCTCGCGACCAGCGAAGCGAGCGTACTCGCCTCGCACATGGGGCAAGTCGTCATGGTGGCCGAAACGGACAAGACCCCCAAAAACGCACTGCGGGAAGCGCTCACGCGCCTAGAAGGCGCATGTGACGTAATCGGCATGGTGCTCAACAAATCCGCTTCGCACAACGCAGGCGGCTACGGCTATTACGGTTATGGGGGCTACGGCAAACCAGCTTATTAGCACCTCAAAGAATCTTGATGAAAAAAAACGAAATAACATCAGCCAACATCGGGGAGATGGGGCGCAAGATCATCGCAACCATGCTGGCGCTCGTGTTGTCGGGGTCGGCTTGGGCATCGGATTGGAAACTGGGCGCGAGCGTAACGGCAACTGAAACCTACACCGACAACGTCACACTCGGCGCGACGGGCGGGTCAAAAGGCGATTTTGTAACATCGATAACCCCCACGATTACTGCGAAAAAGGATGGCGCGCGGCTCAAGGTGGACGCGAGTTACTCCAATCAAAATCTGTTTTACGCTGAAGACTCCACACGCAATACGACTTATCACCAACTCAACGCCCACGCGAATGCGGAATTGTTCGAGAATGAGATCTTCCTCGATACCACAGCGTCCATCTCGCAAGCCTCAATATCCCCCTTGGGCGCAACGGGTGTGGATAACACCAGCGCCACCGGCAATTTGACCAGCGTACGGTCGGTAACGGTTTCGCCCTATTGGATACACCGCTTCGGTTCCACCGCGACACTCAATGCGCGCTATGCGATTTCGGAAGTGGGCAACAGCAGCGATGCGTTTTCAGGCAGCACCAACTATTTAACCACCTTATCTTTGGCCAGCGGCTCGGCTTTTGGGCGAGTTTCGTGGGGGCTTAATTTTTCGGAACAAACCGCTGATTACTCGGATCGTTCGGATGTGAGTTTTACCACCACCTCTGCCAGCCTCGGCTATCTGGTTTCTTCTCGCCTCCGAATAACCGGTACGGTAGGCACCGAGAACAACAGTTATGTAAGCTCCTCGGGCGCCGCGACAGGCGGATCATTTTGGAATATTGCAGGTTCCTGGGCGCCTTCCACGCGCACCTCACTTGATCTCGGTTTCGGCCACCACTATTACGGCAAGTCTTGGAATATGGCGTTCAAGACGCGGGGGGTAAGTTCCGATTGGACGGCGGATTACAGCGAAAGCGTGACCACCTCGAATACCCAAGCGAGCGCGATTGTTCCCACGGCGGTAAGTTTTAACATTCAGGGGGTCGGGACGATATCTGGCACATTGCTAGACCCCACAAAGATTCAGACCAACCAGGTTTTTCTCAACAAGCGGTTTGGCACAGGCTTCACTTGGAAAAAAGGCAAGAGCAGTATTTCGCTCAGCGCCTACCGATCAATACAAGAGGCACTTGAGAGCGGCCAAGTAAGCAGCATTTTGAATAATGGCGCGTTCCAGAACACCAACACGATTAAACAAGTAGGCTTCAACGCCGGCTGGACCTGGCAATTGACCCCGCTGATGAGTTCCAGTGTGACAGGGGGCGTCAGTCGCAGCTCTTTCCCTGATTTGAGCCGAGAAGACACTACCACGAGCTTGCAGCTTGGGCTTAATCGCAGATTCTCCCCCCACTTATCCGGCAGCGTGTCCCTGCGCCGGCAAATGCGCGACAGCAACCAGAACGCTGACTTTACCGAAAACGCCCTCACCGGTTCGGTTACCTACACTTTCTAAAGGACGCGGCGATGTACGAGTCTTTTTATCAGCTGCGCGCCAAACCTTTCGCGTTAAATCCTGATCCCAAGTTCTTTTTCGGCAGCAAGGGGCATAAGCGCGCCATGGCTTATCTCGAATACGGTTTGTCGCTGGGAGAAGGCTTCATCGTGGTGACCGGCGAGATCGGCGCCGGTAAGACGATGTTGGTGCGCTATCTATTCAAGAAGTTGGAGCATGAAAACGTCATTGCGGCGCAGCTGGTTTCCACGCAGCTCGACGCCGATGACATGCTGCGCGCCGTCACCGCTGCCTTCGGCTTGGAGCAAGAAGGGCTGAACAAAGCCTCGCTCCTGAAGAAGCTGGAAAGCTATTTGCTCAATGTCGTCAAGCAAGGCAAGCGCCCGCTGCTGGTGGTGGACGAAGCGCAAAACCTCTCGCCGCGCGCGGTGGAAGAGTTGCGCATGTTGTCCAATTTTCACCACGCGGAGAAGCCGCTGCTGCAAAGCTTTCTGCTCGGCCAGCCGGAATTTCGCATCACCTTGCAAAGCCAGGAGATGCAGCAGCTCAAACAGCGCGTGATCGCGTCCTATCATCTGGGCGCGATGGACGCTTCTGAAACCCGCTCCTATATTCAGCACCGCCTCGATCTCGTTGGCTGGAAGGGTGATCCGACCATCACGGACGAGGCCTACCAGCGCATTCACGAATACACCGGCGGTATTCCGCGCAAGATCAATACGCTGTGCGACCGGTTAATGCTGTTGGGCTACCTATCCGAAAAGCACCACTTCGACCGCGCCGAGGTGCAGGAAGTGATCGACGATCTCGGACAAGAGGTGGCGAATATCACGGTGCCGACCAACCTCAAGCCGAGCTTGATGCAACAAGGCGAAGCGCAAGCCAATCTGTCTTCGATGGAAGAAAAAATCGAAAGCATGGAACGCACATTAAATCGCGTGCTGGCCATGATGCGCAAACTGTTGCACGCGGTGGGGGAGAGCAAATCAAAGTCGAGCAAGAATCATGACTAAAGGCGGCATCCTCTGCATCGTGGGCGCGCGCCCCAATTTCATGAAAATCGCACCCATCATGCAGGCGCTGCGCGCCGGTCCCACGCCAATCCCAGCGAAAATCGTGCATACCGGCCAGCATTACGACGAAGCAATGAATAAGCAGTTCTTCGCTGATTTGGGCATCCCGCATCCCGATATCAATCTCGACGTTGGCTCCGGCAGCCATGCGGTGCAAACCGCCGAAATCATGCGCCGTTTCGAGCCGGTGCTGGATCAGGAGCAGCCGGCCGCCATTCTGGTGGTGGGCGATGTCAATTCCACTATTGCTTGTGCCTTGGTAGCGGCAAAAAAAGGCGTGGCCGTGATACACGTCGAAGCCGGCTTGCGCAGCTTTGATCGCGGCATGCCGGAAGAAATCAACCGCGTGCTCACCGACCAGATTTCCGATTTGCTTTACACCACCGAGCGCGCTGCGCTCACCAATCTTACGCGCGAGGGCATCGACCCGGCGCGGGTGCAGTTTGTGGGCAATGTAATGATCGACACCCTGCACCACAATTTGAAACATGCCGTGCCGGCGGCGCAGACTTTGGCTGATACTGGGATGGACTTTAGTAAAGGCTTTGGCGTGTTGACCTTGCATCGTCCATCGAATGTGGATCACCAAGAGACGCTGCGCGATCTGCTCGAAACAGTTGGGCAGATTAGCCAGCGCTTGCCGGTCGCGTTTCCGCTGCATCCGCGCACTAAGGGCCGCATCCAACACTTCAAGCTCGAAGGCTTGCTGGCCAAGGGGCGGATATTTACTTTGCCGCCGGTGGGCTATCTGCACATGCTGGGTTTGATGCGCGAGGCAAAACTGGTGCTCACCGATTCCGGCGGCATTCAAGAAGAAACCACCGCGCTGGGCGTACCGTGCATCACGCTGCGTGAAAACACCGAGCGCCCGATCACCGTGGATGAGGGCACCAACATCATCGTGGGTCAATCGCGCGAAAAAATACTGGCGGCAGCGGAAGCAATTTTCACCAGCGGCGGCAAGGCTGGCCGTATCCCGGAATATTGGGACGGCCACGCCGCCGAGCGCATCGCCGCGCACTTGCGTGGCTGGCTCGACACGCAGATCGCGCGGGAGGCAGCGTGATTAAAAACGCCATGACTATCGACGTGGAGGATTACTTCCAAGTTTCCGCGTTCGCGCCGCACATCCCGAGGAACCTTTGGGACAGCCTGCCGTGCCGGGTCGAGCGCAACGTCATGCGCATCCTCGACATGCTGGATGAGCAACCGGCGAAAGCCACGTTTTTTACCCTCGGCTGGGTGGCGGAGCGCTATCCGCATCTGGTACGCGAGATCGTCGGTCGCGGCCATGAGCTGGCGAGCCACGGTTATGGTCATTTGCGCGCAACTGATCAAACCGAGATGGAATTTCGCACCGACGTGACCCACGCCAAAAAGCTGCTGGAAGATCTCTCTGGGGTGGCGGTAAACGGCTACCGCGCACCCAGCTTTTCCATCGGTGCGCGCAATTTGTGGGCATTCGATGTGCTAAATGATGCGGGCTACCAATATAGTTCGAGTGTCTACCCCATCAAACACGATCACTACGGCATGCCGGATGCGCCGCGCTTTGCATTCCAGCCCAGGCAGCATGATTTGTTAGAGTTGCCGCCGACCACCCTGAATATGTTGGGGCGTAATTTCCCTGCCTCGGGCGGCGGTTATTTTCGCCTGTTGCCTTATAGCGTTTCCGCTTGGATGATGCGGCGCGTGAATGAGCAAGATGGCAATGCCTGCATCTTTTATTTCCATCCGTGGGAAATCGACCCCGGCCAGCCGCGTCAGCGCGACATCAGCATGAAAACCCGCTTCCGTCATTACGTGAACTTGTCGCGCATGGAAGGCCGGCTCACCCGTTTGCTTAAGGATTTTCAATGGGACCGGATGGATCGCATTTTCTTGAATCAGCCGGTGTGAGCGCTGCGCGCGTGACGGTGCGCGCCTTGCGCGCAGAGGACGCCGCAGCCTGGGACGAATTCGTTTTCGCCAGCCCTGACGCCACCTTCTTTCATCGCGTCGGCTGGCAAGCGGTGATCGAGCGCGCATTCGGCCACCGCACCCATTACCTGCTGGCGGAATCCGCCGGCGCCATCGTCGGCGTATTGCCGCTCACTGAAGTTAAAAGCCGCTTGTTCGGCCATTCGCTCGTCTCCAATGTGTTCTGTGTGTATGGCGGCATCGTGGCCAGCAATGACGCAGCGCGCGCCGCACTCGATCAAGCTGCACAGCAGCTCGCGCGGGATTTGAAAGTCGGCCATCTCGAATATCGCCAACGCCAATCCAGTCACCCCGATTGGCCGAAGCAGGATTTGTACTTCACTTTTCGCAAAGCCATTGATCCTGATCTTGAAGCCAATATGCTGGCTATCCCACGCAAACAACGCGCGATGGTGCGCAAGGGGATTAAAAACGGTCTGGTGAGTGAACTGGATCCGACGGTAGACCGATTCTTTAAATTGTTTGCCGACAACGTAAAACGCCATGGCACGCCCGCCTTACCCAAGCGCTACTTCGCGTTATTGCGCGAAGTATTCGGCCCGGATTGCGAAGTGCTCACGGTGCTGCATGAGGGCGAGGTGATCAGCAGCGTGTTGAGCTTCTACTTTCGCGACGAAGTGCTGCCCTACTATGCTGGCGATCGCGAAGACGCGCGCCATCTCGCGGCCAACGATTTTAAATATTGGGAATTAATGCGCCGCGCCTGCGAGCGCGGCTATCGCCTGTTCGATTATGGCCGCAGCAAGCGCGGTACCGGCCAATTCGATTTCAAGAAAAATTGGGGCTTCGAGCCGCAACAGTTGCACTACGAATATTTTTTGGTCAACGCGCCGCGCGTCCCGGAACACAACCCGACCAACCCGAAATATCGTTTGTTCATTGAGATGTGGAAGCGCTTGCCGACGCCGGTTGCGAACGTGTTGGGACCGCATATTGTGAAGCATTTGGGGTAGCGTGTGATGCTGAGAGAAAATGGAATGAGCCAAGAAAAATCCCCCCTACCCCCCTTTGCTAAAGGGGGGGCGCTTTCGTCGAGCGTAGCGGGAGTCTCCCCCTTTGAAAAAGGGGGGCAGGGGGGATTTGCCCTAGCGCGAAGCAATAGGGCCGACCAATAAAATGGACGAACTCCTCTACCTCGTGCACCGCATCCCCTATCCGCCCAACAAGGGCGACAAGATTCGCTCGTTCCATTTGCTCAAACATTTGGCGCAATCGTACAAGGTGCATGTCGGCGCCTTCGTCGACGATCCGGATGATTGGCAGTATGCGGAAGCCCTGGCCAAGCTCGCTGGCGGTGAGATAAAACTGCTGCCGCTCAATCCACGCATCGCCACCCTCAAAAGTGCAATCGGTTTGCTGACGGGCGAACCGCTGAGCGTTCCCTACTATCGCGATCGCCGCATGCAAGCCTGGGTGGATGCGATGCTGGCGACAAAGCCCATCGCGCGCGCCCTCGTGTACTCCTCCAGCATGGCGCAGTATCTGATGCAACATCATACGGTCCAGCGCGTGATCGATTTCGTGGATATCGATTCTGACAAATGGCGCCAATATGCCGAGAAAAAATCCTGGCCCATGAGTTGGGTGTACCGGCGCGAAGCGCATACGCTGTTCGATTACGAACGCCGCGTCACACATGAGTTCACCGCCGCCGCCTTTGTTTCTGAAGCAGAAGCCGCCTTGTTCAAAAAACTCGCACCTGATTGCGCTGACAAGGTTTTCGGTTTCAGCAATGGTGTGGATACCGACTATTTCTCGCCCGACCTGATGTTTGCATCGCCTTTTCCCGCTGATGAGCGCGCCATCGTGTTTACCGGTGCCATGGATTATTGGGCGAATATCGATGCGGTGACTTGGTTCGCGCGCGAAGTATTTCCCGGCATCAAGCGCGCGCATCCCGCAGCGAATTTCTACATTGTCGGTTCACGGCCAACAACGGAAGTACAAGCGTTGGCGCATGAGAGCGGCGTGCGTGTAACGGGTGCGGTGCCGGATACGCGCCCCTATATTGCGCATGCCACCGTGGCGGTAGCGCCGCTGCGTATCGCACGCGGCATTCAAAATAAAGTGCTGGAGGCAATGGCCATGGCCAAGCCCACCGTGGTCTCCGAGCAAGCGCTGGAAGGGATCGAGGCTACGCCCGGCAAGGAAATTCTGCTGGCTAGCGATGCCGCCGCCTTTGTCGATCAAGTGAACCGCGCTATCGTCGGCCAAGTACCAGAGATGGGTGTGGCTGCGCGCCAGCGCGTGGTGAACGATTATTCTTGGCCGAGACACTTACGCATCGTCGAGCAATTGCTGCGAGGCTCGGCACCCACCCCCATGGATGCCAACGCCCATGCGCATGCTGCCTAGATTGAGATGGATATATGGATCAACCTAAATCGGAAACTACCTTGAATAATTCACTCACTCACGCCGACAAACGCTTGCCCCTCTGGTTGACCGCACTCGCGCTGTGCGCCCTGTTGGCCATTTTTTGGCCGACCTTCGTTTCGATAGCCGCGATCTGGGAGCGCTCCGAAACCTTCGCCCACGGCTACATTATTTTCCCCATCAGCGCCTACCTGATTTGGCAGCGCCGCGCCGAATTATTGGCCGTGAATTATCGTCCTGACTGGCGTGCCGCCTTGTTGTTGCTGGCACTCGGCAGCGGCTGGCTCTTGGCGCGCGCGGGCGGCGTACAGGTCATCGAGCAATATGCGGTGGTTGCCGCAATTCCGCTGATGGTCTGGGGCATGCTGGGCTGGCGCGCCGTGCGCACCATTTTGTTCCCGCTCGCCTTCCTCTTGCTGGCGGTGCCATTTGGCGAGTTCCTGATTCCGCCGCTGATGAATTTCACCGCGGATTTTGTCGTCACCGCGCTGCAACTCACCGGCATGCCGGTCTATCGCGAAGGCACCTTCTTCACCATTCCCTCCGGCCAATGGTCGGTGGTGGAAGGTTGCAGCGGACTGCGTTACCTCATCGCTTCGTTCACGCTAGGCACGCTGTATGCCTACCTCACTTACCGCAGCGCCAAGCGGCGCATCATCTTCAGCCTGCTGTCAATTTTGGTGCCGATTATCGCCAACGGCCTGCGCGCCTACATGATCGTGATGATCGCGCACCTCTCCGACATGAAGCTGGCCCTGGGCGTGGACCACTATATTTACGGCTGGGTGTTTTTCGGACTGGTGATGCTGCTGCTATTCTGGATCGGCGCATTTTGGCGCGAAGACGATCAGACGCCGCAGACGGAACAGCGCGCACCAGCGGGGCCGGAGCAAACGGTCGAGCGCAGCACATTCATCAAGGCCATCGCATTGATGATCGCCGTCACCCTGCCCTGGGCGCTCTATGCGAATTTCCTGGATGCGCGCTCGGCCGCTAAGGTCGAAGTGGTGATTCCCGCACCGAATCCGGCTAAGGGCTGGCAAGCTCAAGCAACTCCGCTGGCGGATTGGAAGCCGCACTATCTAAACGCCAGCGCCGAGTGGCTGGGCACTTACACGCGCGAGGGCAAAACCGTCGGCGTGTATGTGGCTTATTACCGCACCCAGCGCCAGGACGCGGAACTCATCAATTCGCAGAATGTAATGATCCGTCAGAAAGATCCAGTGTGGAGCAACATCGGTGAATCCATGCGACCCGTCACCGTGGGGGGCGCGAGCGTACCGGTGACACAGACGTTGTTGAAGTCAGATTCCCAAGGGCTATTGATCTGGGAATGGAACCGCATCAACGGCCGCCACATGAATAATAATTATCTAGGCAAGATACGGCTGGCGCTCACCAAAGTGCTGGGCCTGCGCGATGACGGCGCATCGATTGTGGTCTTCACCCCGTATGAGGGCAACCCGACGCAAACGGCGCCGGTGCTGCAGGGCTTCATCGCCGACATGCTGCCGGCGATCGAAGCCAGCCTCGACCAAGCGGCAAACAGGCATGGCCGATAACGCACTGCCACCACTGATTGCGCACGTGGTCGCCCACTTTGCCGTGGGCGGGCTGGAGAATGGCATGGTGAATCTGCTCAACCAGATTCCGCCGACGCGCTACCGGCACGCCGTCATCAGCCTGGGAAGCTATTCCGATTTCGCGCAGCGCGTCGTGAACCCCGCTGTGAAATTTTATGCGCTGAACAAACAGCCGGGTAAAGACCTGGCCGTGCATTGGCGGCTGGCAAAATTACTGCGCCAACTCAAACCCGCCATCGTCCACACGCGCAACCTGTCGGCGCTGGAATGCCAATTCGTGGCAGCAGCAGCAGGGGTTCGTGCTCGCGTGCATGGTGAGCACGGCCGTGATGTATTCGATCTGCACGGTAAGAACCGCAAATACAACCTGCTGCGCAAAGCGGCGCGCCCCTTGGTGACACGCTATATCACCGTGAGCAAGGATCTGGCGTGCTGGTTGGGTGATACCGTGGGCGTGGACTCGGCGCGCATCACTCAAATTTACAACGGGGTGGATATTTCCCGTTTCAAACCGCACGAGGGCTCCCGCGTGCGCCTCGGTCCGCCAGGGTTCATGCGCGGGAGCGAGTTTGTCATCGGCAGTGTCGGCCGTATGGCCGAAGTGAAGGATTTTCCGACACTGATCCGCGCTTTCGTGAAGCTGGTCAAGCTCGTGCCGAATGGGCGCGAGCGGCTGCGCCTGGTCATCGTGGGCGATGGCCCCACCCGCGCCCAATGCGAGGAATTGGTGCGCTCCAAAAAAGCTGAGCACCTCATCTGGCTGGCGGGCGAGTGTGAAGAGGTGCCCGAAATGATGCGCGCCTTCGACCTATTCGCGCTGCCCTCGCTGGGCGAGGGTATTTCCAACACGATTTTAGAGGCCATGGCGAGCGGCCTGCCGGTCATCGCCACCCACGTCGGCGGTAACCCGGAGCTGGTCGAAGAAGGCGTCACCGGTCTGCTCGTGCCGCCCGCGCAGCCCGATGCGATGGCACAGGCATTGCTTAAGTACTTGGAGAATCCGGTGCGCATCGATATCCAGGGCCGCACCGCACGGTTGCGTGCGGAAACACGCTTTAGCTTGGAGGCGATGGCGCGGGAATATTTGGGGGTGTATGACGGGGTGTTGGGGAGGGAGTAAGGGGTATGGAAATTCTGAATTTTAAATCCCCCCTAGCCCCCTTTTTTCAAAGTGGGGAATTTTTGTCGGTGGGATGCTACAAGTTCCCCCCTTTGAAAAAGGGGGCTAGGGGGGATTTAGCATGCTCGACTACAACCCCAAACTAAAGCCGCTTTCGCGCCAACTGCGAACCAGCATGACAGAAGCCGAACAAAAACTGTGGGAGCGGCTGCGCGGTAAGCAACTTCATGGCGTGCAGTTTTACCGGCAAAAACCGCTTGGCCCTTATATAGTGGATTTTTTCGGGCCGAAGGTGAAATTGGTAATCGAGCTTGATGGTGGGCAGCATTTTGAAGAAAGTCATCGCGTATGCGATACGGTGCGTGATGAATGGTTGAGGCAGCAAGGATTGATGGTGCTGCGTTTCGATAACTTGCAAATGCTGCAGGAAACGGAAGCGGTGTTGGAGGAGATTTGGCGGGTGGTGGGGGAGCAATTGGGGGGTGAGTGAGTAAGCAAGGCAAATCCCCCCAACCCCCCTTTTACAAAGGGGGGCTACAACTTCTCGATGCGCAGGCTCCCCCCTTTGTAAAAGGGGGGCTAGGGGGGATTTAAACCCTCTCAACAAAACAAATGATCAAGAGAACAAACCCATGTGCGGCATAGCCGGAATATTCGATCCACAAGACAAGCGCCCCATCGACGGCACGCTGCTCTCGCGCATGAACGAGGCGCAGTTCCATCGTGGGCCGGACGAGGGCGGCTTACATACCGAGCCCGGCGTCGGTTTGGCCCATCGACGCTTGTCTATCATCGATCTCTCCTCCGGTCATCAACCCCTATTCAACGAAGACGGCAGTGTGGTCGTGGTGTTCAACGGCGAAATCTACAATTTCGTCGATCTGATTCCCGAACTGCAAGCGCTGGGCCATACATTTCGCACGCGTTGCGACACCGAAGTCATCGTGCACGCCTGGGAACAATGGGGCGAGGCTTGCGTCGATCGCTTCCGCGGCATGTTCGCGTTTGCCTTGTGGGATCGCAATCAAGAAACGCTGTTCCTAGCGCGCGACCGCATGGGCGTGAAGCCGCTGTACTACGGTTTCGCGCAAGACGGCATGCTGATCTTCGGTTCCGAGCTCAAAGCCTTGACCGCTTATCCGGCCTGCGGGCGCGAGATTGATCCGTGCGCCATCGAAGAATATTTTGCCTACGGTTATATCGCCGAACCGCGCACCATCTACCAGAATTCATACAAGCTGCCCCCGGGCCACACCCTCACCCTCAAACGCGGCCAAGCCGTGCCGCAGCCGCGCGAATATTGGGATGTGCCGTTCCAGCCCATCGCCGCGATTTCGGAACAAGAAGCGCAAGAAGAGTTGCTGCGCTTGCTGCGTGAATCGATCAAGATTCGCCTGGTATCCGAAGTGCCGCTGGGTGCCTTCCTGTCCGGCGGCGTGGATTCGAGCGCGGTGGTGGCGATGATGGCGGGCTTGTCGAACGAACCCGTGAACACCTGCTCCATTTCCTTTGGCGACCCGGCCTTCAATGAATCCGAATACGCCGCACAAGTCGCCACTCGATATAAAACCAATCACCGTGTAGAGCAAGTCGATCCGGACGATTTCGATCTCATCGACAAGCTGGCCGCGATTTATGATGAGCCTTACGCCGACAGCTCGGCGATACCCACCTACCGCGTGTGCGAACTGGCGCGCAAGAGCGTCACCGTCGCTTTATCCGGCGATGGCGGCGATGAAAATTTCGCCGGCTATCGGCGCTATCGCTGGCATATGAATGAAGAGCGCATGCGTGGCCTCGTGCCAACCGTGATACGCCGCCCCTTGTTCGGCATGCTGGGCCGCGTTTATCCCAAAGCCGATTGGGCTCCGAAAATCTTCCGCGCCAAAGCCACGCTCGAAGGTATGGCGCGCGATTCGGTCGAGGGCTACTTCCACAGCATCTCGCTATTAAGCGATGCCATGCGCGAGCGCTTGTTCAGCCCCAGCTTCAAGCGCGCGCTGCAAGGCTACCGCGCGGTAGAGGTCATGCAGCGCCACGATGCCCATTCGCCCACGGACGAACCACTCGCCCGCGTGCAATACCTCGACATTAAAACTTACTTGGTGGGTGACATCCTCACCAAAGTTGATCGCGCCAGCATGGCGCACGCGCTCGAAGTGCGCGAACCGTTGCTCGATCACAAGCTGGTGGAATGGGCGTCGTGCATACCACCCTCGCTCAAATTAAATGGGCGCGAAGGCAAATACATTTTCAAAAAAACCATGGAGCCCTACCTGCCCGACGATATTCTTTACCGCAAAAAAATGGGTTTCGCCGTGCCCTTGGCCAGTTGGTTTCGCGGCCCGCTGAAAGAGAAAGTGCGCAGCGCCGTGCTCGGCCCGGTGCTGGCGCAGACCGGCTACTTTAACGCCGACTACTTGAACGAGTTGGTGGAGCAGCATCAATCCGGCTTGCGCGATTACAGCACGGCGCTGTGGACGTTGCTGATGTTTGAATCGTTCTTGCGGCAAAATTCAATCGCGACCAACTAGCTTGACGAAGTAACCATGCGCATCCTCCACGTTCTCGACCTCCCGACCCCGCCAAGTCAATTGCTTGTATTTAACACAGCATGATGTAAGAATTGCAAGGATGATAGACAGAATGATCCTTCCCGAATTGAATGCCGACCTGGACCGATTACCCGCCGTGGCACTGCTTGGCCCGCGCCAGGCTGGCAAGACGACGCTCGCCCTGGCCATTGGCGAGCGCCTGGATGCCGTCTACCTGGATCTGGAATCCGAGCAGGATCAGGCCAAACTGGCTTCGCCCGAGCTCTATCTCGGCGAGAGGCTGGATCGCCTCGTGATCCTGGATGAGGTGCACCGGGTTCCCGGGCTGTTCCCCGTCCTGCGCGGCCTCATCGACCGGGGCCGACGCCAGGGCCGGCGGGCAGGCCTCTACCTGCTCCTCGGCTCCGCATCCCTCGACCTGCTCAAACAAGCTTCCGAAAGCCTTGCCGGTCGCATCGCCTACCGCGAGCTGACGCCCTTCACCGCAGCCGAAATTCCGGCCGAGAGCCTTGGCCGACTCTGGCTGCGCGGCGGATTCCCCGACAGCTTCCTCGCCACCGATGAAGCAGCCAGTCTGCGCTGGCGGCAGGATTTTGTTCGCACCTACCTGGAACGGGAAGTGCCCCTTTTTGGCGGCCGTATCGGGCCGGAAATGCTGCGACGGCTCTGGGGCATGCTCGCGCATGGCCAAGGCAGCCTGCTCAACAGCGCCCGGCTCGCGGCCAGCCTCGGCATGGACGTGCGCACCGTCAACCGTTATGTGGACCTGCTGACTGAGCTCTTCCTGGTGCGGCGCTTGCAGCCCTGGCATGCCAACGTCGGTAAGCGTCTCACCCGCTCGCCCAAGCTCTACGTGCGCGATAGCGGCATCCTGCATGCGCTGCTCGCAATCCGTGACGAAGAAAATCTATTGTCCCACCCAATCGCCGGCGCGAGCTGGGAGGGCTTCGTCATTGAAAGCCTGATCGCCGCCGGGCGCGATGCGCATCCTTACTTCTACCGCACAGCCGCTGGCGCCGAACTGGACTTGCTGCTGGTGTTGCCTGGCGGGGAAGTGTGGGCGGTCGAAATCAAGCGCAGCCTCAGCCCGAAACCGGGTCGCGGATTCCACTCCGCCCGTGCGGACGTGGCGCCGGCAAGAAGCTTCGTTGTTTATCCGGGTGTCGATAGCTACCCAATCGAGGCAGGTGTGGAAGCAATCTCACTCCGGGGACTTTGTGCGCTGGTTGCCGGTGCGAGCCTAAACACATCCCCCTCTCCCCTTGTGGGAGAGGGCCGGGGAGAGGGGTAGCACGCCCATGCGCATCCTCCACGTCCTCGACCATTCTATCCCGCTGCATTCCGGCTACACCTTCCGCAGCGCCGCGATTCTGCGCGAGCAGCGCGCCCTGGGTTGGAATACCTTTCACCTTACCGGCCCGCGGCAGATCAAATGCACGGTGGCGGAAGAAGACGTGGACGGGCTGCATTTTTTCCGCACCGCGCCCCCGGCGGGGCTGATGAGCAAGTTGCCGGTGCTGAATCAGTTGTCCGATATGCTAGCACTGGAGCGGCGGCTGGACGAGGTGCTGGATATTGTGCGGCCTGATATCGTGCATGCGCATTCGCCAGTGCTGAATGCCATTCCCGCACTACGCGCGGCACACCGCTGGAGTATTCCAGTGGTGTATGAGGTGCGCGCCTTCTGGGAGGACGCCGCGGTGGATCATGGCTCCACGCGCGAAGGCAGCCCGCGTTACCGCCTCACGCGCTCGCTGGAAACTTACGCCTTCAAACAAGCCGATGCTGTCACCACGATTTGCGAAGGCTTGCGTGCCGACATCGTCGCGCGTGGCATCCCTTCAAATAAGGTGACAGTGATTCCCAACGCAGTCGATATCGAAAAATTCTCTGTCGGCGGCGCACCGGACGAAGCACTGAAAGCGCACCTCGGCCTCAGCGGTGCAAGAGTACTTGGCTTCATCGGCTCCTTCTATGCCTATGAAGGGCTGGATTTGCTGCTAAGCGCATTGCCGCGCATGTTCGATCAAGCGCCGGATGTGCGCGTCTTGCTAGTGGGCGGCGGGCCGCAAGACGAAGCGCTGAAACAGCAAGCGCGCCAACTCGGTATTGCGGACAAAATCGTGTTCAGCGGACGCGTGCCCCACAGCGAAGTGAATCGCTACTACGATTTGGTGGACGTGCTGGTGTACCCGCGCCACTCGATGCGCCTCACCGAATTGGTTACGCCCTTGAAGCCATTAGAAGCCATGGCGCAGGGCCGCTTATTTGTAGCATCCGACGTGGGCGGGCACAAAGAGCTGATTCGCGATGGGGAAACTGGGGTGCTGTTCAAAGCAGGCGATGCGCAATCTTTGGCGGATAAAGTGCTGGGTCTGCTGCACTCAACCGAGCATTGGCCCGCGCTGAAACAAGCGGGCCGCCGCTTCGTGGAGACGGAGCGCAATTGGAAGGTATCCGTGGCGCGCTATCAAAACGTGTATCAAACAGTGCTCGCCGGGTGTTGTAAATAATGATGTGCGCTTTTGTATTTGTGTTCAGGCAAATCCCCCTGCCCCCCTTTTTCAAAGGGGGAACCCACTTCACATGGATTGGTGAGACTTACCCCCCTTTGAAAAAGGGGGGCAGGGGGGATTTGCGTTACTCCTACCCAGAATGGCCCAAGCGATGAACCCTACCAAGTTACGCATCGCCCTCATCGGCCCCTTGCCACCACCCTCAGGCGGCATGGCCAACCAAACCCGGCAATTGGCAGAGCTGCTGGCGCAAGAAGGCGTCAGCGTAGAGCTGGTGCAAGTGAACGCGCCCTACCGGCCGCGCTGGATTGGCCACATCAAAGGGCTGCGCGCCGTGTTTCGCTTGCTGCCGTATTTTTTCCATTTATGGCGCGCCGCAGGCCGCGCCGATTTGTTTCACATCATGGCCAACTCGGGTTGGTCCTGGCACTTATATGCGGCGCCGGCCATCTGGATCGCAAAATTGCGCGGACGGGCGGTGGTGGTTAATTATCGAGGTGGCGAGGCAGAGAATTTTCTTACTCGCGCCTTGCGCTGGATGAAACCAAGCTTGGCGCGAACGGATAGATTGATTGTGCCATCCGGCTTTCTCCAGGAAGTGTTTGGCCGCTTTGGTTTCACGGCAACCATCGTGCCGAATGTGATTAATCTGTCGCGGTTTTCTCCCAAGCAGCCCACTTCGGAGGATATGCCTGGACCGCACATCCTGGTTGCACGCAACCTCGAACCGATTTATGACAACACGACCGCATTGCGCGCCTTTCGCATCGTTAAAAATCAATTGCCGAACGCACGGCTGACCATTGCAGGCTCCGGGCCTGAGCGCGCCGCGCTTGAAGACTTGGCGCGCAGTTTGAACCTCGATGCAGCCGTGCATTTCACTGGACGGGTGGAGAATGAAGACATGCCCGCGCTCTATCGTTCGGCGGATGTGATGATCAATCCCAGTCTTGCCGATAACATGCCCATTTCCGTCCTGGAGGCATTGGCCAGCGGCGTACCGGTCGTCAGCACCAATGTGGGCGGGGTTCCTTTTCTGGTGGAGGATGGGCGCACCGCGCTGCTATTTCCGCCACGCGATCCAGAGGCCATGGCGCAAGCCTTGATACAAGTGTTGACCACGCCGGATCTTGCGCGGCGTCTGTCCGAAGCCGGCTTGGCAAGCGTTCAACAATATACCTGGCAATGTGTGCGCGAGCGTTTGTTCGGCGTGTATGGCCAACTGTGCGTAATTGAAACAGCGCAAACCGTTGCGGAGAGCCAGTGAGCAAATTGTCGATAAACGCCTTGATGGGTGGCGCGATCTACCGTTTGCAAGAGCAACTGCTGCGGCGCCCGACGTTTACTTATTTGCGCGAACTAGAACGCTCGCAATGGCTATCGCGTCCAGAAATAGAGCAGCTTCAGTTGCAAAAACTGCAAGCGCTGCTGGGCGTGGCAGCACAGCATTGCCCTTGGCATGCGGCGCGCATTCAAACCGCCGGGCTCGACCCCACGCGCCCCCTCACGCTTGCCGACTATCAAATATTACCCACCATGGACAAAGCCGATGCGGCGGCCAATCGTGATCAGTTGGTTTGGCATGACGCGCCGGGCGGAACGTTTCGCTATAACACGGGCGGGTCGAGCGGCAAGCCGCTGATTTTTTATTACGGCCGACAGCGTCAGGCTTCCGATGCGGCGGGTCGGATGCGCGCCCGCCGTTGGTGGGGCGTGGAGCCGGGTGAACGGGAAGTGTATTTGTGGGGCGCGCCGGTCGAGCTGAATAAAACGGATCGCATCAAAACCTTGCGCGATCGTTTGGTGAATCAGATGGTGCTGAATGCATTCGATATGTCGCCGGTGCAGATGGACGCTTACGTCCAGGCCATTCAGTCTTGGCAACCGCGGTGTCTCTATGGCTACGCCAGTTCGGTGGCCTTGCTGGCGGCGCATGCGAAGGAGCGGGGTATGCGCTTCAAGCTGCCCAAGCTGCGGGTGGTGTGCACCACGGGCGAGCCGTTATTCCCTCACCAGCGCGCGCTTATTCAGGAAGTGTTCGGCGTGCCGGTGGCCAATGAATTCGGTAGCCGCGACATTGGCTTCACCGCCCACGAAACGCCGCATGGACAAATGTTGCTGATCAGCGAAAGCATTTTGTTGGAGGTGCTCGACCCACAAGGTCATCCAGTCAAGCCGGGCGAGGTGGGCGAGGCGGTCATGAGCGGCTTGTGTTCCGAGGCGCAGCCCTTTATTCGTTATCGCACCGGCGACATGGTGCGCATGAGCGAAGAATCGTGCCGCGATGGACGAGGTCTGCATGTCATCGCCGAAGTGGTGGGCCGCAGCACCGATTTTCTGGTAAAAAGCGACGGCACGATTATGCATGCGTTGGCCGGGATATATGTGCTGCGCGCCGTGGAAGGCGTGGCCGAGTTCAAACTGATCCAGCACACGCTACGCGATGTGGAAGTGTTAGTTGTGCCGAATAAGAATTGGCGCGAAGTGTCGCTACGCAAGATCGAGATGGGGCTGAAAGAACGTATGGGAGAAGATGTGAATATCCGAATTCAACTCGTGGACGACATTGCGCCGGAGGCATCCGGCAAGCATCGCTATGTCGTCAGCCACGTACCCCTTGTCGGCGGCTTGAGCATCGCCACTTCGGCCGGCGCCGCGAACTGAGGGGGCCAGGATGAATCTTGCGACGTTGTTAAATCTCCCCTTCCGCTATAAACCCTGGCGGCCACGCCATCTGCGCCTCATCCTGGACGATCTGGCGCGGCCGGCTGCGCAGGAGCAGCGGCCGCACGCAGCGCATCTTGCCGGCGCCATCGACTGGCTATGCCGCGCGCAAGATGCGCGCGAGGGTCAATCGGATGCGGGCGGCGTGGCTGCCGGGTGGAGCTTTGAGGATGGCTGGCTGCCGAGTTATCCCGAAACCACCGGCTACATCATCGAGACATTTTTGGCCGCAGCAAAAATCCTCGACCGGCCGGAATTGACGCCGCGTGCTCAGCGCATGATCGACTGGGAGCTTTCCATTCAACAAGCAGATGGGGCTTTCCCTGGGCATTTTGGCGAGCCCGGTAGCCGCCCGGTGATTTTCAATACCGGCCAGATTATGCACGGCATGATCGCCGGCTACACCCAGCTTAATCGTCCTGAATGTTTGGCGGCGGCAGTGCGCGCCGGACACTGGCTCGCCGCGCAACAAGATGCGGACGGTTGCTGGCGCAAGTTCGAGCACAACGATACGCCGCACGTCTATAACACGCGTGCCACTTGGCCGTTGCTCGCCACCGGATTGTTGGCGGGAGAAAGCGCATTGGTCGAATCCGCACGCCGCAACCTGGATTGGGCGCTGACGCAGCAGCAGGAAAGTGGTTGGTTCGCGACCAATGCCTTTGTGCCGGGGCGCGCGCCGTTCACGCATACCATCGCGTATGCGATTCGCGGTTTATTCGAGTCCGGCGTGTTGCTGCAGGAAGAGCGCTATCTTAACGCTGCGCTCAAGGCCGCCCGTGGACTGGCGGCAGTGCAGCGCCAAGATGGCTGGCTGGCGGGCACCTATGGTGACGGCTGGATCGCCGACGCCGATTACTGCTGCCTCACCGGCGTCGCGCAGATGAGCCTGAACTGGACGCGGCTTGCGCAGATCACCGGCGATGACAGCTTGCGCACACCGGCACGCGCCGCGCTGGCGTATCTGAAATCCACCCAGCGCCTGGATGATGCAGACGATGCGGTGCGTGGCGGCATCGCCGGTTCCTCGCCAATCTGGGGTGCCTATTCTCGCTTTGAATACCCCAATTGGGCGGCCAAATTTTTTGCCGATGCCCTGATGATGGATATGGCGGATATCGCCATTCCGCCGCTACCGCAGGTGGCCGCGCATGGCTAAGCTGCGTGTGCTGCTGTTTTGCGGGCGTAGCCCGCGCCATTTGTACGTGGCGAATGCCTTGTGCGAAGCGGCCGATGTGCTGGCGATCGTGCAAGAGACGGGAACCGAATGGTCGGCGAAAAAAATACTCAGAAAATTCCGCCCCGACAATTTATTGCGCAAGACGTGGCGCTGGCTGCGCGATCGGCGGCGCTATACCGGCAACCAGGAGGGGAAATTTTTCTTCGGCGATCAAGCGCCGCGACTGGCCCGCCCCGAGTTGGTACGCGAAGTGCCGCACATCAATCATCCCGATGTGTTGTGTCTCGCGCGCGAGATGCAGCCGGACTTGATCGCGGTCTTCGGCACCTCGCTGCTGCGCGGGGAGTTGCTCAATGAAGGGCGCTTGGGCATCGTCAATTTACATGGCGGCCTTTCTCCGGAATATCGCGGCGCCGATTGCACTTTTTGGGCGCTATACAATGGCGAGCCGGAGAAAATCGGTTGCACTTTGCATTACATCAATGCCGGCATCGATACGGGTAAGCTCATTGCGCATATCTGCCCTGCGGTTCAAGCGGATGGCGATGAGCTCACTTTATTTTGGCGCGGCGTCAGCGAAAGCGCAGCGGCCTACGCCGAACTCATGAAGCGCTTGGCACAAGGCGAACGCTTCGGTCAGCCGCAATCGCACAAGGGCCGCCTCTACCAAGTGAAAGACCGCGGGCTGCGCCATGAGCAATTGGTGGAGCAGAAATTGCAAGCAGGCATGTTGCGCAAACTAGAATTGAAAACCCGCGTGAAGTGGTTTATTGCGCCATCCCAGGCTGGAAGTGACCAGGCTGGAAATGATAAGACAGGAAGTGCCGGATGAGAGATCTTTTCGTTGTCGGAGTGGTGTTCGGCATTTTGCCTTTTGCTTACTCGCGTCCTTACATCGGCCTCTATCTCTATTCCTGGCTGAGCTATATGAACCCCCACCGCTTGGCCTGGGGTTTTGCCAGCACCATGCCGTTTGCCTATATCGTCGCCGTGACGACGCTTCTCGGCTTGCTCTTTTCCAAAGAACCCAAGCGCATGCCCTGGACACGCGAGATGACGGTTCTCACCCTGTTTATTTTATGGATGGTGGTGACGACGGTCTTTGCATTTTTCACCGACTTGGCATGGGAGCAGTTGGAGAAAGTGATCAAAATCCAAATCATGATTTTTCTCACTCCCTTGGTCATTACCAACCGCCAACGGCTGCACGGCTTGGTTTGGATCATCGCATTGTCTCTTGGCTTCTATGGCGTGAAAGGCGGGATTTTCACGATATTGCAGGGCGGGGCATATCGCGTTCAGGGTCCGGAAGGTACTTTTATTGCAGGTAATAATGAAATTGCCTTGGCGTTGCTGATGACTATTCCGCTGATGCGCTATTTGCAGATGCAAGAGAAACGCAAGTGGCTGCACTTGGGTTTGGGCGGAGCCATGATTCTGACTGCGTTGGCAGCTATCGGAAGCCAATCGCGGGGTGCGCTATTGGGGGCGGCAGCGATGGGGGTGATCTTTTGGTTGAAGAGCCGGAATAAGTTTTTCGCCGCACTCCTGATCGTCGCTGCCGTCGGCCTCGTGGCCGCGATCATGCCTCAAGAATGGTATGACCGGATGTCTACGATCAAGACGTATGAAGAGGATGGATCGGCCCAAGGCCGGATCAATGCCTGGTGGACAGCGTGGAATGTAGCGAAGGACCGTCCAACGGGCGGTGGGTTCGAGATGTTCCAAGCCCCAATATTTAAAATCTACGCTCCCGAACCGGAAGGTGTACATGACGTGCACAGCGTGTATTTTGAAATACTCGGCGAGCATGGTTTTGTTGGTCTCGGCCTATGGTTGTTGCTGGCTTTGCTAACCTGGCTGACTGGCTCATGGGTGATCAGAAACGCCAAGCGCGATCCTTCGAGGCGATGGGCGGCGGATCTGGCCGCGATGGGCCAAGTGAGCATGATCGGCTATTTTGCGGCCGGCGCGTTTCTGGGGCTGGCTTACTTTGATCTTTACTACCATATTCTAATGATCATTATTCTGGCTAAGGTGATTATGCTGCAGGAAGCTAAGGCTAAGCCGCGCGTCGAAGTTGAGGTAGTAGATAAACGCGGCGGCGCGAACGATATGCGCAGGCGAGTGTAATCAGGCGGGGTAGTGCGGCAACTTTGAGCGAAACCCGCTGATTGATACTGCCATACAATAATATCGATGCGAAACGGAGTTATTAAAATAAATGACAACCATACTCGGCATTTCCGCTTTCTACCACGATAGCGCTGCAGCACTGGTGCGCGATGGCGACATCGTGGCGGCGGCGCAGGAGGAGCGCTTCTCACGTAAGAAGCACGACGCGCGCTTCCCGCAGCACGCCGCCCGCTATTGTCTCGAAGCGGCTGGGGTCACGCTCTCCCAGGTGGATCACATCGTCTTCTATGACAAACCGCTGGTGAAGTTCGAGCGGCTGCTGGAAACCTATCTCGCCTACGCGCCCAGCGGATTCCGCTCCTTCCTGGCTTCCATGCCGGTGTGGATGAAGGAAAAGCTCTATCTCAAACATCTGCTGCGCAAGGAACTATCGGAGTTGGGCGGCATGAAGGAAGACGCGCTGCCGCCGTTGCTGTTCACCGAGCATCACCAGTCGCACGCCGCTTCCGCTTTCTTCCCCAGCCCCTATGAGAAGGCGGCAGTGATGTGCCTGGACGGGGTGGGTGAGTGGGCCACCAGTTCTGTCTGGCAGGGCGAAGGTAACGCCCTCACGCCCTTGTGGGAGATCGACTTTCCGCATTCCCTGGGGCTGCTCTATTCCGCCTTCACCTATTACACCGGCTTCAAGGTCAACTCCGGCGAATACAAGCTCATGGGTCTGGCACCCTACGGCGAGCCGAAGTACGTGGACACGATCCTTGAGCATGTGCTCGATCTCAAGGCGGATGGCAGCTTCCATCTGAACATGGACTTTTTTAACTATGCGACCGGTCTGACCATGACCAACGACCGGTTCCATGCGTTGTTCGGTGGCCCGCCGCGCAAGCCCGAGTCGCCCCTGGAACAGCGGCACATGGACCTGGCCCAGTCTATCCAGGCGGTGACCGAGGAAGTGGTGCTGCGGCTGGCGAAAAACGTGCATAAAGAAACCGGCAATGAATATTTGTGTCTGGCCGGCGGCGTGGCGCTCAACTGCGTGGCCAACGGCCGCATCCTGCGCGAAGGCCCGTTCAAGGGCATCTGGATACAGCCGGCGGCGGGCGATGCCGGTGGGGCGTTGGGCGCGGCGCTGGCCATCTGGCATCAGTATCTGGGCAAGGAGCGGAAAGTCGGCGGCGCAATGGATGGGATGAAGGGGGCCTATCTCGGCCCGCATTATTCCAACGATGAGATTCGTGCCTGGCTCGATGCCAATGGTGCGAAATATCAGCACCTGGAAGATGCGCAGATGTCCGAGCGCGTGGCGGAAATCCTCGCCGACGAAAACGTCGTGGGCTGGATGCAGGGGCGCATGGAATTCGGCCCGCGCGCCCTGGGCGGTCGCTCCATCATCGGCGATCCGCGCAGCGTGCGCATGCAGTCGGTGATGAACCTGAAAATCAAGTACCGCGAATCCTTTCGGCCGTTCGCGCCGTCGGTGCGCTATGAGCGGGTGTCGGACTATTTCATTCACCAGGGCCCCAGCCCCTACATGCTGATCACCGCACCGGTGCAGGAGAACATTCGTATCTCCATGAGCGAGGAAGAGCAAAAGTTGTTCGGCATCGCCAAGCTCAATGTGCCGCGCTCCAGTCTCCCGGCCATCACGCATGTGGATTATTCGGCCCGCATCCAGACCGTGCATGAGGAGACCAACCCACGCTATCATGCATTGCTCTGCGCTTTCGAGGCCAAGACTGGCTGCCCGGTGCTGGTTAACACCTCGTTCAATGTGCGCGGTGAACCCATCGTGCGCACGCCCGAAGATGCCTACCGCTGCTTCATGCGCACGGAAATGGATTACCTGGTGCTGGAAAATTTCTTGTTGGCCAAGGTAGAGCAGCCGGTGCAGGAGCAGGACGAGTCCTGGAAAACCGAATTCGAACTGGATTAACGGAAATGCTAGCCAGAACTTTTATCGAACGCGATGATGTTTCGATTGTCATTGCGAAAGCATGCGAAGCAATCCAGCAGAAGGAGCTTGCCCCCCATGGTTGAAATCAAGAACCCCGACCGCCGCGAGTTGCGCAATTTCGGCCTGATCAGCGGCGGCATCGTCGCCGTCCTGTTCGGCCTGCTGCTGCCCTGGCTGTTTTCGCATGTCTCCCCCCGCTGGGCGTGGATCGTTGCCGGCGTTCTCGGCGGATTGGGCTTAATTGTTCCTGTCGCGTTGGGGCCGGTGTATCGGGTCTGGATGCATTTCGGCCTTATCATGGGCGCGATCAACACCCGACTCATCCTGGGCGTGGTTTTCTATTTGCTCTTCACCCCCATCGGTTTTGTCATGCGACTCTTCGGATGGGATCCTATGCGGCGGCGATCGACTGAGGGCGACAGTTACCGCGTGATCAGACCTGCCCCCCAAAAAAATCACATGGAGAAACCTTTCTGATGCTTGAACTTCTCAAAGACCTCTGGGCTTTCATGCGCGAACGCAAAAAATTCTGGCTCGCGCCCTTTATCATCGTGCTCGTGCTGCTGGGTGCGCTAATCGTGCTCGGCCAGGGCTCGGCAGTGGCGCCTTTCATTTACACATTGTTTTAGCCGTACAGTCACCGCGACATGCTAAGGAATGCGCTATTGGGCTTGGTTTCCCTTGCCCTTTCCCTGCTTGTGGCGGACTGGGTGCTTGGGCGGCTCACTCAGGACGCCGCCTATACCAAGGCGGTGAAACAAGGGATGGCGTACGACACACGGGATCGCCTGCGGGTGATTCTGGATAATCGCCGCGCCGATGCCAACTGGTTTCCGGCGGTGCCGGCCAACACCTATTTGGAAACGCATCTCAAGCTCGGCAGTGAGCGCATTCTGCCCCTAGGCGGCGTGGCCCGGGCGCGGGTCGTGGGCTGCAATGAAGGCGGATTTTATTCTTCATTCACTACCGACGAAGCAGGATTTCACAATCCGTCGGGTACCTGGCCGCTGAAAAATGACAGGCATATCTTCCTGGTGGGTGATTCCTTTACCCAAGGTGATTGCGTCAAGGAGGGCGAAGGCATCGCCGAACGGCTGCGCCTGCGCCATCCCGAGGTAGTGAATCTCGGGGTGGGCGGGAATGGCCCCTTGCTTGAGCTGGCCGCCATTCGCGAATATGTGCCTGCCGGAAAAACAGCGCTTGTCTTTTGGCTATATTACGAAGGCAACGACTTGATGGATCTACAGCGCGACCTGCGCGATCCCGTGCTGAGACGCTACCTGGATGCTGGCTTCAGCCAGAACCTTCTGCCGAGGCAGGGGCAAATTAACGAGCGCGTGCGAAATTATGCGGAGGGACGCATTCGCGAGAGGAGCGGAGGACAGGCCCTGGTTTTTCCAAACCTCAGGGGAGCGCTATGGCGTGTCAGGCACGGACAGGGCTTAATCGTTGCGGACAAGCCCCAAAAAAGCGATAAGTCCGAGGCCGACGCAGATCAGTTTCTAAAAATTCTGGCCAGCGCCAAGCAAGAGGTGGAAGCTAAAGGCGGCCAACTCGTCTTTGTCCTTCTGCCAGAATATTACCGCTTCAGTGGCGAGCCCTTGAGCACTTGGGCCGGACATAGCGAGGAACTGAAAAAACGGGTTGCCGGATTAGGTGTCAGCGTCATCGACACGGAGCCGCGGCTGCGCCGACATCCTGATCCGCTGTCGCTTTTTCCTTTTCGGTTGAAGGGCCATTACACGGGTGAAGGTTATGCGCTGGTGGCTGAAGTCATGAGTGAGTTTCTCAACAGCAAACATGGTAGGGCGGAATGATTCCCTCTTTTGGCTGCACCGCCTCAACTGATTAAATTAGAAATTAAAAAATCAGCTAGAGGCAGCGCGACTATTTTGCGCGAGCCACTGTTCCAACATCATCAACACCCAGATCATCACGCCATAATAGGATGCATAGCCGCCGCGGTGCTGGTCCAGCAGCCGGTCAATGTATGCTGGTTGAACAATGCCGCGCTTGCGCAGCGCGCTGAGGCTGTCGTTCGCCAACGCCCGTAACTCGGGATGCGTTTGCATCCACAACCCGAACGGCAAGCCGAAACCATGCTTGCTTTTGTCGATAATTTCGCGCGGCAGGAAATCGGCAAGCCAGCGTAGGGTAGGCACGTTTTTGTGCCCACGCGGTTTATTCAGTACAGCGTGGGCATAACCTGCTTCAGACGGAAAGTCTGTCTGTCCGACCTAAGCAACTGAGGTTGGCGCAATTACTGGCGGCTTCAACTTTGCCTTGGTCGCCAGCTTTTTAAACCTCTGGTCGAATGTCGCCAGTGCTTTGCAGCCAATCGAACCGGCATGGTGCAGGGCATCGGCGAAATCAAAACCAAGCTGATAATATTGAAGCGCCAGTTGAATATCAGACTGCCTTTCAAAATTTATATTTCGTACTGACAACAGCCCTTCGAATGATCTCACGATATCGGGCTTGTCCAGCGCATACGCGCCGCGCAACACCCATTCGAGTTCGAGCATCACCGTAAATGGCACGAACAAAGCATTGCCCGTATCAATGAGTGCGGCTGATTGACTGGCCTGTACCGGATCGTCATTGGTCACCAGTCTTGCCAGAATATTGGTGTCAAGTGCAATCATGGTTTGGTTGCGTATTTGGCAACGTCCATCTCTTCCACAGGAATCGTCCGGCCTTTGTACCCGGCAATGCCGATACAGTCAGCTGCGCATTTGGTTTTTCTGGCATCGTCCACCAACGCCCTGAACCCACCCGCATCGGGCAAAAGATTCAACCTCGTGCCAGGTGTAATTCCCAACAGCCTGCGTATCTTTGCGGGGATAACCAACTGGCCTTTTTCAGACACCGTTACAATCATGATTGACTCCTGAATTTAGCTTGAACGTTTAAGCGCCTTCATTATACCACAATGACTTACTGAGGTAAGCCATGCCATTTTGTGGGCATTCGGCGGATAAAGCTGCGCTGTATAAATCCTAGAAAACACAGTTGCAGTCATAACTACGCTTAGAGGCAAACTTCATTTGGCCGGATCGAATAGTTCGATATCCCTTCATACTGCTGCAGCCACTGCTCCAACATCATCAACACCCAGATCATCACGCCATAATAAGATGCATGGCCGCCGCGGTGCTGGCCCAGCAGCCGGTCAATGTACGCTGGTTGCACAATGCCGCGCTTGCGCAGCGCGCTGAGGCTGTCGTTCGCCAATGCTCTTAACTCGGGATGCGTTTGCATCCATAACCCGAACGGCAAACCGAACCCATGCTTGCTTTTGTCGATAATTTCGCGCGGCAGGAAATCGGCAAGCGATTTCTTGAAGAAGTAGCGCAGATATTGCCCGCGCACTTTTTCGTCGGGCGTGAGCTCGGCGGAGAACGCCACCAGCGCTTCATCCAGCAAGGGGTAGCGCACCGCCACGCCGCCCAACTCGCAGGCGCGAGACACCTTGCGTAAATCGTTATCGGCCAGCGTGAATTTCATATCGAGGTGCAACATGCGGTTAATAAACGAATGCGATTCCGTTCGATCGTAAACCTCGCGCAACAGCGCTTCGGGTTGATTCGCTTGAATCTGCGCCAGGAAATCCGATGTCAAGATTTGATCCAAGGGCTCGCGGTGCAGAAAGTTGTAAGTTTCGAGCCGCTCCGGCAACGGGATGCGCGCCTGTTCGACATAGCTCTTGGCTTTGCGCAGCAGCCCCACGCTTGGCAGGGCGCCGCTCAGCGGTTCGATCAAGCTTTGGCGTGCCCAGGCCGGCAGTTGCCAATAAAGCTCAAATACTTTTTGTTTGGCATAGCGCGCATTGCCGCCAAAAATTTCATCGCCGCCATCCCCTGCCAGCATGACCTTGATCCCCGCATCATGTGCGAGTTTGGCGCAAAAATAAGCGGGGATCGCCGACGCGTTGCCGAATGGCTCGTCATAGGCGGCGGCGATCTTGGGAATCGCGGCCACCACATCCGCCGGCGTCAAATAATATTCATGGGGCCGGGTGCCGAAATGGCGTGAAGCGAGGCGCGCGTATTCCATTTCATCGAACCCTTCTGCATCGAATCCGATGGAGAAAGTGTCGGCGGGTTTTCCAAGGCTCTGTGTGAGGAAGCCGGTGACGGTCGAGCTATCCGTTCCGCCGGACAGGAATGCACCCACCTGCGGCGTATCCGCCGCCGTGCGCACGGCATCGCTCAGCAGCGATTTGAAGCGGCTAACTTTTTCCCCCGGCTTGCCCCCGCCCTCGTCCCGATACACTAAGCGCCAGTAAAAATTCCGCTCCAGCTGGCCTTGGCGCCAAACGACGCATTGACCGGGAAGCAGCTTTTCCACGCCGGCAAAAATGCTACCTGGGCTCGGCACCATGTGGAAGAACAAATAATTAAAAAGCCCTTGCGGGCTGAGCGCATTATTCACATCGGGGTGCGCCGCCACGGCGCGCGCGTCCGAAGCAAACACCAGCCCCTTCGCAGTGTGGGCGAATGCGAGCGGCTGAATGCCCAGACGATCAATCGCCAACAGCGCGAGATCATCCTGCGTATCCACCAGCGCCAGAGCGAACGGCCCATGCAAACGCTCCAGGAAGCTCGGGCCGTAAGTGCGATAGGCTGCGATGACACTCGCCGCCCAGCCGCTTTGCTCGGCCTGTTGCTGCAATTCGGGGATTTCCCAGCGCGCCTGGCCGGCCAATACCGCGCTGAGATTGCCCGCACTATGCACGCTCACTGCGTCGTGCGTTTGCCACGCCGCAACTGCGACCGACGAATTCGATGCACCAAATTTAAGCCGAGTTTCGACACGCGCGGCTTTAGCCATGGCATTCAAGGCCGCGGTAGCCTCAAGCTTTGCCGTGCCGTCTATCCAACCAAGCAATCCAGTCATTAGAATGTATTTCCCTTGTTTACATCTGCGATAATCTCAACCTGATCCCCCGCTAAGTGTTTTTTTCGAATAGGGGGAATGTCGGCTAAGGATACTCTGCGAAAGCACCTTGGGCGTCATGCCGGCGAAAGCCGGCATCCAGGGCTGCTTCAAAGGTTCACCAACTCGAAAGCGTGAAAAGGATACCGGATTTGAGAGATTTCTGGCTTAAAGTTGATAAAACCCTACGCCATCACGGTCAACAGGCACAGCGAGCACTGCGTGGCGCGTGGTGGGATGTGGCACACACACCGGCGCACAAGCCCGTCATCATCGTCGGCTGTAGTCGTGCCGGTACCACCGTCGTGTATAAGACCTTTTCCGCATCCGCCGCCATTGGCTCGCTGAACCGCGAAACCCACGACTTTTGGGTGGACCTGCACCCGCTCTCCAATAAACACTGGGACACCCACGGCTTGGCTGCTGCCGACGCCAGCGCCGCTGACCGCGATTTCGTATCGCGCTATTTTTATGCCTGGACCGGCCAATCCCGTTTCGTGGACAAAAACAATCAAAATGGGCTGTGCGTGCCCTACTTGCATGCGCTGTTCCCCGATGCCCACTTTGTATTCGTCAAACGCAGCCCCGGCGATAATCTCAACTCTCTGATCGAGGGCTGGGGCAAGCCCGGTGAGTTTGCCACCTGGTCGGACTCATTACCAGAAAAGGTCGCAGTAGAAAACGGGCGCTATACCCAATGGTGTTTTTTTCTCGCCGAAGGTTGGCGCGACTACCTCAATGCGCCGGTGGAAGAAGTGTGCGCATTCCAATACAACGCCATCAACCAAGCCATCCTCGACGCAAAGCGCGTTATCCCCGCCGCGCAGTGGAGCGAAGTGTTCTACGAAGACCTGGTGCGCAACCCGGTGGAAAGTTTCCGCAAATTGTTCGAGGCCAGTGGCCTGCCCTTTGACGCACGCATGCAGGCACACTGCGCGAACGTGCTGGATACGCCCTATAACGCCTTTTCGGAGATTCGTCTGGATAAGTGGAAGGACGGCCGCAACCGCGAGAAAGTCGAGCGTGTGCTGCCCAAGGTCTCCGCTGTGGCGAATGCTATGGGTTACACCAGCGATGGAGGCTTACCAAATATATAGCTCCCACTTCCACATCTTTGTGCGATGTAGCGCAACCTACGCGCGCGTTAAGCCCAAGGTCACTTGCTGAATGACTTTGGATTGATACTCTTCCAGGCCCAGCCAGAGTGGTAGGCGCAGCAGCCGATCCGACATCTCGTTCGTCACCGCCAAGCCATCCGCGGCGCGCCCATAGCGCTCTCCGGCCGGGGCGCTGTGCAACGGTACATAGTGAAAAACCGAGTGGATTTCCTGCTGTTTGAGGTGATCGATCAACCGCGTGCGCGTCGCCAAATCCGGCAGCAAGATGTAATACATGTGCGCGTTGTGAGCACATTCCTTGGGAATGATGGGGCGGCGTAGCTTGCCATCCATCTCCAAAGACTCAAACCACTGGTGATAAGTATTCCAAATCGCGAGCCGGCGTTTGGTGATAGCGTCGGCCTCCTCCATTTGCGCCCAAAGAAAGGCGGCGATCAATTCGCCCGGTAGGTAAGAAGAGCCCAAATCCACCCAGGTGTATTTATCCACTTGGCCCCGGAAGAACTGGCTGCGATTGGTGCCCTTCTCCCGAATGACCTCCGCGCGTTGCACCATCACCGCATCGTTTACTAAAAGCGCACCGCCTTCGCCGGAGATCACGTTCTTAGTCTCGTGAAAAGACAGCGCTGCAAGCTGGCCAATGGAGCCTAGCGGGCGTCCCTTGTAAGTCGCCATGATGCCTTGGGCGGCATCCTCGATGACCAACAGATTGTGTTTCTTGGCGATCGCCATGATCGCATCCATCTCGCACCCCACCCCGGCATAGTGCACCGAGATGATAGCCTTGGTGCGCTCGGTAATGGCCGCTTCTATTTTGGTCTCATCAATATTGAGCGTGTCCGGGCGAATGTCGACGAAGACCGGCACCCCGCCGCGCAGGACGAAGGCATTGGCGGTGGAAACGAAAGTGTAGGACGGCATGATCACTTCGTCGCCCGGCTGGATATCGGCCAGCAACGCCGCCATCTCCAAGGCTGCGGTGCAGGCGTGGGTAAGAAGTGCTTTCTGCGCCCCGGTACGCGCTTCCAGCCAAGCGTGGCACTGTTTGGTGAAGCCGCCATCGCCCGCGAGGTGGCCGTTGGCGTGCGCTTGGGCGATGTACCACAGCTCTTTGCCGGTCATGAAGGGTTTGTTGAATGGGATTTTCATGGCAGAATTTTTCTCCTAACCCAGAATGCGCTATCAAGACAGTTGTTGATGAGCGTGCTGAAGTGAATTATCGGGTATTGCCGAGCGTTTGGCCTTGTTGGAGCCGGATCTCGCGCCCCATGTGCGGTAGCGGGATGACTATAGTGCCGTCCTTAGAAGGCTTTTGCTCGAGATATTGATAAATCTGAATTTTGACGCGTGATGCTTCGGCTAGCGTCGTAGCGATCGGGTATTCCTTTAGCAGGCGAAATTGTGGCTTGCTTAGCGTGTCATTCAACAAGCCGAACTCCTTCAAACCGACCAGGTCAGGGTTTTCCACCACCACGAGACCAATCCCGTACTTATCAAGAATTTTCAGGATGTCATCTTCATTTTGTGCGTAGCTCTGCATGCCGAAATATTTTTGCACCGACATCGACACTAAAATTTTGTCGCCGCGCAGCACCACCTGCTGCCGTGCGGTGTCCATGGTAAGCAAGTGAAAAATAAAGTTGCCATCAAAGCGCCCGGCAAACAAGATGGGGCCGGTATGGGGTTGCGCCATCACCAAGCGGGCCGCTTCTTGATAGCCATTCACATAAGGGGGGGGAGACCGCCACGCCTGCCACCCAGACCAGGCGACGAGCAGCGTAATGCCACCTAACGCCAAGTTATGGGCGAGCCGGCGTGCCGGCAGCTCGACCAGCCCACGACAGGCCAGCAGCGCGAGTGGTGGCAACGCATAGATGGTGTATCGGGCCGCACTATCCTTGACGCCGAATAAAAGGGTTGCCATCAAAAACCAAGCGAAAAGCCAGCACCAAATCAGCGCATCGTGCGGTTTGCGCCTGGCGCCAAACGTAGCAAATAAACCCAAGACAGAGAGCAGCGTCAGCGGGATTCCCCAAGTCTTTAACAATGTTTCCGGGTAGAGTAGCCAACGCGCCCAAGATAAGCGCGGGGTGGCGCCGCCCGCAGTCTCGTGCAATTGACCCACCGTAGCGCCCAGACCGACCATGCCAAATTTCAAGGCATGCACAGTAAGCAAAGCGAGCGCCAAGGCGACCAAGGCATAAGCGGCAAACGCTTCGCGCCGCACCAGCAAGCGCCCTCTGCCGCTAAGCGCCGCATAGGCGAGGAGCGCAGGCAAGATGAAGACGGTACTTTGTTTGAGCAATAACATCAGTGCGAGCGTTACACCGCACAGCAGTGCCGTTCGCATTCGCGGTGTAACGAGATATTGTTCGAAGGTAAATACCGCCAACATGATCATCGCGAGTGCGGGTGCTTCGAGCATCACCGAGCTTGCCCACAACACCAATTGCGGATTAAGTGCGACCAGAAGCGCCGAAAGTAAGGCGACCGAGCGCCCCCATCCTGCCCGCGCCCATAAATACCAAGCCCCCATACCCAGTAGCAAGAACAGCAATACCGTCAAGCGCGCCGATTGCTCCGAGATGCCCAGTACAGCATAGACCAGCGACTCGACCCCGTAGAAGAACGGGGGGTACCAGTTCAGCGCCAGGGCGGGATACTGGGCAAAGTAGCGCAAGGCATAACCCATAGGATCGCCGAAGGGCATGTCGCGTATTAGGTCTAGGATGAACACCCCACCCATGGCATGACGAGATTCGTCGGTCCACCAGAAGCCGCCGGCATTGAGGTTCTTTCCGACTACGAGCCCAATCAAAGTCCATATCAGCACCAGACTGAAGAAGTCGAGCGCCCAACGTGTGCGTGGTGATTTGATTGTCACAAAGGTATTTAGCATCAGGGGCGTATCTTGTAAGTCGCCATGATGCCTTGGGCGGCATCCTCGATCACCAACAGATTGTGTTTCTTGGCGATCGCCATGATCGCATCCATCTCGCACCCCACCCCGGCATAGTGCACCGAGATGATAGCCTTGGTGCGCTCGGTAATGGCCGCTTCTATTTTGGTCTCATCAATATTGAGCGTGTCCGGGCGAATGTCGACGAAGACCGGCACCCCGCCGCGCAGGACGAAGGCATTGGCGGTGGAAACGAAAGTGTAGGACGGCATGATCACTTCGTCGCCCGGCTGGATATCGGCCAGCAACGCCGCCATCTCCAAGGCTGCGGTGCAGGCGTGGGTAAGAAGTGCTTTCTGCGCCCCGGTACGCGCTTCCAGCCAAGCGTGGCACTGTTTGGTGAAGCCGCCATCGCCCGCGAGGTGGCCGTTGGCGTGCGCTTGGGCGATGTACCACAGATCTTTGCCGGTTATGAAGGGTTTATTGGGTAGGATGTTCATTGTTTATTTCCCTCTTTTTGATAACCCGGGCTGGATTTCCGGTAGCGATGGAGTAGGGAGGTATATCTCTTGTAACCACTGCACCAGCCCCAATCACAACTCCATTCCCGATGGTTACACCTGGCAAAATTATTGCCCCACCTCCCACCCAGACATCATCGCCAATGGAGACGCTTCCGGCAATATCTTTCAAATCTATGGTCGAATAATCGTGAGATGCAGAGAATATCTTGACGTGAGGCCCTAACGCCACGCCTTTACCGATGGTGATTTCTGCATTGCCAGCCACGAATGAGGCGTACATTTCACACCCACGATTAATGCATGAGTTATCCCCAATACTGATGCGCCATGGGTATCGAAAGTAGGTTTTATAGTCCAGCATGCAATTTTTCCCTAAGCGCCTAAACATTAATTTAAAAATATAATACCTAATTGGTTGCGGCATAATCTCGAGGAATATTTGCAGGATATTTTGAAAATATGAATACAAATTGAAAAGAAAGATTTTTGTATGCAGATCCATTTTGATTTACTCAAACTCTCATTTCAGGTTTTGTGAAAACCCAATATTTTTGTAGAAGAAATAAGGCAACCGCAAATAGAATAATTAAGATGCCGAGCACAATTTGGTGGGGATAACCGAGCCACACCGAAAATATCGTCATAGCAGCAAAATTTAAAACATAGCCTATTGCATAAATCATAACGTACCGAGCAAATGCAATTTTTTCACTGCCGCTGTAACCAAATGACCATCGTTTATTTAAAAAAAATGTCTGTAAAACTCCTAGGCCATAGAGCAGTGTCATAGCCAATCTTGGCCCTACGCCCACTGCTGTAAACCCCAGGTAGAGGAGAAACCCCAGCCCATTGGAGATAAGCCCAACTGTCGCATAGCGAATGAACTGGCCCGATGTTTTCCTCATGGTGCGGATGATCCGTCACGCCAGCCCCAGATGTACCAAGGCGCATCGGGGCCAACGTTGAAAAGAAGGTCGAGTATGGAAACACCATGCTCGAATGGCGGGAAGCGCTGCGGATATTCGGGGTAGCCCGAGTAATCCTTCCACACCAGCTCGATGCCTGCGGCGGCGAAACGTGAAGAGTCGATGTAATCCTTTGCCGCTGGTCCGGAGACGTAGCGATCAGCCCCTGCCTTCGTCACGAGTTCAATCAGCCGATCAAGTTTCTGCCCGCCGAGGCCGTACTCGCGCGAGTCGCGGAATTCTGTCGTGAGATTCAGAAGGTCACTCGAAATCGCACGAATCAAATGTTGGTTCAGTTCAGAGAGGTTGCTCCATTGACGGCCCAGGTACACATCCTTAAAGAACGTCTGGTAGCGGGCGAAGTACGGGCACTTGCCATAGTGCTGCTGGATCGTTTTCCAGTGTTTCGTCTGCCAGGAGGAATCCTTGATCTCCACCTCACAGATCAAGCGATTCGCATCGGTGCCCACCGGGATCGTAATCCAGTCCGCACCCTTCGGGGTCTTGATCTTGTTGCGGTTACGCCAATCATTCTTGGTGAACTGAAGGTCGTCATAAAAGATGAACAGATCGGCGTCGTGGATAAGGTCGAAGTAACCTTTCCATGGAATGTAATTGGATTGGAGGACGACGACCGTTTTCATGAGAACAGTGGGCCGGGAGTCAATGGTTCGAAGTGAGCCAACAAATCAGTCAATTTGATCGCTTGCTCGGGACTGAAATGGCGGTCGTTAAATAGGTTGATCACATGGTGATGCACCGTTTGGGCGAATGGAGCGCTGCCCGGCCCAAACAGACCCGCCAGTGAATCATAATGCCCGCTGGCAAAAAGACCTTCGCGACGAATGGCATCGAGCACGGCCGCCTTGTCCCGGACTTGGACGTTGAACCGCCAGGACTGAAATGCGCTGGGGAATTGAATCTCGAGGGGAAGTCGATCGGAGTAGATCGAATTTATGGCCGTCTTTATCTCCGATATCCGGATGAACTCCTGTTCGGCGCGTTCCCGGTATGCCGACCATGTCTCTTGGGGCGTGGCCGTATCAAGCCAATCGCTGTCTTTATAGGAGTAGCCCGTTTGCGTCTTCAGAGCATTCTTGTAATGCTCGGTCATCTCGTCGAGGTCGCGGCCATTGAAGGTTGATTCGGTTCGGGCATAAGGTATGTCGTCGCTGATCACGCCAAATCCCCCGAACCCCACATCGACATACTTAGCGTAGCCCGTGCTATAGAGCGCGACATCGGTGTGTGGGGCCAGCATCCCGCTGAACTCAGGCGGGCACAAGCAACGGTCGTCCACAATTAATGCATTTGGTGATAGAGATTTTATATTGGTGAAAATATCAGACGCGTCGAAAATGGCGCCGTAGGTCCTAACGTAAATGATACCGGCCGGTTTGTGGTTGGGGGCCAACCAACGATCCACTAATGCGTCGTGGTCAATGCAAAGGGTGCTCGGCGCGATATCAATGAACTCAAACGGCCGCCGTGCCTTGAAAAACACCATAGGCACAATGGGGCAGATGTTGGCCGGCAACAGAAACGGTCCTTCTGTCGGATGCGAACGGATAAGGTTGAAGAGAATAGTGGCGGCCCGTTTTTCGAACGCGATCATCTTTTCGGTCTCGCGGGCACACCGTAAACAACGACTCCTTCGTCGATGGATTGCACAACGCCGGACGCCATGCCAACGAAAGCGTAGTCAGCAATGGTTACGTCCTCGCGAACGGTCGAATTGAGGCCGACAAATACACCTGTACCTAGATTTGCGCGGGCGCCAATGCATGCACTGGCAGCGATGAATACGCTATTTTGTAACTGGGTTTCATGCTCAATAACTACATGGGCGTTGACCACATTGTTGTTGCCAAGACGCACGCCATGTTGAAGGCAGGCGTGGGATAGTATGGCGTTGCCATAACCGAGTTGGGCGCTTGATGACACATAGGCGAGGGGGTGAACAAAGTTGGCGAAACGAGTGGGGGGAATGTCGTAGCTTCTCAGAAGGGTGACTCGCTCGCGCATGAGATCTGGGCGGTAAAGGGAAAATAAAAATTTCACGTTACTGTCGCGGAAAAGTTCGCCCATGTTTTGAGTGCCACATAACACGGGAAAGCCAGCGATGGTCTCCCCCAGAGATGAGTCATCGATAGCGAAGCCAATTACGCGCATTGGATAACCAAAACGATGGCGGGCATCCTCAATTTGTTCGGCTATGTTGATGGCGGTTCCTTTTCCGCCGATGATCAAGACCTCCTCCATTTTTAACTATTTTGCCTATGAAAGTCCGTGGTACGCCCTACTAGGAACAAAGGTTTTTTCGAAGACTTGAAGTTCATTCGGCCCAGATACTCGCCAAAGATGCCCAGCACCAGCAGTTGCACCCCGCCGAATAATAGGATGCCTGCCATGATGGACGCGTAGCCAGACACCGAAATACCGCCAATTAGATACCGGCCAGCGATGACCGCTAGCCAGGCCATGCCGATGAAGAAGGCGGTGAGGCCGATCCATGTCGCCATTCTGAGCGGCAGATCGGAAAAGGTGACAAAGATGTTGATGGTGTGGATGAACAGCTTGCGAAAGTTATAGTTGCTCGTTCCTTCGGCGCGATGGGAATGGGGGACTTCTACTGTGGCGTAGTTATTGGTCAGCCAAGACAGATAGCCATCCACGAAGGGAAACGGTGAATCGAATTCAGCTAGTGCTTTCGCAATGCCCGAATCGATGACTCTGAACGCGGTGTACTCGTAATTTAGGGTAGGAATAGCCTTATTAAAGGCGCGCCTGGCTAATCCCGAAGTAAAGTTACGCCAGGGGGAATGGGTGCGGCTCTTGAAAATGCCATAGACCAAGGCATAGCCTTCGCGCGCTTTTGCGATTAACTGGGGAATTGCCTCGGGCGGATGTTCTAGGTCATCATCAAGCGTGATGATGTATTTACCCTGTGCTTTTGAGATTCCGCAAATGGTTGCCGCGTGCTGGCCAAAGTTGCGTGACAGTTTGATGCCTCGCACATGGGTGTCGCGCTGAGCTATTGCTTCAATCACTTCCCACGAGTTATCCCCACCACAGTCCTCCACCAGCAGAATCTCATAGTCTTCATTTAGTTGTGCCAGCGCTTCCGTCAGCCTGCGGTGAAGTTCTGGCAGCACGCCGGCGGAGCGGTAGACTGGGACGACGATGGATAAAGTTGGCATGGGATTAGGCAAGTCGTTTAATCAAGTTGGATTTATTGAGATAATTATGCCAGTTTTCTGAGGCGTTACCCTGGCTCGCTATAGTCTGGGAAGGTATCATGACGCCTGTGTTTCTACTACTTATTGCCCCGCCGGCCATCTTAAAGAGCACCAACGCCGGCAACGCAGTAGCCAAGCAAAAACTAACAACTATCCTGACTAGCAATGAAACTCAGCCAGCATGAAACGAAGCGAATCCCCTCCCCTTTACTAAGGGGAGGGTTAGGGTGGGGATCAAAAATTTCTCACCCCCCATCCTAACCTTCCCCCTGGTAGGGGGAAGGAATATACCGGTAGCCTACTTTGGCTGAGGATCGATGCTAATCAGGAAAACTATTATAAAAAATGGTCGCCATGATGAACACGGAAATGGCCTTGCTTAGTCTGCTAGCCGGCTGGGCGATGAGCGTCATTCTGCTGGCCTGGGTGTATCGGCGTGAGCTCATGGCTGTATTCAGAGAGCCGGTTTGCGCTTCTCCCATTCTGATTGTGGAAAGCGATGACTGGGGGCCGGGGCCGCCGGGCCATGCTGAAGCGCTGTCGGCGCTAGAAAAAATATTGGGCGTGTTCCGCGATGGCAGTGGACGCCATGCGGTCATGACTTTGGGGCTCACCTTGTCAGTTCCGGATAGCCAACGCATGGCCCAAGGGGGATGGGCACACTACCATCCACGCTTGCTCTCAGACCCGGCTTTTGCCCCGATCTTGGATTGCATCAAACGCGGCATTCAAGCAAGGGTATTTTCGCCTCAGTTGCATGGGTTGGCTCATTATTGGCCCCCCGCATTGATGGCCGCGTCTGCCACGGCGCCTGACGTGATGGCATGGCTGCGGCAGGAAAACACCCCTAACACCGAAGCGCTGCCGTCAGCGCTGCAAAGCCGTTGGACCGATGCTTCCGTGCTTCCGTCGCGCGCGATCACAAAAGACGCGATTGAGGCGGCAGTGCGTGAAGAGACGCGTGCGTTCCAAGATATCCTGGGTCAAGCTGCCACCGTTGCGGTACCTCCCACTTTTGTGTGGAATGAACAGGTTGAATTGGATTGGTCGCGCGCGGGGGTCGAATGCATCATTACCCCAGGGACGCGATATGAGTCTCGGGGAGTGGACGGTAAGCTCGTTGGATCCGGCAAGAGAATTGCAAATGGTGATCGCGGCGGAGGCGGAATCGTCTATTTGGTGCGGGATGTCTATTTTGAACCCATGCGAGGCCATAAGGCTGAGCGTGTGCTGGATGGCTTGTCCCGGAAGACGGCGGCGGGGAGGCCGTGCTTGATCGAAACGCACCGTTTCAATTTCATCGAGAGCAACAAAGATTTGTTGCTGCAAGAGTTGGGGCGCATGTTTAAGCTGGCCCTTGAGCGGTATCCATCGCTGCGCTTTATGTCCTGTGCGGAATTGGCCAGGGCATACCAGCTCAATTCGCGTGACTTGTTTGAGCATGGCATCGTGAAACGAATAAAGGTTTGGCTTGTGCGGCTGCGTGAATTGCCGCGCTTTTGCTTATTGGCACGTGGGCTTGGCGGCATGGGCGTGCTGTTGGCCATGGGATACGTCGGCATATTGGTGATTCAATGAGCGCCCCTCGCTTTTCTGTCATCATCCCGGCTTACAACAGTGCAGCCACCTTGGCGCGCGCTATCGATTCTGTGCTCTCTCAAAGTTACCCAGCGCAAGAAATTGTCGTGATCGATGATGGGTCAACGGATGCCACGCCAGAAGTCGCCGCTCGTTACGGCGCAAAGTTGCGCTATATACGACAAGAAAACGCGGGGGTTTCCGCAGCGCGCAACCACGGCGCGCGTATCGCCACGGGCGATTGGCTCGCATTTCTGGATGCCGATGATTGGTACTACCCCGATCGGCTGCGGCTGCATGCGGAGTGGATAGACGAAGATGCCGCACTCGACTTTTTGACCGGTGATTACGAGTATCGGGATGATGCCGGCAATTTGCTGGGGACTTCCATGGCGCAACATGATGCTGGCCGGATGATGCTCGCCAAGGCTGCGGGCAGCGTACGTGTGGTCATGGACCAAGCCCATGAAATCCAGGCTTATGTCGCGGATCATTTTGGCGATACCCATACGCTATCCGTGCCGCGCAAAATATTTCTGAAGCTCGGCGGCTACCCACTCGGCTATAAGGTGTGTGAAGACGTCCACTTTCTCACCCGCCTGGTATCCAGAAGCCGCCGCATCGGCGTGGTGTGCGTGCCGCTGGGTGTATATCTTATCCATGCTAGCAGTGCGACGCGGCGCAACCCTGTTGCTGCGCAGCAGGAAAATGTGCGCACGCTGACCGACCTCGGACGCCTGGCGCAAAATTTCCCTGCACCGGTACGGCTGGGCATCAAGCAACGGATGCAAAGCGCACGCTACAATCTGGCGTGCGCACTGACAAAAAATGCGCAGCGCAGTGCAGCGGTGCGCGCTGTCCTGCCTTCGCTCGTGAGCAATCCCGGCTGGCGCAGCCTGCGGGATGTGTTGTCGATGTTGAAAGGGTGATTTGTTTTTTGGAGCTAACTCCGATTCCGAATAAAAAGTGCTTGATTGCTCCCTCTCCCGCAGGGCGGGAGAGGGTTGGGGAGAGGGTGGCGGCTAATTAAATCTATCTCAAACTCAAAATTATCATGTTAATCACCCCCCCTCTCCCTAGCCCTCTCCCCGCAAGCGGGGCGAGGGGATAATTTGATGTGCTGAATAAAAATGGAATTGGAATAAGAAATGCGTTTGTTAGTTCTCACTGAACTTTTTCTGCCCACCAAGGGCGGCACCGCCGTATGGGCGGCCGAAGTGTACAAACGCCTCGGCGGCAAGGAAATTCATGTTGTCACCGCCGATGTTTCAGATGCAGAGGAATTTGATGCCACGCACCCCAACACCATCCACCGGCTTAACCTCAAGCGTGTAGCTTGGCTCAGACCTGAATCGCTGGCGATGTATGCACGTTTCTTTTTCAAATCATTGTGGCTGGCGCTATTCCATCGCTTCGATGCCATCCACGCCTTTCGCGCCCTGCCAGAAGGTCTGGTGGCCTGGGCCGTTGCGCGTTTGACTTTCAGACCCGTGGTCATTTACGCCCACGGCGAGGAGCTCACCACCTGGGGCAAGGGGGGGAAATACAAGGCCATGCGCTTCGCCCTGCGCCATGCCGACACCATCATCGCCAACAGCGACTTCACTCGCCAAGAACTGCTGGGCATGGGAGTGCGTGAAGCGCGCATCGTGCTCATCAACCCCGGCGTGGATGTAAAGCATTTTCGTCCCGGGCTGCCTTGCGACGATCTCAAGCAGCGCATCGGCCTTGGCCTTGGCGAAAAACTCATCCTCTCTGTGGGCCGCTTGTCCCGGCGCAAGGGCTTCGACATGGTCATGCGCAGCTTGCCCGAGCTAATCCGCCAGGGCATCGCGGTGCGCTATGCCCTTATCGGCATCGGTGAGGACCACGACTACCTGACCAACCTAGCTAGGGAGCTGGGCATGGAAGACCGCGTTCACCTCTTGGGGCATGTGGCGGCTGATGATTTGCCCCGTTGGTACAATGCGTGTGATGTGTTTGTGATGCCAAACCGCGAAATCAATGGCGATACCGAAGGATTTGGGATGGTGTTTTTGGAGGCGGCCGCTTGTGGAAAGCCGGCTATTGCAGGGGCTGCGGGCGGAACCGGATCCGCCATCATTGACGGTATAACGGGATTTCGCGTGGACGGCTCTATGGAAGCGGAGACAGCCACTGTTTTATCGCGCTTATTGCTTCATCCAGATATCGGTGACATGCTTGGCACGGCAGCCAGGCAACGTTCGTTGGCGGAATTTTCTTGGGAACAGGTGGCGAGAAAAACCGCCCAAATTGAAAATAGGTGTTAATCATGAGAAAAAATATGCAATTTCTGGCGCTGGCATTTCTGCTGCTACTTGGTTTGCAACCTGCCTTCGCAGAAAAATATACCTATACACCCACAGAGGTGGAATACGCCACCCTTCCGCCTTATTGCAAAGAGAAGATCGAAAATAAAAACCCCGCGGAAAAGAAAGCGTGGTCCGATAGTTTCGGGGTCAACACGTATATGCATATGCACCATTATTGCCTAGGGCTTAACGACGTCAATCGTTACTATAGAGAAAGCAATGCGCAGCTAAAAAAAGGGCTTTTGTCGTCAGCTGTCGGTGAATTTGGTTACATGGTAGACCATCTACCGCCTGGTTCTGCCTTGTTGGCTGATGCTTACCAAAATCGTGGCCGCGTGTTTTTATTGCAGGGGCAAGAAGCAAATGGCGTCAAGGATCTGCATAAGGCGCTTGAGTTAAACCCCAAAAATCCGCGGACCTATCTTATTCTTGCGGACCAGGTCGAACGGGGGCCGGGCAAGGATAAAGCGCTGCAACTCGTTATCGAAGGCTTACGGCACATCCCCGCTTCCAAGGGGCTGCAACGACGCTATCAGGAATTGGGGGGCAAGCTGCCCTTCCCCGAGCCGCATGAAAAGCCAGCCGAGCAAAATGCGGCGGCTGAATCCAAGGCTGCGTCTAAGCCTGAAGCTGCGCCACCTTCGGGGGGGGGGGCGAATCAGGCAGCAGATGGCGCAAACCTAACAGCACCAACTGGGCCGACATCACAAATTGATCCCCCGAAAATCGGCTCGCCGACAAATCCGTATTGCCGCTTCTGCCAGGATTGATCAACCTGGATTGCCGCGCTTCGCTCGCAATGACAGCCATTCATCATCGCGAGGCCGCGGTGAGTTGGATTCGTTCACCCGCAGGGCATAGCTATCTACACAAGTGCACAAACATCTGTCGAACTAGCGCCTCTCCCTTTGACTGCGGAAGGGTCGCTGCGTAGCAGCGGGGCACCCACCGGCGTACCCCTTGCGGGGAAAAAGGGGGAACAAGGGGGATTTAGATGTTTCGCCGATGTTTCATAATCCCCTATTGAATTGGAAACGGAATTAGGTCGATTGACCGACGCGTTTACACACGCAAAAATCCTTGCAAGCGTTCCCATAGATCGGCTTTCACATCGGCATGCTGTTCCGACACGTCGTGCTGGCAGGCGGGATCGTTTTCCAGATCGAACAGGCGCAACAGGTGGCCCGCTTCCAGCGGCTGGTACACCAGCTTCCAGCGGCCACGCCGAATCATTCGGTCCTTGGCGCGCAAGATGATGTCTTGATACTGGGGTTTGATCGCCAGCGTGCCGCTGCTTCTGTCCGGCACCTCCATCAATTCCAGCAAGTCGGGGTAGTGCAGATGGTGTTCGGGTAGACCGGGGATATCGGCGATCCACACGCCGGTTTCATTGAAGGCGTCGAGGTTTGGGCAATGCTCGCGCGCAGCGAAACATGGCGCCAGCGACACCCCTTCCATGCTGGCGGCGGGATTCGCACCCGCTAGTTCCAGCAGGGTGGGGGCGAGGTCGATGCTGCGCACTACCTGTTCCACTTTGCCGCATGCGGGTTTGCGCGGATCACGAATCAGCAGCGGAATGCGCGGGCTGAAATCCCCCACCGCTGAGTTACCTTGCCCCCAAGTGTCATGCTCGAAAAATTCCATGCCGTGGTCGGAATAAACCACGACGATGGTATTACCCGCCAGCCCGCAGGTTTCGAGGTGGCGCAGCATCTTGCCCACTTCATCGTCGAATTCAGCCACGCAGCCGTCGTACAAATCTATGATTTGATCGAGATCAAATTCCTCTTTGGGCGCGCCCTGGCGCCGGATGATCTCGAACGGGTCGGTCAGCCGCGCCATGGCGAATTTTGATTCGCCCGCATACGTCGACTCGGTAAAGCGCGTGTACCACGGCCATTCAGAGGCGAACGGCGGGTGCGTGGTGGAATAAAATACATTCAGGAAAAACGGCTGGGCGCTTTCCGCCAGGCGCGACACCAGCCGTCGCGCGCGCCGCCCCATGGGTTGAGTGAGGGGCACGCCGCCGAGATAATAAATTTCCGGCAGCAGCAGTCGTCCCAGCCGGTTGTGGGTGAACAGCGAGACGAACAGACGTAAATCTTTTGGACCCTGGCGGATCAGGTATTTCAGATTCCACTGGTCATCCGGCAGGTCGGTGTAATCGAAGCCGAAGGAGAATTTGCCCATGTCTCCGCCGCACCAGTCAGAAATTGCAGCGGTGCGATAGCCTTGCGCCTTGAGCAGATGGGGCAGGGCATCGACTTTGAGCCGGGTGTCGTCGTCCACATTAAAATTGTCGCGAATGCCGTGGGTGTGCGGCCAGGTGCCAGTCATCAGCGAAACCAGGCTGGGCGCAGTGCGGGCGCAGGGTACATAGCAGTTGGCAAACAGCACGCCCTGCTCGGCAAGCATATCGATTTGGGGCGTGAGCGCACGGTGATAGCCCAGCGCGCTCAATCGGTCCGCGCGCAGCGTGTCCGACCCGATCATCAAAATATTCGGTTGCGCATCGGCCGTGCGTGCGGGTGAACGGCGCGGTGGGCGCGCCTCGGGCAGCCAGGCCGCCCAAGTGATCGTACCAGCAAAAAACAGCACGGCGGCCCACAAAGCAATCAACTCGCTCACCTGGTTCTGCTTGGCCAATTGCCATGAAGCGGCGAACAGCAACAGCAAAGTGGCGGCAGCCAACGCAAACTGCATCAGATAAATGCGCCCCGGCGTCATGCCGCGCCACAACCAGTAAAAGCGGCTCATGCGGTAGTGCATGGAGGCGACCAGCAGCCCCGGATTGAAGCGCAGCTTGCGGATGAATTGCAGTATGGCCGCGCCCAGAATCCCCAGCACGGCCGCGACTGTGGCAAGACCACTTGACCACTCCCCGCCCAGACTCACATGCAGCATGTAGTACAGCAGCACACCTGCCCCGCCAGTGAACAGCATGATGCCGAATGCCCAGGCAGACAGGCGGGCCAGCGCAAACAGGGTGTAGTTCCGGTAATAGGTAAGCACTTCCTCACGAATGCGCGGCCCGGTCTGCGAAAAATCCGAGAGCGACTTTGCCAGCAATGCCAGCGTGCCCGCACTCGCCACTGTCAACGCGGGCAATACGCCGGCCCAGCGCGCACCGCCGCTGATAAACCAGGCGATCAGTCCGCAAGCAAGCGTCAAAATCGTCAGCGCTTCGATGTACAAGATGCCGCGATCAGGGGGCAACGGAAGGCCTTTGCCACGATGGCCCGATTCACGTCGGCCCTGCACCTCCCCCAAGGCGGCAGTGGTTCTCACCCAATAAAAGCGCCGCTTAGCCCATGACAGGCTGAACAGGCTGTGAAACCCGTATTCCGCCAACTTGCGCCACATGTAAAGCGGCACGGTGCCATTGCCATGAATACGCGAGGTGGAACGGGTGCGCTGATAGCTCTTCTTTAGTAGATAGCCAAGTTTGAGTCGTTCGGTATCCACATAGTGGTGCTGCACCATGTTCGGCACATATTGGCAGCGTGCACCGCGCGTCAGGGCGCGCAGTACGTATTCGCTATCCTCGCCGCCACCCAGATCATGACCATGCGGGCCCAGCTCAGTTGAAAACTGCCCGGCCAGATCAAAAACCTGACGTCGCACCACCAGATTGCCGCCGCCGGGGATGGGGCCTTCTTCCGCCGTGATGGTTTTGGGTTGATCGCCTTGTTCGTAACGCGGCACCGGCAGCGGGTAAATCCGGTATGGCCCTTCGTCGTGTACCCAGGCGGGTTCGGTGCCATCCCAGTCGGGCAGAATGCGGCCGCAATATAGCCCCGCATCGGGCCAGGTATGCGCCGCCTGCTCAATCGCAAGCAGATAATTTTCATCGACCCGATGGTCATCATCGACAAAAGCGACCAGCTCGGTTTCGATATCCGGGATGGCCCGATTAAGCGCATGCGATTTGCCCGGAGTGGGGACTTCAATTATGTATAGCGGAAGCCAGTTATTTGCGTCTTGCTGTGACTGGTACGCCTGCATGCGCGCCACCGTCTCGTCAGTGCAGGCGTTGGCTGCCACCAGAATTTGCACCGGCATGGCGGGGCGTTTCGCTGCATTCAGCGAAGCCAGCACCCGCTCCAGTAAATCGACTCGGTTGTGGGTGCAGATCAAAACTGTAATACGCATGATGGGTGAAGGGTGCGTCAAGGGAAGTGTTGGAGTGCGGCAAGTTTAACGCAGTTCGCCAAGCTGCCAAGCCGCCAAAATTGCTTAAGAAACCATAGACCTGAACAGTACCTGAAACAGAGAGGCTTTCATTAGCATTTGATGTGGCGTGCGCCAGCGGAGGAAATGAGGCAGCCGTGCTCTATTCTGGTGGAACGACAGCCACGCTTCCCCGTCAGGGCGAATCTCTGTCGCCATGGTTGCCAGGGTCTTGCATGACAACCCAGGCTGTGTTGCCAGCCATGCCAACAGACTTCCGAAACCATCCAGGTTGATGCGCCCGGAAGCGGGATTCTCTTCCTTGAAGTCATAGTGGTGCAGCACAGCAATGATGTGAGGGCTGTATGCCTCGAATCTTCGCGCCAGCGTGATGGCGCTCTGAAGTTCAGTTATTTGGCATGTTCGCGGCAAGGAGGCGATACTCGAATTGTGTCCAATGTATTTCAATCCGGCAGAAATATAAATGAAACCGGTCTGCGCCAATGCTTTAAGCGTGCTTTGATCGTAGGTGTTCCAGGGGGGCACGAAGCCGCTGATATTCGTTTGAAAGACTTGTTCCAAGATGCGTTTGCCGGCATCGATTAATAAGTGCTGTTGCGCAAGGGGCAGGCCGACAAACTCAGAGTACTGCCCCGCCATAACCTGACTGCGAGCAACGTGCGCAAAGCCATGCTGCGCGATTTCGATAATACCGGCTTGCTGCGCCTCAATCAGATGGGCGGCGGACTGTGTGTCGAGATGTTGTGGACCATTCTCTTTTTCATAAGCCGGAATCACGGCCACCGTCGCGCAGAGACCGTGCTGGCGTAGTAGATCAAAAATTCGCCTCTCTAAGCTGTGGTTACTTTTTGGCCCAGGATCGTCAAGTCGAATAGTGAATGAAATCAATTTATTGTCTTCGCACGGTGCGTGCTGTCGTTTTTTTTAATGAATCCCAATATGGATGTTAACGAAATGTAATGTTTTCCGTCAGATATTTTTTAGATATACCAGCAAAATCTACGCCAAGCGCGGCTTTTTTGTCATGACCCACTGGCGAAGTAGTTCAGACGCAGTTCTTAATGGGATTGGGTGGCGCAAGAAAGGAGTGGGTGACGAACTATGCGCGGTAGTGCCGAGCAAGTGGCAGAGTGAATTTTCTTCGGGGCGAAACTGGGTTTTAGCGTAAGGCCAAGTCAGCGTGAGCGGTACAGGCCCTGCATCAGGCCGAGAAAATGAAAGACAATAATTTCCCGGTTGAAAGCCTCGTCGCGGGGCTGGGTCATATGACCCCACAGCATGCGCGCTATGGCGCGCAGGGACTGGGGAAAGACATACAAGGGAATGTTGAACAGCCGGCGCTCACCCGCCAGCCCGCGGCTCTGCGCTATGTTGCGGCTGGTCTGGAAGCGCCAGCGACGAAAGTAGCGTTTGGTCAAGCGGAAAGCTTCAACCTTATGGTGAACTCGGGACTGCCCCAGGAAAATGGCCTTTAGACCGGCCGCCAGAATCCGCTCGAACATCTCGCCGTCCTCACCGCTGGCCAACACGCTTCCTTTGCGACCACGGTTGGTATCAAACAGAGCGACGCGGTCGAACACCGTCCGTTTCATGGCCATGTTTGCACCAAAGGGCGCCTGGCTCGCCTGCGTGATCGGGTAGTCATCGGTTCGGTCGGTGCGAATCGCGAGAAAGCCATAAAAGCGCTCGGTGAGCCACGCGGGCGGCGGCGTTTCCCAGATCGGCGCGATGTATCCACCGCACGCATCAGCTTGATATTTATCCATGCCTGCCAGCGTTGTCTCCAGCCAGTCAGGTTCGGGCAGCACGTCGTCGTCAGTGAAGAGAAAGACGTCCCCCTGCGCGGCGGCGATGCCGTGATTGCGTGCGTGCGACAGTCCTTGGGCCTGCTCAAACTCATAGCGGAGCAATGGCCACTCGCGTTGTACCTCCTCCACGACTTTGCGCGTGTGATCTTTCGAGTTGTTATCGACAACAACAACTTCCCACTCACGCGACGAACTGGTCTTTTGAGCGCGCAGCGCGCGCAGCGTGTCACGCAGCGATTCAGCGCGATTGTAGGTGCAAATGATAATGCTGGCGTCCATGGTTGACGGCTAAACCTGATTGGGCAGCGGGTAGGCGGCGTTTACAGATAACGTGGTTAGGCTACCAATCATATCCCAGCCCCTTCGCCATCGGCGACACGGCCCGCCTGAGCAGCCACTTTTCCAGCGCGCTAACGCGGGCCTTCTCACCACCCCGCTCCGAGCTACCTACTTTGGCGCCCAGTACTGAGTGATTCATGCGGATGCCAAGATACGCATCAATCTCTTCTAGCGGCGGGCGCTCCCCGATGAGATCCTCGTATCGCACCAGCAGCGCATCCAGTTTTTTGGCGTCTCTTAAATAGCCCTGCATCAACTGGCGCCAGTGCGTGCCGAACGCGGTGGGGGTGAACATCGGTTTGTTCGGAAAAATGTCATACCAGCTGCGGCCATATCGGGCATAGGATCGGTAGGCGTCCAGTGGGTTACGATACAAAAAAATAAACTTGGCCTTAGGGTAGAGCCAGCGGAGATAGAGCGCGTGCTCGCTGCCCAGCCGAACCTCCTTGATACCCCAGCGCGCAGCCCCCCCGCGCTTTGCCGGCTTGGAGAACATCGTGTCAAAGAAGGCGCGGTGCCCTTTGCGTAAATCTTCCAGGGAGGGGAATAAGTTGGCTATCCAGTTGCCGGACAGGTCGGCGGGCGGCGTGCCGTCGTAGTAATACTCGGCAGGTGGCCAATCGGCACGGAAGGCCTTCATGCTGTCTGCAAGCGCTTGGATCATGCCGCATTCATCGTACGGCTCGCCCCAGATGAGCACGCGCGAATCCGACATGATGAGCCGCTGCAGCAGGGTTGATCCGGATCGCCAGCCAGCAGACAAGAGAAATATAGGCGCTTCGTCATCGTTCGGGTCGGTAACCGGGTTGGCGCGGTGCATCTGTTCAATACCCGAAACGATGCATGGATGTCGCAACAGCACCTGTCGATGGGCAGCTCGCGCCTGCTCGGGGCCAATGACCGCAGCGCTTAGAGATTTCCACATGGCACAGCCCCCTGGCTTGTCGAGTTGGTCTTGATCAGATTGTAAAGGCAAGGATGGCAGGAACGAAACGCAGATTTCATAGAAAATGTCTTTTGAGTCGTGAACAGCCTATTCAAGCACATTAAAGGATGCGGGCCTTAGGTGCGCAAGCGTGATGGTTAAAAGCACGTAGCGGATTGCCAAGCGCCCTGTTCAAATGTGTAATGGCCACCGAGCCATCGCCTGTCAATTACGGCGCAGCTTTTCTAAATACCAAATACTGGGCTGAGCCATTTTTTTCGTGACGCCGATGATCCCACTCCCATCGGGCCAGTTTCACGATGGAACGATCGACCAGGGCGGCAATTTTCTGCGTCACCAATACGGCAGCCTGCTTTAGCGTCTGACGTCGTTTGACCAAATCGAGGTCCTTGTAGCGCATAAAACGATTTAGAGATAGCAGTAAGCGCCGCATGGCCGCTAGCCTAATCGCCGCAAATGAATTTATTGGTTTACAGCTTCCAAAAAACTGGTTGATATAGGCGGGGCCCGTGCCCCGCACCAGCCAGTCAAATGCAGCAAATAAGTGTCCCGAGTAGAACTCCGCCTGAATCATCAAGCCCTGCTGCTTGAACAAAGCTATGGTTTTCTCACTCGGCATGCGCCGCATATGACCGTCGGCAACTTCAAAAAAGAACACGGATTCACCAGTAGCCGAAAGCCTTCGTCCATCCTGCATCAGATTTATCAAGCGATCCTCGAACGAGTTCTTATTCCCACAAGGAAAAATAATGCATGCGTGCCCCCCGGGGCGCAGAAGTCGTGCGATGTCTTTAATGGAAGCGACGACGTCAATAACGTGTTCAAGGACGTGAAAAGAAAAAACGAGATCGAAGCCATTGTCCTCCAGCGACGCGCGATCACCATCAAAAACCAAAAATTGGTGTTGGGGAAATTTCTGGGATGCCTTGGCAATTGCGACTTCTGAAATATCGATGCCCACGATCTCGGCGTCGGGAAACATATCCCGCAGCAGCGGTGTCCACTTTCCCTGCCCGCATCCATAGTCGAGAATTCGGCGCGGATGGTTGCCTACCTGTTCGAGTGTTTGTCTGACACGATAATCGGCGAGACCTTCGTGTGCCCAGGTTGAATACGCATCCGCGTCCATGTAGTCGCCGGCGTAACGGTCGTCATAGTGCTGCTTCAACGACTCCTTACTGAGTAAGTTAGGATCGGGTTTTGTCATTCATTACTCCCATTCATTAGTGCTTCGTCCATGCAGCTTTGATTTGCGCAGGAGCAAGTCTGGCGCAGACCTCAACTTGGGCATTCATTTTTTGTACTCAATTTTCCCCGTAGCTTGCATTAAGTCCTTCAAGGTGTCCCTGGCTTGCCCAAAGGTCAATCTGGCAGAGTCATATTCTTGCAGGATTGTTCTCACGCGTGCGCTTAGCTTCCTGCGCAAGTACCGAGTGCCCCACTTTTCGTGCATCCTGGTGAGCCTGAACGAGAATCTGCAGACCGCCCGGTACGTCCATCGCAGGATCGGGTTTGCAAGGCCGTCAATGTTGCGCAGCAAGATTGCAACGACAGCGTCAAGCAGCCCATCTGCACTAAGCAGTCGGTTCTTATAGCGGACCAGCACATCGGAAGCTTTTACTTCACCAAATCGTGACAAGTAGAGCGTGTTTTCGTCACGCCGGAAGTAGTAGAGGGGCTCCGGAATATGGCAGAGCTTGAAGCGCTGCGCTACCCGGATGAAGTAATCGTAGTCCTCGACCAAGAACAACTCGGGGTCGTAGTCCCCAGTCTCCTCGAATACCTTGCGCGTGTACATGAAGCACGCACCAATATGATTCCCCTTTTCCAGTTGCACCGAGTCGGGCAACCTGTCGTGATGGATATCCAGGGGCCGGCCCTTCGCGTCCTGCTCGGAAAACAAGTAGTAGTCAGCGTAGACGAAGTCGCAATTCCCAGCTTGCAGGCGCGCGACCATTTTTTCGACAGCATTGTCGGCAAACAGGTTGTCGTCTGACGTCCAGGTAAGGTAGGCGCCGCGCGCGAGCGAGAAACCCTTGTTGAGAGCCCGGGGCAGCTTCAGATTCGGCTCGTTCCGTACATAGCGGATGCGCTCATCGCTAAATGAGTTCACCACCTCCGGCGTGTTGTCGGGGGAATTGTCGTCCACGATGATCAGTTCTAGGTTCGTGTAAGTCTGATTCAACACACTCTGGATCGCGCTCGGCAGCACGTGCGCCCGTTTGTAGGTGGGCAACACAATGCTGACGAGCGGTTTGTCGGTAGCGCTATCGCTCATGCGCCACGCAAGCCCGCGTCTTGCAGAATCCGCTGCACAATTTTAATCCGCGCCGTGCCGTCGCCGTAAGGGTTCATTTTCGACGCCATGGCCTGGTATGCGCCTTCATCCTCCAGAAGCCGAGACGCCTCTGCGACAATGGTCGCTGCGTCCATCCCGACTAGCTTCAACGTGCCAGCCTCTACGCCTTCCTGCCGCTCGGTTACTTTGCGCAACACCAGCACCGGCTTGCCCAGGCTCGGCGCTTCTTCCTGCAAGCCGCCCGAATCCGTCAGCACCATGTAGGACTTCTTCATCAGATGGATCAGGGGCAGGTAGTCCAGTGGGTCGACCAGCAACACATTGTCAATGCCGGAGAGGATGGTATTAACGACCTGGCGCACATTCGGATTGCGATGCACCGGATAGACCAGCACGATCTGGTCTTTGTATTTAAGCGCCAGTTCCTTGAGACCTTGGCAAATCGATTCGAACGGACCGCCAAAGCTCTCCCGCCGGTGAGCGGTGACCAGGATGATCCGTTTCGAATCGAAGGGCAGCGCTTCCAGCGGCGTACCCGCGAAGCTGTAAGGCCGGTTGGAAACATCGAGCAAGGCATCGATCACGGTGTTGCCCGTCACCGCGATTTGCGCTTCCGGAATGCCCTCGTTGAGTAAATGCTGTTTCGCTTTGCCACTATGGGCGAAGAACAGATCCGCTACAGCATCGATCATTTTTCTGTTGGATTCTTCGGGGTAGGGGTGAAACTTGTTGAAAGTCCTAAGCCCGGCTTCGATATGGCCGATTTTCACCCCGGCATAAAAGGCGGCGAGCGCCGCAGCCATTGAAGTGGTGGTATCACCTTGCACCAGCAGTAGATCGAAATGCTCCTCGCTCAGAATTTTGCTGACTTCCTGCAGTACGCTGACGGTAATGTGCTCCAGCGTTTGGTTTTCTCGCATCAGATGCAGGTCGTAATCAACCCGAATATTGAACAGATCGATCAACGGCGCCACCATGTCTTTGTGCTGGCCGGTGAGGCAGTTTTTGTTTTCGATCAGCTCCGGAAATTTGTCTAGCTCAGAGATCACCGGCGCCATTTTGATGGCTTCGGGGCGGGTGCCGAAAACGGTGAGCACCTTAAGCATGTTTGCCTTCCGCGCGCATTTTCAGGAGGTGCGCATCGAGGAAATATTTGACCGCCCAACTGATCTCCGCACCCGCAATATATTTCGCGCCCTTGCCGTAGCTGCCGTAGAACCCGCCCGATTTGTTTTGGATTTTCTCCAGGTAACGCATGGCAAGGTCGGCCGGTTGCTTCTTGCCCAGCGTGTACCAGACGATGGCGTATTGTGCCATGCCGGTGGAGCACACCCAATCCACGTCCGGATAGGCTGGAATACTGCCATCGGCCCGTTGGCACTTTTCCACATCTGCCATGCCTTGGGCGGCAAGCTCCATTTCGCCCATTTCGCACAATGCCTCCATGGCGTAGGCATGAAAATGCGACAACCGGTTAAAGGGTACCAACCCTTCCTGCTTCTTGTAGTAGGCGAGCACGAAATTCGCCGCCTCTTCATATTCCTTCACGCCGAGCAGTTTGCCTGCCTGTGCGAGCGGCGGTAGCGCGTAGGTATGGATCAGGTCGTTGGCGATGTCGGTCCACAGTTCGGTCGAAGGGGTTTTGAGGCGGCCGCTTGCATCCACCTGCGTCAGGGTCCAGTCACAGGCTCTCCTTAACGCGGTTTCCACGCCATCCACATCACCCAGCGCCGCGCATAGCCCGCGCATGATCTGCGCAGTATCGAAAGTGTAGGGTACGCCATCGGGCGCCGGGAAAGCGCCATCAGGCAGTTGGATCGACAGCAGCCACTTGGTGCAGGTGCGCGCGAGCTCCTTCTCGCCCCAGTTGTAGAGGGTGGGAATGTAATAGCCCGTCACCTCCGGGTAGGGCGCCGGCTGTTTGGTGTGCACGATAATGCCCTGGCCGGCCACCATGTGTTGTTTGAACCAATCCATCGCCCGCTCGTAGCTGGGCTTCTTTTTTTGCCAGAAAAGCATATCTCTTCTTCCTCGTCTTTATCCTGTTTGTTGCTGGGCTATGCGCCCGAAAACGTGTTTAACCACGAAGGCGCCAAGAAAAGCGGTTTGTTTTCTTTGGGTTCAGTTTTGGCCGATGCCTCATCGTGCCAATCCAATTTATTTCGCAGGCTCCTTGATCCGCAAAATTTGATCTGCCTTGACCCCGCTCAATTCCTGCACCGCGCCGCTGGGCCAGTGCACCGTGATCTTGTCCACCAGCGTATTCTTGGCGAGACCGAAGTGCATGCGCTGATAATTCTGGCTGCGATGATGCACACCGCCGTCCTGCACACGCATCTGTGTCACGCTGCCGGCGCTTAGCCGAACCACCGCGCCGATGCCATCGCGGTTGGATGCAGTGCCCTCCAGGTCGATCTGAATCCAATGGTTGCCGTTGCCGACATTGCGGTAGATCTGATAACCGCCCCGCTCCGAAGGCAGCCCCAGGCTACGACCCATGCTGCCGCCGTTGGCCACGAACAGATCGAGAAATCCATCACCATCAAAATCCACCGTTGTGACTGAGTCACCCACGCCCACATGGTTACCGGCCGCTCCGCCCGCCGCACGCGCCACATCGAAGTGGCCGTCACCACGGTTGAGTAGGAGCAGGTTTTCCTGCTGCCCGATGTCGCCGGAGGCGAGTACGAACAAGTCCACATCCATGTCGTTGTCGAAGTCGCCGGCCACGACGTTCATGCCGGCCACGAGGTGCTTGTTCACCCCGCGCTTGTCGCCTTCTTCCACCAGCTTGCCGCCGTGGTTCATGAAGAGCCGCGCAGGGGCTTCCTCTGACTTGATGGCCTCACCGATCGCCTCCAATTTGGTGATCGGCGAGGAGGAAGTCACACGCACCTGAATCTGTTGATACTTGGGTTTGCCCGCGGCCAGGGCATCGCGCGGCGCGGTGATGCGCACCTCCCATTTGTCCGGCACGGTGAAGCCCACGTAAATGCCCGATTCCTTACCCGGCGCATTCGGTGCCGTGCCGCCAATACCGGGCGTGGCGGGCGAAACCTCGAACGTCAGCCCGCCGGGGTGCGCGCCTTGCTGGCCGAGGTGGATACGTTCTGCAGACATAGCATCGCCCGGATTGGCTGCCGCCACACGCAGGCGCAATGCGCCTTGCGAGCGGAAGGTGAACCCCGAGGGCTTGTCCACATTGTCCTTGTCGATCGACACATCGGCGACCATCTCGTTGGCGGACGGCTGGCCGAAGGCCACCGGTCCCGGCGGGTTCTTGCGCGTGAGGAACAAATCTATCCTCCCGTCGTTGTCGAAATCGGCGGCGGTGATATCCTCGAAAGCGGTGGCTGGCAACAGATCGAGATCGCGCGGAGGCTGTGCGGACAGATCGAAAATCTGCGCCGTGCGGTTCTTGCCGACGATGCGGCACAACAACTCGGGGCGATTGTCACCCGTCAGTTCGGCAAGCGTACAAAATGGCACGGAGCGTGAGCCAAACGCCAGGGTTTCCGCGGCGGTGAAACCATTCTCGCCCTGCACATAAACGAATGGCGGCGTCTTATCGTCAAAGCGCGCTTCCGCGCCTTGAAACAAGTCGAGCCGGCCGTCATGATTAAATTCGAACCACAGTGGCATGCGCGTGCGGCCCTCGGGGTTCAGCACACCCATTGCGTCCGCTACGTCCGCGAAGCGATTGCCCCGATAGCGAAATAGGCGCTTGGGTTCGGTACCCACACCCCTCACGGCGCCGGTCAACTGCACCAGATCCAGGCGGCCGTCATTGTCGAAATCGGCCCATACCGCTCCGTGCTTGTCGCCCTTCAACTCGTCCGCGGAGAAGAATGTGCCCGTTACGTCGGCAAACCGACCTCCGCCTAGGTTGCGAAACAGCGTGGGCGCGTTCAAATGGTTGGTCACATATAGGTCCGGCAAGCCATCGCCGTCGAAGTCGCCCCAGGCCGCCCCGTGGGTCATGCCCATGTAGGCCCCCAGGCCGGATTTTGCGGTCACGTCTACGAACAGTGTGGCCGCAACCTCTTGCCGCGTGCACGAGGTCGTTAGGCCCAAGCCGAGCATCAACACGGCTATGGTCGCCAATCTGCTAAGCCGTGGCCGTTCGAGGTATTTCAATGGAGGTTGTGGGCTCACTTGGCTGTTCCCGTCTTGATGATCTCATTGCGCAGAGCTTCCAGGTACGCGTGACCATACCGAAGATCCGGTTCCATGTGGTTACCCTCCGCCCACTCATTCCAGGATTTCAGGAAAACTAACTGGTGCTCGGGCGGTTTGCCTGCCACGTTATCCAGCGCTTGGCGCACGCTGCGTTGGAAGAGCTCCGGCGTGGAACCCCGCATAATCAAGCCGTTCATTCCGCTCCGCGGCGTGTTGTCCCAGCTGGGAATTAAGCATGGCAAATATTCCAGCTGGCGGGTCTTCTCTGGAACAAAAGTCTCAATCAGGTCTTTGTACTCATAAATCGTGAGACGATCGCCGCCGAGCTTCGCCTTCAACTTGAGTAGCGGGTATCGCCATGGGACGTGGCTTTTCAGCCCTGGCAAGTTCTGCTGCACCACCGCATCAAAGCCATTTGCTTTGGGATCCCAATTGTCCCGGTGTGCCACGCCGACGAGATAAAGACCGGGCAGGCCGGCGCGCTCTGCCATTTGGCGGAAGAGATGTGATACGTGCTGGATGTTGGGTACATCCTTCGGCTTGTAAATGATGAATAGCGGTTTGCCATCAACCTTCAGGTAGCGCCGGTCTCGGAAAGCCTTGAGAAGCTCGCGGAAGTGCGCCTCGTAGTCCTCTGTGCCTGGATAGGTTTGCTCTACCAAAACTCTTCCAGGGTTCCCGTGCCAGATGCCTGTCCAAGTGGCATTCGCCCAGCAAAGACAAAAGGGAAAATCGGGCTGGCCGGATTCAAGTACCTCGTTGAAAGGCCGCTCCAACAAGCGTTTACCGCCAAACCAGTAGTGGTAGTAGCAGAAAGCTTCAATCCCGTACGCGCGCGCCATTTCCGCCTGTGCTTCGCGCGTCTCTGGAACGCGTAGGTCATAGAAGCCAAGATCCGCAGGAATGTGTGGCTGGTAGTGGCCTCGGAACAGTGGCCTCGCCTTCGCTGCGTTGGTCCATTCTGTGAAGCCTTTGCCCCACCACTCGTCATTCTCGGGGATCGGGTGGTACTGGGGTAGGTGGAAGGCAATCACACGAGCCTTGCTATCCATTTATCCGCCCCTGTCTAATAACGACACAGCGTGGATCGGCAATAAAATACGGTCGCCTAATCATTTTCTAGGGCCCAAGCTTATCAACATGCCCAATTGGGCCTTCGTGAATTCACGTATTTTCCTGTAGAGCAACTTCACCGCTGGCTGTGCCTCATTCAATCGCTTCAATGCTTGTTCTTGTGACAATTCGTATCCGAGATCAAGAATTGCTTGTCGTAGCATTTCACATTCGCGCAAGTGTGCAAGCTCGGTCAAAAACTTGATCTTTTCATTTATTTTTTTTGTGCTTTCTGTAAATTCAAATAAATTCAAGCTTTCCCTAAGCCGCGTAAAACCTGCTAGAGCGTGCTCGGCCTGCTTATTCGCATACGCGAGTAAGCGTGCGGGTTCGACACTCATTGCCTTTTCGACGGATGCTTTTAGGTCACCAATGGGTACATTGAAAGGCTGGAGGTCAGGCTCCTCCCACGTCGATGTATAGATGTTAACTTTTTGGTTTTCTAGACTAACTCTGGGCCGACCATATGCGGCGGTAACGATGCGCCCATGAAGGCTGGTTCCCACAAAGCAGGCGGCGTGGGCGAGTACACCCACTTGCGTCCATATGTCTCGATTGCGCTGTGTGTGAATATGCAGATTTCCGCCTGAATGTTCTTGGGCAATCTGAGCAAGTTGATCGAGCATCGCAAAGCTATCATGCCCAGGTGCGGTGCCAGCGGGTTGAAACACTACGGAGAGGTTAAGTGAGCGTGCTGTCATTGCAATCGCCTCGCCGACACGTTGGGGGTGATTTTTCCTGATGTAGTCGTCATTTGCCTGGACTACGAGATAGGGTTCCGCGAGCCATGGGTTCAGAGAAACAGCTTCGGTGAAGGCGGTTTCGACTTCATGTGCATAGCAAACCCGCAGTGTGCTAACTATATCGGGGTTCAAGTCGACTGATGGCCGCTCAAGGTTATCACCACTAATTAATTTATGTGTGACGGCATCGCGTACTGATATGTAGTTGGCCTGATCAATTGTTTGCAGCAATGCTGAGAGTTTGTGTGAACCGGGTTCGAGACTGCTTCCACCCACGGAATTCAGTGCGAAGAGGACTGTGCTCTTTTTAGCACCCAGCAATTTGTTCAGATCTGGAATATATGCAAGATCACCCGCGCGCCAGGAAACCAGTTCTCCAAACCGTTTCTTGTTGGTCTGGTCGCTTTTATGAAAGGACTTGCTTCGTGTTGGGTCAATGTCGCATGACAACGCGCCGTTGACCGGGCAAGTCAACACTTCACCCCCGGCAACAATAATGGCCTTAGGGAGCAAATCTTCTTTGCAGCAGTCAAACCATGCAGATGCAGAGACAACCGTGCCGCCACCTTCATTGTGCATGTTACGCGAGACAAGGCTCAGTGGAATTAGGGGCCAGGGCTCCAACAGTTTCTCGCAGATTTTTAGAAATAGTATGTCGCCGAAATTGTCCCGCTCGTAAGCGCCAATCAATGCTACATACGAATTATGTTCTTGCTCGATGGACATGGTCACAGGTTAGGTTGCTTTCCAGGTACTTAATTATGCAAAGAATGGCTCGAACGTTTGACAGGCAATTTGAAATTATGTAATTGTTTGCATCAATGTTTTCTTACTGACGGGCTTGGACGAGTCATGAAATATCTTCGGTGCCACTAAACAGCCAGGTTGTGGGAACATCGACAAGACCCGCTTCAGGCATCTTTGTAATATCGAAACGCCCCGGGGTAATCAAAACAGGCCTGATGTTTTCCGCATACCAAAGCATTTGTCGATACTGGTCCAGAAAAGCAAGCCGAAGACTATAAGAAAACGGACGCAGGGGAATATCTGACAGGCGGCAGGTTACCTGATGTGTTCCGGGTTCGAAATTTGGTCGGATATCGGACAGGGTATTGCTTACAGAAAGCACATGAACAAAATCCGATGTATGTAGGCCTACAACAATTTCGGGACGATCCAAAGGCTTCTCGCAATCAAAGGTCACGCGCACGGTGAGGGGTTCATGGAGCCCCGTGCCATCCAGTGGTTTTCCTTCGTCGTTGAGTAATTCGATTTTTTTAACCCGGATCATGCCGGATCCCTGTTGTGGAGTGACTTCGCCTTCGAGATTGGTATCGGCGTGCCGGGCGATATTGCGTTCCTGGGCTTCCCGGTAGAAAACGCCGCAGACTTCACCGGGGCTGCCGTCGCGCGATACTTGGCCATGGTCCAAAAGTATGACGCGAGAGCAGATGCGCTGAAGTTGTCGGATATTGTGGCCGACGATGATGACGGTTCTGCCTTCCAGCTTGATGAGACATTCCATCCGCTCGATACACTTTTGCTGGAATGCCAAGTCACCCACGGCCAACACTTCATCCACGATCAGAATTTCCGATTCGATGCTGGTGGCCACGGCAAACGCGAGTTTGACCTGCATACCTGAGCTGTAGCGTTTGACCGGCGTGTCGATAAATTCCGCCATCTCGGCAAAGTCCACGATTTCGTCGAATTTTTTGTCGATTTCCTTTTTCGACATGCCAAGGATGCTGCCGTTGAGGTAGACGTTTTCCCGTCCGGTGAAATCAGGCACGAAGCCTGCGCCGACCTCGATCAGGGGGGCGATGCGCCCCTTGACCTTGATCGTCCCCTTTGTGGGCGTGCTGATCTTCGCCAGCATCTTAAGCAGGGTGGATTTTCCCGCGCCGTTGTGGCCGATGATACCGACCACTTCGCCCTGATCGATGGAAAAGCTGACGTCGTCCAGCGCCTTGAAGAGCGGGCGTTCCGGGACTTGCTTGCCCATGAGCCGTGCGCCCGTATTGAGCAGGGTCTGCTTGAGGCCTTGGATGGAGCCGAGGTGGTATTCCTTGGTGAGGTGACTGACTTCAATGGCGGACATAGGTTTCAGGCTCAGATGACATCGGCGAAATAGCTTTCGGCGTGCTTGAAGTAGAGGTAACTCAGCGGTAGCAGGATGACGATCATAATCGCGCCGGGAATCATGGCATTTAGATCCGGTGGGGCGCTCCTGAGGACGACGCTCTGGAAAGCGTCGATGATGCCGGCCAGGGGGTTGAGAGTGTACAAGGTATAGAGAGTATTGGACCACTCGCCCACGGCCTGCTGCACGATCAGTTTGTCTTTAACCAGTTGCAGGGGGTAGATGACCGGTGAGGCGTACATGAGCAGGGACAGCAATACGGGCAAGGCTGCACCCACATCGCGGAAATAAACATTGATGGCGGCGCCGACGAAGGAAACGGTCAGCGCGGCCAGCACGGTGTAGAGGATTATGAGGGGTACCCACAGCATGTAGATGCTGGGCAACATTTCGTACCACAACATCAGCCCCGCCAGGATGAGGAAGTTGATGCCCAGCTCCACCAGTTTGGTGATGACGGAGGTGATGGGAAGGATTTCTCGCGGGAAGTAGATTTTCTTGATTAACGCGGTGTTGCCGACGACGCTGTTGACGCCCTCCGAGGCGGATTCCTGAAAGAAAGTCCACGGCATGAGCGCGGCGAAAACCAGGATGGGATAGGGAATGTCGCCGCTTTCGATGCCGACAAAGCTCTTGACCAGGGTGAAGATCAGCATAAGCGTGACCGGCTTGATGATGGCCCAGGCAATGCCCAGGTAAGCCTGCTTGTAGCGCAGGGCGATGTTTTTCCAGGCGAGCGTGACCATCAGTTCGCGGTAGTCAATAAGGTTTTTAACAAGCGTCAGCATGACGGGTATTTTCCCTTAAGCGTGTGGCTTGGTTGGTTTGCATTGCCACTGCCAAGCGTGGCGGATGAGCGTGTCGAGCTCGACGTGTTGCGGGTTCCAGCCCAGCGCGCACCGCGCGGCAGTGCTGTCGGCAACCAACCGGGCCGGATCACCTTCGCGGCGTGGCGCGTATTCTACGGGGATATCGCGCCCGGTGACGAGGCGTGCGGTGTCAATGACCTGCTGCACGGAAAAGCCGTTGCCATTGCCCAAGTTGTAGGCCGCGCTGGTTTCACCGTCGAGCAAGCGCTTCAAGGCGAGCAAGTGCGCTGCGCACAAGTCGGTGACATGGACGTAATCGCGGATGCAGGTACCGTCCGGCGTGTCGTAATCACGGCCAAATACTTGGATGTTTTCGCGCCGACCGGAGGCGGCTTGGAGCACGAGGGGGATGAGGTGGGTTTCCGGTTCGTGCCGCTCGCCCAGCTT
>ERZ1292633.197-Hain-H41-02um-R1-197-length-81309-cov-8_pt1 | contig 81309 bp, 82 predicted proteins | sample MGYA00564406_ERZ1292633 | MGnify/ENA primary metagenome ERZ1292633 (study PRJEB36523, sample SAMEA6512639) | groundwater metagenome | collected 2019-01-08 | study: AquaDiva: Metagenomics assemblies of 32 groundwater samples
GAGTCCAGGATTGTGATTCCTGTTGTCGTGGGTTCGAGCCCCATCAGCCACCCCAAAAATCAAAAGGCCCTTTCAGTGATGAAAGGGCCTTTTCATTTGTGCCTCACTTTGTATGTGAAGCCGACTTGTCCCCTGTTGATCACCGGATGCCCCAGGTTTATCCACAGGGTTGTCCCGTGACGCCCTGAGCGGTGGGGGCTACCATTGCCTTTTGATTTGCCGGTACGCCATGTCTGCTGTTTTCACCCCCCATTTGAGCGAATTTCCATCGGACCTGTCTGCTGACAGCCAGATTGCCAAACTGCGCGTTCCGCCGCACTCCATCGAGGCCGAGTCCAGTGTGTTGGGCGGTTTGTTGCTCGACAACGGCGCTTGGGACCGGGTTGGCGATTTGCTGGTGGACTCGGACTTTTACCGGCATGAACACAAGTTGATTTACGCCGCCATTGGCGCGTTGATCAACGCCTCCAAGCCCGCCGATGTGATCACCGTCAGTGAGCAGTTGCAAAACCAGGGCAAAACCGCTGAGATGGGGGGCTTGGGCTATCTGAACTCCTTGGCTCAATACGTGCCGAGTGCCAGCAACATCCGCCGCTACGCGGAGATCGTGCGTGAGCGGTCGATTTTGCGCAAACTGGTCTCGGCCAGCGACGAGATCGCGACCAACGCGTTCAACCCGCAAGGCAAGGCGATCGACCGGATCCTGGATGAGGCAGAGCAAAAAATCTTCAACATCGGGGAAGAAGGCTCGCGCATGAAGCAGGGCTTCCAGTCGATGGACACGCTCGTGGTAGAGTTGCTCGACCGCGTGCAGGAAATGGCTGATAACCCCAACGACATCACCGGGGTGCCGACGGGGTTTTACGACCTGGACCGCATGACGTCGGGCTTGCAGCCAGGCGACATGGTGGTTTTGGCTGCACGCCCTTCGATGGGAAAGACGGCTTTTGCGATCAACATTGCCGAACACGTGGCCTTGAACGAAGGTTTGCCGGTGGCCGTGTTTTCCATGGAAATGGGCGCCTCGCAATTGGCCGTCCGTGTGGTGGGCTCGATCGGTCGCATTGACCAAGGCCATTTGCGCACAGGCAAACTCAGTGACGACGAGTGGCCACGACTGACCGAAGCCATTGAAAAGTTGCGCACGGTGTCTTTGCACATCGATGAAACCCCTGGTCTCACCCCTTCGGAATTGCGCGCCAATGCCCGGCGACTGGCGCGACAATGCGGCAAGCTCGGTCTGATTGTGGTGGACTATTTGCAGCTGATGAGCGGCTCGGGTGGTTCTGGCGGTGACAACCGCGCCACCGAATTGGGCGAAATTTCGCGTGGCCTGAAAATGCTGGCCAAAGAACTGCAATGCCCGGTGATCGCACTGTCTCAGCTGAACCGTAGCGTGGAGCAGCGCACCGACAAGCGGCCCATGATGAGCGATTTGCGAGAGTCTGGCGCCATCGAGCAAGATGCCGACATCATCATGTTCATTTACCGTGACGACTACTACAACAAGGACTCCAAAGACCCTGGCGTGGCTGAAATCATCATCGGCAAGCAGCGGAATGGTCCGACAGGCACGGTGCGTCTGACCTTCCTGAAGAACCTGACACGTTTCGAAAGCCTGGCGTCGGGTCTGAGCGACGATTACTGAGACCCGACGGCTGCTGTGGGTTAGAGCGTTTCGCTGGCAAAGTCGGCCAGGCGTGAGCGCTCACCACGCGCCAGTGTGATGTGGCCGCCATGTGCCCATCCCTTGAAGCGGTCCACCGCGTAGGTGAGGCCCGATGAGCCTTCGGTCAGGTAGGGCGTGTCGATCTGGGCCAGGTTGCCCATGCAGATGATCTTGGTGCCCGGGCCTGCGCGCGTGATCAGTGTTTTCATTTGCTTGGGTGTCAGGTTTTGGGCCTCGTCGATGATCACGTACTTGTTCATGAAGGTGCGGCCCCGCATGAAGTTCATGCTCTTGATCTTGATGCGGCTCTTGATCAACTCGTTGGTTGCGGCGCGCCCCCATTCACCGGCATTGCCGCCTTCGCCCTTGGCCAGAAACTCCAGGTTGTCGTCCAGAGCGCCCATCCAGGGGCCCATCTTTTCTTCTTCGGTGCCGGGCAAAAAGCCAATGTCTTCGCCCACGCTCACGGTAGCGCGGGTCATGATGATTTCGGTGTAACGGCGGTCGTCCAATACTTGTGTCAAACCGGCTGCCAGGGCCATCAAGGTTTTGCCTGTGCCTGCTGTTCCAGCCAAAGTCACGAAGTCGATGTCGGGGTCGGTCAGCACGTTCATCGCGAAGTTCTGTTCGCGGTTACGGGCGGTGACGCCCCAGAGGGCATTTTTCTGATGGGTGAAGTCTTTCAACGTGCGCAACACCGCTGTTTTGCCACTGATTTCGGTCACTCGGGCATACAGACTGGGCTCGCCTGGCGCTTCAAAATAGACAAACTGGTTCATGAACAGGCTGGGCACGATGGGGCCGCTGATCCTGTAAAAAGTCTGGGTGCCTTGTTGCCAGCTCTCCACCGTTTTGCCATGGCGCACCCAGAAGTCGGCTGGCAGTGCCAATGAGCCTGGATACAGCAAGTCACCATCTTCCAGGGTCTTGTCGTTTTGGTAGTCTTCGGCCTGCAGACCCAACGCCCGCGCCTTGACCCGCATGTTGATGTCCTTGGACACCAACACCACTTCGCGCGGGGCTTGCAACTGGCCCAGTGCTTTGACCACGCCCAGAATCTGGTTATCGGCCTTGCCTTGGGGCAGTGCCAACGGCAGGCTCAAGTCCAATGCCTGTGTCTGGAAAAACAGTTGACCCGTGGCATCGGTGTGGCCCGTTGTACTCAATGGAGAGCCTTTGCCCAGGTCTGCACCTTGCGCAGACGCCAAAGCGTCCAGCGAACGACTGGCTTGCCGCGCATTGCGTGCCACTTCGGTCATGCCCTTTTTGTGGCCGTCGAGCTCTTCCAGCACGATCATGGGCAAGAACACATCGTGCTCTTCAAAGCGGAACAGGCTCATGGGGTCGTGCATGAGCACGTTGGTGTCGAGCACAAAGAGTTTGCTTGGCCCCGTCTTGCGCTTGGGGCGGCTCACCGAGGTCGCGCTGGGTTTGGGTGCCTTCTGTGCTGCTGGGGATGTGGCTGCTGCCATAACCGGGGCAGGGACATCGGGTGTGGCCGCTTTGCGGGGGCGGGCGACACGTTTGAACTCTGAGGCTGCGGGCTGCTTTGCCAAGGCTGCGGATGGCCGGGTTTCGACCTGGATCAGCGCAGGTGGGCTGTCTGCATCAGTGCGTTGTTCCTCAAAAGCTTTGTGTGTCAAACGGCTGGCGCGTTGGGTGGGTGCAGGTGGCAGGGGCATGAGCGAGGGCCTCTAGATGTTGAAAAATTCTGGCGCTGAAAAATAAAAAGCCGCCTGGAGGCCAAGGCGGCTTTTTGATGGTGAGAGGACGGGGCTGAGTTTCAGCGGCATGAATTCATTATGCACGAGCCAAAAGTCAAAACACGCCGGTTGGAATCAAGCCGCCACGGCAGCTTTTTTCATGTCTTTGACGGCTTTGAGCACTTCTTCCACATGGCCCGGCACTTTGAGACCACGCCACTCTTGCTTGAGTGTGCCGTCGGCACCGACCAGGAACGTGCTGCGCTCGATGCCTTTGACTTTTTTGCCGTACATGATTTTGTTTTTGACCACACCAAACATGTGGCACATTTTTTCTTCGGTGTCGGCAATCAGCTCAAAAGGCAATTCCAGTTTGGCCTTGAAATCATCGTGCGACTTCATGTTGTCGCGTGAGACACCCAGCACCAAAGCGCCAGCTTTGACGAAGTCCTTGTACTTGTCACGGAACTGCATGGCCTCGGTGGTGCAGCCTGGTGTGTTGTCTTTGGGGTAGAAAAACAAAACCACGGGTTGACCGAGGTGGGAGATGTTCGAAACTTTCAGGCCGCTGGTCGCGTTCGCTTCAAATTCGGGAAGGGGTTTGTTAAGAACGATCGCCATAAAACTTTGATCTCGCTTGACAGGTTGAGCGCATGACGCCATAAAAAGGCGTCAGGTTCGCTAAAGGCATAAGCCTTGGCAGCCCTCGATTTTACTCTGAATGAAAAGCCTTCACCGCCCGAATCTTTGGCAACAAGGGGGAACGGCAAATGCATGCTTTAAGGTTCCAGCAGCAGTGCGACCACGACTTTGCGGCCTTCGCTGGCCAAAATGTTGTACGTGCGGCAAGCAGCGGGTGTGTCCATGGTTTCCAGGCCCATGCCACGCGCCATCAGCGACTGCAGCCAAACTGGCTGGGGGAAACGCAGACGCTGCCCACTGCCAAAAATCACCAACTCGGCACCACTGGATGCCAGGGGCTCGAAATCGGACGCTTGCAAGCTGTCAAACCGTGCGACTTTCCATTCGTTGGGCATGGCGCCCGGCAGGCTGCTGACGATGAGTGAGTGGGAAAATTTTTGACCATTGACCTCGATCCACCCTTCGCCGTAGGCGTTGATGGTGAGGCCGTTGGACCGGTCGGGTTGCAGTTTCATGGGGTGATCCGGATGGGCAGGGGAACGTCAGGCCGACATTAGAGGCGATGCTCTGGGTTGTGGGGCCGAAACGGCCTTGAAATGTGGTCAAATTATAGGTTTTCCCCTCTCGCCACTGCCTTTGGAGGCACTTTGAAGCCCATTCAAAAATCAGCCAAGCTCGCCAACGTTTGTTATGACATTCGCGGACCGATCATGGACCGCGCCCGTCAAATGGAAGAAGACGGGCAAAAGATCATCAAATTGAACATCGGAAATCTGGCGGTCTTCGGCTTTGATTCGCCGGAAGAGATTCAGCAAGACATGATCCGGAACCTGCCCAATTCGGCCGGGTATTCCGACAGCAAGGGCATTTTTGCCGCACGCAAAGCCGTCATGCACGAAACCCAGAAGCAGGGCATTTTTGGCGTCACGCTGGACGACATTTATTTGGGCAACGGGGCCAGTGAATTGATCGTCATGGCCACCAATGGCCTGTTGGACAATGGGGATGAGTTGCTTTTGCCGTCCCCCGACTATCCGCTTTGGACGGCGGCTGCGAGCCTGTCCGGCGGCACGCCTGTGCATTACCACTGTGACGAGGCGAATGGCTGGATGCCTGATCTGGCCGATATTCGTGCCAAAGTCACCCCACGGACCAAAGGCATTGTGGTGATCAACCCCAACAACCCGACGGGTGCGCTGTATTCGGACGAACTGCTCAAAGGCATCGTGGCCATTGCGCGCGAGCATGGTTTGGTGATTTTTGCCGACGAGGTCTATGACAAGGTGTTGTACGACGGCGTTCGCCATACGCCCATGGCCAGTCTGTCGCAGGATGTTCTGACCCTGACCTTCAACTCGCTGTCTAAAAGTTACCGTTCTTGCGGCTACCGGGCGGGCTGGATGATCATCTCGGGCGACAAGAAAAATGCCCGTGATTACATCGAGGGCCTGAACATGCTCTCCAACATGCGTTTGTGTGCCAACGTGCCTGGGCAGTGGGCCATTCAGACCGCCTTGGGCGGACACCAGAGCATCAACGAGTTGGTGGGCGAGGGCGGTCGCTTGCGCAAGCAGCGCGATCTGGCGTACGAGTTGATCACGGCCATTCCAGGTGTGAGCTGTGTCAAACCCCATGCGGCGCTGTACATGTTTCCCAAACTCGATCCTCAAATTTACCCCGTCAAGGATGACCAGGATTTCTTTTTGCAACTGCTCGAAGAAACCAAGGTCATGCTGGTTCAGGGGACGGGTTTCAACTGGCCCGACACCGACCATTTTCGGATTGTGTTTTTGCCCCACGAAGACGATTTGCGCGAAGCCATTGCACGCGTGGCGCGTTTTCTGGAAGGTGCCCGCAAACGCTTTGGCACCGAGGCCTTGGTGGCCTGAGTTCATCCATTGAGACCCGGGTCTTCCGGGCGCACTGTAGTAAAGAAGCTGAAAAATGAAACCGATCAAAGTGGGCCTGTTGGGCATTGGTACTGTGGGCAGTGGCACCTTCAATGTGCTCCAGCGCAACCAGGGGGAAATTCAACGCCGGGCCGGCCGTGGGATCGAAATCACCATGGTGGCCGATCTGAACGTCGCGCGTGCCAAAGAGCTTGTGGGCGAAAGCGTGCAAGTGGTGGCCGATGCCCGTGAGGTGATTGCCAACCCCGAAATCGACATCGTCATCGAGTTGATCGGTGGTTATGGCATTGCCAAAGCGCTGGTGTTGGAAGCGATTGCGGCAGGCAAGCATGTGGTCACAGCCAACAAGGCTTTGTTGGCAGTGCACGGCACCGAGATTTTTGCCGCAGCCCAGGCCCAAGGCGTGATGGTGGCATTTGAAGCCGCCGTGGCCGGTGGCATCCCGATCATCAAGGCGCTGCGCGAAGGCCTGACAGCCAACAGCATCCAGTGGGTTGCGGGCATCATCAATGGCACCACCAACTTCATCTTGTCCGAGATGCGTGACAAGGGCCTGGATTTTGGAGTCGTGCTCAAGGAAGCCCAGCGTCTGGGTTACGCCGAGGCGGACCCGACCTTTGACATCGAAGGTGTGGATGCCGCGCACAAAGTGACCTTGATGAGCGCGATTGCCTATGGCATTCCGGTCCAGTTTGACAAAGCCTATGTGGAAGGCATCACCCAACTGGGCGCTGCCGACATCAAATATGCCGAGCAGTTGGGCTACCGCATCAAGCTGTTGGGCATCACCAAGCGCACTGCGCAAGGTGTGGAGTTGCGTGTTCACCCAAGCCTGGTGCCGACCCAGCGTCTGATTGCCAACGTCGAAGGGGCCATGAATGCTGTGATGGTGCAAGGCGATGCCGTGGGCACCACCTTGTATTACGGCAAGGGCGCGGGCTCTGAGCCGACCGCCAGTGCGGTGATCGCTGATCTGGTGGACATCACCCGTTTGCACACCGCCGACCCGCAGAACCGGGTCCCTCATTTGGCCTTCCAGCCCGATGCCATGAGCAGCTTGTCGGTGTTGCCCATGTCCGAAGTGGTGACCAGCTATTACCTGCGTTTGCGCGTGGCCGATCAGGCCGGTGTGCTGGCCAAGTTGACGGGCCTGTTGGCCCAGGCCGACATCAGCATCGATGCGATCTTGCAACGCGAGGCCGATCAGGTCAGCCAGGCGGGCGAGAACCAGACGGATGTGATCATCTTGACCCATGACACCCGCGAAGGCACCTTGAACGGTGTGCTGGCCGAAATGCAGGCACTGCCGACCGTGATGGCTCCGATCGTGCGCATTCGCAAGGAGGAGTTGAACTGATGCGCTACCTGTCCACCCGTGGTCATGCCGATCGCAAACAATTTTGTGAAATCCTGCTGGAAGGCTTGGCGCCTGACGGCGGCTTGTACTTGCCTGAAAGATACCCACAACTGGACGGCGCAGCGCTGACACGTTTGCGCGAGGTTTGGCAAAGCCAGGGCTATGCGGCTTTGGCGTTTGAAATTCTGTCGCTGTACATCGACGACATCCCCCGCGATGACCTGCTGGCCTTGTGTCGCAAGACGTACACGCCAGCGGTGTTCGGCACCCAGGAGATCGTGCCGCTCAAACCTTTGCAAGCGGCTGGGCAGACGCGGCCCGAGCTGTATCTGGAAGCCTTGTCCAACGGCCCGACCTTGGCGTTCAAAGACATGGCCATGCAATTGCTGGGCAACTTGTTTGAATATGAGTTGGCGCGGCGCGGTGAAGAACTCAATATTCTGGGGGCCACTTCGGGCGACACCGGCAGCGCGGCTGAATACGCCATGCGTGGCAAAAAAGGCGTGCGTGTATTCATGACCAGCCCGCACGGTCGCATGAGTCCTTTCCAGCAAGCCCAGATGTTCAGCCTGCTGGACGAGAACATCCACAACATCGCGATCGATGGCGTGTTCGACGACTGCCAGGACATTGTCAAGGCCGTGTCCAATGATCTGGCGTTCAAGCGCCGCTACAAAATCGGCACCGTCAACTCGATCAACTGGGCACGCTTGCTGGCCCAGGTGGTGTACTACTTTGCCGGGTACTTTCAGGCCACACCAAACAACGACCAAAAGGTCAGCTTCACCGTGCCCAGTGGCAATTTTGGCAACGTGTGCGCTGGCCATGTGGCCCGCATGATGGGCTTGCCGATTGATCGCCTGGTGGTGGCCACCAACGAAAACGATGTGCTCGACGAGTTTTTCCGCACCGGCATTTACCGTGTGCGCGGCACCGCCGACACCCACGAAACTTCCAGCCCGTCGATGGACATTTCCAAGGCCAGCAATTTTGAGCGCTTTGTGTTCGACTTGCTGGAGCGCGATGGTGCACAAACCAAAGCCATCTTTGGCGAAGGCCTGAGCCGAGAAGGCTTTTTTGACCTGTCTGGCGACGCTCGCTTTGCCAACGCCGCCAGCGTGTATGGCTTTGAAAGCGGCAGCAGCACGCATGCAGATCGGCTCAAAACCATTCAGCAAGTGTTTGCCAGCCATGGTGTGATGATCGACACCCACACCGCGGACGGTGTGAAAGTGGCCAAAGAGCATCTGCAGGCCAACGTGCCCATGGTCGTGCTGGAAACAGCACTGCCCATCAAGTTCGCCGCGACCATTGTGGAGGCCTTGGGCCGCCAGCCCGAGCGTCCGGCCCAGTTTGAAGGCATCGAGTTGTTGCCCAAGCGGGTGCAGGTCATGCAAGCGGATGTGGAGCTGGTCAAGGCCTTCATCGCCCAACACTGCGATTGAGCCCATGAGCACCGCCCCACGCGCACCTTTGATGTCTCTTGATGAGGCGCTGAAAACGCTGTTGGCGCACATCACCCCGCTGGTGGGCGTGGCGTCGGTGTCCACCCTGGATGCGGATGGGCGCATCCTGGCCGAAGACCTGGTGTCGGCATTGCAGGTGCCTGCTTTCGACAATTCGTCGATGGACGGCTACGCCGTGCACAGCGCAGACGTGCAGCAAGCGGGTGTGACTTTGACGGTGACGCAACGCATTGCCGCAGGCCACCACGGTCAGCCCATGTTGCCTGGGCAAGCGGCCCGTATTTTCACCGGTGCACCCATGCCTCCCGGCGCAGACGCTGTCGTGATGCAAGAGCAAGCTGAGTTGGTTTCGGCAGACGACCCCACCCGTGTTCGCTTTTTGACTCGCGCTGAGCCGGGGCAGTGGGTTCGCCGCAGTGGCGAAGACATTCGCCTGGGTGACACGGTGTTGAAGCGCGGGCAAAAACTGGGACCTGCGGAGCTGGGTTTGGCCGCCAGCCTGGGTTTGGCCCATGTGCCGGTGGTGGTCCGCCCCAAGGTGGCTTTGTTCTCCACCGGTGATGAACTGGTCATGCCCGGCGATGTCGCCCCCGCAGACATGCCGCCGGGTGCCATTTACAACTCCAACCGGTTTTTCTTGCGCGCTTTGCTGCACCGTTTGGGTTGCGAGGTGAGTGATCTGGGCATTGTCCCGGACCGCCGTGAAGCCACGCTCGCGGCCCTCAAAACAGCGGCAGACCACCATGACCTGATTCTCACCAGTGGCGGGGTATCGGTGGGTGAAGAAGACCACGTCAAACCCGCCGTGCAGTCTCTGGGCGAACTGGCGCTGTGGCAAATTGCCATGAAACCGGGCAAACCCTTTGCCTATGGCCATGTGCGGCGCGAGTCCGCAGCTGGGGTGTCGCATTTTGTGGGTCTGCCGGGCAATCCCGTGTCGAGTTTCATGACGTTTTTGTTGTTGGTCCGGCCTTTGATCCTGGCGCTGCAAGGTGCGGTGCAGGCGGCGCCCGTTTGCCTGCAATTGCCGGCACATTTTGCGGTGCCCCAAGCCGACAAACGGCGTGAATTCTTGCGTGTTCGTCGCAACGCACAAGGCGGCCTGGATCTTTTTCCAAACCAAAGTTCAGGGGTCTTGACCTCGATGGTTTGGGGCGATGGCGTGGTGGACAAGGCGGCCGGACAAACCATTGCCCACGGGGACAGCGTCAGTTTCTGGCCCTTTTCGGAGTGCCTGTCATGAGAGTCCAGGTGCGTTACTTCGCGTCTTTGCGTGAAACCATTGGTGTGGCCAGTGAATTGGTCGATACCGCGTGCGACGACGTGGCCGGTTTGCGGCAGCAGTTGATCGCACGTGGGGGTGTCCATGCGGAGTGCCTGGCCATGGGGCGTCCCGTGCGTGTGGCCGTCAACCAGGTCATGGCCGACGATGCCACGCGCTTGCCTGAGGGTGGCGAAGTGGCATTTTTCCCACCCGTCACGGGAGGCTAAGGCCATGATGCCCCGCGTCACTGTCCAGGCCGAAGACTTCGATGTGTCCGCCGAGCTGCAAGCCCTGAGGGCGCAAGATTTGCGCGTGGGCGCTGTCTGCAGCTTTGTGGGGACGGTGCGAGACACCCAGGCGCTCACGGGCATGGCCCTGGACGAAGTCCAGGCGATGGAGCTGGAACACTATCCCGGCATGACGGAAAAATCGATCGAAGCCATGATCGACGAAGCGCACAAACGCTTTGATTTTTATGCCGCGCGCGTGGTGCACCGTGTGGGCCGCTTGTTGCCTGCCGACCAGATCGTGTTGGTGGCGGTCACTTCGGCGCACCGGGGCGAAAGCTTCAAGGCCTGCGAGTTCTTGATGGACTACCTGAAGACGCAGGCACCGTTCTGGAAAAAAGAGCAAACGCCCCAAGGTGCTCAATGGGTCGATGCGCGGGTGTCCGACGACACTGCTTTGGCCCGCTGGGGCATTGCGGGCACGAACGCCTGACCTTGCGCAAGGCCTCTCAGTGCTTGTACGCCGGTGTGTGCACCGCCATGCCCTGGGCCGTGTCTGAATCTTTGGTGGCCTCTTGTGGCACCAGACCCCAATCGGCTTTGGCCATGGACTGGCGAATCAAATGGACCATGCCGTGGACCAGCGGGGCCTGCAGGTTCAGGTGACAAGACTGGTTGGTTTCTCCCGTTTTGTTCTGAAAAATGATCTGCAGCGCCCCCGTGGGCTGAAGGCTCAGCTGCGCATCGGTGACCAAGAGGGGGGCATCACCCAAAGGCAATGCCCGGGGGGCCGCAGCGTATGGGGTTGAAAAGTCGGCTGTTTTCAAAAAAGCATCGCGCTTGAATTCGGTCAGCATTTGCTGCGATGCGGTATCGGTGGCGGCTATTCCGGGTTGTGTGGCCTCCAGCCGCGCAACCGATTGGTCCAAGGCCGGAAGCAGCCGGTTGGCCATGCGGCGGGTCAACCAGAAACGGAACTCCTGCCCGTCCTGGGTGTTCAAGCGCAGCAACAGGCGATCTTGGCGTTCGTCGTGGCTGACAGACAACTGATGAATGTGCATGTCTTGATTTTAGGCAACACAGCGAACCCCACGCTGTCTTGAAAATCAAAAACACCCCCCAAGATAGAAGTCACAGGAGAATTTTCATGCGCCTAGACAAATTGACGACCAAATTCCACGAAGCTTTGTCCGATGCCCAGTCGCTGGCCTTAGGCCGTGACCACGCCTACATCGAGCCTGCCCACGTATTGGTGGCGATGCTCAAGCAAGAAGATGGCCCCAAAGCCTTGCTGTTGCGGGCGGGGGTCCAAGTGCCAGGCTTGACCCAGGCGGCCGACGCCGCTGTGGCGCGCTTGCCACAAGTGACCGGGCAAGACCAGGTGCAGGTGGGGCCTGAACTTGCCAAGCTGCTGCAGGCCTCGGAAAAGGAATCCATCAAGCGCGGTGATGCTTTCATTGCCAGTGAATTGTTTTTGCTGGCCATTGCAGACAACAAGGGCGACATCGGGCGCTTGGCCAAAGAGCACGGACTCAGTCGCAAGAGCCTGGAGTCGGCGATCGATGCCGTGCGCGGGGGGCAGACCGTGGGCAATGCCGAAGCCGAAGGCCAGCGCGAAGCCTTGAAAAAATACTGCATCGACCTGACCGAGCGGGCACGCATCGGCAAGCTCGACCCGGTGATTGGCCGCGACGATGAAATCCGCCGTGCCATTCAGGTTTTGCAACGCCGGACCAAAAACAACCCGGTGTTGATTGGCGAGCCCGGTGTGGGCAAGACCGCCATTGTGGAAGGCCTGGCGCAGCGCATTGTGGCCGGGGAAGTGCCCGATTCGCTCAAGGGCAAGCGTGTGCTGAGCCTGGACATGGCCGCGCTGCTGGCCGGTGCCAAGTTCCGTGGCGAATTTGAAGAACGCCTGAAAACGGTGTTGAATGAGTTGGCCAAAGACGAGGGCCAAACCATCGTTTTCATTGACGAGTTGCACACCATGGTGGGGGCGGGCAAAGCCGAAGGGGCCATGGACGCGGGCAACATGCTTAAGCCAGCGTTGGCGCGGGGCGAGTTGCATTGCGTGGGCGCGACCACGTTGGACGAATACCGCAAGTACATCGAAAAAGATGCCGCGTTGGAACGCCGCTTCCAGAAAATTCTGGTGAATGAGCCCACAGTGGAAGCCACCATTGCCATCTTGCGTGGCCTGCAGGAAAAATACGAAATCCACCATGGTGTGGACATCACCGATCCGGCCATTGTGGCGGCCGCCGAATTGAGCCACCGCTACATCACCGACCGTTTCTTGCCCGACAAGGCGATCGACCTGATCGACGAGGCGGCGGCCAAGATCAAGATTGAAATCGACTCCAAGCCCGAGGTGATGGACAAACTCGACCGCCGTTTGATCCAGTTGCAGATCGAGCGCGAGGCAGTGCGCAAGGAACACGACGAAGCCTCGCAAAAGCGCTTTGCCTTGATCGAAGAAGAAATCGTCAAACTCAAGAAAGAAGCGGCGGATCTGGAAGAAATCTGGCATGCCGAAAAGGCTCAGGCCCAGGGCGGACAGCAGGTGCGCGAACAGATCGACCAGCTCAAGCAGCAGATTGAAGAGTTCACCCGCAAGGGCGATTTCAACAAAGTGGCCGAGTTGCAATACGGTAAGTTGCCCGCACTCGAAAAAACCCTGAAAGAGGTACAAGCCAAAGAGGCTGCACCGGGCGAAAAATCGGTGCACCGTTTGCTGCGCACCCAAGTCGGGGCCGAAGAGATTGCCGAGGTCGTGTCCCGTGCGACCGGGATTCCGGTCTCCAAAATGATGCAGGGTGAGCGGGAAAAGCTCTTGCAAATGGAAGACAAATTGCATCAGCGTGTGGTGGGGCAGGACGAAGCCATCTCGGCCGTGGCCAATGCCATTCGCCGCTCACGTTCGGGCTTGTCAGACCCCCATCGCCCCACCGGCTCGTTCTTGTTCCTGGGCCCCACAGGCGTGGGCAAGACCGAACTGTGCAAAGCCTTGGCAGGCTTTTTGTTTGACAGCGAGGACCACCTCATCCGCGTCGACATGAGCGAGTTCATGGAAAAGCATTCCGTGGCCCGCCTGATTGGCGCGCCTCCGGGCTATGTGGGCTATGAGGAGGGCGGCTATCTGACGGAGGCGGTGCGCCGCAAGCCCTACAGCGTGCTGCTGCTGGATGAAGTGGAAAAGGCTCACCCGGATGTCTTCAACATCTTGCTGCAGGTGCTGGACGATGGCCGCTTGACCGATGGCCAGGGGCGCACCGTGGACTTCAAGAACACCGTGATCGTGATGACCTCGAACCTGGGCTCGCACCTGATCCAGTCGATGGTGGGGCAATCTGCCGAAGACATCAAGGATGCGGTGTGGGACGAATTGAAAACCCATTTCCGTCCAGAGTTTTTGAACCGCATTGACGAGACGGTGGTCTTCCATGGCCTGGATGCAGGCCACATCGCCTCGATCGCGTCCATTCAATTGCAGGTGCTGCAAGATCGCTTGCAGCGCATGGACTTGCATCTTGAAGTCACGCCGGGTGCCTTGTCTGAATTGGCCAAAGTGGGCTTCGACCCCATTTTTGGTGCCAGGCCCCTCAAGCGCGCGATTCAGCAACGGCTGGAAAACCCCTTGTCCCGTTTGCTGCTGGAAGGGCGTTTCCCGCCCAAGTGCCGAATTGAGGTGTCGGTGGACCCGGTGCAGCACCCCGGGCAGTTCGATTTCAAAGTGGTCGAACACACCGCCTGAACGGCACGTTTGGCATTCGCACGCAGGGGCGCACTCCCACAGGGTTCGGAGATCTTTGTGGGAGGCAGCCCCTGCGGCCGAAGGCCGTTCTTTCACTGTAGACTTCCTGCCGGGCTGTGGGATGCACTCGTTCATTTTCGGAACAGACCTGCCGCTGTTTCCACTATGAATGTGACACTTATGCAATCGGCTTCTTCGAATGTGGTCGCGCCCCCTTGGCGTGACGATGCCAAGGTGATGGGTTTGGTGGGCATGGCGCATGCCAGCTCTCATTTTTCGCACCTTCTGCTCCCCTTGATGTTCCCCGTCTTCATGCAAGATTTCGGCTGGAGCTTTTCTGAGCTGGGCCTGCTGAGCACCTTGTTTTTTGTGGTTTCCGGAACAGGGCAGGCCTGCGCTGGTTTTGTGGTGGACCGGGTGGGCGCGAGGCCTGTGTTGTTCATCTCTCAGCTGCTGTTCATGGCGGCCTGTTCGCTGGCTTTCATGGCTGAAAACTATGCCACCTTGATGGGGGTGGCTGTTCTGGCGGGTTTGGGCAATGCGCCTTTTCATCCCGTGGACTTCACCATCTTGAACCAGCGTGTGTCGTCGCCCCGTTTGGGTTATGCGTTCAGCGTGCATGGCTTGACGGGCAATCTGGGCTGGGCACTGGCCCCCGTGTTTTTCACGTTGACCACCGCCCTTTGGGGCTGGCGCCATGCCTTTCTGGCCGCCGCCTGTGTGTATGCCGTGGTCTTGGGTGTGCTGGTTTGGAACCGGGCGCATTTGCTGACCCACCCCGCCCAGCGCTTGCCGGCATCGGGTGCTGTGCCCAGTGACGTGGCCTTCATGCGGCTGCCGGTGGTTTGGTGGTGCTTTGGCTTTTTCCTGTTGTCCACGGTCACCTTGGCCGTGGTGCAAAACTTTTCAGTACCTATCTTGCAAGCACTGCACGGTGTGAGCCTGGAGCGGGCATCCATGACCTTGACGGCTTACATGCTGTTTGGTGCTTTCGGCATGCTGGTCGGCGGTTTTGTTGCCGCCCGCTTTCCGGCCATGAGCGACCGCGTGGTGGCCATTTGCATGAGCTGCGCTGCGGCTCTGATGGCTTTGTGTGCCAGCGGGCTGTTTGGGCAGTTGGGGACCTTGTGGGTCTTGGCCGCGACGGGTTTTGCCGTTGGCGTTGGCGGCCCCAGCCGTGACTTGATGATCAAAAAAGCCACCCCAAAGGGGGCGACGGGCCGTGTCTATGGCCTGGTCTATTCCGGGCTGGATGTGGGCTTTGCGTTGTCACCTCTGGTGTTCGGGTTTTTCATGGACAGGGGCTGGTACAGCGCCACCTTGCTGGGGGCTGCCTTGGTGCTTTTGCTCAGCGTGGGGGCAGCGCTGGGTGTGGGGCAGCGCACCGCCGCGCGGGCTTGATGGGGCTTCAACGCGGGTGACACAAGCGCCTGGACGGCTTGTGCACAATGCAGCCATGAACACGAAAATCGCTGGCCACTTGCTCGTTGAATGCCTCCTGGCCCAAGGTGTCACCCATGCCTTTGGTGTTCCCGGGGAAAGCTATCTTGCGGTGTTGGATGGCTTCCACGTGCACCGCGATGCCATCCGGTTTGTGACGTGCAGGCAAGAAGGGGGGGCCGCCTTCATGGCCGAAGCACAGGGCAAGCTCACAGGCCGTCCGGGTATCTGCTTTGTGACGCGCGGCCCAGGGGCCACCAACGCGTCGATTGGCGTGCACACCGCGTTCCAGGATTCCACACCCATGGTGCTTTTTGTGGGTGATGTCGCCAGTGACACGCGCGATCGTGAAGCCTTTCAGGAAATGGACTACACCCATTTCTTTGGCCCCTCGACCAAGGGCATGGCCAAACGCGTCGAGCGTGTGGATGACCCCGAGCGCTTGCCCGAATACATTGCACGCGCCTTTGCCACGGCCATGAACGGCCGTCCTGGTCCGGTGGTGCTGGTGTTGCCAGAAGACATGCTGGCGCAGCCGATTCAGCATGCGCAGGCTTTGCCCCGGGTGGAGCCGGTGCAGGCCTGGAGCGACCCGGCTGCGCTGCGCCATTTTCGGGACATGCTGCTGGCCGCACGCAAGCCGCTGGTCATTTGTGGTGGGGGCGGGTGGACACCGCAATCGGCCCAGGCTTTGCAGCGTTTTGCCGAGCACTGGCAATTGCCTGTGGCCAATGCGTTCCGGTTTCAAGACACGTTTGACAACCACCATCCCCAATACGCAGGCGATGTGGGCATCGGCATCAGTCCGGCCTTGGCCCAGCGGGTGCGCGAGTCGGATTTGATCCTGGCCATCGGCCCGCGACTTGGCGAAATGACCACCGGTGGCTACAGCCTGTTGCAAGCGCCCAAGCCGGTGCAAAAACTGGTGCATATCCACGGCAGCGCGGAAGAGTTGAACCGTGTCTACCAAGCGGATCTCGCCATCCTGGCCACGATGAATGCGGCGGCCCACAGCCTTGAAGTTTTGACCGCGCCCACCGAGTTGCCTTGGGGTGCATGGACGCAGGAAGTTCACCAAGGTTATCTGGACAATTTGCAGCCGCAAACTTTGCCGGGCGATATCGACATGCCCGCCATTGTGGCCCTGCTGCAAAAGCACTTGCCGGCAGACGCGGTGGTGACGAACGGCGCGGGCAATTTTGCAAGCTGGATGCACCGCTTTTTCAAACACCATGGTCTGGTCAAAGGACACAAAACCCAACTGGCGCCCACCGTGGGGGCCATGGGCTATGGCGTTCCAGCAGGCATTGCGGCCAATGTGCTGACGGGGCGCTTGGCATTCACCATCGCGGGGGATGGTGATTTTTTGATGAACGGGCAAGAACTGGCAACCGCTGTGCAGCATGGCGGCAAAAGCATCATTCTGGTTTTGAACAACGGCATGTTTGGCACGATCCGCATGCACCAGGAGCGCGAGTACCCGACCCATGTCACAGGGTCACAGCTGAAAAATCCAGACTTTGTCGCCTTGGCGCAAGCCTATGGTTACGTGGGGGTTCGGATTGAAAAGACCCAGCAGTTTGAAGACGTGCTGATGGCCGCATTGGCGCGGCCCGAAGGCACGCTGATCGAAGTGTTGCTTGACCCCGAAGTGATCACCACCCGCGGCACCTTGCAGGCCATCACAGACGCATCGCTGTCCAGACAAAGGGGTTGATGCACATCGCGCGGAGGCAGCGCGCCATAAAAAAAACCGCCGAAGCGGTTTTTTTTATGGGCGAGACACCGAATTACTTCAGGTGCTTGCCGATCAAGCCAGCCATTTCGAACATGGTGACTTGCGCCTTGCCGAAAACTGCTTTCAGCTTGTCGTCGGCGTTGATCGCACGGCGGTTCACGCTGTCTTGCAAGTTGTGCTTCTTGATGTAAACCCACATTTTGCTGACCACTTCGGTGCGTGGCAATGGGGTTGCGCCCACAACTGCTGCCAAAGCTGCGCTGGGTGTCAAGGCCTTCATGAAGGCTGGATTGGGGGTGCGCTTTTTCGCAGGTGCTGCCTTTTTGGCAGGTGCAGCCTTTTTGGCTGGCGCTGTTGCCGCTACTTTTTTAGCGGGTGCTGCAGCTTTTTTAGCTGGAGCAGCTTTCGTGGCCGGTGCTGCTTTTTTAGCGGGTGCAGCTTTTGTTGCCGGGGTTTTTTTCGCAGTTGCCATGTTGAATTTCCTTTGAGCGGAAGTGGGGTCGTCGCTGAATCAGAGTTTGTTTACAGCTGAACGCATGCTACTGGAGAAACAGGTACTTTCCAAGCTGAATCCGCATTTTTCTATGAGGGTTGTTGCTGATTTGCTGGCTTGTGCGCGTTTTTTTCAATCGTCGCCCTGCATCTGCACCGTCTCAGTGCGTATGCCTTGTGTAAGACGCGTGGTCTCAACTGGTGGCTGTTTTGTTTTTTTGTGATGAAGGGTGATGACGATGGATTCAAGCACTGGCTTTTCGACTTGTGATTTTTGTGATGCACACAAAGCCGACCATTCTGGAAAATTCCAGGTGTTGGCGCCTGTCTTCAAAGACTTTGGCGGTCGTTGCGTTTTTCATGGGCCTGTGCTCACCGTGAAATGCTACGAAGACAACAGCCACGTCAAACAGGCGGTGGAGTCCGCAGGGCAAGGTCGGGTTTTGGTGGTGGATGGTGGGGGATCGTTGCGGCGCGCACTGTTGGGAGGGAATTTGGCTGCTGCTGCCGCTCGCCACGGTTGGGCTGGTGTGGTGGTGGATGGCTGCGTGCGCGACAGCGCGGAAATGGCGGCCTTGCCCATCGGCATTCGTGCCTTGGCGTTGAATCCCATGCCGACTTTGCGGGCGGACCAAGGGCAAACCGGCGGTGCTGTCTTGATACAGGGCACCGTCGTGCACACGGGCGACTGGCTGTATGCAGACGCCGACGGCATGGTGCTGAGCCGAGAAGCGCTGCATCTTTCATGACGCGTTAAGCGATTTCATTAAATGAAATTGAACCATGCTGCACTGCCGCAAATTTTCTCAATATGGAAAAATTGAACTCACATTGCGAAATAGTATTTGCAAGTTGTTGAATTTAAACAAATAAAAATATGTCTTGTATAAGACATAAGAATATCGATTGGTCTTGTAGAAGAGTTAAGATCTCACCAACGACAAAGCAGAATTCGCTGCCCAAATCGCCCGATTTCAACTTGACTTCAGGAGTCCCACCATGCCAGCCAACCTCACTCAACAACTGAGCCGTGAACAGCAAATCGCCGCCCTCGAAAAAGACTGGGCCACCAACCCCCGTTGGAAAGGCGTGAAGCGCGGCTACTCCGCTGCCGATGTCGTGCGTCTGCGCGGCAGCATGCCCATTGAGCACACACTGGCCAAGCGCGGTGCCGAGAAGCTCTGGGAAAAAATCAACGGTGGCGCGAAAAAAGGCTACGTCAACGCTTTCGGCGCCATCAGCGCGGGCCAGGCCATGCAACAAGCCAAAGCAGGCCTGGAAGCCGTGTACCTGTCGGGCTGGCAAGTCGCTGCCGACGGCAACACATCCGAAACCATGTACCCCGACCAGTCGCTTTATGCCTATGACTCGGTGCCCACCATGGTCCGTCGCATCAACAACACCTTCAAGCGCGCTGACGAAATCCAGTGGGGCCGTGGTATCGAGCCAGGCAGCAAGGACTTCATCGACTACTTCTTGCCGATCGTGGCCGATGCAGAAGCTGGTTTCGGTGGCGTGCTGAACGCTTTCGAATTGATGAAGAACATGATCGCTTCAGGCGCTGCAGGCGTTCACTTCGAAGACCAATTGGCTGCGGTCAAGAAATGCGGTCACATGGGCGGCAAAGTGCTGGTGCCGACACAGGAAGCTTGCGAGAAGTTGATCTCTGCACGTTTCGCAGCCGACGTCATGGGTGTGTCCACCATCGTGCTGGCCCGTACCGATGCCGAAGCTGCGAACTTGATCACGTCTGATCACGATGCCAACGACAAGCCCTTCCTGACAGGCGAGCGCACACAAGAAGGTTTCTACCGTGTCAAAAACGGTCTGGAACAAGCCATCAGCCGCGGCGTGGCCTATGCTCCCTACGCCGACTTGGTGTGGTGTGAAACCGGCGTGCCCGACATCGGCTTTGCCCGCGAATTTGCCCAAGCTGTGCACGCGGCTTGCCCCGGCAAGCTGCTGTCCTATAACTGCTCGCCATCGTTCAACTGGAAGAAAAACCTCAACGACAGCCAGATCGCATCCTTCCAGGACGACCTGTCGGCTCTGGGTTACAAATACCAGTTCATCACTTTGGCCGGTATCCACATCAACTGGTTCAATACCTTCCAGTTCGCCCACGCTTACGCCAACGGCGAAGGCATGAAGCACTACACCGAGATGGTGCAAGAGCCAGAATTCGCAGCACGCGACAAGGGTTACACCTTTGTGTCACACCAGCAAGAAGTGGGCGCAGGCTACTTCGACGACGTGACCACCGTGATTCAAGGCGGTTCGTCTTCTGTGAAGGCCTTGACTGGTTCTACTGAAGAAGAGCAGTTCCACTGATCTCCTGCCACTGACCCTGGGTGCCCATAGGTGGGTGCCTGGTGGGCTGAAAAGCCATCTGATGCGAGAGTGTTGGGTGGCTTTTTTGTTGGTCAGGGCTTAACAGGAACCAACAGCGTCCATGGTTCCACCTCTAATGCCTGAGCTGGCTTTTCAATGTTGGCGAGGGACACATTCCAGACGCACCTTTCGATGGCAGAAACATAGGTCCGGTCCAAATCAGAGGCCAAGGCAAGATGCATGGACGCCATTCTTTTGGGTTATTTTTTGGCTGGGTGGGCTTCACGTTTTTAAAAGTCGCCAAAAATCAGTTGCAGGCCATGCAGATGACTTTCTTTCTCTTTATGCCTTCTATTCTGTTGTTGGGCTTTATGTTTCCATTCTGGACAATGCCTTGGGGAAGCCTGAGCATCGTAAAATCGGAACTCGGCGTTTAGATACTTCATTCAAGCGTGGCCTGTGCCGCGCTTTTTTACTTGCAAACTCATGGTTCAGATTACTCTTCCCGACGGTTCCTTGCGTGAATTTCCTGGCCCCGTGACCGTGGCCGAGGTCGCCGCTTCGATTGGCGCAGGCTTGGCCAAAGCGGCCTTGGGTGGCAAGGTCAATGGCCAATTGGTGGACGCCAGCTTCAGCATGGCGGTCAATTCGCAATTGGCCATCGTGACCGCCAAGGACCCCGAAGGCCTGGAGTTGATCCGTCACTCGACCGCCCATTTGTTGGCATATGCCGTGAAGACCTTGTTTCCTGAAGCGCAGGTCACCATCGGTCCGGTCATCGACAACGGCTTCTACTACGACTTTTCATACAGCCGTCCTTTCACGCCAGAAGACTTGGTGGCGATTGAAAAGCGCATGACCGAGCTGGCCGCCAAAGACGAACCCGTGCTGCGCCGCGTGCTGCCACGCGACGAGGCTGTGGCGCATTTCAAAGCCATTGGTGAGAACTACAAGGCCGAAATCATCGGCAGCATTCCCGCAGACCAAGAGGTCAGTCTGTACCGCGAAGGTGATTTTGAAGACTTGTGCCGCGGCCCGCACGTGCCCAGCACAGGCAAGCTCAAGCACTTCAAACTCATGAAGGTCGCAGGGGCTTATTGGCGCGGGGACAGCAAAAATGAGATGCTGCAGCGCATCTACGGCACGGCCTGGACCAGCAAAGAAGACTTGCAGCTGTACCTGACCCGCCTGGAAGAGGCCGAAAAGCGTGATCACCGCAAGTTGGGCCGCGAACTGGACTTGTTCCACATTGACGAGCACGCGCCAGGCTTGGTGTTTTGGCACCCCAAGGGCTGGACCGTGTGGCAGACCGTGGAGCAGTACATGCGCCAGGTTTACCGCGACAGTGGTTACCAAGAGGTCAAGGGTCCCCAGATTTTGGATAAAACCCTGTGGGAGAAAACCGGGCACTGGGACAAGTACCGTGACAACATGTTCACCACCGAATCGGAAAAGCGCGACTACGCGCTCAAACCGATGAACTGTCCCGGCCACATCCTGATCTTCAAGCAGGGCATCAAGAGCTACCGCGATCTGCCACTGCGCTACGGCGAATTTGGCCAGTGCCACCGCAACGAACCTTCGGGCGGCTTGCACGGCATCATGCGTGTGCGGGGCTTCACGCAAGACGACGGCCACATTTTCTGCACCGAAAACCAGATCTTGCCCGAGTGCGACACCTTCACCAAGGTGCTCAAGAAGGTGTATGCCGACTTTGGCTTCACCAACATCCTCTACAAGGTGTCCACCCGTCCTGCCGCCCGCATTGGTTCTGATGAACTGTGGGACAAAGCCGAAAAAGCCTTGATGGACAGTTTGCGTGCTTCCGGCTGCGAGTTCGTGATTTCGGAAGGCGATGGCGCTTTTTACGGCCCCAAAATCGAGTACACCCTCAAAGACGCGATTGGGCGTGAATGGCAATGCGGCACGATTCAGGTGGACTTCAACTTGTCGGAGCGACTGGATGCTGAATATGTGGCCGAAGACGGCTCACGCCAGCGGCCTGTGATTTTGCACCGCGCCATCGTGGGCAGCATGGAGCGTTTCATCGGTATTTTGGTCGAGCAGCATGCCGGGGCACTGCCAACTTGGCTGGCTCCCGTCCAGGTGTCTGTGCTCAACATCACCGACGCGCAGTCCGATTACTGTCGTGAAATAGCTGCAAAACTGCAAAAATCGGTGTCAAATCAAGGTCTTAGGGTCGAGTTGGACCTGCGTAATGAGAAAATCACGTATAAAATACGCGAGCATTCATTGCAAAAGCTGCCTTACATCCTTGTCGCCGGCGACAAAGAAAAGGCAGCAGGTACCGTCGCAGTGCGCGCCCGAGGCAACAAAGACCTCGGTGTGATGTCGATCGATGCGTTCATTGAACACATTGCTGCCGACATCGCTTCTAAAGCCTGAAGGTGAATTTCGCCACAAGCTTTGGCCCGTGGGCACAAAGATGGATGAGCTGCATGTCGCAGTTTTGTTCCGTAAAGGATTGAGTCATCGCTACCGAATTTCGTGATCGTCGCCACCGCGAAGAACGTAAACACCGTTTGAACCGTGAAATCATGGCCCCAGAGGTCCGTGTTTCCGGCCCAGAAAACGAGCCATTGGGCATTTTGTCTTTGGCCGAGGCCCTGCGCATGGCGGGTGAAATGGATGTGGATCTGGTTGAAATTGCCGCCACAGCCAACCCGCCGGTTTGCCGCTTGATGGACTACGGCAAGTTCAAGTACCAAGAGCAAAAGCGTGCGGCAGAAGCCAAAGCCAAGCAAACGGTCATTGACATCAAGGAAGTCAAGTTCCGTCCCGGTACCGATGATGGCGACTACAACATCAAGATGCGCAACATCCGCCGCTTTTTGGCCGATGGCGACAAGTGCAAGATCACCCTGCGTTTCCGTGGCCGCGAGATCACCCACCAAGAGTTGGGCATGGCCTTGCTGAACCGCATTCGCGACGAACTGGCAGATTTGATCATCGTTGAGCAGTTTCCAAAGCTCGAAGGTCGTCAGATGATCATGATGATTGCACCAGGTCGTAAAAAGCCGGCAGGCAAAGCAGCAGACGCTGCTGCGCCAACTGAATCGGCTTGACAAGAATTTGATCTGCTCTCGGGCAGGTCAAATCAAAAGCTGCCCTCGGGTGGCTTTTGTTAAAAGTGGCTCGGGGCCAACAAGGCTGCAAAGATTTTGCAGACGCCTCACGAGCACAATTAAAGGAGCATTGATATGCCCAAGATGAAGACCAAAAGCAGTGCTAAAAAGCGCTTCCGTGTTCGTCCAGGTGGAACCGTTAAACGCGGTCAAGCCTTCAAACGTCACATCCTGACCAAGAAGACCACCAAAAACAAGCGCCACCTTCGCGGTGCAGTGGCTGTGCATGAGACCAATATGGGTCACATCGCGCAAATGCTGCCCATGGCTGGCCTGTAATTACTGACGAACAAGGAGAATAAATATGCCTCGCGTTAAACGTGGTGTAACGGCACGCGCCCGTCACAAGAAAGTCCTGGCCCTTGCAAAAGGTTTCCGCGGTCGCCGCGGCAATGTCTTCCGCATCGCCAAACAGGCGGTGATGAAGGCTGGCCAATACGCCTACCGTGACCGCCGCACCAAAAAGCGTGTGTTCCGTCAGTTGTGGATTGCCCGTATCAACGCCGCTGCGCGTGAATGCGGTCTGACCTACAGCCAGTTCGCCAACGGCCTGAAGAAGGCTGCCATTGAGATCGACCGTAAGATGCTGGCGGACATCGCCGTGCACGACAAGGCCGCTTTCGCTGGTATCGTGAACCAAGTCAAAGCCAAATTGGCCGCAGCTTGAGTTCATGAGTGACGTGGGCCTTCGGGTCCATGTCGCGCACTCGATCAAAGGGATTGAGGCTCACAAAAGCTTCAATCCCTTTTTTATTCTGAAACTCACCCATCCCACACCATGAACGAGCTGGACACCCTGGTTGAATCTGCCCGCCAGAGTTTTGTGCAGGCACTGACACCTGCTGACCTCGAAAACGCCAAAGCCCAGTACCTGGGCAAAGCGGGCCGCATCACCGAGCTGATGAAGGGCATGGCCGCTCTGAGCGTGGAAGACAAAAAAACACGCGGCGCTGCCATCAATTTGGCCAAACAAGCCATCGAAGCCGCGCTGAATGACCGCCGTCAGGGTTTGGCCGATGCCGAGTTGCAAGCCTTGCTCAAAGCCGAAGCGCTGGATGTCACCTTGCCCGGACGCAACCCAGGGACGGGCGGATTGCACCCTGTGTCGCTGACGCTGGAACGAATTGAAAATATTTTTGGCTCCATGGGCTTTGAAGTGGCCCAGGGCCCCGAGATCGAGACCGACTGGTTCAACTTCACCGCGCTCAACACGCCTGAAGACCACCCGGCGCGCTCCATGCACGACACCTTCTACGTTGAAGGCGGTCATTTGCTGCGCACCCATACCAGCCCGATGCAGATTCGTCACGCGGTGCAGCACGTCAAGCGCTACCGCCATCAACTCGATGCCGGCCAGGGCATGCCCGAGATCCGCGTGATCGCACCGGGCCGCACCTACCGCGTGGACAGCGATGCCACCCATTCGCCCATGTTCCACCAGTGCGAAGGCCTGTGGATCGGCGAGAACGTGAGCTTCAAGGACCTCAAGGTTGTCTTCACCGATTTTTGTCGCACCTTCTTCGAAAGCGACGACCTGGTGCTGCGCTTCCGGCCGAGCTTTTTCCCATTCACCGAGCCGAGTGCCGAGATCGACATCCAGTTCCAGACCGGGCCGTTGGCCGGCCGCTGGCTCGAGGTGGCCGGTTCCGGCCAGGTGCACCCGAACGTGGTGCGCAACATGGGCCTGGACCCCGAGCGTTTCATCGGCTTTGCCTTCGGCATGGGGCCGGACCGCCTGACCATGCTGCGTTATGGCGTGAACGATTTGCGCCTCTTTTTTGATGGCGACATCCGTTTCCTGAGCCAATTCCAGTGACCATGACCACCTGCAGCCCGGCGCTGCAGGCCTTTTACGCCACAGAGTCAAGACGATGCAATTTCCTGAATCCTGGTTGCGCGAGTTCTGCAACCCGCCCCTGACCACCCAGCAACTGGCCGAAACCCTGACCATGGCCGGCCTCGAAGTGGAAGAGCTCGAGCCCGTGGCCCCGCCGTTCACCGGCATCGTGATCGGTGAGATCAAGGAAGCCGTGCAACATCCCAACGCCGATCGCCTGCGCGTGTGCCAGGTGGACGTGGGGCAGGGCAGTCTGCTGAACATCGTCTGCGGTGCCCCCAACGCCCGCGTCGGTATCCGCATCCCTTGCGCGATGGTGGGCGCAGAGCTGCCACCGGGTGAAGACGGCAAGCCGTTTTTGATCAAGGTGGGCAAACTGCGCGGCGTGGAAAGCCAGGGCATGCTCTGCTCGGCCAAGGAGTTGAAGATCGCCGACGACCACGGGGGCTTGCTGGAGTTGCCCGCCGACGCGCCGTTGGGCCAAAACATCCGCCAGTATCTGAATCTGGACGACACACTGTTGACACTCAAGCTCACGCCCAACCTGGCGCATTGCCTGAGCGTGTACGGCATCGCCCGTGAAGTCTCGGCCCTGACGGGAGCGCCGCTTTTGGCCCCGACTTTTCCTGCAGTGCCCACACAGATCCGCGACCAGCTCCCTGTGAAAGTATTGGCGACCGACCTGTGCGGCCGTTTCAGTGGCCGTGTGGTCAAAGGTGTGAACACCCAGGCCCAAACCCCACAGTGGATGGTTGACCGCTTGGCCCGTTGCGGCCAGCGCAGCGTGAGCCCCTTGGTGGACATCTCCAACTATGTGATGTTCGAGTTCGGTCGCCCCTCGCACATTTTCGACCTCGACAAAATCCACGGCGGCCTGCAGGTGCGCTGGGGCCAAACGGGTGAATCACTCAAGCTGCTGAACGGCAACACGGTGACGGTGGACGACAAGGTGGGCGTGATCGCCGACGACAGCCAGGTCGAATCGCTGGCCGGCATCATGGGCGGAGACGCCACCGCCGTGTCTGACGACACGCAGAACATCTACATTGAGGCCGCCTTTTGGTGGCCCACGGCGATTGCCGGCCGTTCACGCCGCTACAACTTCTCGACCGACGCCGGTCACCGTTTCGAGCGTGGCGTCGATCCGGCGCAAACGGTGGAACACATCGAGCGCATCACCCAGTTGGTGCTCGACATTTGTGGCACACCTGCGACCCAGGTGGCACCCATCGACGACCAGACGCTCAATGTGCCAACCGCCAAGCCCGTCACGCTGCGCGTGGCGCGCGCCAACAAGGTCATCGGCATGCCTTTGACTCAGCAGCAGTGTGCTGACGCTTTGTGCGGCCTGGGTCTGCAAGTGGCGGAGGGGGAGGGCACGGTGACCGTGACGCCGCCGAGTTTCCGTTTCGACCTGCAAATCGAGGAAGATCTGATCGAAGAAGTGGCGCGCATGGTGGGCTACAACAACTTGCCCACGACCCCTCCTTTGGCGCCCATCACGGCCAAAATTCGTCCTGAAAATTCGCGCAGCCCCTTCACAGTGCGCCGCAGTTTGGCCGCATTGGGCTACCAGGAAACCATCAACTTCAGCTTTGTCGAAGAAAGCTGGGAGCGCGATCTGGCGGGCAACGCAGAACCGATCCGCCTGCTCAACCCGATCGCCAGCCAGATGAGCGTCATGCGCTCAAGCCTGATTGGTTCCTTGCTGCAGGTGGTCAAGTTCAACGCCGACCGCAAGGCCGACCGCGTGCGCGTATTCGAGTTGGGCCGGGTGTTCAAGCGCGACCCCAGCGTGCAAGGCAGTGACACCACGGTCCAGGGTTTTGATCAACCCATGAAGGCTTCGGGCATGGCCTGGGGGCCCTTGGAGCCGCTGAACTGGACGGGCAAGTCCCGCATGGTCGATTTCTACGATGCCAAAGCCGATGTGGAAAGCCTGTTGGCACCCGCACGCGCCGAGTTTGTCGCGGCCGAACATCCTGCGATGCACCCTGGCCGCTGTGCCCAGGTGCGATTGAATGGCCGTGTGGTCGGTCATGTGGGGGAACTGCACCCCCGCTGGCGTCAGGCTTGGGACTTGCCGCATGCGCCCATGGTTTTCGAGTTGGATCTGGAAGCGGTGACCCAGCGTGCCGTCCCCGAGGCCCAGCCTGTGGCCAAGCTGCAGTCGGCCCTGCGCGACATGGCGGTGATCGTGAACGAACAGGTCACGCACGCCCAATTGATGCACGCCATCCACAGCGCGCCCACGCAGGGCTTGTTGCGTGATGCGGTGCTGTTTGACATCTACCGCCCCAAGGCAGAGTCTGCCGGCGGCTTGGCGGTGGGCGAGAAAAGTCTGGCGGTGCGCTTGACCTTGCACAGCGACGAGGCCACATTGACCGACGCACAAATTGAAACCGCCATGAACAGCGTGATGGCCCAGTTGACGCAGCAAGTGGCTGCGCGTCTGCGTTCCTGAGACCTTCGCCATGCAAATCAGTTTTGAATCACTGGAAACGCCTGCGCTCACCAAGGCGCACCTGGCCGATTTGCTGTTCGAGCAGATTGGCTTGAACAAGCGTGAATCCAAGGACATGGTGGATGCTTTTTTTGATCTGGTCGTGGACAGCCTGATTGCCGGTGACGATGTCAAGATTTCTGGCTTTGGCAACTTCCAGATTCGAACCAAGGCCGCACGGCCAGGGCGCAATCCGCGCACCGGAGAATTGATTCCCATTGACGCACGTCGTGTTGCGACCTTTCATGCCAGCCATAAACTCAAGGCTTTGATTCAGGGCGATACCGACGAAGACGAGGGCGTGGAGACGGTCGGCCGCTGAATCGTTCACGTGTGGAGCGCACAGCATGCTGTTCAAATTCAAATCCAAGGCGACCAGCGATCTCATCATGCTAGAAGCCGATGCCCGCAGGTTGCTCCAAATCATGCTGGGCGACGATGCCGCCAAAGGCATCGTTCAATTCAACGACTTGCCGCGCGCCATTGCCGCAATGGAATTGGCAGTCGCCCAGGATGAAGCGGACAGGAAACAACGTGCAGAACAGGTCGCGCCGCTGGTGACTGGCGAAGACGGTAAGCCTGTCGTGTTGAATGGCGTGCGTTTGTCGCAACGCGCCGCGCCCATGCTCAAAATGCTCAAACGCAGCCTGGCGGAAGAGGCTGACGTGGTTTGGGGCGTTTGAGGGGCATCTTCAGCGGATGAACGCGGGGCCACTCAGTTTGTAGCCCGCCTTGAATTGGCGCTTGGCAAACCAGCCCTGGTTCATTTCAAGCACGTAGCGCACGGGTTTTTCCGAGCAGTGCGAGTCATCGCTTTGGGGTTTCATGTCGGCGATGTTCACGATGGTGCCATCATCCGCCAGGAACGCAGCCGACAGAGGCAGCAAGGTGTTGCGCATCCAGAAGCACTGCGTGGAAGGCTGCTCGAACACAAACAGCATGCCTTCGTGTTGGGGCATTTCCTTGCGCCACATCAGGCCAATTTGCCGCTGTTCGGGCGTCTGGGCCAACTGAACATCCAAAACATGCATGCCTGCATTGAGTTTGGTACGTGGCAATTGAAGCTGTGGACCCGTTTGTGCCGTGGCCGCAAAAGCCAGCAAGGCGACACACACCAGGCCAGCGCGGCGCAGATCACACAAGGGCCGGGAATTCAAAAATACGGAAAAAGTCATGGTTTGAAGCGGTGGCGAACAATGGTCAAGCCAGAGAGGATAACTGCGGACCCGCGACGGTGCGCCATGCGAACGCCTTCGTGGCCAAAGTTTTTTTCAGGTTTCGGGTTGGGCGCTGGATGGTTCTTGCACTTCCACTGCCATGCCACTGGCCTCTTCAGCGCGGATGCTGGCGGCCATGAGGCCTTTGCTGCCCTGGGTCAGTTCAAAGCTGACCCGAGCGCCTTCTTTCAGGCTTTTGTAGCCTTCCGCCTGAATCGCTGAAAAATGGGCGAAAGCGTCAGGCCCGCCTCCGTCGGGCTGGATGAACCCAAAACCTTTGGCATCGTTGAACCATTTGACCGTTCCGCTGGGCATACGATGTCTCCCATCTTGTTGGGCTCAGTGTGGATGGTTCTTGTTAATTTTGTCAAATTAAGGTTTTCCCCGATGCCTGTTGGGATGACCATTTCCTTTCAAGACTTTTGTCGCGGCCGTTAAGAGATGGCTCAAAGCGTCGATAAAATGAATTCATGGCAACGAAAAAACCCACCCATCCCACGCTGCCGACCGTGATGCCCCGAGCGCCCGATGGCGGTGATTCGGTGGTGCTCGAACGACGTGCCCAGAAAATTGAACCACCCCAGATGTACCAGGTGGCCATGCTCAACGATGACTACACCCCCATGGAATTCGTGGTGATGGTGATCCAGGAGTTTTTCAGCAAAGACCGCGAAGCGGCCACGCAGATCATGCTCAAGATCCATCTGGATGGCAAAGGAGTCTGCGGGGTTTATTCCCGTGATGTGGCTGCCACCAAGGTGGACCAGGTACTGGATGCCGCCAAGCAGGCGGGGCATCCATTGCAATGTGTCAGTGAACCTATTGAATAGTGGGATATTCCCCCCACATCGTTTCTATCTCTCTCAGCAAGGCAAAAAGGAATTCACATGATTGCCCAAGAATTGGAAGTCAGCCTGCACATGGCCTTTGTCGAGGCGCGTCAGCAGCGCCACGAATTCATCACGGTCGAGCATCTGCTGTTGGCCTTGCTGGACAATCCCAGCGCGGCCGAAGTTCTGCGTGCCTGTGCTGCGAACATCGATGACCTGCGCACCGCCTTGAGCAACTTCATCAAGGACAACACCCCGCAGGTCGCTGGCACCGAAGAGGTGGACACGCAGCCGACACTGGGCTTTCAGCGCGTCATTCAGCGCGCCATCATGCATGTGCAATCCACAGGCAGTGGCAAAAAGGAAGTGAACGGTGCCAATGTGCTGGTCGCCATTTTTGGCGAGAAGGACTCGCACGCGGTCTATTACCTGCACCAGCAAGGCATCACCCGTTTGGATGTGGTCAATTTCATTGCCCACGGTATCCGCAAGAGCGATCCGCCAGAAGCGGCCAAATCTGCCGAAAACCCAGCCAACAGCGAAGGCGAAGAAGCCGGCAATGGCGCTGAGCGCAACGAGAAGGCATCGCCCCTGGAGCAGTTCACCAACAACCTGAACCAGGCGGCCAAGGACGGCAAGATCGATCCACTGATTGGTCGCGAGTACGAAGTCGAACGGACCATCCAGATCCTGTGCCGCCGCCGCAAAAACAACCCGCTGTTGGTGGGCGAAGCGGGTGTGGGCAAGACGGCCATTGCCGAAGGCCTGGCCTGGCGCATCACCCAGGGCACGGTGCCCGACATCTTGGCCGAAGCCACCGTGTACTCGCTCGACATGGGCTCCTTGCTGGCAGGAACCAAGTACCGGGGAGATTTCGAGCAGCGCCTCAAGGGCGTCCTCAAATCACTCAAGGACAAGCCCAACGGCATCCTGTTCATCGATGAAATCCACACCCTGATCGGTGCCGGTGCTGCTTCAGGTGGCACGCTGGACGCATCAAACTTGCTCAAGCCCGCACTGTCAAGCGGCCAACTCAAGTGCATTGGCGCAACCACCTTCACCGAATACCGCGGTATTTTTGAGAAGGACGCCGCGCTGTCCCGCCGCTTCCAGAAAGTGGACGTGGTTGAGCCCACCGTGTCAGAGACGGTGGACATCCTCAAAGGTCTCAAGAGCCGTTTTGAAGACCACCACAGCGTCAAATACACGATCGCCGCCTTGCAAGCTGCCGCCGAGTTGTCGGCCAAGTTCATCAACGACCGCCAGTTGCCCGACAAGGCGATCGACGTGATCGATGAGGCGGGCGCGGCCCAGCGCATCCAGGTGGCTTCCAAACGCAAGAAAACGATTGGCAAAGCCGAGATCGAAGACATCGTGGCCAAGATCGCCCGCATTCCGCCGGCCAACGTGTCCAACGACGACCGCAGCAAGCTGCAGACGATCGAGCGCGACCTCAAGTCGGTGGTGTTCGGCCAGGACAAAGCCCTCGAAGTGTTGGCTTCGGCGGTCAAGATGGCGCGCTCTGGCCTGGGCAAAACCGACAAGCCGATTGGGTCGTTCCTGTTCTCTGGTCCCACCGGCGTGGGCAAGACCGAGGCAGCCAAGCAGCTGGCCTACATCCTGGGCATTGACCTGATCCGTTTTGATATGTCCGAGTACATGGAGCGCCATGCGGTCAGCCGGCTGATTGGTGCGCCTCCAGGTTACGTGGGTTTTGACCAAGGCGGTTTGCTGACCGAAGCGGTGACCAAGAAGCCGCACTGCGTGCTGCTGCTCGACGAGATTGAGAAAGCCCACCCGGACATCTTCAATGTGCTGTTGCAGGTCATGGACCACGGTACGCTGACCGACAACAACGGGCGCAAGGCCGACTTCCGCAATGTGATCATCATCATGACCACCAACGCGGGTGCCGAGACCATGAACAAGGCCACCATCGGCTTCACCAACCCGCGCCAGGCGGGCGACGAGATGGGCGATATCAAACGCCTGTTCACGCCCGAGTTCCGCAACCGCCTGGACGCCATGGTCAGCTTCAAGCCGCTGGACGAGCAGATCATCTTGCGTGTGGTGGACAAATTCTTGCTGCAACTGGAAACCCAGCTGACCGAAAAGAAGGTGGATGTCACCTTCACCGACAAGCTGCGCAAGTTCCTGGGCAAGAAGGGCTTTGATCCGCTCATGGGCGCGCGCCCGATGCAGCGCCTGATTCAGGACACGATTCGCAAGGCGCTGGCCGACGAGTTGCTGTTTGGCCGCCTGACCGAAGGCGGGCGCCTGAACGTGGACATCGACGACAAGGACGAAGTCTTGCTCGACATCACGCCCACCCCGAAAAAGGAAAGTCGCGCTTCGCGTTCCGAGCCTACCGAACCCGAAGAAGCCACGGCCAGCTGAACACCGGTCGGCTTGGTGCCGGAGGGAAAACAAAAAAGGAGACCTTTCAGGTCTCCTTTTTTCATGGAAAACACGGACAGTGCTTGACTGTCGCTGTGCGCACCGCACCAGGGTCAGTTGACCATGACCAGTTTGCCCATGACGCTGCGCGAGCCCATCAAGGTGTATGCCGCTTTCAACTCGCTCATGGGCAGGGTGCGGTCAATGACGGGTTTGATCTTGCCCTGGCCGTACCACTGGGCCAGCTCCGCCATCATGGCGGTGTTGGCCTGGGGTTCGCGCCGGGCGAAATCACCCCAAAATACACCGACCAATGAGGCGCCTTTGAGCAAAGGCAAGTTCAAGGGCAGGGCAGGGATGGGACCACCCGCAAACCCCACCACCAGGTAACGCCCGCGCCAGGCGATGGAGCGAAAAGCCGGCTCGGCCAGATCCCCACCCACGGGGTCATAAATCACATCGGGGCCCCGCCCTTCGGTCAGCGTTTTCAGGGCTTCGCGCAGGTTCTCAAGGCTGTAATTGATGGTGGCGTCTGCACCCAGCGAGGTGCACAGGGCGCATTTCTCGGCGGTGGAGGCCGCCGCAATCACTTTGGCACCCATGGCCTTGGCAATCTGGATGGCCGCTGTGCCCACGCCGCCTGCGGCGCCCAGCACCAGTACGGTTTCACCGGCTTTCAGTGCCGCGCGGTCCACCAGGGCGTGGTGCGAAGTGGCATAGGTCATGATGAAGGCCGCGCCGTCAACGGCCGAAAAACCGGCGGGCAAAGGCATGCAGAGTTTGGCCGGCGCCAAGGTGTGGGTGCCAAAGCCCCCGGTGCCCGACAGGCAGGCCACGGTTTGGCCGACTTGGAGGTGGGTGACGCCTTCGCCGATGGCTTGCACCACCCCGGCGTATTCAGAGCCGGGCACGAAGGGTAGCTCGGGTTTCATCTGGTATTTGTTTTGAACGATCAGCAAATCCGGGAAATTCAGGCTGGCCGCCTGAATTTCGATCAGGACCTGACCCGGGCCTGGCATCGGCGTTGGCCGTTCTTTCCAGGTGAGCGCGTCAATCCCAGTAGGGTTCTCGCAAAGCCAGGCGTGCATGCAACTTCTCCTTGTGTGGTGCGTCATGAAATCAACCGGCATCTTAGGCAGCCCGAGGGGGTCAGCCATGTCCCCCTAGCGACCAATTTTGGCGGGTGAGCACGGCTTGAAGAACAGGGGCTGCCGCCTACAATTGGGCCCAACGACAGGGATTCCCATGAAAATTCTCATTTCCAACGACGATGGCTTTCGCGCCGAAGGGATTGTGGCCCTTTACGAGGCGCTGAAAACCGTGGCCGATGTGGAAGTGGTGGCACCGGAACACAACAACAGCGCCAAATCCAACGCCTTGACCTTGCACACCCCTTTGTATGTGCACCGCGCCGACAACGGTTTTCGTTATGTCAATGGCACACCGGCCGACTGCGTGCACATTGCGCTGACGGGTTTGTTGGGTTACCGCCCGGATCTGGTGATTTCCGGTATCAACAACGGCGCCAACATGGGGGATGACACCATTTATTCGGGCACCGTGGGCGCGGCCATGGAAGGCTATCTGTTTGGCATTCCTGCCATGGCCGTTTCCCAAATTGACAAAGGCTGGGCGCATGTGGACGCCGCAGCGGTCAAAGTCAGGGAACTGGTGCAGCAGTTGCAGTCGGGTGACTTGGTGGCCACTCGCCCTTGGTTGCTGAATGTGAACATTCCCAACTTGCCGTTGGCGCAGATCAAGGCAGCCAAGCTGTGCCGCCTGGGCCGGCGCCATGCCGCCGAGCCGGTGATCACCCAGGTGGACCCCCGTGGCCAGACGATGTACTGGATTGGCAATGCGGGTGCCGCCATGGACGATAGCGAAGGCACCGACTTTCATGCCGCAGCGTGTGGGCATGTGGTGGTGACGCCACTCAAAGTGGACTTGACCGACCATGCGCACCTGTGCCCCTGGACCGACACGTTTGGCCGTTTCACCGCACAGGACCCAGCATGAGCCAGCGCCCGGGTTTTCCGATCAAGCTGACGCAAACCGGTGCGGCCGGTCCATCCGTCAAAGCTTCAGTCGCCTTGTCTGCCCGTTCCAACCCGGGCACACCCCTTGCCACCGTGGTGCCGCGCAGTGTGTCTGTCTCGGGGTTAGGGCTGGACTCCGGGGCCGTTCGGGCGCGCATGGTGCGCAAACTGGCCGAGCAGGGTGTGCAGGACGCCCGTGTGCTTGAGGCCATGGGGCAGGTCGAGCGGCACCGGTTTGTTGAAAGCGCGCTGGTCAACCAGGCGTACGAAGACACCAGTTTGCCCATTGGCTTGGGGCAGACCATCTCCAAACCCAACGTGGTGGCACGCATGGTGGAGTTGCTGTGCCAGGATGCGCCGGGAAAATTGGGGCGCGTGCTGGAAATTGGCACCGGTTGTGGTTACCAGGCGGCTGTCCTCAGCCATGTGGCCACCGAGGTCTACAGCATCGAGCGCTTGCGCGGTTTGCATGAAAAAGCCAGAACCAACCTGCGGCCCTTTCGCCTGCACAATGTGCACCTGATCTTTGGTGACGGCATGCTGGGCTATCCCAAGGGCGCACCCTATGCGGGCATCATCTCGGCGGCAGGCGGTGAGGCGGTGCCCGAAGCCTGGCTGGCGCAACTGGCTGTGGGTGGGCGTTTGATTGCCCCGACCATCACCCCTGCGGGTCACCAAGCCCTGGTGGTGTTTTTGAGAACAGCACAGGGTTTTGAACGCCAGGTGCTCGAGGCGGTGCATTTTGTACCTCTAAAATCTGGCGTTGCCTGAACAAGTAAAACCCTATGACTTCATTTATTAACTCCCGCCCTCTGGTTTTGATGGCTTTGCTCAGCGCATTGCTGGTCGGATGCAGTTCTTCACCGCGCGTCCCTGCCCCTGTGGAAGACCGGACCGCCATGGGCCGCTCGTCCGTCTCTGCAACCCCGCCTGCGGCTGAGGTGGCCAAGCCCTTGCCTGGCAGTGAAAACGCGGGCAAACCGGGGTACTACACCGTCCAGCGCGGCGACACATTGACCCGCATCAGTCTGGACAACGGGCAAAGCTGGCGTGATTTGGTGCGCTGGAACAACCTGACCAACCCGGACCTGATCGAAGTGGGCCAGGTGTTGCGCGTGGCGCCACCTGGTGGTGCGGTCGAAACTTCTGGCGTGGTGGTTCGCCCGATCACACCGTCGGCCAATTCATCAGCGAATGCAACACCGCCCAAAGCGGAAACCAGTGCGGCCCCAGCGACGACAGCCAGCGACGATGGTCTGGGCTTCGTCTGGCCTGCCAATGGTTCGCTGATCACCGGATTTGACGAGACCAAAAACAAAGGCCTCGACATCGCGGGCAAGGCGGGTGATCCTGTGAGTGCCGCAGCGGATGGCCAGGTGGTGTATGCCGGTTCAGGCTTGCGGGGCTACGGCAACCTGATCATTCTCAAGCACGACAACACGTTTTTGACGGCTTATGCGCACAACCAGGCGCTGCTGGTCAAAGAAGACCAGAAAGTGCGCAAAGGGCAGAAGATTGCCGAAATGGGCAAATCCGATGCGGACCGCGTCAAGCTGCACTTTGAGGTGCGCAGGCAAGGCAAACCGGTGGACCCCGCCAAGTATTTGCCTGCCCGCTGAGCGCAGGCGACCCGCCCATGCCTTGGCCCGTCCTGGTTTTTGACATCGAAACCCTGCCCGATGTGGCCGGGTGGCGCCGACTGAACCCGACACCGCCTGATCAGAGCGACGCTCAAGTGCACGCCCAGTGGAAAGCCGCGCGGGCCGAGCAAGGCCAAAGCGATTTCATGCCTTTGTATTTGCAGCGGGTGCTGGTCATCAGCTGCGTCTTTCGCAATGCCGAAGGGCTGCGTGTGCATTCTTTTGTCGACCGCGATGGCCTGGGTGAAGGCCGGATCATCCAGGCGTTTTTCAACACCATCGAAAAGCACGAGCCTCAACTGGTGAGCTGGAACGGCAGCGGTTTTGATCTGCCAGTGCTGCACTACAGGGGCATGCAGCATGGCGTGGTGGCCGATAAATACTGGGACATGGGTGAGGGTGGTCAGGCCAGCGACCGCGAGTTCAAGTGGAACAACTACATCTCGCGCTACCACATGCGTCACTTGGACCTGATGGATTTGCTGGCCAAATACACCCCCAAAAACAACGCACCGATGGATGCGCTGGCCAAGCTCTGCGGCTTTCCGGGCAAGCTGGGCATGGACGGATCGCAGGTCTATGCCCAGTTCCAGGCCGGCCACACCGATGACATCCGGCGCTATTGCGAAACCGATGTCATGAACACCTACCTGCTGTATTGCCGCTTTCAGAAAATGCGCGGCGGCTTGACGGAAGCCGAATACGCGCAAGAAATCCAATTTGTCAAAGACAACGTGGCCGCCTTGTCCGGGCAAGAGCCGCATTGGCAAGAATACCTGCGCGCCTGGACTTGATGTTTCGCTCACCGCGTGGTGTCTCCAAGCCAAAGAGGCCCCCACATCCTGAGACAATCGGGGCATGAGCGAACAAGATATTTCCCTTTCACAAGCCCACGCCGACCAAGACAGCCACTGCAGTGACGACCTGCCCGATGGCTGGTTGCGCGTCGGATCCCTGGACATGGAGGCCCAGGGCATTGCCCGTCGGCCTGATGGCAAAGTCGTGTTCATCGAAGGGGCCTTGCCCTTTGAGGTGGTGTCCGTGCAGCTGGGCCGCAAAAAGAACAACTGGGAGCAGGGAACCGTCACCCAGATTCACCATGAGTCGTCACAGCGTGTGCGCCCAGGCTGCCCGCATTTCGGGCTGCACACCGGCTCTTGTGGTGGCTGCAAGATGCAACACCTGGAGGTTTCGGCGCAGGTGGCCATCAAACAGCGCGTGCTCGAAGACAACCTTTGGCACCTGGGCAAGGTCAAGGCCGAGACCATGCTGCGCCCGATTGAGGGGCCCACCTGGGGTTACCGTTACCGCGCCCGTTTGTCCGTGCGTTATGTGATCAAAAAGGGCGAAGTGCTGATCGGATTCCATGAGCGCAAAAGCCGCTACATCGCCGACATGAAGGTGTGCCCGGTGTTGCCGCCCCATGTCAGCCGCATGCTGATGCCACTGCGGACATTGATCGGCCAGATGGATGCCCGCGAGACCTTGCCCCAACTGGAACTGGCCTGTGGCGATGACGTCACCGCTTTGGTGCTGCGCCACCTGGAGCCCTTGAGCGAAGGCGACAAAGCCTTGTTGCGTGCCTTTGCTGCCCAGCAAAATGTGCAATGGTGGCTGCAACCCAAAGGGCCCGATACGGTGCATCTGTTGGAAGAGGGCGGCCCACAGCTGCGCTATGGTTTGCCCGACTTTGGCATCACCATGCCATTTCGGCCCACCGACTTCACCCAGGTCAACCCGTTCATCAACCGGGTCCTGGTGGCTCGGGCCTTGCGCTTGCTGCAGGCGCAAAAGACCGAACGCGTGATCGACTGGTTCTGCGGTCTGGGCAACTTCACCTTGCCCATCGCCACACAGGCGGCGCAAGTGCTGGGCATTGAGGGCGCGGAAACCCTGGTCGCCCGTTCCCGCGACAACTACGCCCGCAACCAGGCGTTGCGCCCCGAAGGTCAGCCCTTGGCACCCACCCAGTTTGTGGCGCGCAACCTGTTTGAGATGACGCCCGAGATGCTGGTGGCCGACGGCACCGCCGACAAGTGGCTGGTGGACCCCCCACGCGAAGGCGCGTTTGCCCTGAGCAAGGCGCTGGCCGAGCTGAACGAAAACCAGGCACTGCGCCAAGGCTGGTTACCGCCCCGGCGCATTGTGTATGTGAGCTGCAATCCGGCCACCTTGGCACGCGATGCGGGCATTTTGATGCACCGCGCAGGCTACCGCTGCGTGAGTGCGGGCGTGATCAACATGTTTGCGCACACGGCGCATGTGGAAAGCATGGCGGTGTTCGAGCTGGCTTGAGCGTTCGCTGGTTTTCAGGCCCCCAAAAAGAAAGGCTCCGTTTGGAGCCTTTCTTCATGGTGCCCGCCCTTTCGGGGGGGAGCCGGGGTCAGTCGCGTTCGCCGCCCATGATGCCCAGCAAGGCCAGCAAGCTCTGGAACACGTTGAAGATGTCCAGGTACAAGGCCAGTGTGGCGCTGATGTAATTGGTTTCACCGCCGTCGATGATCTGTTTCAGGTCATACAGCATGTAAGCGCTGAAAATGCCGATGGCCATGACCGAGATCACCATCATGCCGACGGTCGAGCCGATGAACATGTTGATGATGCCGCCGATCATGATGGCCAGGGCACCCACAAACAACCACTTGGACAGTCCCGAAATGTCACGCTTGATGGTGCTGGCCAAGCTGGCCATGACGAAGAACACACCGGCGGTGCCTGCAAAGGCCGTCATGATCAGGTCGGTGCCGTTCTTGAAGCCCAGCACCATGGCGATCATGCGCGAAAGCATCAAACCCATGAAGAAGGTGAAGCCCAGCAGCACGGGCACACCTGCAGCGGAGTTTTTGGTTTTCTCGATGGCGAACATGAAGCCGAAGGCACCCGCCATGAAAACAACCAAGCCCAAGCCACCCGACAGCGAGCGGGTGATGCCGGTGGTCACGCCCAGCCAGGCACCCAAAACAGTGGGCAGCAGGCTCAAGGCCAGCAGCCAATAGGTGTTGCGCAAAACGCGGTGGCGGGTGGCCAGATCGGAGCCATGGCCCCAGTCGGTGGTGTTGATGGTGCGAATCTCGCTCATGAGGGTCTCCTGTTCAAACCCTGATTTCAGGGCATCTGCATTGTAGGGTCAGGCGGCCTGGGTCGGCCCATTTCCGGACTGCCGTGTGGTTATCCGGGTGAAGCAGTTTTGCGCTGGGGTGTGCAATGGTGGGGGCGCTGCCGTGTATCCTCGTTGTTTTCAAACTCAGCGTTTCAAGACACATGAAAACACAAGCCACCCTCGAACTGTCCGATGTCAAAGCCATTGCAGCGGCTGCCGAAGCCGAAGCGGTCAAGAACAACTGGGCCGTGAGCATCGCCATCGTGGATGCAGGCGGTCATTTGTTGCACTTTGCCCGTCTGGATGGTGCAGCCCCGGTCTCTTCGCACATTGCACCCGCCAAAGCCAACACCGCCGCGTTGGGGCGTCGCGAAACCAAGGGCTACGAAGACGTCATCAATGGTGGCCGCACCTCGTTCTTGTCGGCGCCCACCATCAAGGGCATGCTCGAAGGCGGTGTGCCGATCATGAAAGACGGCTTCTGCCTGGGTGCGGTGGGCGTGAGCGGTGTCAAATCGAACGAAGATGCGCAAGTTGCCAAAGCCGGTATCGCAGCCATTGGCTTGTGACCCTGTGACGTGGGGGCTGTTCAGATCGCATGGGGTTTGAACAAGCCCAGGTCCATAAAAAAAGCCGCTTGAAAGCGGCTTTTTCTATGGCGGTGCGCGGTGATTATTTGGCGCTCAGCACCCAGGCGGCCAGTTTCTTGGCCTCGGCTTCGTTCACTTGCGGGTTGGCGGGCATGGGCACGGCACCCCAAGCGCCGGAGCCGCCCTTGATGATTTTGCTGGCCAATTTGTCTACCGCAGTTTTGTCGCCCTTGTACTTGCCGGCGACTTCCTTGTAGGCAGGACCCACCAGTTTTTTGTCAACAGCATGGCAGGCCATGCAGTTTTTTGATGTGGCCAGTGCCAAATCAGCCAATGCAGGGGCGGCACCGGCCACGGTCAGGGTCAAGGCCAAAACGATTTTTTTCATGTCAATTCCTCATGGACTAAAGATGGGCAGGTGAGGTCTGCCCCAGATGGATCACCTGAAAGAGTGTACCGACATCGGGGCCGCATCCATGGGCGCGGCCAGGTCAAGATGTCTTTGTCTGAAGTGTCAACTGGTGAGGCACTTGGTGAGTCCCCTTGTGCGTCACTTGGTACATTGCCGTGGGCCATAATCTTGTAACTTTTCATGTATTCCTGACAGGAGCAATTGATGCCCGCTTACCGTTCCAAGACTTCCACCGCCGGCCGCAACATGGCTGGGGCCCGTTCCCTGTGGCGCGCCACGGGCATGAAAGACGATGACTTCAGCAAGCCGATCATCGCCATTGCCAATTCGTTCACACAGTTCGTACCCGGGCACGTGCATTTGAAGGATCTGGGCCAGCTGGTGGCCCGCGAAATCGAAGCCGCAGGCGGTGTGGCCAAAGAATTCAACACCATTGCCGTGGACGACGGCATCGCCATGGGCCATGACGGCATGCTGTATTCGCTGCCCAGCCGCGACATCATTGCCGATTCGGTCGAGTACATGGTCAATGCCCATTGCGCCGATGCGATCGTCTGCATCTCCAACTGCGACAAGATCACCCCTGGCATGTTGATGGCCGCCATGCGCCTGAATATTCCGGTGATCTTCGTGTCCGGTGGCCCCATGGAAGCAGGCAAGGTGCGCCTGGCCAACCCCACCACACAAACCATCGAATTCAAGAAGCTCGACCTGATCGACGCCATGGTCATGGCCGCAGATGACAAAGTGAGTGACGCTGATCTGGCCGAAGTCGAGCGCTCGGCTTGTCCGACCTGTGGTTCCTGCTCGGGCATGTTCACGGCCAATTCGATGAACTGTCTGGCCGAAGCGCTGGGCCTGGCCTTGCCTGGCAACGGCACCGTGGTGGCCACGCACGCCGACCGCGAAGAGCTGTTCAAGCAGGCTGGCCGCACGATTGTGGACATGGCCAAGCGCTATTACGAGCAAGACGAGGTGTCATTGCTGCCCCGCTCGATGGGCTTTAAGGCTTTTGAAAATGCGATTGCGCTGGACATCGCCATGGGCGGCTCCACCAACACCATCTTGCATTTGCTGGCCATTGCCCAGGAAGCCGAGATCGACTTCACCATGGCGGACATCGACCGCATGTCCAAGACCGTGCCGCAACTGTGCAAAGTGGCGCCCAACACCAACAAATACCACATCGAAGACGTGCACCGCGCTGGCGGCATCATGGCCATCTTGGGTGAGTTGGACCGGGCCGGCAAGTTGCACACCGATGTGCCCACCGTGCATGCCAAGACCATGAAGGACGCGCTGGACCAATGGGACATCGCGCGCAACCCCAGCGACGCTGTGAAGCAGTTTTACATGGCAGGCCCGGCGGGCGTGCCTTCGCAAGTGGCCTTCAGCCAAAACACCCGTTGGCCCAGCCTGGACACCGACCGCGCCGAGGGCTGCATTCGTTCATTCGAGCACGCTTTCAGCAAACAAGGTGGTTTGGCCGTGCTGCGCGGCAACATCGCGATCGACGGTTGTGTGGTCAAGACGGCCGGTGTGGACGACAGCCTCTTGGTGTTTGAAGGCCCGGCCCACGTGGTCGAGTCGCAAGACGAAGCCGTGGAAAACATTCTGAGCGACAAGGTCAAGGCGGGTGACATCGTGGTCGTGCGCTATGAAGGCCCCAAGGGCGGCCCTGGCATGCAGGAAATGCTGTACCCCACCAGCTACATCAAATCCAAAGGCCTGGGCAAAGCCTGTGCCTTGCTGACCGATGGCCGTTTTTCGGGCGGTACCTCGGGTTTGTCCATCGGGCACTGCTCACCTGAAGCGGCGGCGGGCGGCACCATTGGTTTGGTCAAGAACGGGGACCGCATACGCATCGACATCCCCAACCGCAGCATCAACGTGCTGGTGAGTGACGAAGAATTGGCCAGCCGCCGTGCCTTGCAAGACCAGTTGGGCTGGAAGCCTGCGTTGCCACGTCCACGCAAAATTTCAGCGGCGCTGAAAGCCTATGCTTTGCTGGCCACATCGGCCGACAAAGGGGCTGTGCGCGATGTGTCTTTGCTCGATTGATGAGGACTGTGGCCATTCGCGCGCAGGGGCGCGCTCCCACAGCGCTCGGGTTTTTGTGGGAGGCCCCCCTGCGGCCGAAGGCTGTTCTTTCACGGTAACCTATGCTGATCCATCCTCAAATTGACCCCGTTGCCCTGCAACTGGGACCCTTGTCCATCCATTGGTATGGCCTGACTTATCTGGCGGCCTTTGGCCTGTTTTACTGGCTGGGCACACTGCGTTTGAAACATCTGCCGTTTGCACGCTTGTCTGAATGGACGCGCCGTGATATCGAAGACATTCTGTTCATGGGGGTGCTGGGTGTGGTGCTCGGTGGACGCATCGGTTATTGCCTGTTCTACAAGCCCGGCTATTACGCGCAACACCCTCTCGAAGTCTTTGCCGTCTGGCAAGGTGGGATGAGTTTTCATGGCGGCATGCTGGGCGTGATGGCGGCGATGGTCTGGTTCGCGTGGTCACGCCAGCGGCCATTCCTGCAGGTCATGGACTTTGTGGCACCGTGTGTGCCTACGGGTCTGGCCGCTGGCCGCATCGGCAACTTCATCAACGGTGAACTTTGGGGCCGCGTGGCTGACCCATCCTTGCCTTGGGCCATGCTGTTTCGTGGCGCAGGCGATGCGCCGCGCCACCCTTCGCAGATCTACCAGTTCCTGATGGAGGGGGTCCTTCTGTTTGTGCTGCTGTGGCTGTATGCCCGCAAGCCTCGGGCGCAGGGTCAGGTGGCATTTGCTTTCTTGTTTGGCTATGGCGTGTTCCGCTTTCTGGCCGAATACTTCCGCGAACCTGATGCACACTTGGGCCTCTTGAGCCTGGGCATGAGCATGGGCCAGTGGTTGTGCCTTCCGATGATCTTTCTGGGTGCTGTTTTTTGGTCCTGGTGTGGCCGCAGGCCTGCTGAGACTTGAATCAAGTGGGGCGGCGTTGTAGCCAATCGCCGCGTACAGCTTCGTAAGCTGCAGCCACCTCTAGCAAAGCCACATCGCCTTGCGGTTTGCCAATCAGTTGCATACCCATGGGCCAGCCCTGCGTCGGGTGAAAGCCTGCGGGCAGGCTGATGGCGGGCAGTCCCGCCAGCGTGGCGTAAATCGTGCACTCCATCCAGCGGTGGTAGGTGTCCATGGCGCGTGAGCCGATGTTTTGCGGCCAGCGCTCATGCATCGCAAACGGCCAGGTTTGCGCCACGGGCAGGGCCAGCACGTCAACGTCTTTGAACACGCCCAGCAGGTGCTGGTAAAAAGCGCTGCGCGTTTGGCTGGCCTGCATGAAGTCCATGTAGGACAGCTTGACCGAGTTCTCGTGCTCCCACAGGGCTTCGGGTTTGAGTTGGTCTCGGGCGCTCGGCAGCTGCAGCAAGGCCGCCACCTTGGGCCCCACCAGCGCCCGACGCCAGACCAGCCAGCAGTTCCAAAGGGCTTGCGCGTCAAAGTCGAGTGAGCGCGACTCGACCACGGCACCAGCGCCTTGCATCACCCGCAGCGCGTCTTCGCACACGGGCAGGATGCCGTCTTCCATGGCCAGATGGCCATTCAAATCACCAATCCAACCCACGCGCAGTCCGCGCAAAGCATCGGGCGTGTACTGCAGGACCGACACATCCACGCTGCCGTTGATCGACAGAGGCTGGCGTGCGTCATGCCCTGACTGCGTGGCCAGCAGTTGGGCCAGGTCGCGCACGCTGCGGGCCATGGGGCCTTCGGTGCCAAGCTGGTCCACCCATACATCGGAACCCGGCCCAAATGGCACGCGGCCTTGCGAGGGCCGCATGCCAAAGATGTGGTTCCAGCCCGCCGGGTTGCGCAGGCTGCCCATGAAGTCCGAGCCATCGGCCACGGGCAACAGGCGCTGGGCCAGCGCGACCGCCGCACCGCCGCTGCTGCCCCCAGCGCTGACTGCCGTATCCCACGCGTTGGGCGTGGCCCCAAACAGGGAGTTGAAGGTGTGCGAGCCCAGGCCCAGTTCGGGCATGTTGGTCTTGCCAATCACGATGGCCCCGGCGGCCTTCATGCGCTCGGTCATGATGCTGTCTTTGAGGGGCCGGGCCGCTTGCAACAGCGTGCTGCCAAAGGTGGTCGGAAAGCCCACCGCGTGCCCGGTGTCCTTGATGGCTTGCGGGATGCCGTGCAGCCAGCCCCGCGACTGACCGCTGGCCAGCTCGGCGTCGCATTGGCGCGCTTGCGCCAGCAACGTGTCGGTCGGGGCCAGGTTGACGATGGCGTTGAAGCGCAGGTTCAGCCGCTCGATACGAGCCAAGTAAGCCTGCATCACTTCGGTGCAAGACACTTGCCGCTGGTGGATTCGCTCAGACAGTTCGCTGGCGTTGAAGTCGGTAATGTCGGTGAGGTCAGTCATGGGAAGGGGGAATTCAGAAGTTCACGCCAGGTGCGGTGGCGGCACAAAGCCGCACCACTCGGTTTCGAGCCAGCGAGCCATGTCTAGGCACATCGGGTCGGAAAAGATGTTGCCGATGATTTGCGCGCCAACCGTTAAGCCGCCCGGCGTGCGGCTCAGGCCCCAGGGGTTGTTCGTGGTGCCATAGACCGGATTGAATGACTGCCAATCGGCCAGTGCCACAGGCACATTGGTCTTGCCAAAGACCACGGCACCGGCGTCCAGCAGGCGCTGCACCGCCACGGCGCGCTGCGGCGCGATGTCGTCCTTGTACTTTGGAAATCCCCAGCAGGTGGGTGTGCCGGGCAGTTCGAAAGATCTCTTTCACAGTCATGGGCAGACCGTGCAGCGGTCCCCAGTCTTCGCCACGGGTACGCGCTGCATCGGCTTGGACGGCGCGTTCGCGGGCGACCTCAAAGGTGTGCACCATCACAGCGTTGATGGGGCCATCGCACTGCGCTACGCGGGCGATGTGCTGCTCCAGCAATTGTGTGCTGGTTACTTCGCTTGCGCGCAAGCGGGCCATCAGTACGGTGGCGGTGCTGTAATTGAAATCGGTCATGTGGGACGAGGAAAGCAGGAATGAAAAACCCGGGCATATCACGTGGGGTGAGCATGTCCCGGGCGGAGAGAGAGTCAGCGCGGGGGGTACTGATCACTCCGGACTTCACTGTGGCTCGACGTTGGCGGCCTTGAACAGGGCGCGGTAGCGGACGACCTCTTGCGTGTAGAACTTGTCCAACTCGGATAGGCTCATGCCTGCAGGCACTTGGCTGCCGGTGGTGGCCATGCCTTTGACGAAGGCTTCGGACTTGATTGCCTCATTCATGGCTTGGTTGAGCTTCTGGACCACAGCGTCGGGCGTGTTTTTGGACACTTGAAGACCGATCCAGATGTCAAACACAAAGTCGGACATGCCGCGCTGCGCACTGATCGGTGCGGCCTCCGGCAGTTGGGGGTGAGGCGCGGTGGAGGTGATGCCGATGATCTTGAAGCGGTTGTCCTTGACCATGCCAATGATGGGTCCTGCGACCGGCACAAACGCCATGTCTACGCTGCCGCCGCCCAAGTCGGTGTAGATCTGCACTGCCGCTTTATAGGGCACATGCAGCAGGTCCAGGCTGGTCAGTGTCTTGAAGCGCTCGCCCATGATGTGGTAGAGCGAGCCTTGACCCACGCTGGCGTAGCTGACTTGTTTGCCCTTGGCCCAGGCCAGGAATTCAGGCAAGTTTTTGGCCGGGATGTCCTTGCGGATGGCCAGACCGATGGATGTGCGGCCCATCAAACTGGCCAAGCGCACTTCTTCGGGTTTGAACTTAACGGCCGACAGGGCCAGTGGCGCCATGACCAACTCCATGGGTGTGCCCATCAGCTGGTAGTAGCCATCAGCGGGTGACGCCAGCACCTTCTGAATGCCCAGGGCGCCGCTCACGCCACCCAGGTTTTCGACCATCAATTTTTGGCCAAGGTTCTTTTCATACTCGACTTGTACCAGGCGGGCCACCGCATCCGATGGGCCGCCCGCTGGGTAGGGCACCATCACGGTGACCATTTTGTTGGGGAAGCCCTGTGCAGAGGCGCTGAGCACCATCAGGCTGCCCAGCAGACCGGTGAGCAGGCGTGAAATCGTACGGCGTGAAATCATGGGTGTCGTCCTTGTATGTCCTGTTGGAGGGGGGGCTTGTGCTTGCCACCCCGGGTCAGTGTCACAGTCTGAACAAGATACGAATTTGAAGGTATCGAAAAATTGCAAACCCTGCGCGGGGTTTTCCCGAGAAAAGCGCGGTTCAGCCTTGCGTGGCCAAGCCCTGCAACGCCTGGCAGGCTGCTTGCAGGCCCTGCTGCCAAACCTGTTCTTGCCAAAAGGTCGAGGGCGGGTTGAAGGCCTGCAGCATGTCGGCGCGGATGGTGCCTTGCTGCTCGGGCGGGGCTTCGGGGTGCAGGGCCAGCCAGTGGTCGGCGCACATGGACTGGATCATTTGCGTCAGAGGCAAGGTGCCAAACTCCAGGCAAATGCCGGTGTATTGCGCTTGAGGGCATTCTTCGTAAATGGCCATCTGGATCGGCCCCGACAGCGGCACGCTTTGGGATGTGCCCGTGTCCACCGAGGTAATTTGAGGCCCCCACCATTGGCGGGCGCGTTGCAGGGTTTCGCCGTTGTCGGTGCAGGCAAAGATGCGTTCGCCGTGGCCGTGCGGCCCCAGGCCCGTGTGCAGGTCGATCCAGGCGATCTGTCGGGCTTGCCCCAGATGGTTTTGCAGCACTTGCCTGAATGTGCGGTGACTCCAGGTGGGGGCCAGCCCCCCAAACCAGACGCCTTGGGCAAACTGGTATTGCCCACTGGTGATGGCCCGCTGCATGCGGCGCTCGCCCCAGGCGTCGGCCTGAGCCTGGAAGGCAGCGCGGGCCTCCGGGCTGGGCGGCCACCGGTCAGGCAGCAGCAGTTCGTTGACCTGCGCGTAGTCAGCGTTGACCGGCACGGGCTGAGCAAAGTTGATGAAGTTGCGGTTGAGGTCGACGTTGTCTTCGTTGACCCGCCGCGCATGCGAAAAGCCATGCGGGTTGACCGCATGCACATGCACCACGGCCACACCGGGCGGCAGCAACAGGCTGTGCAGCAAACCGGTCTGGATGGCCGAGCCGCAAAAGCCCTCGATGCCGTGCACTGCGCTGGTGGTCATCAGCACTTGGGCCGCATCCGCCGGGCCTTGCACGGCCACATCCATGGCGAGTTCTTCGCCATCTGCACCTGGCAGTGGCATGGCGTAACGGTGCAACTGTGCGTCGCAGGCTTGCGCGGCCTGCACAAATCGTGCTCGGGCCTCACGGTAGCTGGGGCTGAACAGCGGTGTGCTCATGGTGTGGCCTTGCGTTGGTTGAGCCAGCCTGCCACCAGGCCAAAGCCCGCGATCATGCCCATGCCACACAGGGCCAGGGCGTCGGGCAGGTGGTCAAACATCCACTAGCCGCCCAAGGCAGAAAACCCAATCGCTGTGTACAGGTAAGGGGACAGGACAGATGCAGGCGCTTTGGAAAACGCCAAAACGGTGAAGTACTGCCCATATGAGCCCGCCAGTGCCACCAAGCCCAGCAGCGCCAAGTCGGACCAGGGCATCTGGGCAGGCCAGAAAAACGGCACCACCGCCGACATGAGCGCAAAGCCCAGCGCGCTGCTGCACAGTTGGATGGTGAGCGGCGAGTCCTGCCGCGCCAGGACGCTCGTCAGGGTCTGAAAGACGGTGCAGCAAACCACCCCCATCAGCGCCAGGCTGGCACCCGTCGGTTCCACATGGCCGCCCGGGCGCACGTCCAGCAGGGTCCCCGCCATGCTGCCTGCCACGCACAGCCAGCCCAGCCAGGACACGCTTTCCTCCATCACGAAGTGGGCCACCAAAGTCACGGCCAGCTGCACCAGGCAATAAATGGCGGTGAATTCGGCCACAGGCATACGCTGTAAAGCACCGTAGCCGAACACGCTGGCCCCCACGACGAGCAAGCCGCGCAGCAGTTGCAGTCGCCATTGCCGTGTGCGTCACAGCGCGGGGGCGCGTCTGCGCCAGAGCGCAGTGCTGACCAGTGCGGTCTGTAGACCGTAGCGCGTCCAGATGATGATGACCGGCGCCACGCTGAGCATCAGCTTTTTGCTGAAGGTGTCTTGCGTGGACAGGCAAGCCATGGCCGCGACCATGGTCAAGATGGCTGTGAACTGGGGTTGGCGGGTGGCGCTCATCGTTTGTGAAGCGTGTCGGAGGGCAGCTCGCCAAACAGGTGTCGGTAGTCCTGGGCGAACTGGCTCAGATGCCAAAAGCCCCAGTGCGAAGCGATGTCCTGGATGGTGACGCCCGGGGTGGCCTGGCGCAGGGCACGCCGCACGCTGTTCAGCCGCAGCGAACGCAGGTACTTGATCGGTGTGGTACCCAGCACGTCCTGAAAGCAGTAATTGAGCTTGCGGCGGCTGGTGCCCACTCGGCTGCACACTTCGAGAATCGACAGCGGCTCGTCGGCGTGGCCCAGCATCAGTTCACAGGCTCGGTCCACGAATTTCTTGCGCCGCTCCAGGGTGGGCAGCTCCGAGGTGTCGACCTGCGCGGGCAGGGCTTCGAGCCATTCCATCAGGATCTCATCGCGCAATTGGCGCAGGGCTTGCGGGTCGTGCTGGCGGAGCGCCAGTGCGCTGGCCTGGTCCAGCACCGTGAGCTGCAGGTCGCGCAGGTTCTGCGCCTTGATGTCAGTGGTTTGCAGTACCAGCTGCTTTTCGAGCCAGTGCGCCAGGGGTTTTTGGTACATGCGCTCCCACAGCGGGTTGAGCAGGCTGCGCTCGACCACCACCGCGATCAGGGTGAAGTGGGGCGGGGTGGTCAGGTCCACCTCATCGCCCTTGCCGCACATGATGGCGTGGGTCGGCACCCGCTGGCCGTTGAAAAACAGGTCCGGCGAGTCCTGTAGCGCCATGGCAAAGCCGTACACGCTGTCGTCGAGCCGCCCGCGTTGACGTAAAGCGATGCTGGTGTCTTCGCGCAACAGCGCGACTTCAGGCAGTTGCACTTGATGGATGTGACCCCTGAACTGTCCGGGCGAGAGCTGCTCGTATTGCAGTGCCCAGCCCTGCTGCGCTAGGGCGTGTTGGTCCATGTCCTGGGTGTCCAGCACTTGGACCCAGGGCGAATCGGGGGTGGGGGCGCTCATCGGCGAAGAAAAACACGATGCAGGTACATGCCTTTGAGTGTGCCTGCTTTGGGACCTGGGACATTGTCGTGAAAACCCGGGGTGCACGGTGCCCAAACTTGATAGTGACCCGGCCGGCTTGTGCCTAGCATTGGCGGGACTTGGAAAGACACCGAATGAGCCCTCGCATTGCCGTTTTGCTGACCAACGACGATACCTCGCCGTTTGCAGCGCATTTTCCGAACGATGGGCAAAAGGTGGTGCAGCTCATGCAACCCCTGCGGGCCGACTGGACTTACGAAGTCGTGCCGGTCAAGGATGGGGTGATCCCGGTCAGTGCGCAGGCCTTTGACGGCTATGTCATCACCGGCAGCCCGGCCTCGGTGAATGATGAACGCCTGCCATGGGTGGGGCCGTTGCTTGAATTCATCTGGTCCGTTCACGCCGCACGCCAACCCTTGATCGGTCTGTGCTTTGGCCACCAGGCGGTGGCCTGTGCGCTGGGCGGGCAGGTGGCGCGCAACGCCGCCGGCTGGGGCCTGGGCACCGCGCCCACGCACTGGCAGGCAGCACGCCCCTGGATGACGCCGTGCCAGACCCGCACCACCTTGATGGCCGCGCACAACGAGCAGGTCACCCGCATGCCCGAAGGGGCCGAGTGCCTGGGCGGCAACGATTTTTGCCCCATCGGTTCGATGCAGATCGGCCAGCACATTTGGACCACGCAGTACCACCCCGAGATGCCGCTGGTGTTCATGCAGGCCTTGCTGGGCTACCTGGCCGACAAGCTCGATACCGACACTCTGGCGCGCGCCCACGCCAGCTTGTCCAATGCCGCCGATGTGTCGCTGTTTGGGCAGTGGATGGTGCAGTTTTTTGAACACGCAAAGGAAACCAACCCATGACCGTCTGGACACCCAATGACGATGGCCACGCCGACCTGTCGGACCACGATAGCTATGTGAACGGCACCCCGCACAACACCTTCCAACGCTTGCGCGACGAAGACCCCATGGCCTGGTCCGACTGGGCCGATGGCAAGGGTTTCTGGTCGGTCACGCGGCACGCCGATATCTTGAAGCTCAACCGCAACCACCAGCGCCTGAGTTCAGCCCAGGGCATCCGCATGGAAGACCAGACGCACGAGGAGTACATGGCGCGGCGCACCTTTCAGGAGACCGACCCGCCCGAGCACACCCGCACCCGCATGCTGGTGGCCAAGGCCTTTTCAAAGCCCATGATGGCGCTCTACGAAGACCAGATCCGCGCGCTGTGTGTGGGCATCCTCGACCAGGCACTGGCGCTGGGCGAGTTTGACGCCACGCATCAAATTGCCCGCCAACTGCCCATGCGCATGCTTGGGCGCATCGCCGGCCTGCCCGAGGAAGACCTGGAATGGCTGGTGGACAAGGGCGATGCGCTCATGGCCAATACCGACAGCGATTTCACCAGCCATGTGGTCGACAAGATGGACACCGAGGCCTACCGTTTCATGCCGTTTCGCTCGCCTGCCGGGGCCGACCTGTACGACTACGCGGCCCACCTGATGGAACGCAAGCGCACAGCGGGCGACAGCAGCGGCGTGCTGCACCTGATCACCCAGCCCGATGCCCAGGGCAACGTGATCAGTGACACCGAGTTCCGCAACTTCTTTTGCCTGCTCGTGGCTGCGGGCAACGACACCACGCGTTATTCGATCGCCGCCGCTTTGCACGCGCTGGCCAACCAACCAGGCCTCATGGCCCAGCTCAAGGCGGTGCAGGGGGAGGCTGCCTGGGAGGGCGTGGCCGATGAGTTCATCCGTTGGGCCTCACCCGCCACGCACTTTCGCCGCACCGCGACCGAGAACTTCGATTTCCACGGCAAACAGGTCAAGGCGGGCGACAAGGTGCTGCTCTGGTTCATCTCAGGCAACCGCGACGAGCGGGCTTTTGACCGGCCGTTCACCGTTGACTTGAGCCGGGGCGTGAACCGCCACCTGGCGTTCGGGCAGGGCGGTGCCCATGCCTGTCTGGGCATGTGGCTGGCACGGCTGGAGTTGCGCGTTCTGATGCAGGAGCTGATCAAGCGGGTCGACCGCATCGAGCAGACCGCACCGCACGCGTTTTTGCGATCCAACTTTGTCTCGGGCATCAAGCGTTTGCCCGTGCGCATGCACCTCATCTGAAGGGAAACGCCATGACGACTGTTCAAGAACGCCTGCGGGTGCTGTTTTGTGACCACTTGGCCATTGCTCGGGGCAAATACGTCACACTTCGACCCGGCCAGGGCGGCGGCGCCCGCTTTTGCCGTGGCACCTTCGGCGTGAGCTATGAAAAAGAACTGATTCCGGCGCCCGGCGCGATGGTCCTGGAAGGCCTGCCCGACATGGAGGCCGTCTACACCTCTGAGGACATTCGCCCCGGCTGGCAGCCTTTCACCCGGGTGGCGATTGGTGACCTGAAAGCCAATGACGGCACGCCGCTGCCTATGTGCGGGCGCAGTGCCTTGAAGCGCGCTGTGGCCGACTGGCAAGCCATGGGCTATGACCCGATGGTGGGCATTGAACTGGAGGCATTTGCCTTTCAGATCGAGCCCGATGGCTCGCTCAAACCCTATGACACGCCCGCAGCCCATGTTTATTCGACGGGCCCTTTTGCCGATCCCCGCGGTTTTACCGATGTGCTGTGGGAAAAAGCCACGGCAGCCGGCTTTCGCATCGACAGCATGAACACTGAATACGATGCGCCGCAGTTTGAGTTCACGCTCACCTACGACCGTGCCGTCAAGGCGGTGGACGACATCTTTTTGTTCCGCCTGCTGGCGCGTGAGGTGGCGTTTCAGCATGGCATCGTGCTGACCTTCATGCCCAAGCCAATCCTCACGGTGGGTGGCAGCGGCGTCCACATCAACTTCAGCCTGCGTGATGGCCAAGGCCTCAACGCGATCTCGGGCGGCCGCGATGCCAACCAGTTCAACGCGCTGACCCTGGGCTGCACCGCCGGGCTCATGCATCACCACCGGGCGCTGGCCGGTCTGCTGGCCCCCAGTACCAACTCCTACCAGCGCCTGCAACCGGCCAGTCTGTCGGGCTTTTGGCAAAACTGGGCGGTAGACCACCGGGGCGTGACGGTGCGCCTGTCGGCTGAAAGCGGCTCGGGTGCCCGCATCGAGCACCGCATGGGCGACGCCGCAGCCAACCCCTACACTCACACGGCCGCAGTGTTGCAGGCCGCACGGCTGGGCGTTGTCCATGCTTATCCCTTGCAGCCAGCGGAAACCGGTGATTGCCTCGAAAACAAGGATGCCACCCAGAGCGTGGCCGTCACCTTGGCCGAAGCATTGGACGCATTGGAAGCCAACACCGTGTTGACGCAGACACTGGGCGAAGGCCTGGTGGCCAACCATGTGGGCATCAAGCGCCACGAGATTGAACGCACGGCCAGCCTGCAAGGCGACGCGCTGCGCGACCACTACATCCGTTTCATTTGAACTAAAGGACCACACCATGCCCCAAGTGCACTGGATCATGAGCAACGGCGATCGCGTGAGCGATGACGTCAACGACGGCACCAACCTGATGGACGCTGCGCAAATCAACGGCATCTCCGGCGTGGCCGGCGAGTGCGGGGGCTGCCTCTCGTGCGCCACCTGCCATGTGTACGTCGACGAAGCCTGGCTGGCCGCCTGTCCGCCCATGGACGAAGTTGAAAACGCCATGCTCGACATCGTGACTTCACCACGCCAGCCAGGCAGCCGCCTGAGCTGCCAGCTGATCGCGTCGAGTGCGCTCGACGGCATCGTGTTGCACGTACCGGACTAAACGACGATGAAACAGGAACAGATCAACGCGCTGCGCCACTTGCCCATCCCCGATCAGGGTTTGCTGATCGACGGGCAGTGGGCTGCTGCGGCCTCAGGCCAGACGCTGCCCGTGGTCTCGCCCATCGACGGTCAGACTTTGTGCACCATCGCTGCTGCTGGGACAGAGGATGTGGAGCGCGCTGTGCAGTCGGCACGGCGCAGTTTCGAGCAGGGTGTCTGGTCGCGCATGCCACCTGCCGAGCGCAAGAAGGTGTTGCACCACATTGCCGACCGCATCGAAGCCCACCACGCCGAGCTGGCGGTGCTGGGTGTGCGCGACAACGGCACCGAAATCGCCATGGCCTGGAAAGCCGAGCCGGGCAGTGCGGCGAGCACCTTTCGCTACTACGCCGAGTGTGTGGACAAGATCAACGGTGAGATTGCCCCCACACCGGACGGAACGCTGGGGTTGATCCACAAGGAGCCCGTGGGCGTGGTTGCGGCCATCGTGCCGTGGAACTTTCCGCTGATGATCGGTGCCTGGAAGATCGCACCCGCGTTGGCGGCAGGCAACTCGGTGGTGCTCAAACCGTCCGAAGACGCGTCGCTTTCTTTGCTGCGCTTGGCGCAGTTGTGTCTGGACGTGGGCTTGCCTCCGGGAGTGCTCAACGTCGTCACCGGCACCGGCGCAGAGGCGGGTGAAGCGCTGGCGCAGCACATGGATGTGGACATCTTGACCTTCACCGGCTCCGGCCCTGTGGGGCGCATGCTACTCAAGGCCTCGGCCAAGTCCAACCTCAAAAGGGTGTATCTGGAGCTGGGCGGCAAGTCGCCCAACATCGTGTTTGACGATGCGCCTGATCTAGCGCAGGCCGCCAAAGTATCGGCCATGGGCATCTACCGCAACAGCGGGCAGGTGTGCGTGGCGGGCTCGCGCCTGTTGGTGCAGCGCTCTGTGCACGACGAATTCGTGGAGCGCCTGTACACCATCGCCGCCAGCCTGCGTGTGGGTGACCCGCTCGATGTAACGACCGAGATCGGCGCGTTGAACAGCGCACGCCAGCTGGTCAAAAACCTGGCGGCGGTGCAGACCGCGCAGCAGCAGGGTGCCCGCCTGCGTGTGGGCGGCAGTGCGCTGCAGCCTGTGGCGGGTGGCAGTTACATGGCCCCCGCCTTGTTCGATGGCGTGACGCCCAACATGACCCTGGCCCGCGAAGAAATTTTCGGTCCGGTGCTGGCGGTGTTGCCGTTCGACGATGAAGCCGAGGCCGTGCACCTGGCCAACGATTCGACCTACGGTTTGGCGTCTGCCGTGTGGACGGGCAACCTTTCGCGCGCGCATCGCATGGTGCGTGCCATCAAGGCCGGGGTGGTGCACGTCAACACCTACGGCGGACCTGACGTGACGGTGCCGTTGGGCGGCGTGCGGCAGTCGGGCAATGGACACGACAAGTCCATGCACGCTTTGGACAAATACCTGGACCTGAAAACGGCCTGGATTCAGCTGTGATGATGAAAGTAAACAACATGAACAATGCGCAACTCAAGGCCGATAATGCCCAATACCTGTGGCACCCGATGGCTCACCCGGGCATGATGAAAAAGTCGACGCCGGACATCATCGCCCGAGGCGAAGGCTGCTGGATCTGGGATGTGGACGGGCACAAGATGCTCGATGGTGTGGGCGGCCTGTGGGCTTGCAACCTAGGGCACAGCAACAAGCCTGTGCGCGATGCCATCGTGGCGCAGATGGACGAACTGCCGTTTTACAACGTGTTCCGTGGCACCACCCATGTGCGGGCGATCGAGCTGTCCAAGCGCTTGGTGCAGATGATGCAGCCCGAAGGCGTGGCCACCGTGATGTTCTCCAACGGTGGCTCGGACGCGGTGGAAGGTGCCCTGAAAGTGGCGCGTCAATACTGGAAACTCAAGGGCCAATCCGACCGCTTCAAGTTCATCAGCCTGCGCCAGGGTTACCACGGCGTGCACTTTGGCGGAATGAGCGTGAACGGGAACACCAACTTTCGCCGCGCCTACGAGCCGCTGCTGCCCGGGTGTTTTCACATCGACACGCCCTGGGCATATCACAACCCTTACACCGATGACCCAATCCGTCTGGGCGAAATCTGCGCGGAACTGTTAGAGCGCGAAATCGTGTTTCAGGGGCCGGACACGGTCGCCGCTTTCATTGCCGAGCCGGTGCAGGGCGCGGGTGGCGTGATCGTGCCGCCACCCAACTACTGGCCGCTGGTGCGCCAGATTTGCGACAAATACGGGGTGTTGCTGATTGCCGACGAGGTGGTGACCGGCTTTGGCCGCAGCGGCGAGCTGTTCGGCACCCGCCTGTGGGGCCAGGGTGGAATTCGCGCCGACATGTGGTGCTTGGCCAAAGGCATTTCATCGGGCTATGTCCCTCTGGGGGCCACGGCCATCAACGGCCGCATTGCCGATGTGTTTGATGCCGACACCACGGGCATGGCTTCGGTCTCGCACGGCTACACCTACAGCGCCCACCCGATCGCAGCTGCTGCGGCGCTGGCCACGCTTGACCAGATCGAGTCACTGGACATTCCAGGCAACGCCGCCCGCGTGGGCGCGCACCTGCAGACCCGCTTGCGCAAGTTGGTGGATGCCTGCAGTTTTGTGGGTGATGTACGTGGCGTGGGCCTGATGCTGGGGATCGAGATGGTGAGCGACAAGGCCCAACGCACGCCCATGCCCCGTACCAGCGATATCCCGGCGCGCGTGGCCAAAGCGGCTTACAAGGCGGGCCTGATGGTGCGCATTTCGGGCCCCAACCTGATCCTGTCGCCCCCACTGGTCATCACCCGCGAGGAGGTGGACTTCATGTGCGATGTGCTCGAAACCGCCTTTGCCGCTGTGCAGGAGGGTCGTGCATGAAGCACCCGGTCATCCTGATTGTGGGCACAGTCGACACCAAGAGCGACGAGATCGACTTCATGCGCGAGCAGGTGCTGGCCGCTGGAGGGCGGGCGCTGATCATGGACGTGGGGGTGCTGGCCAATGGGCAGGTGGTGGCGGACTTCGTCAACACACAGGTCGCGCAGGCGGCGGGTGTGACGCTGCAGCAGGTGATGGACAGCGGGGACGAAAACAGTGCTATGGCCTTGATGGCGCAGGGTGCAAGCACTTTGGCCGCCCAACTGCAGCGCGAGGGCCGCATGGATGGCCTGTTGGTTTTGGGCGGCACCATGGGGACCGACTTGGCGCTGGATGTGGCCAGCAGTTTGCCGCTGGGCGTGCCCAAGGTGGTGCTGTCCACGGTGGCGTTTTCGCCCCTGTTGCCCCCCGATCGCATGCCGCCGGATTTGATGATGGTGCTGTGGGCCGGGGGCTTGTATGGTCTCAACAGCCTGTGCAAGTCGGCCCTGGCGCAAGCCGCAGGTGCCGTGGTGGGGGCCTGCCGCGTGGCGCGTGCGCCGCGTTTTGCGCGGCCTGTGGTGGGCATGACCTCGCTGGGAACGAGCTGCCTGAAATACATGGTGCAACTCAAGCCCGAGCTCGATCAGCGAGGTTTTGACTTGGCGGTGTTTCATACCACAGGCATGGGTGGCAGGGCATTTGAATCGCTGGCCATGCAAGGCCAATTCGCCTGCGTGATGGACTTCAGCTTGCAGGAAATGGTCAACCAGATGGGGGGCTCGGCGGTGAGTGCTGGGCCGGACCGCTTGATGGGGGCGGGCCGGAAAGGCGTGCCGATGATCGTGGCCCCCGGGGCCACCGACTTGGTGGACTACCCGGCCTGGGGTCAAGTGCCCGAGCGTTTTGCTGGGCGTCCCTCGCACGACCATAACCGATTGATCGCCTCGGTGGGCATTGACGCCAACATGCGCCGCGAATTGGCCCGCGAGCTGGCCAGCCGTTTGCGTCAGGCGCAAGGGCCGGTGCATTTGGTGTTGCCCCTGCAAGGCATTGAAGAGTGGGACCGACCTGGTGGGCCGCTGCACGATGCCGAAGGACTGGCGGCCTTGGTGGATGAAATGACCCGTTGCGAGTGGGGTGCTGTGCAGCTCTCTCGCGTCGACGCCCACATCAATGACGCAGCGTTTGTGCAGCAGGTGCTCTCGGTGTTTGACGACTGGCTGTCGCGTGGGCTGGTGAAGAAGGTCGCGCCATGAACGCACCATCTTTTAAAGCGTTGGTGCTCGACTTTGGCGGGGTCATCAGCCGCACCCTGTTTGAAACGCACGAGCTGAGCGAGGTGGCGCTGGGTTTGCCGCCCGGCACGCTCACCTGGCGTGGGCCCTTTGCGCCCGAGACCGATGCGCTGTGGCAGGCCATGCAGGCCGACCGCATCACCGAGCGCGACTACTGGCTGGCCCGAACCCGCAGTGTGGGTGCATTGTTGGGCGAAGAATGGAATGACATGCAGACCTTTGTTCAGCGTGCGAGGGGGGCCGATGTGCATGCCGTCATTCGGCCCGAAGCCATCGCTGCCGTGCACCAGGCCAAAGCGGCTGGCTGCAAGCTGGCGGTGTTGTCGAACGAGCTGGACCTGTTTTATGGCGCGAGCTTTCGGGAGCACGTGCCCTTGTTGCATCTTTTTGACGTGATCATCGACGCGACCTACACCGGCGTTCTCAAGCCCGACCCCCGAGCCTATGACATGTGCACCGCCGCACTGGGTGTGTCGGCAACAGACTGTGTGTTTGTGGACGACCAAAGCCGCAATGTGCTGGGTGCCATGAAACGAGGCTGGCAGACGGTGCAGTTCGATGTAACCCAGCCGGCCGACTCTTACCGGCGCGCCTTGAACTTGCTCGGTCTGTGACTGTGTGCCAGGTTGCAGTCAGGGTTAATCTGGACTCTTGAACTGTGGTTTTTCGCCGACAGTCTCCACCACGATTGTATGTAATTACACATAATTATCAAAAATTACAGAGATATTTCCATGGCTGGACACGTCAATTCGCTACACGACCAAGTAGCAGAGCAGCTGCGAGGGCTGATCTTTGCGGGTGAGTTGTTGCCGGGGGGGTTTGTGGATGAAACGCGGCTGTGTGAAAAACTGGCCATTTCACGCACACCGCTGCGAGAGGCGCTCAAGGTGCTCACAGCAGAAGGCCTGATCCGGCACGAGCCTCGGCGGGGTTGTTTTGTCAACGAGGTCACCGAACAGGACCTGGACGATATTTTCCCGGTCATCGCCTTGCTCGAAGGGCGTTGCGCTTTTGAAGCAGCCCAGCAGGTGAGCGATGCCGACATTGCCGCATTGGCGGGCCTGCACAGTCAACTGCAGGACAGCGCGGCGCAGGGCCGCATTCCGGATTACTACGCCGCCAACTACGCGATCCATGAAGCCATCATCGCCATCGCTGGCAACAAATGGTTGGCTCAGGTGATCAGCGACTTGCGCAAGATCCTCAAACTCGCACGCCTGCAGCAACTCAATGCGCCCGGGCGTTTGAGCCAGTCGCTGGCCGAACACATGGCGATTTTTGCCGCCCTCAAGGCGCACGATGCCGAAGGGGCCGATGCGGCGATGCGCACCCATTTGACACGGCAGCGCGAAGCCTTGCGCCAGCTGGCGCGCCAGCACAAAAGCCGCATTGCCGCGGTCGCCACACCACACGACAAGCTTGGGATTGCAACATGAACACATCGGAATGGATTGGCCGCACGGTAGCGGGTTGGCTGCCATCAGGCAAACGCGAGGGGGGCCATGCCACGGCAACCACAGACAGTAAGCTGGAGGCGCGCAAAGTGAAAGCTGTTGTGGGCAAAGAGGCGCCTGCACGTTCTTCACGCGAAAGGCTCAATGCCACCTTGCGCCACAAGGAAGAAGCCTTGTCACCCCGCGTTTTGCGGCGCACCCTGACCGAATTGCAGGCGATCGTGGACCCCAGCGTGAGCGAGGTCGAAGGCGGCAAGCGGGCCTGCGGCGTGGCCCAGTGGTACACCAAGGCCACGCCTGAGCAGCGCCAGGACTGCTGGCTGCTGATGAGCGAACAATTTGCCCCCGATGCCAGCAAGGTGAAGGCTGCCCGTGAGCAGTACGAAGCGGCGGTGGGCACCCCCGACGAAGGGGTGGCCGAGATCCGCATGCGCAAAGCGCTGGTGTCGCCGCGCACGCGCTTGTTGCAGCGCTTTGCGGTCTTTCCAGAAGGCATGCGTTTTCTGGTGGATTTGCGCCAGGAGCTGATCCCTGCACTCAAATCGAACAAACGCCTGCTGGCACTGGAAGCCGAACTCGAGAACCTGTTCACCACCTGGTTCGACGTGGCCTTTTTGGAATTGCGCCGCATCAGCTGGGATTCGCCGGCCAGTCTGGTCGAAAAACTGATCAAGTACGAAGCGGTCCACGACATCAAGAGCTGGGGGGATGTCAAAAACCGGCTGGATTCGGACCGCCGCTGCTACGGGTTTTTCCACCCCCGCTTGCCCGATGAGCCACTGATTTTTGTGGAAGTGGCGTTTATGAACGAAATCGGCGCCAACATCAGCCCCTTGCTGGATGAAACGGCGGAAGCGGTCGATCTGAGCAAGGCCACAACCGCAATTTTTTACTCCATCAGCAACACACAGCAGGGTTTGAAGGGCGTGAGCTTTGGCGACTCGCTGATCAAGCGGGTGGTCGAAACCTTGCGCGCCGACTTTCCCAAGCTCAAAACCTTTGCTACTTTGTCCCCCATTCCAGGTTTTCGGACCTGGCTGGGCAAAAACGCGGGTCGCATGCTGGAAGCCACGCCAGAAAAAATGCAGGCCCAACTCGGTCGCGCCGTGGGTTTCGAGCCACCCACCGCAGGCCATTTGCTGTCGGCACTGGAGCAAGTGTCCCACTTGCCCGAGCGCTCGGTTTTGCGGCAGTGGCTGCTGGGTTGCGCCGCCCATTACCTGGGCAAGGAGCTCAGCGAGGAGCGCCCCGTCGACCCGGTGGCGCGCTTTCATCTGGGCAACGGTGCCCGCATCGAGCAAATCAACTGGGCGGCCGATCTGTCGACCAAGGGAGTCAAGCAGTCGTTTGGCCTGATGGTCAATTATCTGTACGATTTGCGCAAAATTGACCGGCACCGCCAAGGCATGGCACAAGGCAAGGTGCCGGTTTCAGACAGCGTGGAACGCTTGTATTTCTAGCTCAGCGCATTCATTGGCATTCATCACAAAAAGGAGACACACCATGACCCCATCCCACCCTCTGTTCGATCGCCGTGCTGTTTTGAAGTTGGCAGCTTCGGCCGCTGCGGCCAGCGTCTGCGGTGCGCAAGCCCAATCCAATTGGCCCAACAAGCCCGTCACGATGATCGTGCCGTTCCCGGCGGGCGGTGGCACCGATGCGTTTGCACGCCCCCTGTCGGCACAGTTTTCGCGTCTGACGGGCAAACAACTCATCATCGACAACCGCGGCGGTGCGGGCGGCACCCTGGGTGCCGGGCTGGCGGCCAAAGCCAGCCCCGACGGTTACACCTTGTTCATGGGGGCGGTGCACCACACCATTGCGCCCAGCATGTACCCCAAGCTCGACTATGACCTGGAACGTGACCTGATCCCACTGATTCAGGTGGCCAGCGTGCCCCAGGTGCTGGTGGTCAACCCCAAGAAAGTCCAGGTGGCCGACTACAAGGCGTTTTTGGATCTGGTCAAAAAGAACCCTGGTCGCTTGAATTACGGCTCGGCCGGTGGCGGCACCTCCCACCATCTGGCGGGCGAGTTGTTCAAGCTGCAGACCAACACCTTCATCACCCACATTCCTTACCGCGGTGCTGGACCTGCCTTGCAAGACCTGATCGCAGGCAATGTGGACATGATGTTTGACGGCCTGGGTTCTTCGGCCGCGCACATCAAGGGCGGCCGCATCAAGGCCATGATGGTGTCTGGCAGCAAGCGCAACCCGGCTTTTCCGGATGTGCCGTGCTCCGCCGAGTTGGGCTTGCCCGATTACACCGTGTCCACCTGGTATGGCGTGTGGGCACCCAAAGGCACGCCAGCCGATGCCCAGGCGCGGGCGATTGAGGAAATCCGCCGCGCAGCCCTGACCGACGAGTCCAAAAACGTGTGGGCCGCTCAGGGCGCAGAGTTTCCCAATCTGACCACCACCCAGTTTGACGCGTTCATCAAGAAAGAACTGGCCAAGTGGTCACAGGTGGTCAAGGCCTCCGGTGCCAAACTGGATTGAGGCGGTTGGCTGTTTCAACGGGCCTGCGCGCAGGCCTTTTTCAATATTTCCATTTTTGAACCCATGACCCACGACAACCTGTTTTCGGCCTTGCGGGCTGCTTTCCCTGCTGACTTGACTGCGGTGGCGGTCGAAACCGACGAAGGCTTGTGCTACAGCTGGCAAGACCTGGACCGTGCCACGGCCATGGTGGCCAACCTGCTGCAATCGCTGGACCTGCCCGAGGGCAGCCGCGTGGCCGTGCAGGTCGAGAAATCGGTCGAAGCGATGATCCTGTACCTGGCCACCTTGCGCGCAGGCTATGTGTTTTTACCGTTGAACACCGCGTACCAAAGCGCCGAGATCGCGTACTTCATTGGCAACGCCGAACCTGCCGTGGTGGTGTGCAGCCAAGCCAACTTTGGCTGGGTCAGCCAAATCGCCTTCCAGGCGGGCACGCAGCATGTGTTCACCTTGAACGACGACCGTACCGGCAGCTTGCTGGAGCGTGCAGCGCAGCACAGCGACCAGCACCAGGCCGTGCCCCGCCAAGCCGATGACCTGGCCGCCATTTTGTACACCAGCGGCACCACAGGCCGCAGCAAAGGCGCCATGCTCACGCACGGCAACATGCTCAGCAATGCGCGCACGCTGCAAGCGTATTGGGGCTGGAAAAAAAGCGATGTGCTGATCCATGCCTTGCCCATCTTCCATGTGCACGGACTGTTTGTGGCCATCCACGGGGCCCTGATCAACGGCAGCAAAATGATCTGGATGGCCAAGTTTGACCCCCAGCGCGCCATTGCCCAGATGGCCAAGGCCACCGTGTTCATGGGCGTGCCCACCTTGTATGTGCGCATGCTGGCCGAGCCTTCACTGAACCAGGCCAACACCCGCCACATGCGCCTGTTCATCGCCGGGTCGGCCCCCTTGCTGATCGAGACATTCACCGAATGGCAGCAACGCACAGGCCACACGATTTTGGAGCGTTACGGCATGAGCGAAACCGCCATGCTGACCTCCAATCCCTATGCCGCCGATCCGCGCTACGCCAACCAGTCCGAGCGGCGTGGCGGCACGGTGGGCTTTCCATTGCCGGGTGTGCATCTTCGGGTGCGCGGCGACGATGGCCAGGACTTGCCGGTGGGCGAAATTGGCGGCATCGAGGTCCAGGGGCCGAACGTGTTCAAGGGTTATTGGCGCATGCCCGAAAAAACCGCCGAAGAGTTCACGGCCGATGGCTATTTCAAGACCGGCGATGTGGGCAAGGTCGATGAGCGCGGCTACGTGACCATCGTGGGCCGCAGCAAAGACCTGATCATCAGCGGGGGATACAACGTGTACCCGGCGGAAATCGAGGGTTACATCAACGACATGCAAGGCGTGGCCGAAAGCGCGGTGGTGGGCGTGCCGCACCCGGACTTTGGCGAGGTGGGCGTGGCGGTGGTGATTGCCAAACCTGCGGCCACTTTGAAACCCGAAGCCATCGTGGCCGATCTGAAGGCCAAGCTGGCGAACTTCAAGATCCCCAAACGCTGTTTTGTGGTGGCCGAGTTGCCGCGCAACACCATGGGCAAAGTCCAAAAGAACCTGTTGCGTGAACAGTACAAGGGCTTGTTTTTGAGCTGATCACGGCAAGGGGTTGCCCGCCCCTTGGCCTCAAAAAAGCCGAGTGCCCGGCAGGCCCTCGGCAACGGAACGCTGGTGTCAGCGCAGAACGAGCACTGGAACGTGCGAGTGCGTCAGCACCTGCTGGGTTTCGCTGCCCAAGAGCAGACGCTTGATGCCCTTGCGGCCATGTGACGCCATCACAATCAGGTCGGCTTTTTGCTTTTTGGCGGCCGCGATGATGGCATCGGACACCACATCCGACTTGACCGTGATCACCTTGGTCGTGACCCCTTTGGCTTTGGCCGTCTTTTCAACAGCCGCCAGTTGCACCTGGGCCGATTCTGTCCATTGGGTTTCAACGCGCGAAATTTCTTCGGCAGACAGCGGGATGCTGCCTTCGAAGTAGGCTTGTGGATAGCGTGGCACCACCTTGAGCGCCACCAGATCGGCGCCACAAGTCGCGGCCAGTTCAATGGCGCTGGCCACAGCTTTTTTGGACAAAGTGGAACCGTCGGTGGCTACGAGAATGCGTTTGTACATGGAGTGCTCCTGCTGATTGGAAAGAACTCCAGCATAAAAGGGTGACGCAGCTTGTCAATTGATGCATGTCAAGATTTCTTTCCGTCTTCTGTCGTATCGTCTGCGCATGACACGCGTCAATGTTTTGCCATCGCTGCCTGAATTGCCTGCGGCCACCTTGGCCGGGCCGGGTGCGTTGCCCATGGCAGAGCTTGAACGCCTGAAACTGCTGGACGTCCCTGAAGAGTGGGCTGCGTTCAGCTTGTCCGCTCCCACGGCCTCGGGTTGCTGGAGTTCCAGTGTGGTGTTTGAAGGCATGCATTGCGCTGCCTGCGCCATCACCCTGGAAGACGCCTTGCGCGCCGTTCCGGGGGTGCGTTCGGTGCAAATCAGCGCGGCCAGCCACCGGGGGCAGATTGTGTGGTCGCCCGAGGAAACCCGGCCCTCTGAATGGATGCAGTCGGTCGAGCGCTTTGGCTACAAGGCTGTGCCCGCCAACGACGCCCATGCCCATGAACGGCGGCGTCAGGAAGCTCGCCGCATGGTCTGGCGCTTGGCGGTGGCCGCCATGTGCATGATGCAGGTGATGATGTACGCCACCCCGGCCTATTTGTCCGGGCCTGGCGAGATTTCGGCCGAAGCCATGCACCTGCTGCGCTGGGCCTCGTGGGTGTTGTCTTTGCCCTTGATGTTTTTCTCGTGTGCCCCCTTTTTAGGCAATGCCTGGCGTGATTTGCGAGAGCGCCAGATCAGCATGGACCTGCCGGTGGCGCTGGGCATGGTGGTGACTTTTGTGGTCAGCAGTCTGGGTACGTTCGAGCCAGACGGGCCCTTTGGGGCTGAGGTCTATTTCGACTCGCTGACCATGTTTGTCTTCTTTTTGCTGATGGGCCGCTGGCTGGAATTGCGCTTGCGTGACCGCACAGCGGGTGCTTTGGAAGCCGTACTCAACCGCTTGCCCGACAGCGTGCGCAAGCGCCAGGCCGATGGCGAATGGGTGCGCGTTTCCATCCGCCGCCTGGCTGTGGGCGATGTGATCGAGGTCTTGCCAGGTGAAGCCTTTGCCGGTGATGGCCGTGTGCTGTCGGGCCAAACCCAGGTGGACGAGGCACTGCTCACCGGGGAGTCATTGCCACTGCTTCGGCAAGCGGGTGACCGGGTCATTGCGGGCAGCCACAACCTGAGCGGCAGCGTCGAAGTGCGCATCGAACAGGTGGGGGCGGCCACCCGCTATGCACAAATAGTGGCCCTGATGGAAAGCGCGTCGGTGTCCAAGCCGTCCATGGCCTTGCTGGTCGATCGCTGGGCCAAGCCCTTTCTGGTCGCTGTTTTGCTGGCTTCGTTGGCTTCGGCTGTTTACTGGTGGCCGACCGATCCAGCCCGCGCCCTGATGGTTGGCGTGGCGGTGCTGATCGTGACCTGTCCCTGCGCCTTGTCCTTGGCCACCCCCGCAGCCATGTTGGCCACCGCAGGGGCCATGGCCCGCAGCGGGGTCCTCGTGCGGCGACTGGAAGCCTTGCAAAATCTGGCCACCATCGACACGGTCATTTTCGACAAAACAGGCACCTTGACCCGTGACGCCTTCGAAGTGGCCCGCACCCACACCCGTGCGGGCGTGAGTGCGGCGCAAGCCCTGGCCTGGGCTTCGGCTTTGGCGCGGCACTCTTTGCACCCGGTTTCCAGGGCTTTGTGGTCCGAGGCGCGACGCCAAGCCGAAGCGGCGGCCCACATGGCGGACCTCGACGCGTTGATGGCCCGGGATGTTTCTGAACAAGCCGGGCAGGGCGTGCGTGGCACGTTGCAGCTGCCCGGTCAAGCGGCCATGCCCTTGCGGCTGGGTTCGGCCGCATTTTGCGCGTCCCCCGTTTTCGCTGGCGCACATTTGCAGGTCAGCCTGGCCGATGCGCAAGGCTGGTTGGCCACGTTTGAACTGGCCGAAGAAGTGCGCCCCGAGGCCGCCGCCGTGGTGGCGGCGCTGCACAACATGGGGTTGACGCTGAAAATCCTGTCGGGCGACGGCCAAAGCGCAGTGACACAGGTTGCCCAGTCGGTGGGCATTTCAGATGCCCGCGGCCATTGCCAGCCGCAAGACAAGCTGCAGGCCCTCCAGGCATGGCAGGCACAGGGGCACCGTGTGGCCATGGTTGGTGACGGTTTGAACGATGGCCCCGTGCTGGCCGGCGCCGATGTGTCATTTGCCCTGGGCCAGGCCGTGCCTCTGGCACAGTCCAAAGCCGACTTCGTGCTGATGGGCGGGCAGCTGGAGGTGCTGGTGGGTACCGTGCTGCGCAGCCGTCAAACCCTGCGCATCGTCAAGCAAAATCTGATCTGGGCCGCGGTGTACAACGCCGCCTGCGTGCCTTTGGCGCTGGTGGGTTGGTTGCCTGCTTGGGCTGCCGGCCTGGGCATGGCCCTCAGTTCCCTGTTGGTGGTGCTCAATGCCTTGCGCTTGGCACAAGACACGCCCACCACCTGGGTCAGGCCATGAATTTAAGCGAACGGACACAGAACAAGGTCATCAGGAACAAGCCATGGACATTCTTTATTTGTTGATTCCCTTGTCGGTCGCTTTGGTGTTTTTCATCCTGGCCGGTCTGTGGTGGGCGATTCACAGGGGCCAATTTGAGGACATTGAGGCAGAAGGCGAGCGCATTTTGCGCAACGATTGATTTTGATCAAGTGACCTCGGTGTATACCCGGTCAAACTCAGACAGTAGTTTTTAAAAAGAAGAGGTGAAAATGAAATTTGCCAATATGCAGGCAACTTCCTACAACGACACCGTTGTACGGCAGTTCGCCATCATGACGGTGGTCTGGGGTGTGGTGGGCATGCTGGTCGGCGTGATCATCGCGGCCCAGCTGACTTGGCCTGAACTGAACTTGGGCATTCCATGGCTCAGTTATGGTCGTTTGCGTCCGCTGCACACCAATGCGGTGATTTTTGCGTTTGGCGGCTGCGGCTTGTTCGCTTCGGCCTATTACGTGGTGCAACGCACCTGCAACGTCCGCTTGTTCAGCGACAAACTGGCCGCTTTTACCTTCTGGGGTTGGCAACTGGTCATCTTGCTGGCGGCCATCACCTTGCCTTTGGGTTACACCAGCGGCAAGGAATACGCCGAGCTGGAGTGGCCCATTGACATCCTGATCACTTTGGTCTGGGTGGCTTTTGCCGTGGTGTTTTTTGGCACGGTGGGCACCCGCAAGGTGCGTCACATCTATGTGGCCAACTGGTTCTTTGGCGCATTCATCATCGCCGTGGCCTTGTTGCACTTGGTCAACAGCGCTGCGCTGCCTGTGGGCATGATGAAGTCCTACTCGGCCTATGCCGGTGTGCAGGACGCCATGGTGCAGTGGTGGTATGGCCACAACGCCGTGGGCTTTTTCCTGACAGCAGGCTTCCTGGGCATGATGTATTACTTCATTCCCAAGCAGGCCGAGCGGCCTGTGTACTCGTATCGCCTGTCGATCGTGCACTTCTGGGCCCTGATCTTCACTTACATGTGGGCGGGTCCTCACCACCTGCATTACACCGCCTTGCCTGACTGGACACAGTCCATCGGCATGGTGTTCTCGCTGATTTTGTTGGCACCCAGCTGGGGCGGCATGATCAACGGCATCATGACCTTGTCGGGCGCATGGCACAAACTGCGTGATGACCCGATCCTGCGTTTCCTGATCGTGTCCCTGTCGTTCTACGGCATGTCCACCTTCGAAGGCCCGATGATGTCCATCAAGACCGTCAACGCCTTGAGCCACTACACCGACTGGACCGTGGGCCATGTGCACTCGGGTGCCTTGGGTTGGGTGGGTCTGGTGACCATGGGCTCCATGTACTACCTGATTCCCCGCTTGTTCGGCCAGAAAAAAATGTACAGCGTCAAGGCTATCGAGCTGCATTTCTGGACCGCCACCATCGGCATCGTGATTTACATCGCGGCGATGTGGATTGCCGGGGTGATGCAGGGCCTGATGTGGCGTGCGGTCAACGCCGACGGCACCTTGACTTACACCTTTGTCGAGTCGGTGAAAGCCACCTTCCCGTTCTATGTGTTGCGTTTGTTGGGCGGATTGTTGTACCTGGGCGGCATGTTGGTCATGCTCTGGAACGTGATCAAGACAGCGACCCAGGGTCGTTCCGTTGAAGTCCAGATTCCCAGCCTGACAGCCCACGCCTGAGGAGAAATAGAAAATGGCGCAAAACCAAAAATCGGGCGGTCTCTCCCATGAAAAAATCGAGACCAGCAACTTCCTGATGATCGTGCTGATCCTGCTCGTGCTGCTGTTTGGCGGCATCGTCGAGATCGTGCCCTTGTACTTCCAGAAGTCCACCACCCAACCCGTCGAAGGCCTCAAGCCTTACACCGCACTGCAAGTGGCGGGGCGCGATGTCTATGTGCGCGAAGGTTGCTACAACTGCCACTCGCAAATGATCCGCCCCTTCCGCGCCGAGACCCTGCGCTACGGCTCTTACTCGGTGGCGGGTGAGTTTGTATACGACCACCCCTTCCAGTGGGGCTCAAAGCGCACAGGCCCCGACCTGGCGCGCGTGGGTGGCCGTTACAGCGACGAATGGCACCGCATTCACCTGAACAACCCACGTGATGTGGTTCCTGAGTCGAACATGCCCGCGTATGCGTGGTTGGAAAAAAACACGGTGGATGGCGCCAGTTTGCCTGCCCACATGAAAGGTCTGCGCACCCTGGGCGCGCCTTACAGCGACGAGGAAATTGCCAAAGCGGCTGAGGACGTCAAGGGCAAAACCGAACTGGACGCCGTGATCGCCTACCTGCAAGGCATGGGCATTCACCGCAAGTGAACGGAGCAGACCATGGACATCAACACCCTTCGCTCCATCGTGACCGTGCTCACCTTTGCCATCTTCCTGGGCATTGTGTGGTGGGCCATGTCACGCCGTAACCAGGCTAATTTTGACGAAGCGGCGCAACTGCCGTTTCGTCAGGACGACTGAATTGTCCTCAGCCCATAAAAAATCAAAGGAATCGAAATGAGTGACTTCGTCAGCAATTTCTGGCACTTGTTTGTGGCCGGCATCACGCTGGTCAGCATCATCGCCTGTCTGATCCTGCTTTGGTTCAGCGGCAAAGCCAAGGCCATGACGGCCAACGACAACACCACAGGCCACGTCTGGGATGGCGACCTGCGCGAAATGAACAACCCATTGCCACGTTGGTGGGTGGGCCTGTTCGTCATCACCATCGTTTTTGCTTTTCTCTACTTGGCGATGTACCCTGGCGTGGGCAATCTGGCTGGCAAGTTCGGTTGGACCTCTGCGGGGCAATACGACGCCGAAGTGGCCAAGGCCAATGCCGAGGTGGCGCCTTTGTATGCCAAGTTTTCGGGCATGACGCCTGAAGAGGTGGCCAAAGATCCCCAGGCACAGGCCATTGGTGACCGTTTGTTCATGAACAACTGCGCCCAGTGCCACGGCTCGGACGCGCGCGGCAGCAAGGGCTTCCCGAACCTGGCCGATGCAGACTGGCTGTACGGTGGGTCGCCCGAGACCATCAAGGCCACTTTGACGCAAGGCCGCAACGGCAACATGCCGCCCATGGCGGCTGCGGTGGGCTCGCCTGAAGACGTGCGCAACGTGGCCCATTACGTTCTCAGCCTGTCGGGCAGCCCGCACGACTCCTTGCGTGCATCGCTGGGCAAATCCAAGTTCGGTGCTTGCGCTGCCTGTCACGGCATGGACGGCAAAGGCAACCATGCCCTGGGTGCGCCCAACCTGACCGACGACATCTGGCTTCACGGCTGGGGTGAAAACGCCATCGTGAACATGATCAACAACGGCAAAGTCAATCAAATGCCGGCACAGGCCACCAAGTTGACCGAAGGCCAGATCCATGTGTTGGCGTCTTATGTCTGGGGCTTGTCTAACAAGACGACCGCGGCTGGCAAATAAGACCTAGACTCAAGTTCGGTAAGCAAATCAGGACACCCCTTGTGGGTGTCCTGTGCATTGGAAGGTAAGCGTTTTGGATCCGAAAGAAAATCCTCCCCGCAAGATCGTGCCCATCGTTCCTGTGAGCGATTCGCCAAGCCGTGGGGAAGAGGTGCAGATGGTGTCGCTTTACGAAGCGACACAAAAAATTTACCCGCGCAGCGTGCATGGCCTTTTTGCCAAATGGCGCTGGATCATGGTGTTCCTCACGCAGTTGGTTTTTTACGGACTCCCCTGGATCGAGTGGGGTCAGCGCCAGGCCGTGTTGTTTGATCTGGGCGCACGCCGTTTTTATATTTTTGGCTTTGTCCTTTACCCGCAAGACTTCATCTACCTGACCGCGATCTTGGTGATCTCGGCGTTTTCACTGTTCCTGTTCACGGCCATCGCCGGTCGTTTGTGGTGCGGCTATGCCTGCCCGCAAACGGTGTACAGCGAAATCTTCATGTGGGTGGAGCACAAGATTGAGGGCGATCGGACAGCCCGCATGAAGCTTGACGGCGGCGACATGTCGCTCGAAAAGCTGGTCAAAAAAATCTACAAACACATCGTTTGGCTGGCCATTGCCATGTGGACGGGCTTCACCTTTGTGGGCTATTTCACGCCCATCCAGGACCTGGGCATGGCGTTTTTCCTGGGGGACATGGGCTCCTGGGAAATTTTCTGGGTGTTTTTCTACGCCTTTGCCACCTATGGCAACGCCGGTTTCATGCGCGAGCAGGTTTGTAAATACATGTGTCCCTATGCGCGCTTTCAGAGTGCCATGTTCGACAAGGACACCTTGATCGTGACCTACGATGCCGAGCGTGGCGAGCCGCGCGGTGCGCGCTCCAAAAAGGCCGATCCGGCCGCGCTGGGTTTGGGCGCTTGCGTCGATTGCACTTTGTGCGTGCAGGTTTGTCCGACTGGCATCGACATCCGCAAAGGCTTGCAATACGAATGCATTGGCTGTGGTGCTTGCGCCGATGTGTGCGACACCGTGATGGACAAAGTGGGCTATCCGCGTGGCCTGGTCAAATATTCGACCGAAAACGCGATGACCCACCACTGGACGCCAGAGCAAACCTGGCGCCATGTGTTCCGGCCTCGGGTCTTGCTCTACATCGGTATTTTGCTGGTGGTGGTGGCGGCCTTGCTAACCAGTCTGGGTCTGCGCAAACCGTTCAAGGTCGATGTGGTGCGCGACCGCGCTTCATTGGCCCGGATTGTGGCCGGAGGCCATATCGAAAACGTGTACCGACTGCAAATCATGAATGCGGCTGAAACGCCGCTGGATTTCCAGCTGACGGCGCAGGGCCTGCCCAATTTGTCACTGGTCACCGACCATGAGGTGCGGGTGGCCCCCACGGAATCGCTTTGGGTGTCGGTTCGTTTGCAGTTGCCCTACGACGCGGCCCCGCCCGGCTCGCATCCGATTGTGTTCACAATCAAGTCGGTGCAAGAGGGTGGCAAGGTGCTGTCCGAGTTGCAGGAAAAATCGGTTTTCCTGGTCCCTCGTTGAATTTTTTACAAAGGTTTTTGCATGTCCCAGCGCGACGATTCCAAACCGGCGAAGCACCCCTGGTGGTCCTATGGTCACGTCTGGCTGGTGATCGCCGGTCCTTTGGTGGTGGTGGTGGCTTCGTTCATCACATATTATTTGGCAGCCCATGGGCAAGACCCGGTCTTGATGCAGTCCAGCGTGGACAGTTATGCCAGCACGCCGGAAGCACGCACCACACTGGCACCCGCCATGCAGGCCAGAAACCACGCCACTACGGGCGCGTTGCCTGGTCCCAATTCCAAAAAATAAACCCTGAACGGGTTGCAGGAGACAAATATGTGGGCAAAACGAATGATGTGGATTGCATGGCCAGCCTTCCTGGTGGCCGGTTTGCTGGAAGTGCTGGTATTCGGTCTGGTTGATCCCCAGGATTTACATTGGTTTGGCCATCCCCTGGCGCTGTCGCGGCAAGGGGTTTACACGCTGGCTTTTTTTGCCTTCTGGGCGTTGACCATGGTGTCGAGCGGCCTGACCACGCTGTTGTCGATGTCGCCCTTTGAGGTTAACCGTTGCCCCGTACCCAGTTCTGAGCGGCCCAGCGACTGCGTCCGTAAAGGTGATGGTTGCTGCTGATCTGAACCGAGAGGCACACCGGGGTGCCTACCACGGCGCAAGATTTCTTTATTGGCAGTGGTTGTTGTTCACCAGGCGCTGCAAACCTTCGGTGTCTAGTATGCGCACATACCGTTGCTTGACCTCGACGATGCCGTCTTCGACAAATTTTGAAAAAGTTCGGCTCACGGTTTCGAGCTTCAGGCCCAGGTAACTGCCAATTTCTTCGCGTGTCATGCGCAAGACCAGTTCCGACTGGGAAAATCCCCGAGCGTGCAAGCGCTGCACCAGATTCAACAAGAAGGCCGCCAGACGTTCTTCGGCCCGCATGCTGCCCAACAGCAGCATCACACCGTGTTCGCGCACAATCTCACGGCTCATGATCTTGTGCACATGGTGTTGCAAGGCGGTCACTTCGCGTGAGATTTCTTCGATCCGGTCAAACGGCATCACGCAGACTTCGGCGTCTTCCAGGGCCACCGCATCGCAGGTGTGCTGGTCGTTGACAATGCCGTCCAGCCCAATGATTTCGCCAGCCATCTGAAAACCCGTGACCTGATCACGCCCGTCTTCGGTGGCCAGGCAGGTTTTGAAAAAACCGGTGCGAATGGCGTACAGCGACGTGAATTTTTCCCCATTCGTGAACAAGGTGGTGCCCCGTTTGATCTTGCGGCGCACAGCCACCAGATCGTCCAGACGGTTCAAATCCTGGTCGGACAGACCCATGGGCATGCACAACTCGCGCAGGTTGCAGTTGGAGCAGGCGACTTTGATGGCTTGGGGATTCATGGTCTATCTCATGGTTGAGCGATGGATTTGCCTTGGATCAAGCCTTGAGCTTAAACCGAAATATCGTGCGAATTCGCGGGTTTACCCTGTCTGTGCAAAAAATCACCAAAAACAAGTATTGCATTTGACCTGAGTCAAAACACGGGTTGACATCCAAAGGCAAAGTACCCCCCTTGTTCTGAATACGCTCTCATCAAGGGGCCGCCACATGTCCGTCATCACGCCTGAATTACTGACACGCTTCGATGTGCCGGGCCCCCGCTACACCTCTTACCCCACGGCCGACCGCTTTGTCGAAGCGTTTGGTGAGGCTGACTATGTGCAGGCCTTGGCCCAGCGCAAATCGGGCTTGGTCGGCAAGCAGTCGCCCTTGTCTTTGTACATTCACATTCCATTTTGTGAATCGCTTTGCTACTACTGTGCCTGCAACAAAATCATCACCAAACACAAAGAGCGCGCCGCTGATTATTTGCGCTATCTGAGCAAAGAAGTTGAACTGCACACCCGGCATCTGGGGTCAGGGCAATCGGTCAGCCAATTGCACTTGGGTGGCGGCACACCCACCTTCATGAGTGACGATGAATTGCGCCAACTCATGGCCATGCTGCGCAGACATTTCCAGTTTGTCCCGGGCGGCGAATATTCGGTCGAAGTGGATCCCCGTACCGTGGACGCCAACCGCCTGGCCGTGCTGGCCGAGTTGGGCTTCAATCGCCTGAGTTTCGGCGTGCAGGACTTTGATCCAGCGGTGCAAAAAGCCATCCACCGCATCCAGCCTGCGGCGCAGGTCTTCGAGCTGGTGGAAGCGGCGCGTCGTTTGGGCTTCGAATCGGTGAATGTGGATTTGATTTACGGTTTGCCACTGCAAACCCCGGCGTCGTTTGACCGCACCTTGGCGCAAATCAACAGTTTGCGCCCAGACCGCATCGCGTTGTATGCCTATGCCCATTTGCCCGAACGTTTCAAACCCCAGCGGCGCATCCATGAGCAAGAGCTGCCTTCAGGCGGCGACAAAGTGGCCATGTTGTCACGCTCGCTCGATGCTTTGGTGAACGCCGGTTACGTTTATGTGGGCATGGACCACTTTGCCTTGCCGGATGACGCTTTGGCTGTGGCCAAGCGGCAAGGGCGTTTGCACCGCAACTTTCAGGGCTACAGCACGCAAGCTGATTGCGACTTGATCGCCCTGGGGGTGTCCTCGATTGGCCGCGTTGGGACCACTTACAGCCAAAACGCCAAGACCATGGACGAGTATTGCGATTTGCTGGACCAAGGGCATTTGCCTGTGGTGCGTGGACTGGCGCTGACCCGGGACGACCTGATTCGCCGCTCGGTCATCATGGCGCTGATGTGCCAAGGGCACTTGCAGTACGAGTCCATCAATCTGGCGTGGCTGGTGGACTTCAAAAGCCTGTTTGTCAAAGAACTGGAACAACTGCAAGCGATGCAAGACCAAGGGCTGGTTGAGTTGAGCGAAACAGGTATCCAGGTTACCCCCATGGGCTGGTTTTTTGTGCGCGGCGTGGCCATGGTGTTTGACCGTTATGTGCAGGCCGACCGCAACCGCACCCGATTTTCAAAAATCATCTGAAGCAGAACAAGGCCACCCGGCCAGCAGCAGCGCAGACAATGCGTCTGACGACATTCCAACAAATATTCCATGCAAAGCTCTTTGGCCATCACGGCCTTGATGATGGGGGTCTTGGGTGGCCCCCACTGCGTCGCCATGTGTGGCGCGGCCTGCGCAGGCTTGGGCCAGGCTGCAGGTGAACGGCGGGGCCAGGCCTTGCTGGCCTTTCAGCTGGGCCGCTTGGGCGGGTATTCGTTGCTGGGCGCTGCGGCGGCTGCCAGTGTGCAAGGCCTGGGTTGGTTGACCACGCAGTCGGCCGCCATCCGTCCGGTCTGGACTTTGTTGCACCTGGCCGCCTTCGTTCTGGGGCTTTTGCTCATATTGCAGGCCCGGCAACCCGTCTGGCTCGATGGTGCGGCGCGCCGCCTGTGGGCACGGGTGCGCGCGTTCAACACCCGCTGGGGCCGGGCGGCCCCCTGGATGGTGGGCGGGCTGTGGGCCTTGATGCCCTGTGGCCTGTTGTACTCGGCCTTGATGGTCGCAGCCTTGACCAGCCAGCCCCTGGAGGGTGCGGCCACCATGGCCTTGTTTGCTTTGGGCAGCAGCCTCAGTTTGTGGGCCGGGCCGTGGGTGTTTTTGCGCATGCAAAGCCTGGGAGATGGCGCCTGGGGCATGCGCGTGGCGGGTTTCGCCTTGGCGGCTGTGTCGGCCTGGGCCTTGTGGATGGGCTTGGTGCACGACCAGGCGCCTTGGTGCGTTACACCCTGACACCTCCCAAATCCGGCCCCAGCCTGTGCGGCTTGGCCAGGCCCGCACAATCGGCACCCCAGGCCGAACGTACCAGGCCCGCCGCATCTTTTGAAAGACCGCCATGCATGACATCCGCATCCCCTCCTTGGCCTCTGGCCTGTTCGTCTCTTTGGCGCTGATGGGTTTGCCCAGTCAGGCACAAAGCCCGTCATCCGGTGCGATGGCCCATGCCGCGATGCCGGCGGCCTCCAGCCAGGTGCTGCACCTGAGTGCATCGGCGCAAACCGAGGTGCCACAAGACTGGCTGGTCATGGTCTTGTCGCTTCAACGGGATGGCTTGCACGCCCCGAGCGTTCAAAAACAGTTGAACACCGTTTTGGCAGCGGCCTTGGCAACCGCCACACCGCAAATTCGACCTGGCTCGGTGGAGGTCAGCACAGGCGAAATGAACGTGTCACCCCGCTACGGTCGCGACGGGAAAATCAGCGGTTGGCAAGGCTCGTCACAGCTGGTCTTGCAGGGACGCGATGCCGTGCAGATCGCCACGCTGGCGGGCCAATTGACGGATTTGGCGGTGTCGCAGATCGACTGGCGTTTGAGTTCCGAGCAGAAAAAAGCGGCCGAAACCCACATCCAGGCGGAGGCCGTCGAGCGCTTCCAGAGCAAAGCCCAAGCCCTGACGAAGCAGTTTGGCTTTGCCAGCTATTTACTCAAGGAAGTGCGCGTCAGCGCGCAGGAAACCAGCGAGGGCGTCATGCCACGCAGGGTGTCCATGGCCCAGATGGATGCCCCCTCGGCATCCCCCGTGCCCACGCTGGCGGGCAAGGCCCTGGTGGTGGTCAACATTTCAGGCAGCATTCAGCTGCAATGAGGCCGGAGGCGCAACGACGCCCTGCAGGCCATCAGGCCAACAAGCCCTTGAAGAGCATGTACGCGGCCAGCAAATACAGCACGCTGGCGAACACGCGCTTGAGTTGTTTGACGGGCAGCTTGTGGGCGGTGGCAGCGCCCAAAGGCGCCATCATCACGCTGCAGGCCGCAATCACCCCCAACGCGGGCAACCACAAATAACCAAAGCTGTAGTCGGGCAGGTTTTGCACGCTCTGACCACTCACCACGTAGCCCGCCACGTTGGCCAGCGCAATCGGAAAACCCAAGGCCGCGCTGGTGGCCACCGCGTTGTGAATGGCCACATTGCACCAGGTCATGAAGGGCACGCTGATGAAACCACCCCCCGCACCCACCAGGCCCGACAGCAAGCCGATCAGCCCGCCTGCACCCAGCAAGCCAGTGAACCCGGGCACCTGACGCGACGGCGCAGGCTTTTTGTCCAGAAACATTTGCGTGGCCGAGAAGCTGACGAAACCCGCGAAGAACAAGGCCAGGGTGGAGCCCTTGGCAAACGCAAAAATGGCCAAGCTGCCGATCAGGCTGCCTATCACAATGCCCGGTGCCAAACCTTTGACCAGATCCCAGCGCACGGCTTTTTTCTTGTGGTGTGCCCGCACACTGGAGACCGAAGTAAAGATGATGGTGGCCATGGACGTGGCAATCGCCATCTTGACGGCCAAATCCGGGCCAACGCCGCGCGCACCCAACAAATAGGTGAGGAAGGGCACCATGATCATGCCCCCGCCAATACCCAGAAGACCCGCCAAAAAGCCAGTGCACAGGCCAAGTACAGCCAATTCGGCCAACAGCAGAGGTTCGATGATCATGGGGATGGGGGAATAAAGGGCAGAAGGTGTCTGCGAGTGCCACCGGACCGGCATCCTGAACCGGGGTTCAGGTGGGCGAGGGCAGACTGGCGTTGGGTTCATCTGACGCGAGATGATCACGCTCACCAGCCAATGTACCAAGCCCGGGCTCTAAGAGCATTGGTTCAAGGAAATATAAAGCCCGGCATGCACCGCAGACAGCGCGATTGTAGGTCTTTCTTCACGCCGGTCAGGCCGCCATGAGCGGGGTCAGATCAATTGACCGTCTTGTTCCAGAACCTGATCGAGGCGCTTGAGCAGCTGCGTCAAGCGCTGCTGGGATGCCTGAGGCATATCCGTCGCGGCCGTGGCCGTGTCAGCGATGGCCGGACTGGACGGGGCTTCGGGTGATTCAAAAGCCAGGTTCAATGCCGCCAGAACGGCGATCTTGTCGCGCGCCTTGATCTTGCCTGCATCGCGGATTTTGCACATGGCCGTGTCCACTTTGCCGACCGCTGCCAGCAAGCGCGCTTCACCCCCTTCGGGGCATCCGAGGATGTAGCTTTGGCCCATGATCTGGACATCCAATTGTTTGTTGCTCATGCTGAAGCCTCAGGAGATGCGGGGGCGTTGGGGACGGGCAAGCGCTCGATGAGGGCATCTACGCGCGCTCTGGCCGCAGCCAGGCGGGACTTGAGCTGATCGCGCTCCAGGGTGAGCACTTGAACTTGCTGGGCCAGCAACGCATTGGTCCGTTGCAGCTCTTCGTGGCGCAGCAACAAATGATCCACACGCTCGGTAATTTGATCAATGGTGTCGGAATGGGCCATGGCAGACAAAGGAAAAGAGGATTCACATTGTAGAGGGTGGGGCAGTTCTGTAGGTTGGCCGACAGGTTACGCCCTAAAATAGCGGCTGTTGGTGCTCGCGAAACCGGTTCACGGTTCGCAGTTCAACGGGAAGCAGGAGGAATGTGCCCACACGGCCCACCTAACCTGCGCTGCCCCCGCAACGGTAAGCAGACGGATCTTCATTTGCGTGAAGACTCCACTTTCATCTCAAACCACTGGCCGCCCTGAAACAGGCGGTTGGGAAGGTGATGAAGGTCGCTCTGTCAGCCCGGATACCGGCCAACAAGGTGACCTGTCGCAAGACCGGTTGTAAAGCCCAAGCACTGTCGGGGAAGGCGGTGAGGGCGTTTTGACTTGTTTGTTTCTTATGAAAAATCGTTCCCTTCGTGCACGCCGTTTTGCGCCTGCCTTGACCCTTATTGCTTTATCAGCTGCTGCTGTTGCACAAAGTGAAGTGCCTGAAATTCAGATCACTGCCTATAGAACCCCTCAAAAGCTCGATTTACAACCGCAAGCCATTGATGTGATCACGGCCAAAGACCTCAAAACTTCTGGCGCCACCACAGTCAGAGATGCCATTCGCTGGCTGGCTGGCGTGGTCACTCGCACGGATACGTCCACAGGGCGTGAACCGGTCCTTGATCTGCGTGGTTTTGGTGAAACTGCTGCAAGCAATACAGTCATTTTGATCGATGGTGTGCGTCAAAACGAAGGCGATATGAATGGAACAACACTCAGTTGGATCCCCGTTGATGGCATCGAACGCATTGAAATTCTCCGTGGCAGTGGTGCTGTTCTGTATGGAGAAGGTGCAACCGCTGGCGTGATCAACATCATCACCAACAAGTCCGCTGGTGCCCCTGGCAGCTTTGCATCATTGACTTTGGGATCATTTGGTACCCAAGACGCACGCGCGGGGCTCCACACGATTTCTGGTCCGTGGCGTTTCCAGGTGCATGCCAATAGTTTTGACAGCGATAACCACCGCAACAGTTATGAGACCAAACAGCGTAACGCCTTGGTGAGGGCCACTTGGTCTGAGGCTGACGTCACATGGTCTGCTCAATTGGGGGGACAGACCTCCCGAAGCCATCAACCTGGTGGCCTTACCCCTGCAGATTTTGAAACACGTCCTGAATTCGCCTACAAGACCGCTGATCAAAATCACTCTGAAATGAGCAATTTGTTACTGAGCGCAGAGTTGCCGATGGGCACGTGGCGAATGGCGATGGACGTCAATCACCGCGCTACGCAACAAGATACCGACTTGAAATCATCGAGCTACATTTCAGATACAAAAACCACAGCGACCCGTGCAGGATTGCGCACGTGGCATGAATTTTCAATGGGTGCTCAACGGCATCGATTTTTGATTGGTCTGGACTCTGAGCGTTGGAATCAACAAGATAACAACACGTACGGAAGCACCCACATCGAACAAGAGTCAACGGCGCTTTATGCACGACATGAAATCGAATTGTCCGAGCAGGGTCTGAAGATGTTCGGTGGCGCAAGACGAACCGAAGCCTTGCGAGAAGCTACGGGATCTGCTTTGGGATCGTTGGATCAACCCAACACAAGTTGGGAAATGGGGGCGGCTAAACGTGTGGGTGCTGAGGCGGAAATTTTTGCACGGACAGGCACCAGTTTCAGATTGCCGAACGCCAATGAGTTCAGCTGTTTTGACGGTGAATTTTGTCCTGTGAATACAGCAAATCTTTTGCGCCCTCAAACTTCTCGTGATCTGGAATTTGGCTATCGACGAAATTTCTCGGATGGCCGTTGGACTGCTCGTTATTACCGTCATGACTTGACGAATGAGATCGCTTATGTGCCCAGTCAATTTGCCAACATCAACTTTGATCCAACGCGTCGGGATGGACTTGAATTTGATGTCAATGCCCGTTTAGGAAAAACCGTAGATGCGGGATTGCAATATGCATTGCGCCGTGCAATTTTCCGTGATGGCGTGAATGCAGGCAAAGATATTCCGCTGGTGCCTTCGCAAAGTTTAACCGCCCGTTTGACTTACGCAATGAGCGCAACACAGCAATGGCAAGTGACGACGCAGCTGATTTCATCTCAACGAATTGGCGACGATTTCTCCAATGCCAGTTTGCTAAGAATACCGGGCTATGGGATCGCCAACTTACGCTACAGCCAAAAACTGAACCAATGGACCTTGTCCGCTGAGGTTCGTAACTTGGGTGACCGTGCGTACTACAACTACCGCACTCGTGTTTCAGCGGCATCCAAATCGGTTTATCCTGAGCCTGGACGCGCTTTTTATCTGACTGCTCGACACGATTTTTAAATGCATGATCTTGCCCCCCAACGCATCGTCTGCCTCACCGAAGAGGCCACGGAGTGGCTTTACCTGTTGGGGCAGGAGCGGCGCATTGTGGGCATCTCGGGTTACACGGTGCGGCCGCGGCGGGCCCGGGATGAAAAGCCCAAGGTCAGTGCTTTTTTGAGCGCCAAGATCGACAAGATCCTGGCGCTCCAACCGGATTGTGTTTTTGGATTTTCAGACCTGCAAGCCGACATCGCGGCCTTGCTCATCAAGGCGGGCGTGCAGGTCACCATCTTCAACCAGCGCAGTGTGGCGGAGATTTTTTCGATGCTCTACCAGGTCGCGGCCATGGTGGGCGAGGCCGAGCAAGGCCTCGCCAGGCTGTTGGCCATGCAGGCTGAACTGGATGCGATTGCGCGCAAGGCGGCGGGTTTCAAGCGCCGCCCCAAAGTGTTTTTTGAGGAGTGGGACGAACCTCACATCAGCGGCATTCGCTGGGTGTCCGAGTTGATCGGCATCGCTGGTGGGGACGATGTTTTTCCTGAACTGGCGCAGCAGCCCATGGGCAAAGACCGCATCATTGCCGATGGCCAGGCCATTGTGGCGCGTGCGCCTGACATCGTCATTGGCTCATGGTGCGGCAAAAAGTTTCGACCCGAAAAGGTCGCGGCCAGACCGGGTTGGCAAGACGTGCCTGCGGTGCGCCATGGGCAATTGTTTGAAATCAAGTCGGCCGACATTTTGCAACCCGGCCCCGCCGCGCTCACCGATGGCGTGGCCCAGTTGCACCGGATCATCAGCCAATGGGTGGACCAGCATGCGTGATTCGTCTGGCCGCCACGTCATGCAGCAGGCCTTGCACCCCGCCCGCTGGCCAAGCGCACGCCAGGCTTGGGCTTGGGTCAAGCCGCTGACATTGGGCATGGCCTTGTGGGGGGGGAGTGCGTGGGCCTTGGCGGTGACGGTGCAAGACGATCGTCAACAAAAAATCGGGATCTCGCAAGCGCCTCAACGCATCGTGAGCCTGTTGCCCTCCTTGACCGAAAGCGTGTGCGCGCTGGGCGCGTGTCAGCGCCTGGTGGGGGTGGACCGCTATTCCAATTGGCCTGAATCCATCAAAAACCTGCCGCGCGTGGGCGGCGGGATCGACCCCAACATCGAAAGCATCGTCGCACTCAAGCCCGATCTGGTGCTGGCCGCCGACTCCACCCGAGGTGCAGACCGACTGCAAGCGCTGGGCCTCACGGTGTTGCGGCTGGAGCCGCGCACCCATGCCGATGCCCAGCGCGTGCTGAAAACGGTGGGCCAGGCTTTGCATCTGCCTCAGGCCGACAGCGAGCGCGTCTGGCAGGGCATCCAGCTGGGCGTGCAAGCGGCGGTGCAATCGCTCAGCCCGCAAGCGCGTCGGCAACGGGTGTATTTCGAGGTCAGCCCAACACCCTATGGCGCGAGTGAAGCCTCGTTCATTGGCGAAACGCTCACGCGCATGGGCATGGTCAACATCCTGCCCGCCTCTATGGGGCCGTTTCCACAAGTCAATCCCGAATACGTGGTGCGAGCCCAGCCCGATGTGATCATGGCCGGCGACAGCAGCCAAGCCAGCATGGCCCAACGTCCAGGCTGGTCCGCCTTGCGCGCCATGCAGGCGCAACGCCTGTGTGTCTTCAAGCCAGACGCTTCCGACATGCTGGTGCGCGCAGGCCCCCGCATGGCCGAAGGTGCAAGGCTCATGGCCGAATGCCTGAACCGCGCAGCGGGCCCATCAACCGGGGCCGGGCGATGAACGAGCGCGCTTTGGCCGTTCGTGGTGCGGGCGTTCTGCTGGTGGTGGGCGTGGCCACCGTGCTGCTGGGCACCACCGCCGGCAGCCAGGGCTGGCAGGCCTGGTGGTGGGTCATGGCCGACGATGTGTCGCGTCAAATTGTGCTGGACATCCGCTTGCCGCGCAGCCTGGGGGCCTGGCTGGGCGGTGGCCTGCTGGGCCTGGCCGGGGCCGTGGCGCAGGGGCTGTTTCGCAACCCGCTGGCCGACCCCTATTTGCTGGGCAGTGCATCGGGGGCGTCACTCGGTGTGGGCGTTTATTGGAGTCTGTTTGGCGGCAGCGCCTGGGCCATGACCTGGTGGATGGGGCTGGGCCTGACCGGCGCGGCTTTTGTCGGCGCCGTGGATTGGAACCGACCGGAACTCCCGGCCGAGGACTTGAAGGCGATCAAGGTCGTCGCACCTGCGGCGGCGCCGGTTCCCGAGAAGCACCGCGTTCCGGTTAAGGTGCCGCTGATGGTCCTTAAATTCCAGCCTAGAAATTACGTCGGGAAAACGGTCATGACGGAGGCCGTGCTTGAGAACTCGTGCCCGAGCTATTTCAAGCCCTGCTTCGTGCTTCAGACCGGACGCGGCACGCGCAGCTTCGTGGCGGTGCCGGTGGCGGCCTGGCTCCCGCTTCATATCATGTTTCCTATTG